>Ga0310822_100441_pt1 | contig 20399 bp, 18 predicted proteins | sample P4_ome_2_FD_201313 | JGI IMG/M metagenome (GOLD analysis project Ga0310822, IMG submission 201313) | Sorghum-adapted microbial communities from Joint BioEnergy Institute, Emeryville, California, United States - P4_Day56_Rep2 | ecosystem: Engineered > Bioreactor > SSF (Solid state fermentation) >... | reverse complement strand
TCTTCCACCATCTATCAAACGGAGAAACAGGGGAATGACGCTTGTGGCGTGTTTTCATATATTGTTTCTCCAGCTTCTCCGCCGCGTCTGCGTCGATTTCTTTGCCCTCAAGATAATCGTCGATCTGCTCATACGTAATGCCCAGCGCGGTTTCATCCGGAAGCAGCGGCTTATCGTCTTCTAAATCTGCGGTCGGTACTTTCGTGTATATACGCTCGTCTGCACCCATGTACTTGAGAATTTCGCGACCCTGACGCTTGTTCAACCCATCCAGCGGCACAACATCGCACGCGCCGTCACCATATTTAGTGAAGAAGCCTGTTACTGCTTCCGCGGCATGATCCGTTCCAATGACCAGCAGTTTGTAGTGGGCTCCGATATCATACTGCACTTTCATGCGTTCCCGCGCTTTGATGTTCCCTTTCAGATAATCGGACAGCTTCTCTCCCGTCGCTTCGGTAAACGAATCGTAAGCGGCGTCGACCGCCGGTTTGATGTTGACTGTAATGGTTTTATCGGGCTGAATGAATTCAAGCGCACGCTGCGCGTCTGCTTCGTCTTTTTGTACGCCGTATGGCAAACGCACGGCAATGAACATATAGTCTTTCTTCGTTTCCCTGCGCAATTCTTCAACGGCACGCTGCGCCAGGCGGCCGGCCAGTGTAGAGTCCTGTCCGCCGGAGATGCCAAGTACGTACCCCTGTGCTCCGGAACTGGTTACATATTCTTTTAGGAAGTCAATACGTCTTCTCACTTCGTCAGCCGGTGCGATTTTCGGGTTAACATGTAATTCTTCAATGATTTGCTGCTGCAACTGATGAGCCATAAGTGTATCTCGCATCCTTTCTTTTAAATAATAGCTATTTTTTATTATACCCTTTCTTCTCCCGCATTTGGTTGTCTTGTAAAATTATTTCTTTTTCTTTATTCCCCGATTTGCCGTGTTTGAATAACGATTTCATCCAAAAGGCGAGACGGTACCTTTCTCTGCTCTGGCTGTCTACGATCTTGTGAATGGATTGTCCCGTTTTGCTAGAATCGAAACATACGTTTTGCTATTATGAAGAAAAACCAGGTAAGGATCGAACGTATGACAACGTATTCAAAAACACTGCACAGAATTTTTAAACGAAATGGAATTCTTTCCAATCACCTGTCACAATACCAGCCGCGCCGCGCACAATTCGAGATGGCCAACCTCGTACTGCGCTGTCTAAGACAGGAGAAGCACGGCTTAATCGAGGCAGGGACAGGCACCGGCAAATCATTCGGTTATACGCTGCCCGCTGCCTGGTGGGCGCTCAAAAATGAAAAACGCGTCATTATCTCAACGAATACGATTACATTGCAGCAGCAGCTGCTTGAAAAAGAACTGCCGATGGTACGCAGGGTTCTTCGCGATCTCGATCCTGATCTTGCCGAAGACTTTCGGTACGAGCTGGCCAAGGGACGCGGCAATTACATCTGTAAGCGGCGATTCGATGAACTGCTGAAAGACAGTCTCATAAGAGAAACGACAGACACACCGCTGCTCCGCCGCCTCAAAGAGAAACTTGCGGTTATGAAAAAAGGCGATCGGGATGAAATAGCGCTGCCTCTGCCCCCATCTTTATTTCATGCAATTCAAGGAGACGGCGATGACTGTCTGGGCAAGAATAGCCCTTTCTACAAAGAATGTTTTATCCAAAACGCCCGTAAAAAACTGCAGAATGCGCAGGTCATCATCGTAAACCATGCACTGTTCTTCACCGATTTGATTCTCAGACGCCAGGGCGCCAGCATTCTTCCGGAATACGATGCGGTCATCATGGACGAAGCACACCGCGTGGAAGATCAGGTGACGAAGCAGTACACCTACCATGTCAGCATCGAAGAGGTAAATACACTGTTCAACCGTTTCCTTAAGAAACGGGCCCATTGGGCGCGAGAGCTGGACGCTCCAGACTTACAGCAGCAAGTGGAGGCGATTCGTGTCCGACTTATCACAAAGCTGGTCGAACTGTTTGCTCCGCTTGCGCGTGCGCTCGCCAAACGACCGCAGAACGAATATTTGCTAAAGAAAAGTATTGTGGCAGAAGATGTCTGTAAGCCATTTTTCAAAGAGTGGAAGACGGCGTTCATCGACAAACGCAAAGAACTGGAAGCGGCGGAAGGCGAAGGAGAGACGGTCATCGGCCTCAGCCGCTACATCGCACAGATCGAGCAGATGGAATATATGGTGACACACGTATTGCTGAACCAATCCCCGGATGAATGGGCGACCTGGGTCGCATACGAGGAACCTTCAAAGAATGAACATGCACCGCTGATTCGTGACGATTTTGCCTGGGCTTCCATGCTGCATCTATATTCGGCTCCGATTGACGTAAGCGATCTGCTGCGCGAAGAACTATTCGAGCAGAAGACGGTCATTCTGACGTCCGCAACACTAACGACGCAGGGAGATTTCTCCTTTGTTGCAAGCCGGATGGGAATCAATGAATATGAGACGATGGAGACGCCGAGTCCGTTTCAATACGCTGAACAGGCGGTGTTGCTCGTGCCGGAAGATGTTCCGTCCCCTGTGGAACAGGACTTCGAAGCATTTCTCATCGCCACAATGAAGGAGATTGTCGCCTCTACACGCGGACGCACATTCCTGCTATTTACCTCGTACAGCCAAATGAACCGGGTGTATGAGGCAATGAAGCCCTGGCTCGAACAGCACAAGCTTGCGGGCTTGCTGCACGGATCGGATACCTCTCGTGAGCAACTGCTGCAACAGTTCCGCTCAGGCTCCAATCATGTACTGTTCGGCTGCGAGTCATTCTGGGAAGGCGTCGACGTGCCGGGTGATGACCTAATGTGTGTCGTAATTGCCAAACTTCCGTTCCCCGTACCAAGCGATCCGCTTACCCAGGCACGTACCGAGCGCCTGCGCAAACAAGGGCGCGATAGTTTTATGGAGTACATGCTTCCGTTCTCGATTCTGCGCTTAAAACAGGGCTTCGGACGGCTGATCCGCACACGCCGCGACCGGGGCATGGTCGTCATTCTCGATTCGCGCCTGCATACGAAACGATACGGTGCCCAGGTACTCGCAAGCCTGCCACCCGCCCGGCTTGCGCGAAACATAGAGGAATTGCACCGTTTCTTCGCGGGATAACAACAGAAAAAGATGCTGCTATACTTTGTATCCGGGCTCTTCAAATTTCAGTTCCTTCCCCCTGTGTTCTGCATATGATGGTATAGAGGGGATAACTGCAGAAGCTTGCCTGCCTGCGCCTTCCCTCCTTCATCCTTCATTTTCTTATGATTTCACCTTCTTTCTGCCGGACATTGCGGCAGGAAGAAGGAATAGGAGGGGCCATATGTGGGTTGTAGAAAATTATCGTCCCTTCCACCCGGTTTACGGACGGGGAAAACGCTATAAAGCCGGCACTAAGTTCATCTGGGAAGTTGCCGACGTGCTGCCGGGCGGGAAAATTATGTTTCGCTTCACAACCATCGACGGGGGGAGCCAGTGCTTAATTACGATGCGGGAGCTGGACCACTTCGTGGAAGTATCTGATGAAGTACTGAAGCAGTTAATGGACGAATACAAAAAAATGCAAAAACGCAAAAAAAATGAAGACCATCTTGAAGAATAGGGACCATTCTCTATTCTTTATTACTTTTTTCTATAAAAATTGTGCCTCAAGCTTTTACAAAAACGGGGGAGAATCCGGTACGCAACGGGGAAAACTGCCGCCCGGCCCCCCTTCCCAAAAAGATTAACCAAAAATCCCGGCACGCCGTAAAAGTTGTTCGATTTCTGTTTTAGGCATTAAGTTGTGCTGCGAACTGTACTTATGAATTTGAACTCTTGGAAATGATTTATAATGATCGAGAGTAAATTTGGGGGAGGAGGTGGAAAGAGCAATGGCATAATTGTTATCATATTCATAAACAAAAGATTCATCACTTGCAATCAAAGATTCATGAAGCTTCTCACCAGTCCGAATTCCGATTTCTTTAATTTTTAAAGGCTGAGTTGCAAAATGGCGATGCAGCACTTCAGCTAGTTCTATAATGCAACATGCTTTCATATTCATGATAACCACTTCTCCCCCTACGACAATTCCCACGGTATTCATAAGCAATTCAGCTGCATCCGACAGCGCGATAAAAAAACGGGTCATCTCTCTGGACGTCACTGTAATCTCTTTGCCATCAAGCAGTTGTTTTTTAAACAGGGGGATAACGCTTCCCTGTGAGCCTAAGAGATTTCCTGTCCGCACACAGGCGAAGCGTGTAGAATACTTTGACATATCATTTGCTTTTATAATTAGCTGTTCGCCTAATCGTTTGCTTAATCCATAAACATTGCTAGGAGCCACAGCTTTATCGGTGGACGTATAGATTACTTTCTTTACTCCGTGTTCAATACTGGCCCGAATAACGTTTAGTGTCCCCACCACATTTGTCTCCACCGCTTCCATCGACTGCGCTTCGCATGTGACAACATGCTTTAGAGCGGCAAGATGAAACACATAATCGACACCTTCACATGCGTCATAAAAACTCTGATAATCTTTAATATCGCCTGAAATGAATACGATACATGGATAAGCATTAAAAGTTTGCTGTATTAAATGCTGACTGTTTTTATTGCGGGAGAAGATGCGAATTTCCTTGGGATTTTCCCGGAGCAGCCGTTTCATAAGCTCCTGCCCCCATGAACCCGTACCACCGGTAATTAAAATGGTTTGATTTGAAAACATATCGTCATCTCCATATTTTTTACATTAAAAGAAAAAATTATCATATGAATTTTATTATTTTAGGTACTCAAGCAAAGCTTTTTCAAATGCATTTACGCTGTTCTGCCAGCTCCATTTCTCCGCTTCCTTTTGACCATTCACTGCCAATTGCTGACGCAAAGAGACGTTTTCAATTAACCGGATAATATCGTGACCGAGCCGATTTTCAAATCCATATGAAAGTAAACAGTTCTCTTCATGACGGCAATATTCCATGTTTCCTCCGGCATATGTGGCAACTAAAGCTGCACCGCATTTCATTGCTTCCAGGCCGGGAAGCGGCGCGGCCTCAAAAATGGAGGAAGCAACGAATATATCTGTTTGGTTGTAGATATAACATAATTCAGTGTCATTAGCCGGGGTAAAAAATTTATATTTGGGCGTTTTAGCGAGCATCTGTAGTGCTGGGGATTTATTGTATTCACCAGGGGGACAAATGAGGTTAATTTTAACGGCGGGAAAGCGTGTTTTTATAATATCCAGCTGACTAATGAGATAATCCTGACGACGATGCCATGCCCAACCTCCTTCCGGCATTCTCACAATTGCAGAAACCTGAAGAGGATCATAAGGCTTCCGGAGGTTTAGGTTTCTAAACTCAGGACCAACACCAATCGGGACAATCTTTCCCTTTATTCCGTGATTTAAGAAGATAAGTTCTTGTTGGTATTTAGATAAAACAATAAGTTTATCCGTCACCTGAAAGGTAGGAAAAGAAACGCTTTGTTCCGGCAAAAACATCGGTTCATAGCATAAACTAAAACGTATATGCTTTCCTTTTCCGCTTACGCTTGCCGCCTGGGCGGAAGAAGTTGTTGTATGAAAGTTAGATACAATAGCATCACTGTAAGGGTAATCATTTGCGCCCAGCTCATGTTTATTTGTCCTGATTAACTTCGATTTAATATGACTAAACTCCATTGCACCACTCGCAGGCATTATAATTGTTACATCATGTCCTTTGGCTGCAAGTCCATTCGTTATTTCAACAAGCATTCTCTGAGCTCCACCCTTATTAAGGGTTAGAATGGGAAAGGTTAGTTTCATGGGTTCACTTCCTTTGTAATCAAAGTTACCAAACTCTGCCTGTATTTATTACGTACCCATTCATTCTCTTTGATCATACCATTCACATACTTTTTGCTATTCATCGCATCGTGATCCCGACGCAAAACAAGAGGTCTGTTTAAATAGTGAAATTTATATCGCTGAACAACCCGCAACCACATTTCATAATCCTGCGTATACCGCAATGTCTCATTAAAAAGACCCACTTCAGAAAACACACTCATTTTCATCATCACCGTACATCCGTTAATAGGGTTTCCTCTAGTTAAAAAATGATAAAATTGCACATCGCTTGAAAATAAATAGCTTATGGGTTGACTTATTATTTTATTACGCACATCAATCAGGTAATAGTTAGTATAGCTGACCGCTGCATTCATTTTTTCCATAAATGTAAGTTGCTCGTGAACTTTAGTCGGGACGTATAAATCATCTGAGCTTAGCCATGCGAAATAATCACCTGTCGCATTTTTAATTCCCGTATTTAGTGCGCTGCCCGTGCCGCCGTTTTTTTGTTCAATATAACGAATACGTCCGTAATAAGGGCTTATTTTCTCGTTAAACACGATAGAGCCGTCATTTACTACAATTACTTCTATATTAGGGTATGTTTGATGCAGCGCACTTTGAATGGCCTGATCGACATATGGACAGTTGTAGGTGGGAATAATAATAGAAACCTTAGGTAACAAGATAATCGCCGCCTTCCGAATACATCCAAACTTTCAGCTCGATTAGCATCGAAAGATAATCAGGAGGCGTGTATTGAAAGTCATTTCGCGTATTTTTAAGTGTTCGATCTAATACGATAGAGGATTCGGGGATAATCGTAACATCTTCTTTTATGAATACATCTTGTATCAATTCAAGAAGCTTCCATTTAGAAATTTTTTCTGGTGCTATGAGATGATACAATCCACCTACATCATGCCCAATCATTTTTTCGATTGCCTTGGCTAATTCAAGTGTCGTAACCCCATTCCACAGCACTTTTTCATATCCTTTAATCATGCCTTTCTGCTGCAAAAACCATTTAAACAGGCCAATTCCATTTGCCCTGATTTCCGGACCGATAATGGACGTGCGAATGGTCAAATGTTTTGGATGATTGACTTCCCCCAAAGCTTTTGTTCTGGCATACATCGTCGTTCCATCTGTGAAATCATTTTCCGTATAATCCCCTTTTTTCCCCGAAAACACGCAGTCTGTACTTATGTGTATCAGCTTTCCCCCTTGCTTTTCGATTGCCCTGGCCAGGAAACGGGGAAGAAAGCTATTGACGTAAATAGCATCCAGGGGATTTTTGGCAGCCTCTTCATTCAATATTCCAGCACAGTTTATAACAATATGTGGTGACAGGACGTCAAGAACAGTCTGCAGTCTTTCATGATTTCGTACGTCAAGTTCGATTTCGTTTTTATTTCTTTGCTTGCGAGATGTGTAATAGATATCGTATTGAGGCCTTTTTTTGAAGTAGCTAACAATCATATGACCTGCCATACCGTTTCCGCCTATAATTAGTACCTTCACTGGATAAAACCACCTTTAATTAATAGTTGTTTTATCTCCCCTCTGGTCATTAGACATTTATTCGAATGGTATTTTTTCATTTGAACCGGCTTATATTTAGAATAGTGCTCTCTCAAATTGTTAATCTCAACTGTCGGCAGAACGACGTAATATTCGTTATCGTAAATCACCGTATTAAGGCTTTCATATTCCGAAAAGAGAAGTTCGTGCAACTTTTCCCCGGGGCGCATTCCCTGTTCTACAATTTCAACATCTTTTTCTCCCAGTGCTTCAATAAGAACATGAGCAAGATCGATAATTTTGCAGGATGGCATTTTCATGACGAAAATTTCTCCGCCGACGCTTTCGGCCGTTGCTTTAAAAAGAAGTTTAATCGCCTCCTCAAGCGTTAAAAAGAATCTTGTCATATTCATGTCTGTAATGCCTACTTGCTTTTTTTCTTTAATTTGTTTCTTAAACACATGAAGGACACTTCCGTTTGTCCCGAGAACATTTCCTCCCCGTACACAAATAAATTTAGTGTCAGATGTTAGGAGATTAGCATGAATAATAAGCCTCTCACCTATTGCTTTCGTTAATCCATAAAAGTTGGATGGACTGGCCGCTTTATCGGTTGATATATATACAACCTTTTTTACCTTTTTTTCAATGGCTGCCTCGATTACATGCTGTGTTCCTATAACGTTTGTTTTTAATGCTTCATACGGTTGTTCCTCGCAAACCGGAACATGCTTTAAAGCGGCAAGGTGAAAAATATAGTCAACATCCTCACATGTTTTCACAAGCTCATTCTTTTCCTTGATATCCCCGATAATAAATTTCAAATTCCGATTCTCCCCTAAGGCTCTCTTCATGTTGACTTGGCTTGATTCATTTCTGGAAAAAATCCGGATTTCTTTTGGGTTTTGCAAGAGCAGTTGTTTCACTAACTCGTGTCCCCAGGAACCGGTCCCACCGGTAATAAGAATCGTCGCATCTTTAAACACCTCTCTTCCCTCCTAACAACAATTTAATGACTTTGGTTGAAACATCCGGATCGGCATACCCCTCCGGAATTTTCCAATCGGTAGATTGTTGAACCATCGTTTTCACGCAGGTTACTATATTCTCGGCTGTTGTACCCGAAATGATATTGCTTCCGCATTCTACTGTTTCGGGCCGTTCCGTACTGTTTCGGAAGGTAACGGTAGGGACGCGGAACAAGCAGCTTTCCTCCTGAACAGTTCCACTATCTGTCAGTGTACAGAACGCGTTTTTTTCAAGACAGACGAAGTCGAAAAAAGAGAAAGGCTCATGAAATTCAAGCAAATCTTTAGCGTCCGATTCAATTTCTTTCGTTAATTTTGAACGGGTACGAGGATGGATACTGCAAATGACCCTTTTTTGAAAGGTTTTGGCAACTAAGATCAATCCTTTAAAAATCCCATGCAAATGAGGAGGATCATCTACATTTTCTGCCCGGTGAACGGTCACCAAAAAATAATTCCGTTTTTCCAATCCTAATTTTGTTAAGATAGAGCTTTGGGATATGTTCTCTTTGTAGTGTTCCAGCACCTCATAAATGGGATTTCCAGAAACGATGATTTTATGGACAGGAATGCCTTCCCGTAGTAAGTTTTCTTTACTCCGTGGTGTATAGGGCAGATTCAGACTTGAAATCGCATCGATTACGAGTCGATTTTTCTCTTCCGGTACTCTCAAATCAAAACAACGATTTCCCGCTTCCATATGCACTACCGGAATCCCCATCCTCTCCGCCAGTACAGCGCTTAATGCGCTGTTTGTGTCGCCCAGTACAAGTACTTTCTCCGGCTTTTCCTGCAAAATGATTTTTTCTATTCCCAAAAAAATGGTCGATAACTGTTCCCCGAAAGTTTGTTGACTCTCCCTAAGTATATAGTCTGGCTTTCGTATCTCGAGATCCTCAAAAAAAATGCCGCTAAGTGAGCGAGTAAAATTTTGACCGGTGTGTACCAAAATATGCTTATCCGCAAACATATCCAATTTTTTTATGATTAAACTTAATCTAATGATTTCAGGTCGGGTACCTAGTATAGTGAGAATCCGCATTTCATTCCTTCCTTTCCATTAGATGCAAATCTAGATGCAAATCGATGCCTCTCCTTATTCTATTTCTCATACCAAAAAATGGTTTGTATCATATAGCTATAAACAAAAAAAATGGCTATCACCTAGTGATGAACCACCTCGTAGAAAATAATAATTCAAGATAAATTTTCAACAAACACTTTTATAATAAAAACTCCTTAACTTGAAGAGAGAAAAGCTCTTCAGCCAAGGAGCGGACATGGTTATTCAGGATGTGTACCTTAACCGAGCCAGGGCATTTCTTTCTTTGATTTTACTGCAATATACATACAATAGTCTCTAACCGTGTTCGTATTTAAAGTATGGATCGGCATATGATCATACGCTCCCGCCGCAAATCGGAATTTAGAAAAGACCTGATCCGTATGCCAGCAATGAATATGGGGATGATTAGAAATCAAGCCGCGGGACGTGCTTTCAATATCTAATTTTCCATAGTCCAGCTGTACATTCCCTACTACGTGGTTTACAGCAATCTCGCAGCTGTACAACAGGGTTACCCCTTCATACCATCCGGGCCATTGTCCGGATCCCGTAGCGAACTCGTGATTAAGAATATACAGTGCGACATGTAAGGTTACGCGGCATACATCCCTTACTACCTTCGGGGGTCCGTAGTGAGTTGACCCTATATTTTCAATCCCCCGGTGTGTAAGCCCCAGAATTCCGGCAACCCGCCTTATATTTCTCCTAACTTCTTCGTTATTTATATAAGCTCCCCGGCCGACTGAATACGCAATGGGGTAGTAAGAATTCCAGGCCGGCGTCATAAATGTATCAACATCCGAACGGAGGATATAATCGTATCCATTCAGAAAATCCGCCTCTTTGCCGACCAAACAGCTCACCGAGTTAATGTATTTATAATTTTTCCACTCCGGCCGGCCGCTGACAGGCGGACTTTCTACTTTAACGCAGTCCGACGGAACCTTGTTTAACGCCTCCCGAGTGCCAAATACGACAAGGTCCGTATCTTTCGCCTGAATGTGTTTCAGCGATGTATACAGACACCCGAATTGCAGCATAAGATCACGCTGATTTTCCAGATAGACGACAATGGCTCTACGCATGCCTTTTCTCCTTATTTGATTGTTCATTCAGATTATATATACGGAGTATCAACCAAAAGAATATAGACAGGCAACGGGGTAAAACATCCCTTTGTCAATTTTCAGAACAGTTTTGTCTCAATGATGGCAGCGGCTCCAGCCACTGCTAGTACGATTAAAAGCGGAAACGTCACAGGATAAAGCCAATAAAGGACAACGAGCAGAAGGGACGACCAAATTCCCATGCACCAGTAACAGCTAAGAAGCGAACCGATCCAGTAACGCAGACCGGTCCCTTTCACCTCCATATGACGCACCACCCGCCCGGCTGCATCCTCTTCATACGTAATCGTCAAAAAAGGTTGACGAATAAAAGAAGCGATTTCATCAAACACGATTAAATGGGTAAGTCGAAACGAAGCAAGAATCAAAACCATCAGGTGAATCCATGATATATCAAGCATACACTCTTTTGCCCCCCTTTTTTATTCATGCAATGTCCGATTCGGCATCAAAAGTTGATTTAAAAAGAAAAGACGATGCGATTATTTGATGCAAACGGGACCTGCCGTTCTTTGAAGTAGACAAAGCCCTCTACGGTTACTGTATTTCCTTCTTCCGGCTTTAGGATGGACAACTGGAAATTATGGAAAGCCTCTATCTTCTCTGGAGCAATTCGGAAATTCTGAACGGGTGCAATCCAATACTCTCCCCGCTCCAGCGCCTCGGCAAACCAGTCTTTCTGCAAATACCTCCACCCTTTTACTCCTCCGTCGGAACTTTGTGTCCCCAGAGTTTCGACCATGTTGGCCGGCAGAATTTGCCCTTGCAGTTTGATGCTGTCCGCCGGAGTGGCTTTCAGGCAAATCACCGGATTATACAAATCTTCTGTACCTGTATTCTTAATATACAAGTTACCTATAACCAGGTACGAACTATCCTCCCTTTCGGACGAGAGAACAGTATAGTCGAAGAATACTTCCGCCTGCATTCGCACCGCCTCAACAACCTCTGTTGATTCTTTCACCTCAATGCGCTCCGCCTCCGGAACATCTGACTCTCCGTCCGCTTCCCGCTCCGGCAGCATCGCTCTCTCCTGTTCTCCCAGTTGGACCGCGAAAACAGAAGAGTCCTGACTCTTGCGGGTTCCATATATAAATTCATCAAGCGCGTGTAACGGAAGGCAGGAGAACGGAGAAATTTGCCGGGAATCATGAAAATAAAACAGGATACCTGAAGCGAGTGTTATGGCAATGTCTTCGATTAAGAAAACGAACGGTGACGCCTGGTCCAGATTCGGAAGCCGACACTGCAATTTAAGCAGCGGTATATTCAATCCCATTTCTGTATGCCTCTTAGCCACAAATTCCATTTCCTCATTCTGTAATTTCTCCCTAAGATAATCAAGCAACTTTTTATTATTTATATTCCAATCATAATCCAGTGCAATTTTCGGTTTTTTTACGGAATCGTCTTCTAGAAAGGCAAGACGAATATACAGGTCTCCGTAACTCGGTGTAAGCGTATGATCGTACAGCAATGTAATATCGGCACCGGAATCGGACAGAAATTCTTTTGTTTTTTTCATTACCTCATGTTCATATCTGTTGTCCTTTTTCGACGATATCTCAAGCTCATTCAGGCCTGAGGCCAGGTAAATCTTGATTCCTGTCAAACCTGGATTCAAGTAAAGGGTTCTCTCCTCTGCCTTCCATCGCACCTGTAATCCGTTTTGTTCGCATAACAGACGAAAAGCAGGAAGAGAAGTATAGGGGATTTCCCCCCTCGTATCACCGTTATAGTGCACTTGTATTTTCATTTGTCTCCTCCCCGTACTCGTTCTCTACTTGAGTTTGCGTTCATTTTATGAACTCCGAACCCAAAGCGTGTAAGAAAAGGTGCCTATTTTTAATGATTTGCCCATAGGCAGTACGAATTTGTAAACCAGCACCCTAATTTTCCATATAATGCGGATAATAAAACCCTATCAGAAAGGAGTAACCCAATGCTGAAGCCTTTGGTCTCACTAGTCATTCCGGCCAAAAACGAAGGGCAGCATGTACGGAACACAATCGTATCCGCTCTCAAGGTAAAAACGGACTGTCCATTTGAGATTATTATTGTCGATGATGCCTCGAATGACGGCTGCTGTAGTTCCCTTGCCTCTCTAGGAATTCCCGGACAAATCAAAGTAATCCGTACACAGGGCGTAGGAGCTGCCATGGCCAGAAACATCGGTGCAGAAGCTGCTGCAGGAAGCTTCCTTATCTTTTGCGATGCCCACCTGTTCTTTGAAGATTGGTGGATTGACCGTCTGCTCGCCCCAATTCGCAGTGGGGAGGCCGATGCGACAAATCCGGGTATTGGGGACACGGCCAATCCGAGCAATGTAGGGTATGGATACAGCTGGAATGCCAATTTGGAACCCAGATGGAATACCGGACGACAAACCCTTTTTCCTTCCGCTCACCTTGCCGGAGGATGTCTGGCCATTTCTAGAAACGCATTTTTTGATATCAATGGATTTGAAAGAGGATTTAAAGTCTGGGGACGCGAAGATGAGGAAATTTCCTTTAAGCTATGGGTGTTCGGCTACAAATGCTATGTAGAACCACAAGTGAAAATCCTGCACGTATTCCGCCCTTCTTCTCCTCCATTTCAATTAACATGGGACCATATCAATTACAATCTTATGCGCATGGCCTATAGCCATTTCAAGGAGGAGCGAATTGAAAAATGCAAGAAATTAATTAAACATTCCGATCCGGAAAAAATCGTGGCAGCCGTTCTTGAAAACGGCGTTCTCAAACAGAGACAGGCGTACTTTACCCGTCGGAAATATGACGACGATTGGTATATGACTACATTCAACATTCCTTTCTAATCGAGAACAACAGGCTGTTGACCTTCCTGATTGACAGCCTGTTCTAAAATAAAAGGATCGTTTCTGGAACAGCCCGCTAGTAATCAAATTAACCGGAAAAGGACGTCATGATTTTCTTATAATAATCAACCAACTCTTTTACAACTATATCTGGAGAAAGCCGTAAAATACGATTGTATGCCGCTTCTTCTAATACTCTCTTTTTTTGTCCATCCAGCGAAAGGGCCTTTTCGATTGTTTGCAACAAGTCAAAGGGATTGTCTCTTTCCACCAAAAACCCGTTCACCCCATCTGTAATCAACTGCTCAAAACTGGTCCCTTTTGTGCCTATCACTATCTTTTTATGCGCCATGGCTTCTAAACATGTGTTGGGAAAGTTATCCGTCCTGGAAGGCAAAACGACCAGCTCGGCGCGGCTTAAAATCGGATAAAGCTGACTATGGGGCATCTTTCCCAGATGAATCACTCTTCCTTTATGCTCCCTGGCTTTCTCCCGTACAAACTCGATCATGGTTCTGCCCCGATACCCGAAATCCTTACCTATAAAAACAAAAAACAGGTCTTTGTTTCTCGCCAATAGGCTATGGATAATTTCCGCAATGGTAGCGACACCTTTCAGGATACCCAGAGTACCGAAAAAGAGCACATACTTCTTTCCTGAAATCCACTGATTGTATGGGTTCCTATCCAAAATTTCCGCATCCAAAACAAACGGCGTCTCGATAATATCCACCTTGATATTGGTTGCTTTTTGAACTTCCAGGCCTATCACTCTGCTTGGACCAAACAAGCCGTCCACTTTACGGAAAGCTTTGGTTTCTAGCTCTTCCAACCGTTTTTGATCCTCTGTGGGAGCGGTAATTCCATATCCCTTGTGCAGCAGCGGCTGATAACTGGATAGGCGAATGACCGCAGGAATCTCCTTAACCCTGAAAAGTGCCGTAGCCGCACAGCTTGCATATTGAATAATAGACAAAGAGTTCTCTTTATGAATTCTTCTTACCGTTTTATTTAACTCTCTGCTTATCTGCATCCATATCAATGCTATCGGCATCTTGCCGCCCGTCATGCGAGTGAATTTATTATGGGGTGGCAAAACGCGAACTCTGTGCACCTCCACTCCATTATGCATAATTTTCTCGGTTCTATTAGAAGAAACAACAACAATGGGCTGATGGCCCATCTTTTTTAGCGATAAGCATACACGATACAGATAATTGGCAAGTCCGCCGTCATAATCGTTCTCTGTTACGTATTCCGTAGTAACAAACGCTATTCTCATACATCACTCCACTCCATTCCATTTATTTTCCCTTTTAATAGCGGTATTATGATGCTCTTACTTTCGAGCCCACATAATAATATTTTTGTCAAAACATTTTGGCTCGACCCGGTCATGAAGTCTAAAAAGTTTTTTGTGAATCTCAATATTTTCCTGTTGATTTTTTACCCTCTCAGGATATGACGACCAATCGGGAAAGTGAAGTTCTATCGTGCTGAAACCAGCCTCCCTAAGCAACTGTCTTAAACTCAATTCGGTATATCCGTGATAATGTGTTAAATCCATATACCGTGAGTACATTCCTAGTATATTGGCCATATTTGGTGTCCGAATGACGACTCTTCCCCCGTCTTTCAAAGATTCTCGTACCGCCCTTGCAAGCTTTTTTGCATCTTCTAATAAATAACTCTTCACTTCTTGAATCAGCTTTTCACTTGAATCAACGGCTCCTATATGGAGATAGCCTAATTCTTTTAAATAGCGCAATAGATGACCGTATCCGCTACCAATATCTACGATTTTGGCGCTTTTGTCTTCTGGAAGAAGCGCTTTTACTTCTGCTTCGTAATAATAACGACACGCTAAATAAGTACTTTCGTTTGTACCACCGGGATTCAGGACGTTGAAATGCTCGCTATAATCGATTTCCGTATTCTCTTTTATAGATTTATGCCTCACCTTCTTTTCCTCCTCATTACTTCTTTTCAAATCCATTCTTTTTTGCAACATGCGAAAGTACATTTTCAACATTCCTTATGACTGATTTCCATGTTCGATGCCCAGCAAGACTTATCGCATTCATCTTCCCTATTTGTCTAATCCCCTGCAAATTACTATTGCACCACATTAAAGCTCGGATAAAGGCTTCAACACTTCGCTCAATGATCAGCCCATTCGCACCGTGCTTAATCAATTCAGGAACAATTCCTACATTTGTACATACCGGAAATACGCCGCATGCCATTCCTTCAATAAGCGGCAAAGGTTCCCCTTCCGCTGTCGATGCAACACAAAGTACATCGATCGAATTATAAAAATCAACCATCTCCTTTTGACTTAACGAGCCCCCTGCCATCCGAAACGAAAACCTTCCTTGACACGCTGGTATAATAATGTCATGTAATCCCTTACACGGATCACTTTGATTACCTGCCCATCCTACTTGCATATGGCCTGTGCGCTCTTTTTTATAATAAAACGATGCAGGCTCAAAGCCTGTGGGACAATGGTAAACTTCACAATAAGACGCTAATAATTTCTGAAGTCTTTTGGAAGTAACTACCACCGTATCGGCATCAACCAAATACTTCTCAACCATTACTTTGGGCGTTAAGCCTTCATTTTCCCATCTATGACTACTGACTTCTTTAATTACGCGCTTCGGATTATCAATAAATTGACGGTGATATGATTCCCCCCAAAAGAAAACGTACAAAATATCGAATCTATCTTTACTTAAATCTGGTCTATAAATTACATAACGAACAATGAAGTCATATTTGTAACTGAGGTGTTTTACGATTGAATGGGCTACTATATCGAAAGCCCAGCCGGGCCGATCCACCAAAAGAAGAATGATTGGTTTCCTGTCCATAATTACAGCCTCCATAACGTAATGTCCTGTGGACAATTATTTTCTTTTAGCACTCCCTTTACATCTGCCACCAGACCCCCGCCGTTCACAAGCAAAGCAGAGATTTCCTTCCACGTTATTGCAACATATTCCTGGTGGGCAACGGCTATGATGACTGTATGGGCAGGCAGGAGTTTATCCATCGGTACGAGTCGTATTCCATATTCTTTATAGACTTCATCCGCGTCGGCTTTCGGATCCGAAACTTGGACGTTTATCCCGAATTCGTGCAACTCCTTCACAATGTCAATGACGCGGGAGTTCCGTATATCAGAAACGTTCTCCTTGAATGTGACGCCAAGAATGGTGACTGTCGCCGCTTGAACGCCAATCCCTAAACGAACCATTTGTTTCATTATGGAATGTGCAATAAAATTGCCCATTTTATCGTTAATTCTTCGTCCTGCCAATATTACTTCAGGACGGTATCCCACACTTTCCGCTTTGTACGCAAGATAGTAAGGATCAACCCCAATGCAGTGACCGCCTACCAGGCCCGGTGTAAACGGAAGGAAGTTCCACTTTGTTTTTGCCGCTGCCAATACTTCGGTTGTTTCAATTTTTAACTTATCGAAAATAATAGCGAGCTCGTTCATTAAAGCGATGTTTACATCCCGTTGAGTGTTCTCAATGATCTTGGCCGCCTCTGCTACTCGAATCGACGGGGCCCTGTAAATTCCTGCTTTCACCACAGAACCATATACCTCCGCGATAATGGACAATACTTCCTCATTTTGTCCGGATACAACCTTGGTAATGGTTTCAAACGTACACTTTCTGTCCCCCGGATTTATTCTTTCAGGGGAATAACCGATAAAAAAGTCTTTGCCAGCTAGTAAGCCTGAGCTTTTTTCAAGAATTGGAGAGCATACTTCTTCGGTCATTCCTGGATATACTGTTGATTCGTAGACGACAATGGTTCCGCGGGAAAGGTGCTTACCGACCGTGCGGGAAGCTTTTTTCAACAGCGTTGCATCCGGTTGCTTCATGTTATCAATGGGTGTCGGTACCGCTACAATGATGAAGTCGCATTCACCCAGTTTTTTGGCGTCCGGTGTATAATCAATGTTGGCTTTCTGCAATTCTTCGCTCGATACCTCACCGTTGTTATCTACACCGGCCTTAAGTTCGGCTATACGGCGCATGTTTATATCAAATCCGATCACCCGCTGTTTTTTTCCGAATGAAACGGCCACGGATAACCCCACATATCCAAGTCCGACCACACCTATTCTTCTCTTCATTTACTTCACCCCATAATATCGCTTATACCATGAAACAAAATTCGCGATTCCTTCTTTGATCGGAGTCTTAGGATTAAAAGCAATGTCGCGTACTAAATCGCTGACATCGGCATATGTTTCCGGTACATCTCCTTGCTGCAAAGGAATAAAATTCTTTTTCACCTTCTTTCCGAGGGCATTTTCAAGTTCAGTAATAAATGTAAGCAACTCTACCGGATTTCCGCTTCCTATATTGTAAATCCGGTAAGGCGCTCTGCTTGTCGCCGGATCGGGTTCATTCGCATCCCATAACGGATTAGAGAGTGCTTTCTTTTTTAATAGCCGGACTATACTTTCTACAATGTCATCAATATAGGTAAAATCCCTTCGCATTTTTCCATAGTTATAAACGTCAATCGCTTTATCTTCCAAAATGGCTTTTGTAAACAAAAACAAAGCCATATCCGGACGGCCCCACGGCCCATATACTGTAAAAAACCGCAAGCCGATTGTAGATATCGAAAATAAATAGCTGTATGTATGCGCCATTAATTCATTCGACTTTTTGGTTGCCGCGTACAAACTTACAGGATGATTAACAGGATGATGAACGGAAAACGGCATTCGTGTGTTAGCACCATACACGGAACTTGATGAGGCGTACATAAAATTCCCTATTTCAAAGCAACGGCAAGCTTCTAAAAGATTGAAAAAGCCAACAATGTTCGAATTTATATAGGACTGCGGATTTTTGAGACTATATCTCACTCCCGCCTGAGCAGCTAGATGGATCACTGCGTTTATAGGATATTTCCTAAAGATGCTCACCAAAGTATGCTGGTCTTCCAGAGAAAATTTATAGAACGAAAAATTCGGGTGGGACTCAATCATCTTTAATCTGGCTTCCTTCAGAGAAACATCATAATAATCGTTTATATTATCGATGCCGATTACCCGATAATTTTCATCCAACAGTCGTCTTACTGTGTGAAAACCGATAAACCCCGCACAGCCGGTTACTAAAATGGTTTGGCTTTTCAATGCTTATTTCTCCTTTAAGCTTGTTTCTTTAATGCCAAAATATGGCTTGATACAATGTTGTGTGCTCTCTTTCAGTTAAAATAGGTGATAACCATTGCCCTTAAATAGAGAGCATTAAAAAAAGCCCGATTCTCTTTTGAAAAGAAAATCAGGCGCCTTTTTCATCTTTCTATATCTAAACAGGCATGAAACATCGCAGGTTTTTAGTGGCGCTTTCAAGTTTATTTGTACTCGGATAGCGCCTATTTTTTATATATCTGCCTAAAATTAGCTTTCCTAGGTGAGCAAGTATAGCCATACTCCCATAATATATGGTATCTCCATCATCTTCTTACAGAAAGGAAGGCTTATGCTTTGAGAAACATTAGAAAAATCCAAGGCGCGCAGGTTCCAGTTACCACCACTATTGCACCTCCAAGGCCTAACAACCTTCAGGAAGAATGCATTCGCGTACAAAAGGTATACGACTGGATCGTTTCCGCCACCCGATACCGGAACAAAGTCGCTATTCCGGATACTTGCCGCCCTGCAGTAGACGCAGCGCTTGCGGCAGGAAACGTCCTGCGCATTGAGTGCGTTGAGCCGGACGTTCCTCCGGTATTCCCGCTGATTCCAAAACCGCAGCTGACTCCGGCTCCGGGGACAGAATTCCGCTGTGACGTTATCAGCATTCGTCGGCCGGTCACAGTGAACGTAAACGGTCGGTTGGTAGAGGCCGCCGTTGTTCGTGTATTGTTTACCGTTACGCTTACCGTCGCCATCTTCGATGAAACAACGGGAACTGAACTCTGCCGCTTCCCGGTTATCGTCCGCTTTGACGATGAGTTTGTTCTCTGCGTTCCCGAACCGCTGGGCCGCGAGAACATTCTGTGCCGTATTACCGCTATTGATTGCACGCCGACACTGAACGTGCTGCTTGGTGACATGATCGAACTGGAGGTAACGATTTGTAAGGAAATTCAGGTAGAGGCAGAGGTAAAACTCGAGGTTCTGGCTAAATTCTGCCAGCCACGTCCGATTATTCCGCTGCCGCCTGAAAGAGGCTTCGAATGCCCGCCGTTCAACTTCCCGCCGCAGTGTCCGGACCTCTTCCCGGTACCGAACTGCGACTGCCAGGCGGTAGTTAACACCCTGGTGACAGGTGCAACTGTCGATATACTCGGTGTACCTGAAGTTGGTACCGTACAATTGATTGCCGATATTTGCCCGAACTGCAATCCGGGAGCCAGCACGTTCTCCTTTACCTTCTTTGATACGACGCCGCTCCCGACGACAACACCTGTTCCGGTACCCGAGCCTGACATCCCGGGAGATCAAAGCTTTACTCTCAGACCGGTATCAATCAGTCCGCCAACCTGCCTAGTCCAAGATATAGCGGGAATAGTAGGAGCACTTACAGCGACCGTTACCGGTACCGCTGTCCGGACATTCACCGCGACCGGACTGCAGGAGCAGGTATCCTATACACTTACACTTGTAGAAAATCCCGTACCTGGATTGCCTGACGCTTTCATATTGACACTTACGGATACTTCGGGTGTCACTATCTTTAGCGCTACCGTAGCCCTCGTCCCTGATGCTGAGCTGACTATCCAGGACTGCGTAACATTCCCGGATGTTCTCAATCCTCCGACCATTCCCTAATGGGACCATTGTTCAATAAGCAAAGTCCTTTGAAACAACCTCACTGCTTGCGGTGAGGTTGTCTTTATATATCTTATACTAAATCAAAGCTTGCCAACACCAGCGTTCGCCGATTCTTATACGCCCTTTTTGAATCGTGGCGGTATCAAATTCAA
>Ga0310822_100439_pt1 | contig 20499 bp, 17 predicted proteins | sample P4_ome_2_FD_201313 | JGI IMG/M metagenome (GOLD analysis project Ga0310822, IMG submission 201313) | Sorghum-adapted microbial communities from Joint BioEnergy Institute, Emeryville, California, United States - P4_Day56_Rep2 | ecosystem: Engineered > Bioreactor > SSF (Solid state fermentation) >... | reverse complement strand
CCATTCATTTAGGCTTCCGGATAGGGCGCAAACCTCTCATTGAATTTTTGCAGAATCTAAAAATTTTGGGTGTCAATCATGTGATTATCAACTTAAAATATGGCCAGCGTCCTGCTGAAGAAGTGATGGAAGAATTAGGTGAAGAAGTTCTTCCGCACTTTCCCGCAATAACCGGGGAGTGACCGTTTTATTAGCTCCCCCATCCTGGAAATAGTATTGGAATAAAGACAAAAGTGGATACCATAGCGCTTTAAAAGGAAAAGACAAGAGCGTTTGTTCTATATATTTTCATCCAAACAACCGATCCGTATTAACCAGGATCGGTTGTTTGATTATCTGAAATGAACAGCCCGTATTGAGCTATCGTTTCCTGTCGTTTGATCATAGTTTAATTTGAAAGTTTTCTTCTTCATAATGAATCGTCTGTCAATATAGAAAGCTACCAGTAATGCCAGTAAACCGGTCAAAAGCATATTTCCGTATGTTTCAAGCGGAAACGTTTGCAATAGTGGAATCACCGTGGCAGTATTACTTTAAAAGTTGAACCTTCTCCTGGGCTTCCGGATACTTGAATATCGCCATTATGAATATCAATGATTTTTTTAACGATCGATAGACCGAGCCCGTTTCCCTTGACGGAAGAATTGCGAGCTTTGTCAACTTTATGGAACGGCTTAAAAATATCAGCACGTTCTTCTTCCGGAATCCCGATACCATTATCCGTTATGGAGACGATGGTCTGATTCTCTTTCATCACAGCTTCGATAAGAATCTTACCGTGCGCTGGAGTGAATTTGATGCTATTACTCAGTAAATTGATCCATACCTGATTGAGTTGGTCTTCATCCGCTTGAACGGTAATGGCCTCAAGCTGAACATCGATTTGAATTTCTTTCTCTCTCCATTGAGGCTCTAACGAAATGACAACCCTTCGCAGCTGTTCGTCCAGTCGATACGTATTTACCTTCAACGGACGATGCTCCTGTTGCAAATAGGACAGCTGAAGCAAATTTTGACTTAACCGGGATAGCCTCTCGCTCTCCTCTTCGATGATCGTCAAATAACGGAGGCGGCTTTCCTCACTCATTTTCTTCTGCTTTAACGCCTTGGTAAACCCTGAAATGGATGTTAAAGGCGATTGAATTTCATGTGAGACGTTCGAAACGAAATCTTGCCGCATTCGCTCCAGCTTAGATAGCTCTTTCGCCATTTCGTTAAAACTAACGGTTAAGAGACCAATTTCGTCCTTGCGTTTGGTATGAAGCTCGAAATCGAATGTTCCCTTCGCCATCCTCTTGGTTGCTTCCGTCAAACGAAGGATAGGGTTTACAATATAACGCGCAGCAATGAGAATGAGCAAGCTACCGAAAAATAAAATAATGATGTACATAACATGAACAGAATTCATGATTTCGTCCTCGACAGGATTCTTCTCCACCGTTAGAAATAAAGCATAGGGCTTCCCCTCTACCTGAAAAGGAACGCCGACGATAGGAAAATGAGAGATGTGAGCATTGTGGGAAACATGGTGTTCTCCCATATCGATATTGCGAACAATATTACCGGCAAGCACGCGCTCAATATTACTACGATCAACATGCAGGAGTCCCTTTTTTTCCTCAAGGAGGGGCTTGCTGTCTTTATTGTAAAGCTGGAGGAGGGTACCGGAGATGCCGGAGACGTTTTGCATAAACGGTATTAAATCAGCAGAAGATGTTGATTGATAAGTTTGTATCATCTTTTTACCGTTCGTGATGAGAATTTCTTCTATCAAACTTTGAATTCGTCCTTCATACAGCAAGGAACTAACAATAAATGCCGTGAACAGACTCAACATCACAATACCGACGAATACTACTACAACACGGGTATACAGCGACTTAATCTCGATACACCTCCAACCGATAACCGAGACCGCGGATGGTCACAATGCGAAAATCGGACTCGAATTCGGCAAACCGTTCCCTGAGCCGCTTGATGTGAACATCCACCGTTCGCTCGTCGCCTTCATAATCCATGCCCCATATTTGTTCAATGAGATGGTCCCGTGTAAACAACTGCCCGGTATAGCTGCCCAGTTTGTATAGCAATTCGAATTCTTTCATGGGAAGTGTCATCGTTTTACCGTTCTTGTATACAACCTGATAACTCTTACGATCTAATGATATGTCTCCAAGCTTAACCACGCTGGAAGTAGAAATACGATATCGCTTAAGCAAAGCCTTCACCCGAAGAACGAGCTCCACCGGGTCGAACGGCTTCACCAAGTAATCATCCGTCCCCAGCTTAAATCCTTTTATTCGGTCCGTTGCCTCCCCCTTCGCAGTCATCATTAAAATAGGGATATCACCAAGTTCTCGTAGCTCCGTGCATAAAACCCAGCCATCCATTTGTGGCATCATAATGTCTAGAATCACCAGGTCAACTGTATGATTCGTGGCGTATTCTAACGCATCCGCTCCATTCGATTTTTCGACGATGTCAAAGCCTTCGTCTTCCAGGTACAGACGAACCAACTCACGGATGTGAGCTTCATCATCCACTACTAATATCTTTGGCAAATTTAATCCTCTCCTTTTATTTCTACTATAAATGGAAAGACTCTGACTTTTCCATTTTGTTTAAACTCAGCCCATATTTTATAGATTCCCGGTTGTTCGAAACGTGTTTCAAAAACCGGTTCCTCATCATTGGCTGGATGAACATGAAGAAATTTCTGAGCGTTTTCATCAAGAATAACTACATGCCCCATCGCTCCCAAATAAGGAGTTAAATTTGTTTTATTAAGATCGAATGTTAACGTTACTGGCTTCTTTGCCTTAACAGAGCTCATATTTAATTTTACGGTTTCTCCATCTACATTCTGACTAAAATTGTTGTCTGGCTTAAGCTCCTGGCTGTGAGTGTGAGTTGAGCCGCTTGGATTGCCTACTATAAACGGAACCGGTGCTACATGATACACTAAATTTTTCGGCTTAATATCAATAAATGCTTTGTAAAATCCTTCAGGAAGATTGTTTCCAATTCTAAATTCGCCTTTGCCTGTCTGTTCCGGGTGCACATGATAATACTTTTGCAAATGTTCATCCACAATAATTAGATGAAGAAGCTTCTCATGATTTACTTCTAGTTTGTTAACTGGATTTCCCGCCTTATCCTTTAAAAAAATCTTTATTTCATTTTTATCTGATTGAACAAACGTATGTACTTCGCTGTTACCCTGATGCTCCGAATCGCTTCCATGTTCATGGTTGCTTCCATTTTTTTCAGCATGATTTTCAACACCCTCATGCTTTTTGGCAGATACAGACTGTTTATTGTCAGCGATAAATTCGTCATAGACGGTAAAACCACCTATCAGTACTGCCACATAAAGAATGGACGCTATAACCCATTTATCAAATATGATCCATTTACCCATTTCAACCACTCCTCACAATCATAATTTTGGTGTTGGCTTACTTATTCTATGGACACTGTAAATCAGCTTTGTGAACTCAATATGAACTGAGCCATAGAAAAAATGCCTGGGGGCAATCATCATCCAGTGCTTGTTTACATAGGCAGTTTTACCGGACGCAGGTAGTCAAATTTCCGTTTTATTTAACTATCGATTCCCGTCAACCATGCTGCGGCGCGGTACCTTTTTGTAATCCTCCTTTGCGTGGTTATCATTGGATGCTACAATAAACGAGAAAGAAACTTCAATATTTATTGGGGGGATTATTAGTGGATGTTGCTAAAGTGAAATATACGATATCTTATTTGTAATATGGAAACCGGGGTGAGTATGTGCCTAAAGTAATCATCACAGAAAAGCCATCTGTTGCCAAAAATATAGCAGATGCGTTAAACATCAAGACCAGACGGGATGGATACTTTGAGGGGAAGGACTATATTGTCACATGGGCTTTTGGACATTTACTGCAACTTTATGATGCTAAAGATTATGATGCAAAGATGTCTAAGTGGAATATGGATAATTTTCCTTTTATCCCTTCTGCTTTTCGATATAAAGTTAAAGTTGATCCAAAGAATAAAGAAAAGCCGGATAAAGGCGCTGAAAAGCAATTAAAAATCATCTACAGTTTATTAAGACGAAACGATGTTGATATGGTCATATCCGCTTGTGACTTTGATCGGGAAGGTCAAATCATAGGTGATACCATTATTTATAATCTTAAAACAAAAAAGGATGTCTATCGCTTATTGCTTAACGAATGGACGCCTGATGAGGTGCGTAGAGGACTTCAAAATATCAAGCCCAATACAGAAATGAAGCCGCTTCAGGATGCCGGCATTAGCAGACAATGGGCGGATTGGGTGATCGGTATTAATTTAACTTCTGTGGCAACGCTGAAGTATCAGAAAGGCCGGGGACAGGCACTTAATATTGGCAGGGTACTGTTGCCAACATTAAAGATTATTTATGACCGTGATAAAGAAATAGAGAGCTTTGTTCCGGAAACGTACTTTAAATTAACAGCAACATTTAAAACGAAAAATAATGATGAATACGAAGGAACGTACTTCGAAAATGAAGAAGACAAATTTAAAAATAAAGAAATGCTAGAGGACATTGAACAAGCTTTACAGGATAAAACAGCTACCGTTATTGATAAACAAGTTGAGCAAAAACGGGAGTATCCCCCGTATTTATTTAACCTTTCGAATTTACAAGGGTATATTACAAGCAAATACAAAGGTTGGACCTCTGATAAGGTACTAAAAGTAGCACAATCTTTATACGAGAAGAAGTTTATTACGTATCCAAGAACCGCAAGCGTTGTATTGGAAGAAAGCCTGGTTGGAAGAGCGGCAAAGGTACTTGAGACCTTAAAAAAGGGGCTGCCTTACGAAAATGAGATCAAGTTCAGTAAATTAAAAAGGGTGTTTGATAACTCGAAAGTAGAGAGCCACAGTGCCATTGTACCGACATATTTGATTCCAAAATCTCTAACAAGAGACGAAGAAATGGTATATACGGCAATTAAAAACCGGTTTATTATGCAATTCATGCCTGTTGCGGAATATGAAGAAACGAAAATAACGACGAAAGTAGATAGCAGTGAAATCACCGGCGTATTCATTTCTAAAGGGAAGGTTCAACTTGTTGAAGGATGGAAGAAAGTAGAGCAGATTGAGTCCAAAGATATGATCTTACCATTTGTTAATGTAAATGAAATCGTAAGTATAGTAGAGCATACGATTTCTTCTCATGTAACTAAGCCGCCAAAACATCATACAGAAAAGACGCTGCTGCGGGTGATGGAAACATGCGGAAAGCGTTATGATGATGAAGAGAGCGAAGAAATGATGGACGCGATCCTAAGCGGCTTTAGTATAGGGACACCTGCTACAAGAGCCGAAACGATTAAAAAGCTAAAAGATGTCGGTTATATTACCACACAAAATAAAAGCTTATTGTGCACAGAATTAGGAAAAAGACTGGTAGAGACATTTCCAATTAAAGAACTGTTTGATTTAGAGTTTACCGGAAGATTGGAAAAAACGTTATTAGATATAGAAAAGCAAAAGTTTACGAAAGACGCATTTATGAGGTTCATTTTTGATTTTACCGCAAACTCTGTCGCTAAAATAAAAAATGAAAAAGAAGTTACCATAAATCAGATAACAACTGAGAAGAAACAAATGGAAGTGCTGGGCAAATGTCCAATATGTGGACATGGAATTATTGAAGGACAAAAAGGGTTTGGATGCAGCAACTGGAAAAGCGGATGCAAATTCGTTATATGGAAAAACGACAAATTTCTATCGACGATGAAGAAGAAGCCAACGAAAACAATGGTAAAGACGCTGCTTAAAAATGGGGTTGTTACGGTAAAAGGATTAACGAGTAAAAAAGGTAATAAGTTTGATGCGAATCTAAGATATGAAAAAAACCCCGACAATGAGTATTTTAGTTGGAAAATAGAGTTTATCAAGTAGATGATGGGCCGAAAAACGGGAAGCTTGCGTTTTCTTTCCCGGAAAAGAAATAGGGGGATGGGCATTGCGGTGGAAAAAACCAAAAAAACATATTGTTGCCATGTGGATAGCAGGGATGATGGTACTGACTGCATCTCCGGTGTCCGCCGCCCACTTCAGCGACATGCCATCCACACACTGGGCGTATGCGAGTGTAGAGTGGGCCTCGAGGCAGGGAATCGTAACCGGCTATGAGGACGGCACATTTAAACCTTCGCGCCAGGTGACCGAGGCCGAGTTTCTTGTGATGTATATGCATTATTTCTTTAATATGGACAGTATTCCTGACAGAAGTGCCGAGCAGAAATATTGGGCAGATTCATACTACCAGAGCGCAGCCGAGCTGCATGTGCCTGTACAGGGCGGTGCGTACAAGGATGGTCCCGTTCGTCGAGGGCTGGTCGCCCGCATGATTACAAAAGCAATCGGCTACGATTACAGTGAAAAACAGGCAGTCGAATGGCTGCTGGAGAAAGAAATCGTAAGTGGACGAGAGGCGGGCACTCGGACGTACGCTTCGTATGCCCCGGATGCGCCGCTTGCCCGCGCGGAAGCAGCGCAGCTTTTCAAAACCTTGTATGAAAAGGACTATACACGCTTTATTTCCCGTTAAACTAAAGAACCGGAGAACGGATTATCAGTCGTTCTTCGGTTTTTTAGTTGCCAATGTTCACCGGATCTTTTGTTTTCCGTCTCTTTCTCACCCTGTATAATAGTAACAAAATACCGATTTCTTTTCTCATGATTTTCACAGAAAAGAGGGATAGAATGCCAGGAGTTCCAAAGCAGCCGATCGTGATTATCGGCGGAGGCATAAGCGGTTTGATGGCGGCCCGCACGCTGGTAGAAGCGGGGGAAGAGCAGGTAGTGGTGCTTGATAAAGGGCGAAGCGGCGGAGGAAGACTTGCGACTCGCAGAATCGGAGATGTGGCCTTCGATCACGGCGCGCAATATTTCACGGTCCGCACGTCTGAGTTTATGGCATACGTTGAGGAATGGAAGAAAAACGGATGGGTAACGGAATGGTTCGGCGCCCCGCATGTCAGGTATCGGGCTGACGGTGGGATGAACCGGCTTACCCGCCACCTGGCGGAGCCGCTGGATATTTGTGTACGTGTGCGTGTGACCAGTGTGGAGGCCGAGCCGAACGGATGGCTTCTGCACTGGGTATCGGAAGAGCAGGAGTACGTGCCGCAGACATACGATGAAGTAATGCCGGAAGATATTTATGATCCCGGCAATAAGGCTAATATACGCGCACGGGCGCTGATTGTGACGGCTCCTCCGCCTCAGGCACTCTACCTGCTGAAGCAGGGCGGTGTCCAGGTTGATGAAGAACAGGCGAGCAAACTTCGGGCGGTCAGCTACCTCCCATGTCTGGCAGCGCTGTTGACATTAGACGGCCCCTCCGCCGTGCCGGCACCCGGATACATACGGGCCAAGGACCCCGATGAGCCGGTGCAGTTGGTCGTAGACAATTACCAGAAAGGCATCTCAGCCAAACCGGCGCTTACCGTATATGCATGCGGGAAATGGTCACGCGCTCATTTCGCTCAGGCCGATGAGGATATTTTAAGACAGCTCCTGCAGGAGGCCCAAGTGTGGCGGGGCGGGTCTGCTATTGTGGATGCGCAGTTGAAGCGCTGGCGTTTTTCTCTGGCGGAGACCGTCTACCCGGGCCGATTTGCTGAAGTTGCGCATAACGCGCCGCTCTTAGTAGCGGGTGATTCGTTTATCTCCCCGAAGGATGAGGCGCAGCACGCCCGGGTCGAAAGCGCGGTGCTGTCAGGGATTGCAGCGGCAAAGCGACTGCTGGAATTGCTTTAACATAATATCTAAAAAAATATCAAGTCTTTTGATTTAGGTTATATGTACTATCGGAAGGCTTGTATTATTTTTATCGTAAATTATATGTTAATATAGACATTTTTTTCAATTTTTTATAAAATAATTTATGACTATAGAACTATGTTTTCATTTGCTTAATCACATTCAGAGATATTGAGGTGAGGGAGGGCCATGCAAAATGAGGCGGTAACTTCGCTACAGCAAACGGAGAAGCACTATCGGAGACTATTGGAAAAACTCCATAATGTCGTATACAAAGTGCGCTGCCAAGCGGAAACAGACGCAGAATTCATCTATACAATGTTCGAAGGACGAGTAGCGAAGCAGCAGGGGCTGACGACCGAAGCGGTGCGGGGGAAGACGCCGCAGGATTTGTTTGCGCCCAGGTTTGCCGCTTATCTTCAGGCGCAGTATAAAAAGGCCTGGCGGGGAGAAAGTGTTATTCATGAATTTACGTGCGGAGACGAAACGTATTACGTTTCCCTGCTTCAGTCGCAGGATGAAGAAGGAAGAAAGGAGCTTATCGGTTGCTCGCTGGATTTGACGCTGTGCAGGCAGGCAAAACAAAAGATTGAGCATATGCAAAGATACGATGCACTAACCGGCCTGCCGAATCAGCTTGCATTTGACGAATATTTGTATCAGGCGGTGGAAGCGGGAAATGTTTCGGGTAGCCCATTCACACTGATGATTGTTGACATTGATAAGTTCAAAATGATGCACGCCGCCATCGGCCGTACTCCGAGTGAGGCCGTGCTTGCACATGTAGCGGAGAAGCTCTCGCTGGTCTTTGAAGAAGGAACGGTGCTGGCCCGTCTTAGCAAAGACAACTTTGCCATCTTAATCCAAGGGATGGACTGCGAAGAAGCCAGGCTGAAAGCAGTTGAGATTATCTCGCTCATCACATCCCCGATTCAAACAAGCGATACGGAAATTCATGTCACGGCAAGCATCGGTATCAGCATCTATCCGGCGGACGGAGACAGTCCGGAGGAAGTTTTGAAAAAAGCGGAAACGGCCATGTACCGTGCCAAAGAACGGGGGGGCAATTGTTATTGTTTTTATTCGCATGAAATGACGCGCATTGGTGAGCAATGGGTATTGCGCAGCGAGCTTCGCAACGCGGTGCAGCGGGGGGAATTGTTCTTGCATTACCAGCCTCGTTATGCGGTCAGAAGCAAGAAGCTGGTCGGCATGGAGGCGCTTGTCCGCTGGCTGCACCCGGAGAGCGGCGTGCTGTTTCCGGGAAAGTTTATTGAACTGGCAGAAAAAACAGGGTTAATTCTTGAAATTGATCGCTGGGTACTGGAAGCGGCGTGCGCGAGAATGAAGAAATGGAAGGACTTAGGAAACATTTGTGCCCTCGTATCGGTGAACCTATCGTATCTCCATTTTAAAGAGCTTGGCTGCGTGCAGATGATTATGAATACGCTGCGTAAGACAGGTCTTGCTCCTGAATGCCTGGAAATAGAGTTGACAGAGAGTGTGTTTGTCGAAGATCCGGAAGTGGCGCTGGAAGCAATCCGGCAGCTAAAAGCGCTGGGTGTCCGCATTGCCATTGATGATTTCGGCACGGGTTATTCCGCGCTGCATTACTTGAAGAAATTCCCATTTGATACGCTGAAAATCGATCGCTCGTTCTTAGAAAATGTTACGGTTTCCGAAGCGGACGGTGTCATCCTGCAGACGGTGATTGATATGGCGAAAAAACTGAATTTACGGGTGGTGGCGGAAGGCGTGGAAACGGAGGAACAGTTAAGTTATCTGCGCGCTCATGCCTGCGATGAAGTGCAGGGCTATTTGCTGGGCCGACCGGTACCGGAAGAACAAATGGAAAAATTGCTGCTTTCCATGTATAACTGATTCATTTCTTCCCCCTGATCGGGTATGATGGAGAAGATGTGCGGTGTATGAGCCGCTTCTTCATACCGCTATAGGGGGATTTATTGATTCTATGAGTCTGTTAACTGTTGAAGGGTTAAGTCATACGTTCGGGGACCGCATTCTGTTTAAGGATGTGTCGTTCCGTCTGCTGCCGGGCGAGCATGTAGGACTTGTCGGCGCAAACGGCGTGGGCAAATCCACACTGATGAATTTATTGACCGGACACTTGGTACGTGATACCGGTAAGGTGGAATGGACGCCTCGTGTCCGTTATGGATACCTCGATCAGCATACGGTGCTGACACCGGGCAAAACGGTGCGGGATGTGCTGAAAGACGCATTCCTGCCGTTGTTTGAATTGGAGAAAGAACTCATGGTTATCTCCGAGAAGATGGCGGATGCTACGCCGGAAGAGCTGGAGAAGCTGCTGGAAGAGATGGGGGACATTCAAGAGCAACTTGATGCGAGCGGCTTCTATCTCATTGACGTAAAAGTGGAAGAGATGGCCAACGGTCTGGGGTTAAGCGCGATCGGTCTTGACCGTGACGTAGCGGCGCTGAGCGGCGGGCAACGGACGAAGGTGCTGCTGGCGAAGCTTTTGCTCGAGAAGCCTACGGTGCTTTTGCTCGACGAGCCGACGAACTATCTGGACGTTGAGCATATCGAGTGGCTGAAAACGTATTTAAAAGAGTATCCATTCGCGTTCATTTTAATCTCGCATGACACGGAGTTTATGAACGATGTGGTAAATGTCATCTACCATCTCGAATTTTCAAAGCTGACGCGCTACAGCGCGACGTACGAGAAGTTTCTTGAGATGGCCGATATGAACAAAAGACAGCACATCAGCGCTTATGAGCGCCAGCAGGAGCACATTAAGAAGACGGAAGACTTTATCCAGCGCAATAAAGCGCGCTACTCCACCAGCGGGCGCGCAAAGAGTCGGCAGAAGCAGCTGGATAGGATGGAGCGTATCGAACGGCCGGAAACGGCGCTGAAGCCGACGTTTATATTCAAGGAATCGCGGGCGAGCGGAAAAACCGTATTTGAGGCACGGGATCTGGTCATCGGTTATGATCGTCCGCTTCTGCCGCAGATGAACATGACTGTCGAACGCGGGGAAAAGATTGCGATTGTCGGCTGCAACGGTGTCGGAAAGTCGACGCTCTTAAAGACGATTCTCGGAAAGATCAAACCGTACGCGGGCTCCGTGTACCGGGGAGACTTTTTGTACCCGGCCTATTTTGAGCAGGAAGTGAAAGCAGGAGGCGTAACTGCGCTCGATGATGTGTGGAATGCGTTTCCGAGCATGAATCAGCACGAGGTGCGGGGGGCGCTGGCGCGCTGCGGCCTGAAAAATGAACACATTAACCGTCCGCTCAATATGCTCAGCGGGGGTGAGCAGGCGAAGGTGCGCCTGTGCAAGCTGTTAATGGACGAAAGCAACTGGCTGCTGTTCGACGAGCCGACCAACCACCTTGACGTGGTGGCCAAGGAAGAGCTGAAACGGGCGCTGAAAGAATACAAAGGTACGATTCTTCTTGTATGCCATGAGCCGGAGTTTTACGAGGATTGGGTCACACGCGTTTGGAACGTGGAAGAGTGGGCATTGAGAGTAAGAGCGTAAGGATAGAGGGTAAGGAACATGTTCCTTGCCTTTTTTCTTGCATTGTAAAAAGAAAAAGAGGAGAATGAAGACGAATTGTGGAAGTAAGGGGGAGTTCGGTGAAACCATCAGAAGAGAAATGTATGGCCTGCGGCAAACAGGTAGTTCAGCAGGTTTATGCGATTTACCATACCGGCACTGCGGGTAAAAAAGACGGGGATGAAGGTGTGGCTGGATTCCTATGCGAATTATGCGGCCGCAAGCATAAAATGAAACCAATCAAACCGAAAAATCCGTTTGCTAAACTTGAGCAGCTAAAGACGAAAGCGGAGTCTGACTCGTAATCGCTTTGCCAGCCATTAATTTTAAGAAGCGGGGTGAGTGCATGTCGCGAAAGTGGGTGGAAGAAGAGGGTCGCCACTGGGTTGACCGGGGGATTATCAGCGAGGAGCAGTACGGACAGATTGTGGCGCTGTATCCGCATAAAAAAATCGTCAGCGAGCGGCTTCCCATCTTTGCCGCCATTCTGGTCGGAGCCGGCATCCTGACATTTATCGCATCCAATTGGTCGGCCATTCCGCAGTTGATTCGACTGCTGATGATCCTTTTTGCGATGGGGGGATTTTACTGGTTCGGGTACCGGAAAGAAAAGCGGGGGGCACAGGCGTTGGGTCTGTCGCTTATCGCGCTTGGCATTATCACGTTTGGGGCCGGAATTTTCCTGATCGGACAGATGTTTCATCTCGTCGCCTATGATGCGCGTGCATTTATCATCTGGTCGCTTCCTGCCATTGCGCTGGTCTGGATGTACCGAAGCCGCTGGCTGTATTTTCTGGCGCTGTTCATTGTGGACGCCGGGCAGGTGTACAGCGCCATTTCGTTTCAGCAGGTGAGCTGGCTTTTGCTGGTGCTGCTTCTTCTGGGAACAGGCGGTTATGCGCTCCGTCACAGCGGGCGTGCTGTTTTTGCTTCGCTTGTGTCCAGCATTCTTCTGCACAGTTTACTGTATTTGATCACAGAAAGCCAGGCCATCGGCTGGCTGGCGCTCATCGCCGCCGCTCTCTATGCGGCGCTCGATTGGCTCCCGAACAGGCGGACGCGCATGGCCGGGCAGTTAGCGGCGCTTGTTTCCGCCTTTTTCCTGGCCGTCTTCTTCATCTTTCTGCTCGGAGAGATGGATCGTGAGCCGGTACCGAATCCGGCAGTGTTTCTTGTATTGTTTGCTTTTACGTTTGCGCTTTCGTTTTTCGGAAAACGAAAGCATAAGGAGACGGTTGCGCTTTTGGAATGGTTCATTTTCCTGCCGTTTTTCTATTGGGAAAGCGCTGGAGATGTCATGTATCTGCTCGTTTTGTTCGTGTTCTCCGGATACCTGCTATGGATAGGGTACCGGGAAGAGGGGAGCGGCAGGGTTAATGCGGGAACGCTGCTGTTTTTATTGAGCACATTTATCGGCTATATTCAAGTAGCCTGGGATTTCCTGCCCAAATCGCTGTTCTTCCTTGTCGGGGGACTTCTGCTGTTTGCGCTGAATTGGTTTTTGCAGCGTCAGCGCCGTAAGCTGCTTGAAGGTAACGGCAGAGGAGGTGGCCGTACATGAGACAAAGGAAAGCCCGGGTGTTTTTTGTTCTTTTGCTGCTTCAAGCGCTGTTTCTTGGTGGAATGGCCGCATCGTATTATGCGGTGGACGCGGTGGGAAAGGAGCTGCGTTTGAAAACCGCGCCGGTTGACCCGCGCGACCTTTTCTACGGTGACCATGTCGAGCTTGCCTACGAAATTAGCTCGTTGCCATGGACCTTATGGAAAGGCGGGGCACGCCCGGATAAGAAAGAGACTGTTTATGTGGTCCTGCGCCGCAGCGGGTCGCATGATGCGGCCGTTGCCGTTTATCCTGAGAAGCCGGAGGAGAAGGAAGGAGAGACCGTACTCCAGGCCCGTGTGCGCAGCTGGGGTCAGCCGGAGCAGCTTAACCTTGTATACGGTTTTGAGCGCTACTATGTGGAAGAGAATACGGGAAAGGAACTGGAAGAGAGGCGCGAGCAGGCGACGGTCAGCGTGAAAGTGGCGCCCTGGGGCCAGACAAAAATTATCGGTCTCACGTTCGATGAAGAGAAAAAATAAAAGACGGATGCGTACCGTCCGTTTCTATGCTATACTAAATAAAAAATTGCGCGGCAACGAAGCCCCTGTTAGAGAAGACAGGGGCTTTTGTGCGTTATTAAGAGGAGGAAAATGCATGGCGGAGGAAAAAAAGCGTTTTATTCAAGAATTTGTTCCGGGCAAGCAGATTACGCTCAGTCATCTCATTGCCAATCCGGACGAAGACATGTTCGATAAGCTGGGGATTCCCCGCGGCGGCGCGATCGGCATTCTTACGCTGACGCCGAGCGAAACCGTGATCATTGCAGGAGATCTGGCGACAAAAGCGGCTCATGTTTCGATCGGGTTTCTCGATAGGTTTACCGGCAGTCTTGTGCTGGTGGGCAGCGTGTCCGAGGTGGAGACGGCCATGCAGCACATTAACGAGTTCCTTGAGCGGAATCTTGGCTACACGTCTTCTCGTATCACGCGATCATAATGGAAGGAGAGAACGAAATGACGAAACAGCACCGCGCCATGCTTATTGGCGCCATTGGAGCGGGCAAGTCGACATTGACGAATGCGCTGCTTGGCCGCGATGTACCGGCGGTGAAAACCCAGTCGCTTGTCTACCGCGATTGGATTGTCGATACACCGGGCGAGTACACGGAAAATCCACTGTTTTACAAGAATATTATGGCTACAGTGTTGGAAGTAACGCATGTCCTGCTTATTCAGGATGCCACAAATCCGAAGACAATTTTCCCGCCGGGATTTACCACCGGGATTCCGAAGCTTTCGATTGGGGTGGTAACCAAGACGGATGCGCCGGGGGAAGACCGCGAGCGAGCGGCCAGACAGCTGAGACGGGCCATGCCGGAAGGGCCGATTGTCTACGTTTCAGCATACAAAAAAGAAGGCTTAAATGAAATTCGCGAGTTAGTCGAATGCGCATCACGCGAAAAAATAAAAGAATATTTGATAAGTTCTAAATCAGAAAATATTTCTGCAATGTAAACCTTTACTCTTAATCTTTTTTTTAGTATGATAATGGTAAAATGAATATCAAACAGGCAAAGGCGCCTATCAACAATGAGGAAGTGTGCATGTTGAAGGAGCCTTTTTTGTTCAAAAGGAGTCTTTCACATGATCGATGCTCTTGATACCTACTCTATCTATCAACGATGTCAGCAATACACTCCTCTTAGCGAAGAAGATATTCAGATTATCGTGGACAAAAGCAAAACGCTGCAAATGATTGCAGATGTGTCCCAGGCGAACGTGTTTATCGACTGCCCGGCCAAGAACAGCAAAGCTGTTATCGTCGTCGCCGAAGCGGCCCCCACAACTACGCATTCTCTATATAAAGAAAGCGTAGTAGGCAAGGAGGTCTTCGAGTCGTACGAGCCCGGGGTATTTCGCGCCTACCGCACAGGAAGGCCTGCGCTGATGAACCGGGCGCTCACGCAGGAGGGACAACATGTTAAACAGAACGTTGTACCGATTAAGAATGACAAACAGCAAACGATCGGCATGCTGATTCTTGAGCAGGACATTACCTTGCAGGTTAAACATGAAAAAGAATTGGCCCTCTTATCGGAGACGACGCAGGAGTTCAGTCGGACATTCTGGGATTTGATCGCAAAGGAGCAATCAATTCCTGACGTGATTGAAGAAGCGTTGCTACTGCTGCGGGAAGACGGAACGATTCTTTATGCGAACAATTCTGCCATCGCACTAATCGAATCCCGTGGTGAACGGACGCGGGAGAATTATATGAACGAGAAGGTGGACAGTATTTTCCCGTTTATAGAGGAAGCCGATTATTTGCACGATGGAGTGATCCAGCGGGAGGTCCATGCTCAGGGGGCGGTCTACATTCTGCGCAGCATTTGTCTGCAGCAGAAGGATAAGAAGCGGCGCCTGCTCGTATATTTGCAGGACATTACCGATTTGAGAGACAAGGAGCGCCAGCTAATGGTTAAATCAGCGGTCATCCAGGAGATTCACCACCGGGTCAAGAACAATTTGCAGACGGTTGCGGGCCTTTTACGCCTGCAGATGAGACGGGGGGTTCCGGACGATGCAAAAGGGCTTTACCAGGAATGTTTAAACCGGATTGTCAGCATTGCAACCGTTCATGAAGTGCTATCATACAATGGCATCGAGCGGGTCGCCATGAACCAGGTCATAGAGAAAATTGCACGCATGTTAATTTACAATATGGCATCCGAAGAATGCAAAGTTGATGTTACGATGAGCATTGAAGAGATTGCGCTGCAGTCTAAGCAGGCGGTGTCGCTGGCGCTGATTCTGACCGAGCTGGTTCAGAATAGCTTAAAGCACGGTTTTACCGGACGAACGTCCGGCCGTATCGACATTGTGTTCCGCATGGACGGAACCGAGATCTACCTATGTGTGGAGGATGACGGAAAAGGCTTTGAGGCACAGTCCGCCGCCGACCAGTTAGGGCTTGAAATCGTCCGCAATTTAACGCACTTTGACTTAGAAGGTACGTTCGAGATTATGCAGAACGAAGGAGGAGGGACGCGCGCCTGCGTTTCTTTTCCGGCAGAGCAGGGGGAATGATGCGGTGAGCAAAGGCAGAATTATGGTAGTAGACGATGAGTCGATTCTGCGCATGGACATCAAGGAAATGCTGCAGGAAGCCGGCTATGATGTTGTGGCGGAAGCAAATAACGGAGAAACCGCCATTGAACTGGCGGCCAAGCACATTCCTGACCTAATTGTTATGGACGTGAAGATGCCGAAGATGAACGGCATGAAAGCGGCGCGCATCATCAACCGTTCGTTTGACATTCCGACCCTGCTTCTGACCGCTTACACAGAGGAAGAGCTTATCGCCGAGGCGAGAGAGGCGTACATCTTCGGCTATCTGGTCAAGCCGATTACCGAAAAAGATTTAATTCCGGCGGTGGAAGTCGCTCTTGGTCAGGCCAAGCGCGTTAAATCGCTGATAGGAAGCATCAAAGAAATGGAACAAAAGATGGAAATGCGCAAGCGAGTGGAGCGGGCAAAAGGTATTCTAATGGATGTGTATAAGTTGAATGAAGAACGCGCCTATCAGATGATGCGCGCCTATTGCATGAATAAGCGCAAGACGATGGGTGAAGTGGCCGAGGATATTCTTAAAAATCGCAAACTGGATGCAGTCGCTGATGTAAGCATGCATACGACTTTTTAAAAAAAGAATACAACCGGGGCAAAGGCGCCTTATGTGATGAGAGGATACAACGTGTTCTCATCATGTAAGGCGCTTTTTGTGTGGGAGAAAGGAGGAAAGAGGATGCGCCGGGTGGACCGTGAAATGGAACACATCATTAGTGCGGGCATTGATATCGGAACGAGCACGACCAAGCTGGTCGTAAGCCGGTTTTCCCTGATGAATACGGCGGGCGCCAGCCATGTCCCGCGCATTGAAATCATTGATACAGAAATTTTGTATAAAAGTCCAATCTACCGTACGCCGCTTGCCGACGGCGAAACTATCGATATACCGGCCGTGTTTGCGCTCGTACGACGAGAATACGAGAAAGCCGGCATCCGGGAAGAAGAGATTCAGACCGGGGCGGTTATTATTACTGGCGAGACGGCGACGAAGCGAAATGCGGAAGAAATGGTCCGCCGTTTGTCCGATGAGGGCGGCGAATTTCTTGTCGCCACTGCGGGTCCAGATCTAGAAGGTATGATTGCCGCCAAAGGGTCCGGAGCGTACGACCGTTCGAAAAAGACCGGGCGGACCGTCGCTAATATCGACATCGGAGGCGGTACCGCCAACATTGCGGTGTATCAGGCAGGTCAGTTCAAAGGTACATGTACGCTGCATATCGGAGGCCGGCTCATTGAATACGAAGGCGGACGTGTCAAGAAAATCTCCCGCCCGGTACAAGAACTGCTCGCACTGCGCGGATGGCACCTTGCGCCCGGTGACAGAGTAGATAGTCAGGTTGTCGGGAAGGTGACAGACGCGATGGCGGAGACGCTGGGCCGTATTCTTTCCGGGTACGCTGGACCGGAGGATGCACCGCTCCTGCTCGGCCATCCGCCAAACTGGGATGTGGCCGTGGAGGACGTGATATTTTCCGGCGGCGTAAGCGAATGCATATATGGCTTAAATCAAGACGAGGCCGGTGCGGATGGAGGGGCAGTCTACGATGATATGGGAATGCAGCTGGCGGAGACGCTGCGCACTCATCCGTCGCTTGCGCGCTGGAACTGGATAAAACCCAATGAAACTGTGCGGGCTACTGTGCTTGGGGCAGGCACGCAGACGACAGAGATCAGCGGAGCCACCATCCAGGTTGAGCGAGAGGCACTGCCGCTGAAAAATTTGCCTGTGTACCGGCTATCGCTCGGACATGAGACGGTGGATGTGCAGGACAAAATTTTCCGAGGAGTAGAGCAGGCGCTTGCATTGTACGACCCGAACCGCGAAGGACGCAACTTCGCCCTGTATCTGTCCGATGTGCCGCACCTTCGTTTTCATGACGTACAGCAGATTGCGTCCTCGATCCTGGAAGCGCTGCATCAGCAGGCGGATCAAGGCCAGCCGATCGTCGTGGCGGCGGAGAACGATATCGCCAAAGTGCTCGGTCAATCGCTGCAGGCTAGAGGAGCCGCACGGGGTGTCCTCTGCATCGACCAGATTCGAATCGAGAACGGCGATTACCTGGACATCGGTCGCGTTCTTGCGAGCGGAGTGGTACCGGTGGTTATTAAAACGCTCGCGTTTCACTCGTAAGAAAGGAAGGGGTAGGCAATGAGGCTGAAAACAACGCTGCAAAGCCAAACATACGAATTCAAAGACCTCAAAGAACTATTTGCGAAAGCGAACGAAGAAAAATCCGGCGACCGGTTGGCGGGACTGGCCGCCGAGACGGTACAGGAGCGGATTGCGGCGAAACAGGTGCTGGCCGGGTTAACCCTGGAAGATATCCGCAATCATCCGCTGCTTCCGCCGGAGGAAGATGAAGTGTCCCGCATCATTGAAGAGCAGGTGAATGACACCATTTTTGCGGACATCAAAGGATGGACGGTCGCCAAGCTTCGCGAATACATCCTCGATGACCGGGTGGGCGACCGGGAATTGAAGCGGCTCAGCCGGGGACTGACAAGCGAGATGATCGCAGCTACGGCCAAGCTGATGTCCAATTTGGATCTGATACATGCGGCGAACAAAATCGAGATTATCTCCCGCTGCAATATTGCGATCGGACAGAAAGGAACGCTGGCTTCTAGGCTACAGCCAAATCATCCGACCGACAGCGTAGACGGCATTCTCGCTTCACTGAAAGAAGGACTGTCGTACGGCGTGGGCGACGCGGTCATTGGCATCAATCCGGTGGATGATTCCGTAGAAAGCGTGAAACGCCTGTTGCATGCTACACATGATTTCATCGAGATGTGGAACATTCCTACGCAGAACTGTGTGCTGGCGCATGTGACCACTCAGATGAAAGCGATAGAGCAGGGAGCGCCTGCTGCCATGGTGTTCCAAAGCATTGCCGGAACCGAGGCGGCCAATCGTTCCTTCGGCATCACCGCATCGCTTTTGGAAGAGGCGAAGCAGATGATTATGGAGAAAGGGACGAGCTGTGGCCCGCAGCGTTTGTATTTCGAAACCGGACAGGGCTCGGAGTTATCGGCGGAAGCGCATCATGGCATTGACCAGATGACGCTCGAAGCGCGAAATTACGGGTTCGCTCGGAAATTCGACCCCTATATTCTTAACACGGTTGTCGGTTTTATCGGTCCGGAGTATTTGTATGACAACAAACAGGTGATCCGGGCAGGACTCGAAGATCATTTCATGGGCAAAATGCATGGCATCCCGATGGGTGTAGACATTTGCTATACCAACCATATCCGAGCCGACCAGAACGATATGGAAGAGCTCGGTGTGCTGCTTACCGCGGCCGGCGTGAATTTCATTATCGCCACACCGATGGGCGACGATTGTATGCTGAACTACCAATCGATGAGCTACCATGATATCGCAACGCTGCGTCAGACAATGGATCGGAAGCCGGCGCCGAAGTTTGCCGCCTGGCTCGAGCATATGGGCATTACGGAAGACGGCAGGTTGACGGAGCGGGCCGGCGACCCGACAATCTTTGCGGAATAGGAGGAGTGCACGTGGATCAGCAGTTAATTGAAACCGTGACCCGGCTTGTCATCGAGAAGCTGAAAGCCGCGGAAGACGGACAGACGCCCCCTGCCGCCGGGTCCAAGCCAAAACAGGAGACAAGAAAATATGGCTCCGTGAAAGTATGGAATCATGTCGTGGAAGAACAGAAGCCGACAGCGGAGCGGACGACTGCACCGCGGGAAGCAGCAGGTGCCCAGGCGGCGCCGGTGTCGAAACCGGCCGCACAACCGGTAAAAGGAAAGACAGAGGGCAAAAAGTCCGGCATCGCCAAGCCGAAAAACAAGGAACAATTGGCGACCATGATGAAGCAGACGCCTGCCCGCATCGGAACCGGCCGCGCCGGACTTCGTCCGAAGACGGATGCATGGCTTACTTTCCGTTTTGACCATGCGGCTGCGGTGGATGCCGTGTATGGCACGGTGGACGAAGAAGTGTTGAAAAGGATGAATTTGTTCAGCGTGACCACGCAGGTGGACAACAAAGAAGAATACATTCTCAGGCCGGATTTGGGGCGGCGCCTGAGCGAGAAATCCAAACAAATACTGCGTGAGCGGTGCAAAAGTAAGCCGAAGGTCCAGATTGTCGTATCCGACGGCTTGAGTTCACAGGCGGTAGAGGCAAATGCGGAAGATACGTATCTGGCACTTGTGCAATCGCTAAAAACGCTTGGCATTGAGACAGGCACACCGTTCTTTGTGGAGCGGGGACGTGTCGCCGTGATGGATGATATCGGAGAAGTGCTGGAACCCGATGTCGTCGTTCTGCTCATCGGTGAGCGCCCCGGACTGGTCAGTGCCGAATCGCTCAGCGCATACCTGTGCTACAAACCGCGCCGGGGAACGGTGGAGGCCGACCGGATGGTCATCTCCAACATTCATGCGGGCGGCATTCCCCCGGTGGAAGCCGGTGCGTATTTGGGCAGCGT
>Ga0310822_100438_pt1 | contig 20512 bp, 16 predicted proteins | sample P4_ome_2_FD_201313 | JGI IMG/M metagenome (GOLD analysis project Ga0310822, IMG submission 201313) | Sorghum-adapted microbial communities from Joint BioEnergy Institute, Emeryville, California, United States - P4_Day56_Rep2 | ecosystem: Engineered > Bioreactor > SSF (Solid state fermentation) >... | reverse complement strand
TATACCCTTTCTTCCGCACCATTTCTCCGACTTCTTTCACGAATGCGCGGTCAGCATCAGGCACAATTTCGTTGGTCCAATAAAAACCGGCAAGACGGAGCGCCTGCGGTTTTCTTGCCTCCCACTGGGAGATAATCCGTTCAATGTACCCGTTTACCAGTGCGGTTCGCTGTGTCGGGTGCACGGTGCCCGTCGGATTTGGCAGACCGATAATCACATTCGTCCGGTATCCGTTATCTTTCATCTGGATGCGCGCTTTCAGCGTGGCTTTCTCCAATAAATCGATTTCTTTTCCCGGAGAGAACACCTCGGTTACATACTTTTGCAGCGTTTCGGACGGATTGCCTTTGCTTGCGTCGAACGTCTCAAAACTATAGCCGCGTCTCTCTTTTCCTACCGGGCGAATAATAAACGTATCGAACAGCCAGTGTGGACGATTGTTCCACTGAACGACCATCCGTTTAAACAAATCCCCCGTCTTTGTATGCTGGGCTTCCGTCATGAAAATTACATTACTGACATACCCGTTTGCTTCGGTTTTACGATCCGGGTATGCGGCCTTTGCGGACTCCACCTGTCCTTTTTCAGCATGCAGCCATACGAAACGACCCTGCTGTTCGATTTTATACCAGTTTCCCGCAGTAGCGTATGCAATCGTTTCATACGGAACGTTTGAAAGAGTGCCCACCTGCTCCCAAAACAGATCGGGATACGGGTAAAGCGGAATAGGGGCCTTCACCGTGATTTTGCGCACACCGATGGTTTCCGTTACCTGATCTGCTCCCGCATATAGCCAACCCGGTCCGTTATCGGTACGGATCTGGTACCAGCCACCGTTTTGCTTCAAAACTTGAATACGCTGGGGGTGAATATACATTAACCGCTTTGAGCGGGGGTCTGCTTCTTGGTAGACGGAAACCGGGTGATGGAGGAACATGTACTTACGTGTCGGCTCCGTATCTTCTCCCGTTTTTTCCGGCAGGATGCGAATATGGGACACATCCGCTTTCCTTACCCAGACTTCCTGCTTCCCATATCCGATTTTATACCACTCTCCCTGTGTTTCGAGCACTCCTTCCGGCATTTCCCGCGGCGGAATATACCCTGCCGCCTGCGTATCGCCGGGCATAGAATAATAAGGGGTTTGCTTAAAGAAATAAAGCTCCCGGAAAGAAGCGGAAACTGCTTCAGCTTGAACCTGCGTTCCGGCGAGCGCCAGAATAAGCAGCACGCAGCCGGTTAGCTTTTTTATAAAGGTATGTAGGAATATTTGAGCAACCATTTTTTTCTTCCCTTTTCATTTTAACAGTTCTTGCGCCTGAGCTATGATTTCTTTTACGATTTCTTCCGCACGGTCTCCATCCGTTAGCAAACGCGTTGCCTGTCCGGCCCAAAGCGACAAGTATCGCGGATCGTTCTGTGCCGCTGCTTCCTTCCGGATATCGCCGGTCGCCGTATTCTGACTCGGAAACGGCAGCGGAGCTACTCCCGAATTCTCTACATGGTCAATAAAGGCGTTGCGAATTCCTCGTGCCGGACGCCCGGAGAACGCTTTTGTAATGACGGTATCCTCCTCGGTGCTCTCCAGCAGAGCCTTTTTATAGGCCGGATGCGCCCCGGATTCTGCCGAGGTCAAAAACCGTGTACCCAACTGTACGCCCTGCGCGCCCAGCGCAAGCGCGGCCACAAGTCCCCGGCCATCCATAACGCCGCCTGCGGCCACTACCGGCACGCGTACATTGTCCACTATCTGCGGCACAAGGGAAAAGGTCCCAATGTTAGCACCGTACGGATGCTTCGTTATATCAAATGTGCCGCGATGGCCGCCCGCGTCGCTTCCCTGGGCCACCAGAACATCCGCTCCCTTCTCTTCCGCCAGTTTCGCCTCTTCGACGGTGGTTACCATCGTCATCACCGTCCGGCCCGCCGCTTTCGCCTCGCGCATTGCATCATCCGGCAGGACGCCAAACGCCGTGCTGATAACCGGCACTTCTTCTTCCAACAATACTTGGAATTGCTCGGCGAACCAATTCGGAGTGCGAAGGTCTTCTTTTCCATGCGCAATGCCCAGCTCTTCCCGCAGCGGGTCCAGCATGCGCTGTACCTCCCTCACGCGCGATAAGTCATCTGTCATATCCACCGTGAATAGATTCACACCAAATGGACGGTCGGTTAAACGCCGGATGGCCCGTACCGTGTCGCGAATCGCATCCGGAACCATATACGCCGCACCCAGCTTTCCCAGTCCCCCCGCATTTGATACGCCGGCAACCATCTCCGCCGTCGTCGGCCCTCCGGCCATTCCTGCCTGAATGACAGGATATGTAATGTTCAGGCGCCGGCATAGTTCTGTTTGCAGATCCAGTTTCATGCTCTTTCTCCTCCCTGTACCGTTCTATCGCACTTATAATCATTGATCTTCTCCCACGGCTGAGGCACGTGGAAGTCTTTCCCGCATTTCTCCTTCGCTTCCTTGCGGCATTGTATTTGACCACGATGATCTGAACGGTTTACGAAATGAGTGAGCGGGCTTCATCGAAACCGTCCTTAGAAATCTCTTCCTGTAGTATAACATAAAATCGAACGTTCGTGCGGCGTAATTCATCCACACGCCTAAAGGTATGGCCCTCTTCCTCTTCATATATCCTTCTCCCGTCGAAACGCCGCTTCCGTTCGGCTTCCTTTCCTTTAGAAAAACACATTCTAAAAATCGCACGGATGCCCGAGCTGGTTGCACAATTGCGATTTGATCTATTTAATGAAATTTTATTTTATATAACAGTTGAAGAGTTTTTATTACTGTTATATAATAAAGACAAAGGACAGTTTAGAAACCGAAGGGAGAGGACGGTATGAGTCGTACAGAGAAATATGAGATTGCCTGGGAGCGCTATTTAACTACTTGCCGTCGCTATGAAATTGAAGTAACACTTGATTTCATCGAATTCGTCAAACGGCTATCTCCGGAGCAAGTCGACATGATGCTTCAAAATGAACATTCCCCCACTTATCGCATGCGCGCTTGAAGCGGGGATTTCCCAGGTGAATCCGTCACCGGGCCTTCACCATAAGTGGGGTTAACACACAAACAATCCCTCTATTTCCTCCGCGAAAGCTACGACATTATAACGAAAAAACGAGACACCGGTCATTTTGCAACCAGTGCCTCGTTTTTGTTTGCTTTCTTATATTAATTCTCAGCTTTCGACAACATTCCGCCGGTATAGTCTTTGTCCTCTTTATGTTGATCTTGTTCATACTGTTGTTGCTTTTCCTGTTTCGGTTTAACGAACAGGAAATAGGAACCGACAACCGCAACGGCAAGCAACATCGAGAGGTAGAACTGCGAACGCATATCTGGAATAAATGCCATACCGATTAGAATGGCAACCATCGCCAGGATTGTTGCATAAGTTAGATATGGGAACATCCACATCTTGAATGTGAGCGCCTTCGGATTTTCCCGTTCCGCCTTTTTCCGCAGTTTCAGATGTGAAACGGCGATAGCCAAATAAACAAGGAGGGCAATTGCACCGGATGCGTTAACAAGGAATAAGAATAACTTGTCCGGTGAAATAAAGTTAAAGATTGCACATACATAGGCGAAAATCGTGCTGGCCCATACCGCTCTTACCGGCACACCGCTCTTGCTAATCTTCGTCAAGGCGCGCGGTGCGCTTCCTTTTTTTGCAAGAGAATAGAGCATGCGTGAGTTTGTATAGAGTGCGGAATTCAAGCAGGACAGAACGGCTACCAGTACGACAACATTCATTACCTCGGCGGCGCCCGGAATCCCTACCATATCCAGCATGGTCACATACGGGCTCTTCAACAATTCACCGGCATTCCATGGAAGCAGCGTCACGAGCACAGCCACAGAACCGATGAAGAAAATTAAAATACGCCAGACGACGCTTCGAATTGCGATGATAACCGACTTCTCCGGATTTTCCGATTCACCGGCCGCAACCGCAGCAATCTCCGCCCCGAAGAACGAGAAAACAACCGTAACGATACCGACGAAGATCGCACCGACTCCCTTTGGCATGAAGCCTCCGTGTCCGAATAAGTTAGATAGCCCCGGTGATGCAATGCCGGGTACGAATCCAAAAATAATGGCAGCACCTAAAAGAATAAACAGGATAATAGCAACCACTTTGATCATCGCAAACCAGTATTCAAATTCTCCGAATGACCTGACAGAATAAACATTTGTAAGCGTTAATAAAAAGGTTAGAATTAAACTCCACGCCCATATCGGCACGTCAGGAATCCATCCATTCATAATAGCACCGCCGGCAGTGGCTTCAATTGCAATAACAACCACCCAGAAGAACCAGTACAGCCACCCAATTGTAAAACCGGCCCATGGACCGAGCGCCTGGTGAGCATATGTTGCAAATGATCCGCTATCCGGATTCTGAATTGCCATCTCTCCCAGCATCCGCATAACCAATACAATCAAAAGACCGGCCACAGCGTAGGAAACAACGGCTCCCGGCCCAGTCTGATTAATAACGGCGCCACTTCCGACGAAGAGTCCCGCTCCAATGATGCCGCCTAAGGAAATCATTGTTAAGTGTCTGGTTTTTAATTGTTTCTGTAATTTTTCCTGCCCCATAAAAATCTCCTTTCTGAATTTATCTATAATTCTAAATCTATTAGCAAAATTCATGCCAATTATATTTCTGAATGATACGTTATAATTACAATGGTTAACTAAGTATTAAATGCAGAATAAGTCAAATATGAATTATTTATAATTCAATTATTACTTATCTCTATATTTAACCAAATAAGAAAAACTCGCGGGCGTTGCCGGCCTTTCCCTACAGAATTGTTGGTTCAGCAACGTACGAATCTGAGAGCCGGTCTATGCCATTTTTACTAAGTCATTATTGAAAGGCTGCACGTTGAACAGCTCGCCCGGTGAACAAACATACAACCGGCATGTTAGCCATAAAAAAACCGCAGATGAACGCTCATCTGCGGTTTCGTATTTAATTTGATTGCTCCTCTTTACTGTTACTTCTGCATCGCTTCAACGGCAGCCGTGCGACCTTCTCCTTCGCGTACCTTGACTCCCTGCTCCAGCAGCACCTGTTCAAGCGCAGCCAAGAATAAAAGCACATTGCGCGGCTGGCAGGAGTAGCCCATCAGGCCAACGCGCCATACTTTACCTTTTAAGGCACCCAATCCGCCGCCGATTTCAATGCCGAACTGTTCAAGCAACTGTTTGCGAACTATCATATCCTCTACGCCGTCCGGAATGCATACGGATGTAAGCTGCGGCAGGCGGTGGTCCGCTACCACGTGAAGGGTGAGGCCCATCGCTTCGAGGCCGGACTGCAGGGCACGGCCCAGCTTCCAGTGGCGATCCCATGTTTCCGTAAGCCCTTCTTCCACCACGAGACGCAGCGCCTCCCGCAGCGCGTAGTTCATGCTGATCGGCGCGGTATGATGATAGAAACGCTCCTGTCCCCAGTAGTTTTGAATCATAGATAAATCCAGATACCAGCTCTGTACTTTGGATGTACGTCTGGCCATCGCTTCGCCGGCCCGCTTGCTGAATGTCACCGGAGACAATCCCGGCGGTGCGCTCAAACACTTCTGCGTACCGCTATAGCAGGCGTCCACTTCATTTTCGTCAATGCCCACTTTTACTCCGCCGAGTGACGTAACGGCATCAACGATAAGGAGCGCGTCATGCGCATGCGCAAGTTGAGAGATTTCAGAAAGCGGCTGCAAAGCGCCGGTGGACGTCTCGGCATGAACGACCGCCACGGCTTTTACATTTGCATGATTTTTCAGCGCCTGCTCAATTTGCTCCGGCTTAATGATTTCACCCCACGGCGCTTCCACACGGATGACTTCCGCCCCGCAGCGCTCGGCTACATCGACCATCCGCTCGCCAAATAAACCATTAATACCGATGATAACTTTATCGCCCGGCTCTATTAAATTTACGAATACCGTTTCCATGCCAGAGCTACCTGTGCCGGACATGGCAAGCGTCAGTTCGTTTTTCGTCTCGAATACGGTACGCATTAGCTCCATCGTTTCATTCATAATCTGTAGAAAGCTCGGGTCCAAGTGACCGACGAGCGGTGTGGCCATCGCTTTCAGAACACGGGGATGCACATCGCTCGGCCCGGGTCCCATCAATACACGGCTCGGTGGATTCAGTTCTTTGAACATTTCTCTCATCCTTTCTCTTTGTGGCTACATTACATGGTTTTGTCTTCTATGTTACTATTTAAAAATATCAGATAAGGAACTGTAAAAAAATAGCGAAATGCAATTTTCATGATTTATTCTCTGATTATCCCCATCTCGGCGCAGCGGCCCGGCTTCGGAAATAATTTATCCGGATTCAATAAGTGGTCCGGATTGAATACTTCGCGTACGCGTGTCTGCGCCTCAATCTCCTCCCCGGTAAACACATAGCGCATCTCTTCCTTCTTCTCGATGCCGACGCCGTGCTCTCCGGTAATCGTGCCGCCGGCATCGGCACATACCCTGAGCACGGCCGATCCGACATTTACGGCAAGCTCCGTCTCTCCCGGTTTACGGGCGTCAAATAAGATTAACGGATGCAGGTTTCCATCTCCGGCATGAAATACATTGGCGATACGAAGACCGGACGTCTCGCTAATCTGTCGGATTTCGTTCAGGACTTCCGGAAGCCGGCTACGCGGAATCACGCCGTCCTGAACTAGATAATCCGGTGAAATCGTTCCCATGGCCGCAAATGCCGTCTTGCGGTTAGCCCACCACCGGCCCCGTTCCGCCTCATCGCGTGCGACCCGTACTTCAAGCACGTTGCGCCGCCTGCAAACCGCTACAATTTCGTCAATTTGCTCGTCAATGCCGGCCGCAATCCCGTCCACTTCAATCAGAAGAAGCGCTTTGAGACCAGGAGGATGACCGACAGGATACGTGCCGCACTCCACTCCTTCAATTGCCACAGTGTCCATCATTTCAAGCGCCGCTGGTACAATCCCTGCGGCAATAATGTCAGACACCGCATAGCTGGCGTCTTCTACCTCATCAAAGTAGGCGAGTACCGTCTTCTTGTCTTCCGGATTTTTCAAAATGCGCACGGTAATTTTCGTTACGATGCCAAGCGTGCCTTCTGAACCGGTCAATAGCCCGATTAAATCATAACCGGGCATATCGGGCACGCCGCCAAGCTCAATAATCTCACCGTTCGGCAGCACCACCTCCAGCCCGAGAATGTGGTTGGTTGTAACTCCGTATTTCAGGCAGTGAGCACCGCCCGCATTCTCCGCCACATTGCCACCGATCGTGCAAGCGTACTGGCTGGACGGGTCCGGCGCATAATAATATCCCTTATCCGAGATAGAGTGTGTCAGCTTCAAATTGACAAAGCCGGGCTGCACGATGGCAAGCCGGTTTTCCAAATCCACATGAAGCAACTTCTTCATACGCACAAGACTAATAATGACTTCTCCCCCAATCGGAATAGCACCGCCGCTTAATCCCGTGCCAGCGCCTCTGGGGAGAAACGGAATGCGCTGCTTGTGCAAATGTTTTACAACGCCGGCGACCTCCTCCGTAGTTGCCGGAAACACAACGGCCCGCGGCATCCCCCGGTGAATCGTATACGCGTCACATTCATAGGCGAGCAAATCTTCCTTTCGGTATAAGACCCCCCGGGTTCCTACAATCTCGATTAGCTCTTGAATGAGCGAATCAGCTCTCGTCATCTACCGTACCTCCTCCGTACGCTCATTCTGTTCTTCCTTCTGATAAGACCAATCAAGCAGTTGTACCGTGTGCACCACTTTTTGGCTTCGCCCGTATTTAGCAACACCCATCGCTATCTGCAGCATGCAGCCCGGATTGCCCATTGAGATTACCTCTGCCGCAGCAGGTACGTTCTCCATCTTCTTGTCGAGAATACTGGCCGCCATCTCCGGATTGGTTAGGTTATAGATGCCCGCACTGCCGCAGCAGCGGTCCGCATCCGGCAGCGGTATCATCTGTATACCGGGAATGCTCGCAAGCAAATCGCGCGGCTCCTGGCGAATGCCCTGTCCGTGCGCGAGGTGACAGGCATCATGATATGTTACCCGCGTGTCGAGTTTTCCCCGGGGTTTTCGGTAGCCGTACTCATGCAGGAATTTTGTGATATCCTCCACTTTCTCCGCAAACACTTCCGCTTTATCCCGATACTGCACATCATCTTTCAATAGCTCCGGGTACTCTTTAAGCGCACAACCACAGCCGGCTGCGTTGACAATCACTTTGTCCACTCCTGAGGCAAGAAAAGCGTCAATGTTTTTGCGCGCCAAACGCTTTCCTTCTTCCCGATCCCCGGCATGCACATGCAGCGCACCGCAGCAGCGCTGTTCCTGTGGCAGTTCCACACTATAGCCGTTCCGGATCAAGACGCGGATGGTCGCTTCGTTAATGTCGCTAAACATCACGTCCATCACGCATCCGGTAAACAGCGCCACCCTCATTTTCGCTTCCCCTTCGGCAGGTACGCCCTGAGGATACCGGATAAGCACCGGCTCCGTTATCTGCGGCATAATCGCTTCCATCTCCCGTATATGCGGCGGCGCAATATTGATAAGTCCCGTCCTGCGGACAAATTTCCCAAGCCCGCTCCGCTGGTATACTTTCAGTGCTTTGCCTAGCGCATGCAGGCGTGAAGGATGCGGAAACAGCCCGCGCAAAAAAGTACGACTCACCGTCTTTTTCCACCCTGTCAGCGGGATAGCCTGACGGATGTGACCGCGCGCTTCCTCGATGAGCGTACCGACTTGTACGCCGGAGGGACAGGCGGTTTCGCAGGCCCGGCAGTCCAAACAGGTGAAGATCGGATCAGCATACGCTTCGCTAATGTCCATCTTGCCCTGGGCTACTGCCTTCATCAAATGCACCCGCCCGCGCGGAGACTGATGTTCGTGCCCCAGCTCGTCATATGTCGGACATGATTCTAAGCACATACCACAGTGGACACAGGCAGAGTATTTGTCTTCCTCCGCCGCCTGCAACGGGCTCATGGTGGCAAAAACGACCGGTTCTGTATGCGGTTTCACAATTTCGGTACCTGATTGGCTCATCATTATATCCCTCCTACAAATCGACCCGGATTCAAGACGCGGTATGGGTCGATCGTACGCTTAATCCCTTCGAGCAATGAAAAGTACTTCGGTTTCTCTCCCCATATATCCAGCCTGCGCCGCAGCGAAAGCGGGGCGTGCCGCACGATGGCGTAACCGCCTCTCTCCACGGCCATGCGGCGAATATCTTCAATGCCGGCTATCAGCTCATCTTCGCTCTTCCCTTCTACATATGCATGTGAAATACCGTGTCCTGCCCCGCCATGCGCCTCTACCATAAGGTTGCGGACCTGGCCCACTTTATGACAGGCGGCCACAATATCCGGGATATCCATATTCTTGCTTCCGATTTTCACCGCCACCCGTGCGTCTGCTGTTTCTTCTTCGGACCCACGGGGCGACACGCGCGCAAACGCTTTCCACCATTCCCGGGCTTCCTGCTGCGCCAGCACGGTCAACTGCGCCATCTCCGGCATGTGAACGCGCACCCACTCCTCCTGGTACCGCACCGCACTTTCCACATCCTCAAATGAAACGGCCAGCATATAGCTGAGACTATCCCCCAGTCGTCCGGCGAGAACCGGATTGATCAACTCCAGCGCCACAGGCTCCAGCATCGAGTTCTGGAGTTCTTGTAAAAATGTGCGGATCCCGTCCATCGGCGAATCAGGAAAAGTGAGCAGCATCAGGCTCTCTGCCTTGGGCAGCGGACGCAGTTTAAATGAAAGTTCGCTAAGCACGCCCAGCGTCCCCATCGAGCCGATGAACAGCTTGTTCATGTCATACCCTGCCACGTTTTTCACCACTTTCGCACCCGTCCGGATTACGCTTCCGTCCGGGTACACCACGCGCATGGCAATCACATGGTCGCGGGCCGACCCGTAGCGTAATCGCTTCGGGCCGCTATCGTTGGCGCAAACGATCCCACCGACGGTAGCGTACTCCGGCCAGGCCGGATCGAGCGGGAGCTTCTGCCCATACTCCGCCAGATTGTCCTGTAATTCCTGTAGCGTCGTGCCGGGCCGCACTGTCACAATCATATCGCCCGGTGAATGCTCGACGATACCGGTGCAGCGGGAGAGCGACAGAATGAAGTCGGCGGCCTCTTCCGTTCCCCCAAATCCCCGCTTGGTTCCTCCTCCCATCGGAATGACGGTCTTTCCATTTTGACGGGCGTATGTAAGAAAATCGGCAATCTCCTGCTCCCTGTCCGGAAAGACAGTATAAGGAGCCGTATTTCCCAGCGAATGAGAAGCAGCTTTTGTTTCGGCAATGTGCGCTTGCAACGGCATCTCCTTAAATATCATGTCTATCCCTGCCCTTCTTTCCTATCGAATAAAATAATAATAAAAGGCTGTTGGCAACACGCCAACGGCCTTCTGTTAAGCCTAGATCGAATTTTTTATTATTTATTTTTATGAAGCTCTTTGCCCGAAGCCGTCTTCTCTTCTGCCTTGCCTTCCCGGCCACCTTCGATTTTCCGGATGTACGATTCCATTATCTTGCCGTCCTTCTTAATGACAATATGCTGATATTTTTCGCTCATACAAATTCTCCCTTTCATTGTATATTCGCAAAAAATCGTGAGCGGCATCCGGCATCTTGCAAATGGTGCGATCATGCTTTCGGTAATAACCTGGCCTCTTCGTTCCAAATATTTAATATTAATAAAATATTGTGATTATTATTTTACCATACTTATTTCATAAAGATAATACCCCGGCCAGGCTTTCCTCTACTTTCCGGGTAAAATAATCGCATATACCGTATCCAGCGATGTATCCATCCGAAAGGCCTTTTTGCCTTTCAAAGCAGCTTACGCTTTCGCGGCAAACGGCTCATCCAGCATAGAAAGTGAAAAAAGCGATGGGACGCTGTTCTTGTGCTTTGTCTCATTTTGTCGAATCTACGGCGGATTATTATCATTAACATGTTTACAAGTCAACTTTATTTGGGTGAAAGAGCAGCTTCACTTTGCAAGGGCCATCGATATAACACGCTCATTATTTCCGCGGCAATATTCTGACTACTATGCAGTAATATAGGGATTGGAATAAAGAAAATTCCGGGTGATTATACACGCGGAATTATTTCAAAACAGACCAATCAAACTTTCCGAGATGATTTGTATACTTCTTCAATCGGCTTAGCACACGCTTCGCTTCCGCTCCTTCAAGCGGCAGGGGCTGATAATTGTTCCTTTCCTTCACTGACGAAATCAAAGCCGGTATTAGACGAATCTCTTTTTTATCTGAGAGCTTTCCGTTCTGCACATAAAACGTCTGCTGAAAAATAAATGTATCTTTGTCGGAGGGATTTCGGTTTCCGCCAAACATAAAATTCCCCAGGCTATATACGATATACTTACCTCTGTACTGCTCGATCCCCTGCATTACATGCGGATGGTGCCCGAGCACCAGGTCAGCCCCCTGATTTATCGCGTGTCGGCCTAACGCTTTTTGTACCGCATTCGGATAATGGCTGCGCTCCACTCCCCAGTGGAAACTGACAATTATGACCTGTGTGCCCCGCCGCCTGAGCTCGGCGATGTCAGCCATAATCGTCCTTCTTAGCTTCTGCGTATTCTCCCAGCCCTCATATCCCAGAAGTCCGACGGGGATGCTGTTTATCCCGGCTATGTATTTGTTGTCATAGCCAAAATAAGCGATGCGATATTTCTTCAACGTCTTTATCGTATCTTCATACCCTTGCCGGAGATAATCACGGGTATGGTTGTTGGCAAGATTGACCGCGTCCATGCCTGATAGCGTAAGAATCTGCGCGTAATCCGGCGCGCCTTTAAAGCGGAATTTTTTCACCGCTTTCGCCTTGGCGGTCGTCAATGTCGTCTCTAAATTAACGATGGTGAGATCGTCTTTGTCAAATATGCCACGGATGTGCTTGCCGAAATGGGCATATCCGTTTTTCTTCACTTCATACGGAAAACTGAACATATAAGGAAAATTCTCGTCTGTGCCGATCGTCACGTCCCCCGCCGCACTGATGGTGACGGAATGTATCGTTGTTTTCTTCACTTGCTTTTCCTCCGCGACATCAGGCGGCTTCGGTGGTTTCTTCGGCCCAGCCGTCTCGATTTTACCTACAGCCGCTGGCTGAAATGTACCGGTTACGGCGGCTGAAACTGCGTACAGCACCGTAGCGCATACTGTAATCGACAGCATAATCAGCAAAGACGTTCGTTGGAGCTTCTTCACCTGTTCCTCCCTTGTGTTTGTTTTTCTCTCTTTTCGCTGCTCTTCTAGAATGTTATGGGAGAAAACCGGAAAGCACAACCAATTCTTCTCGCGCTATTTCGACACAGATGAAGAATCATGTCTTTACTTTTGTCTTTGTGTCGATGGTTCTTCTTTTAGATTTTCGATATCAAGAATTTGTTCAATTCTGCGCTGCTTTAGCGCAATCGTTTGCTCGATGAACGTTTCATATTCTTCGTCCGACTGCTTGTTGCGTTCATAGTATAGTTGTTTGAGCTGGGTCAGGTGCTCCTGCAGGCTCAATTCGGTTGTGTATGAGCCGCCGGACTTTACTTTTCTTAGAATCATATCTACCAGATTTTCATTGGACGCTTCTATCGACTTCGTGCCCTGCCGGATATAGATAGCACCATAGCGTAGTTCGCCGCGACTGATAATAGATGTATATGGTACGTATTTTGGATCGTACTCGATAATCAACACTTGAAATTTCTTTCCGCGAAGCGGTTCGACGTCCTGGCTGTCAAAAATAAAATCTTCCGTTCTGTATTTCAACCAATTCGGGAGATAATTGTCCAGCTTGTTGTCTACGTCGGCTTTATCTAGAAAATCTGCATTGGAAAGACCATCGAGCGAAGCGCTGCCGTCACTTTTTTGGCTGACGCCGACAATGATGCAGCCGCCGCCGGAATTGGCAATGGCAAGTATGTGTTTTGCCAGCTTGGTGAGATCAATCCACTTCATTTTGAAGTCGAGGAAATCTGTCTCTCCCGTATTGTGAAGAAGCAGCTCTCTAAATGTCTCATGTGTCGGATCATTCAGGAAATCTTTCAATTTTTGCGGTTGAATATCTTCGAAAAACATGGCTTTGAATCCCTCTCCCACTTTATCTATATGAATCATAAATTATATTCTCTATCAGCGCAGGAATTCCTTTTCCCCCTTATTCCCTTATCGCATTCCCTGGAAAATCAATCCTTCTTTTTACTTATGGTTAGCGTCCTCCGCAAAGGTCAGCCGCCCTTCTCCTCATTTTCGTGTCGGGGTTGCGGCTGAAAAGCCATGGTGTTTTTTTGCGAAATGAGTAGGACGGGCAGATCTATGGTAGAATAAATACGAACAAGTCCATCACACGAACGGCAGGGTGATATAATATGGCAATGATTTATCTGGCTTTTGGTACGGCGGCCACTCTCGCGCTGATTATCATTGTAGGGATTATCATTGGGATGATATTAAGCCGCAGAGATAGAAAGAAAATGGAATCTAAGGAGCCGGATGACGAGAAAAGCAGCCGCAGATGACGGCTGCTTGTTCTTTTATTTCCATAAAGCAGTAAAAAATTGTACATACAGATGATGCACTATTAGTCATACTTGACTATACAAGTTACAAAGTCGTATAATCACAGTCAGATTAGTTAAAAACAAGGGAATTTATGGACTTATCCTAATGAGGTGTGATACATGGAAAACAAAAGAGCGCTCCCCCTTTTATTTGCGGTTATGTTTCTCGTAATGATAGGCTTCGGCATTATTATTCCGGTCCTGCCGTTCTTCGCGGAACAAATCGGCGCAACACCGACGCAGCTCGGATGGCTAATGGCTGTCTATTCATTGATGCAGCTGCTGTTCGCTCCGATATGGGGTGGAATTTCCGACAGAATCGGGCGCAAGCCGGTCATGCTGATTGGAATTGCCGGTCTGTCGCTGTCGTTTTTTCTCTTTGCCGTCTCGACGGAGCTGTGGATGCTGTTTGCAGCCCGGATTCTTGCCGGTTTTCTCTCATCTGCCAACATGCCGACCACAATGGCGTACGTTGCGGACATTACCACGCCGGAAAACCGCGGGAAAGGTATGGGGATCATTGGCGCGGCGGTGGGGCTCGGTTTTATTTTCGGCCCGGCTATTGGCGGTATTTTCTCCAAAACAAGTCTGAGTACGCCGTTTTTCATCGCAGGAATTGTGTCGGCGGTCACGTTTGTATTCGTACTGCTTTTCCTAAAGGAATCTCTGCCGCCTGAAAAACGATCCGTATCGACTTCCGGCGTGAAAGAATCGCGCTGGAAAGCGTTCAGCGGCCCGACAACGGTGCTGTATGTGCTGCAATTTTTCGTTTCCTTCTCACTGGCGGGACTTGAAGCCACATTCGCCTATTTTGCGTTTGACCGTGCAGGCATCGGCACGACTCATCTTGGTTATATTTTTATGATTATGGGATTTGCCGGGGCCATCGTACAGGGCGGCCTTGTCGGACAGTTGACGAAGAGATTCGGTGAAGGCGCCGTCATCCAGATGGGTCTTGTGGTGTCCGCGATTGGTTTCGGTCTTATTCTGCTGACAGACAGTTTTACGACTGCGGCCATTTTCCTGTCCATCTTCGGCATTGGCAACGGGGTCATTCGACCGAGCGTATCCGCTTTGATTACGAAGCGGACGGAAGTCGGACAGGGCAGCGCTACAGGGTTATTGTCCTCGTTCGACTCGCTGGGCCGCATCGCCGGTCCTCCGGTCGGAGGCGCTCTGTATTCCATGCAGATAGGCATGCCATATGTCTCAGGCATGATCATTTCTGTACTGGCCTTCATTCTGTATCGCGTCTATGTCAAACGCGAGCAAAAAAATTCAATACCCGTATAAGAACCGCAAAAGCCACGCTCCTTATTCGGACTGTGGCTTTTTCTTATCAGCCAGACATTCACCACCTTATTATTCCATATAAACGGTGTATGAGAAGAAAAAGTCCTTCATCTTTTTTCACATGGAATTTATTCTCTCGTCGTTCTCTCCTCCTTTTTCCTTCGTAACGTAAAAGTCAACCGGCCTTCCCATCATTTTCACATTGTGGTTGCGACTGAAAAGTCATGGTGGTTTTGTTAGTTTGTATTTTTGATAGGCAAGTGACGGGACATCTTAAATTTAAGGGGCAACTCCTAGATTCCCCATATCTCTTTAGACTTCTTCATTTCTGTTAATTCTATAATCTTACTTTCCTTATCAGCATAGGTACGAATTTCATCAATCGTAACCTGTTTAAGATATATAGAGCCGTCATTTGGTTTGAAAATAATAATATCTTTTCCAACTAATTCGTTTAAATCGCAAAAATCAAGTTGAAAATATGTGTGTAGGTAAATGGGCGGTTTTACTTTCGTCATAATAATTAAAATATATTATCTATAATAGATAATATATTTTCCCTCCTATCTTTATTTAATATTTAATCAAAATATGCATATGCGTCTTTTAAACTACCTACAAGTTTTCCTTTATCATAGCCTGCTAATTCTGCTTTAAAAAATACCCTGCTACCATAATGAGGTACTGAAACAGACTTGGCAAGTCTTCCTAGTAAGGATGGGGCAATTTTTGACTCAGTAACAGGTATCGAGCCAGTTAAAACATAGTTCCCAGAACCACGTTTAGTTTCAGTATAAACTTTAATTTTCCCTGTAACCAAGTCCCAACTACTAGTTCCTATGTTATATAGATAAAGATCAGCTTTGCAATTTGTTTTTGTTTTTTCTTGATTACTGAATTTACTAAAAAGTATTTTGAAATCAATACCTTGGGTTGAAATGGGTGCTGATTTACTGTTTCCTTCGTTTTTCTGTACTTCTTGTTTCTTTTCAAAATCTTTTTGTTCCTTTAGTAATTGATCAATTTGGTTCTGTGATATAGTTTCATCACTTAGCGCCTTGATTACTGCCGAATTACTTTCCGTTGTTACGGGATCTACGCTTTTTGCAAATCCTGATGTGGTAATAGATAAAGAAGATACTAATAAAATTACTGATGTTAACTGCTTAATTTTTTTCAAAATACATCACCCTCCTTAAGAACTGGTAAAATAATATCACAAAACAATATAAAAATTAACCATTTTTTAGAATTAATGTAAAAATAATCATATTAATTGTTTTTAATTTGATTATATTTATTAATGCGACCCGGCTATATGATCCAAATTTCTTGAGAAAATAAAACCATGGAACTTTACCGTTCCCTTGGGTTATTGTTTTGTTAGTTTGACGTGTATGTGATGGCAATCCTGTATGAAAATATCAAGTGGAAATATAGTAAGATGATCCTATAATTTTTACATTAGACGTCCGATAATGTCGCTTACGTAAGTTTATTGAACGAAGGGTGCGTTAGTTGAAGAAATAATAAAAGGAGAGCACATATTAGTCATGTATAATATGTGCTCTCCCCTATTTTTTAGGGCTTTTGTAATTTAGGTCTTGATAATGATAAACAGAGTGGGGGAACCTTTTTCTATAATTAAGAGCGGACAGGAACTCTTTCAAACTCCTCGCTCAGTTCACGTGAGCGCTTCGCTGCGCTTTTGATGGCGGCTTCGATGGCTTTGCCGCAGCCGTTTTCCGCAAGCGCCGTAAGTCCAGCAGCCGTTGTGCCGTTCGGTGATGTTACTTTCTTGCACAGCGCCTCAGGCGACTCATCCGTCTCCATCAGCATACGGCTTGCGCCGAAAATGAAACCTGCTCCGATAAAGATAATGGCAGTGGGTATTTTCTTGCAATTATGAAAAAAAGGCAGCTATCATTAGGATAACTGCTCTTTCTGGAATTGATGAATAATACGGCTTATGATACATGTTAGCTTCTTCTCATGGGCTTCGTAAGAATCCGAAACCTCACTTTGCAGACTCCACCGGTATATCGTTTTATCCGTGTGTTTGATTTTATCGGCCCGCTCCGGACCTGCGGCATACAATAAGATTCCAGCAGAGGCGCGGCGGGCGGTCATATAGGCAAGCATCTGAAATACGTCCGGGTTCTCCGACTGTGCAGTGCGCAGCTTATATTTTGTATCCAGCACCACTTCCCGGCCTGACCGGTCCTTGAGAATCAAATCAGGAACGATGCGAATCCCACCTGTCTCACCGAGCCAATGACGGGTCTGGGCATGTCCCGCAATGCCGTGCGGACGCAGCTCCTCTGTCAGCCGGCGGGCGATGTAGCTCTCGAACAGCTCATTCATATCGAGCACAAAGCTTTCATATGGCACTCCTCCTTCGCCTATGGAAACGGAGGTCGCACGCCAGTATAGCCGGAGCCAGGTAAACGCCCGAGCATAATGCCGGTTTAACCGGGTCAGCGGCAGGCGTGCAAGCTCTGCCAGCTTATCCCTGACTGATACAGGCAAAGCGGCGGCTGCTTTGCCTTCCTGCGGCTCAAACAGTGCAAGCAAATTTCGAATATCGCGTCCTACACGCGCATCCTTATACCGTCCGGATACCATATCGCGCAGACCGGCATACAGCAATCGGTTTTCCCGGACCCAGTGGGTCGGTTCGTCATATTCGCAGACAAACCGATATTCCTGCTTCATCCAGCGGCGCAGCGTAGCTGTGGTTTGCAACTGGCCCCGCACCTCTTCAAGCGCTTCGGTATGTGCCTGGTATCCGGTACGCAATCCCGTCCGGCAAAGCGAGCGACATTCTTTCACAAAAAACTTTACCAACCACTCCGGATCACCGACCATTTCTGCAAGCGTAGTGACAGGGGGATAAAACCGCAGCGAGGAAATATCATATGCCCAGACAAGCCAATCCCATACGGTTTCGATCGGTAGCTTGGGCAGGATGAGGAAAACGGCATCCGGAAGCTCAATACGCCCCACGTAAGAAAAAGCCGTTATCTCCCATGCGTTACCGGGTATAGCACGAAGCGAAAGAACATGTCCAAACTCTCTTTGCAATATTTCGGCGCTTTTCACAGAAAGCCGGACACCGTTTATCGTCCCATACTCTTTCATTTTATATAGCGGTTTCTCATTCACCATTCGTATTCTCCCCTTCGTCCAGCAGTGCATCCAACTCGAATTCCTGCAAACGCTCCGGCTCAAAGGCGAAATACTCTTCCAGATACGGTAAAATCTCATACTTCCAGATGCGGCGAAGTTTCTGTGGGGTCAACCCGCGGTTTATGAAATAGCTATGGCCAAGAAAAAAATCCGGATTACCAATTTTCTCATTAACCCGGTGGACAAGTTCGGCCACCCACATCATCCTCGGATGATGTTCCGCCAGATACGTACGCAGCACTCGCTCCGTTTCGCGCGGCGATATGGACACGGACGGAAATCGCCTTCGCAGGGCAAAGTCAAGCTGCGAGAGCGATCGGTCGGTCGTGTTCATCGTTCCGATAAGATAGAGGTTGTCCGGGACGATCATTTTGTTTTTCGAGTACGGAAGCGAAATGGCAGAGTTACGGTATTCAAGCGCATACAGCAGCTCCCCGAATACTTTCGCCGTATTGGCGCGATTGATCTCATCAATAATAAGCACGTAGGCACAATCGCGATTCTCCTGCTTAAGCGCCTCGCTGCACAGATTCAGAAAAATACCCGGCTGAACCATAACATTCATATGCGCCGTACCGTTCTCCGCTTCAATAACCTCCGGGCGCACGCCTTCAATAAACTCTTCGTATGTGTAGGAAGGATGGAACTGTACCAGGCAAATCCTTCGCTCGCTTTGCGTTACGATTTTCGCAAGACGCTGCGCGGTGTATGTTTTGCCGGTGCCAGGCGGTCCGTATATAATCATCTGTTTCTTCTCATGCAGCACATCCAGCCATTCCTCCAGCACGTCTCGCTCCAGATGCGTATCCTTTACTGCATCATCAAGCGTATACAAAGGCCATTCGTCTCCTTTACGCGCCAGATAATCAGCAAACTTCGCAAGAAACGTTCTTTCGTCTTCGGCTTCAATCGTGTGCAGCTTACGTAGAAACCCTTCTTCGTTTTCTTCATAAATCGTGCAGATGTATTCAGCAGGCGTGTCCCAGATGAACACATACGCCAGCATTGCGTCCCCTTCCGTCCCGGCAAACCGCCAGACAATTTTGTTCCGGTGCTCTTCCGGCAACTCGAAATGTGCGGCATCCACCTCTTCTGCCCGGGACACAATAAAATTATACTCGCGAAGTAAATACGCAAGGCGCTGTGCCGATCGGAATTCCTCCAGATTTCCTGCTCGATCGGCAGCCTTTTCCGGTTCGGCTATACGGCGCGAAACATAAAACAGAAAGTGCTGCACATCCGCAAGACTCCATGTCATTCCACTTAGGCCTGCCATTTCATCGCGCAGCATCCGGATACACCGGGCGAAACGCTGGTAAGCAGCACTGTCAAACGGTTTGTCTTTGCCGTCGGAGTCGTATCCGAAGTACGCCAGCGCATCACGGTCAGCTTTGTAAAAAATCGGATAGCGCTTCAGATCCTGCAATCCCCAGAAAAAACTGAGAAAGAATGGCGCAAATTTGATATTCGCAAGCTTAGGCGGGGCGTATCCTTTCTCCATGGCGGCTTTTTGCGTGCGATAGACGGTCTCTACGAAAGCGGAAAGCCGATCTACCGTCCACTCATAGTCGCCCTCTTCATGCGACGGAATCGCGGTTGCCTGAAGAAATGCTGCCGTCAGCTCTTCCACCATGTCGGCATATTCGGCCTGATTATAAATTTGATTGAAAAACATCTGACCGGAAAATCCGCTAAATCCCCAGATGTTGATTTTCTTGCCGCCGATTATATGCTTGCTTTTCGTCTTGTGATCGAGCGTTTTTTTGAATTGGAGAAGCGTCATATCTCCCTGACGCAGCCGGTCCAGCTCGTTGAAGTGTGCAAGAAAGGCCGCTTTCTTCTCTTCAATTTCGCGCGCCTGTCTGACGGCTTCATCATCCGCCAAATATGTCCGTATCCATTCGGTTATCTGCTGTGGCACTGCCACATTCCTCCTTCATTCTTCGCTCTGGATTCAGCCCGTGTTAACCTGAACATATAAAAGGTTCTCTTATACTTTTATCTGAACGTGCTGCAAAACCAGTATAACTTGACTCTTGCAAAAAATGTCGAAAAAAAAGAAATTTTAAGTTATATAGCAGAAAATGACGAGCGGATTTTATTTAAACCCTACTCTTGGTAAGTAAGAAGTAGAGGGTACAAAACAAACGGCACTTGGTTTCGGCGTAGACATTTTCGGCGTATTGTGTTGCCCCTCGCACTCATTACCGCCTGTGTGTGACAACTAGTCGTAAAAGCCGGGTAGTGAATCACCCGGCTGTGTTCTGGTATAGGAAAGAGGGTGTCCCAAAAGTGACTTTGGGACCCCTTTTTTTGCATAAAAAAAGAAGAGAATCGTCCTTTTTTGGTATAATGTAGTCACCACAACAAACAA
>Ga0310822_100433_pt1 | contig 20640 bp, 22 predicted proteins | sample P4_ome_2_FD_201313 | JGI IMG/M metagenome (GOLD analysis project Ga0310822, IMG submission 201313) | Sorghum-adapted microbial communities from Joint BioEnergy Institute, Emeryville, California, United States - P4_Day56_Rep2 | ecosystem: Engineered > Bioreactor > SSF (Solid state fermentation) >... | reverse complement strand
AGGGAGTCTCCAGGGTGACATCAAAACTGTCACTACACCCGTAGAAGCCTGTGTGGCGTTATCTTCGGACAGGGGTTCGACTCCCCTCGCCTCCACCATACATATCAGAAAAGACACCGTGTTAGGTGTCTTTTTTGTGTTTTCGGTATTTGTGGGGGATAGAAAATCTGCGATTTCATTGCCTTTTTGACGCTTCTGAGATTGAATATGAAAAATTTCTGATGGTGTTTATGGTGTAGCCTCCATGCATACGAAAATGTTCAGTATCAAATTATAGTTCTTCGTATCTTTCTCCTTTTGCAAACATTATAGCCTATACTCAACTATTTCAAATGCTCGTTCGAAGGCATCCATTAACGGGGTGCCTGCTTTTTATACTCTACGACTGTCATGCAAAAATACAATTTTGCATTTCGGCACAATTGAAGGTCATACGGTAAGTTTTACTAGGAGAGAAGTTGGAGGGGGAAGTTGAAACAAAAAAGGAGACAAGCTACTCGTCTCCTAAAATAAGAAATGGTCATGAAAGGAGTTTAGGAAGTCCCGCAAATGCTTCTCCAACCGTTTTATACGGACGAGGAATTAATAAATCCGGTTCAGGTGCATGAGTTGGAGCAGGCATTTCAATTTTACCAATTTCTTTCTTGCAACCAATAAAAATAATTCGTTTACGTAATTGTGGAGCTCCGTAATCGGCGGCGCATAGCACTTCTGCCGATACGTTATACCCCATTTGATCCATCTTCTCTAAGATTTCTAAGTATAATTTTCCATTCGCTATCCCTTTTAAGTTAGATACATTTTCCATTACAAAAAATGAAGGTTTCAAGACCTCGACAAATCTTAAGAATTCAAATATCATTTGGCCACGTGGGTCACTTGTACCTTTTTGTTTACCCGCTTGACTAAATGCTTGACATGGGGGACCACCAAATATTATGTCTGGTGGGGTTTTATCACCAGACAGAAATCTCCAAGTGCTTAAAGGATCAGTGATTTTTTGAATGTCAAAATTAAAGACGTTTGATTTGTCTCGATAATAATTTCTGAGTGTGTTACAAGCATCATCCCAAATATCTATCGCTACTTTAGTATCAATTTTATAAAGCGACTCGGATGATGCTTGATCTGCTCCAATATCCATACCTCCAGCACCACAAAACAAACTTAATCCAGAAAGAATTGATTTGTGATAACCGAGTTTTTGTGCTGAAGTAAGAACTTGCGAAAAAATCGCTTTAGCCAAAGGAACGGGTACAGCGTTACCTACTTGCTGTTGTGTACTGGTTAATGTCCCTTCAAACTTAATATTATCAGGGAATCCTTGTAATCTGGCGGCCTCACGTACAGTAATGAATCTATTTTCAAATGGATGAACGAATTTGTTGAAAATATATCCAGTAACAGTTAATGATGGGCGACTTGGATCAAGTCTAATCATTCTCATGTTTGGCCCACCACGACGATTTGGATCTTCTTTAACATAATATTTAAAACTAGCGTGCCAGAGCTCTTCGGGGAGATCTTGCATCTTTTGTCCAATTTTCAAAGCGTTAATTCTCTTTTGTACAATATCACTAACTTTTCTTGCAATGTGATTATATACTACATGCGGTTCATTTGAGTCTTTAGAAATTGAATACGTCTTTGATCCACTCGTCTCTAGCAATATTTCTTGTGAACGAGATGATTCCATCAAATAAATTGTAGATTGGTTTTTCATCCGGCAAGTCACCCACCTTTTTAGCAGTTCCTTTCTCATCTAAGGTCCATACAACATCTTGTAATGATAATAAATATTCATCATAATGACGAACTGCATGAATATTTGATATTAGGGCAGTTTTTACATCGTACTTTCTGTTTAAGGGTTTACTTTCAGCTCCCAATTTAAGTACCTGATAAATTCCTTTTTTGATATCATCTGTTCTGTCCATGCCAACACTAGTCTTTGCGTCAGAGACAGATTCATAGCCACTTCCGTTTGAACGTAAAGGCCAATTTTCTGGTCTCGGTGATGGTTGACCACAAGCATTTGTAAGCCAGTATATGCTACTTGTTCTATCACCAGTTATATAAGCTGATTGATAAGTTTCAAATGCTTTGTCCCAAAAATCAAAATATCGATTGAATAAATCCTTATCGGTTTGAAAAGCCATTTGTAAGCGATCGTATGCCCACAATTCAGGAGTATTCCCCATACTACCAAGTGGAATAAGTTCGTAATTCCAACTTTCGCCATGCTGTACTGGTAACATAATATTGAATTCTGAAGAATGAATTGATGAATTATCTACTCCTGAATGTTGTAGTTCAATTATAGCATCATCTTGAACTGCGGTCATTTTCTCGCTTCTTACAAATAAAGGCAATGTCAATAATGGAGCCGCTTTAACTTCTGCTATTAAGATAACATTGCTTGAATGATCTTGAATGATCATGTCGATGGGTTCAGATCCCTTTAAGATTTTTAAATTTTTAGTAGCTCTGTTGAATAGCCGGTCAAGAAACACACATAGTAGTCTAAATGTTGCTTGCCCAATTTGACCAGAAGGAGGTTTGTTAGCAGGATGGTAATGAAACTCTTTATTTAAGATGCATCTAGGACAAGTGTTAGTATAAGGGTAAATAATGCTAGGTTCACCATTAGGACAATAACACCAACCTCTATTTGTAACCCTTTTATAATATTCAGCAGATACCAGAATATCAAATGCCGCGGCAAGAGCTCTGCCTAACATTTTGTTATTCTGGGAAGATAACTCGTATGCCTTATCAATTAAAATATCAGCTAATTTTTCCTCGTGATCAGTTAAGATAACGGGTTGTGCTCGTTTGAGTGCTTCATCTATCCACTCTGTTAATTCAGGCTGTTTCATGTTGATATCCCCCATAACTATTCCTTTCCTTAAAGTTTAATTCGCTCAAATATTTTTGAATCCTCCTGTCGAATGAAAGAAGAACCTCGGAGTAACCAGGAATTCTTATCAAGTGAATTGGAAGTGATTCTCTCGTTTTTCGGACGCTTCTCCGCTCTTCCTTTGCCAAACCGCTGAATCTGTCGGGAATTTGAACAAAAAAGCAAAGCGGTTGGCATATATCCCGCCAACAGCTCTGCATCCACTTTTCATATATCCGAAAAAATCAAAGAATGTAACGAACGCAATGAAATCTTTTACGATTACTCTGTAACACTTGCACCCGCTTCAATCAACAATCGCAATATTTCTTCGTTGTATGTGATTTTCGCTTGAAATACACCCTGATTCGGATCGGCGCCTGCTTCCAACAGATACTTCACGATCTCCACCTGATTGGTTCCCGCGGCTGTTTCCAGTGCCAAATCGACATCACCACCGCCGTTGACAAGCACCTTTACTGCTTCAAGATCGCCTTTTGATACTGCCGAGTGCAACGCGTAAAAATCTTTCGCAGGATCGGCACCGGCGTCGATCAGCAAGCGAAGGACATCAGCCGATTGCTCGCAGTAGAAAACAGCAAGGGTGAGAGGAGCCATTTCGGCTTCGCTCAGTTCGCCAAACGCATTCGGGTCCGCACCGTACTTCAACAGAAGTTTCACCATGTCAATATCGTCGTTCATCAAGGCGATATTGAGCGGCGTCAGTGATCTGCCTTTGTATGCATCCGGGTCGGCGCCCTTCTTCAGCAAACGTTCAGCCGCTTTGATATCTCCTTTTTTCACAGCGGAGATCAAAAGCTTGTCCTTCGGATTGATCTCGTTGTACAAGAGAGCCGCACAAACGACAATTGCGGAAATCCACAGCAATGCTTTTATCCATTTCATGCCGATATCCCCTCCCGTATAATTAGAAGCCTCCAAAACGCCTGAATTGATCCTCAAAATGGGTGGCCAGCGCGTAAAATACGATGCCAATAATAAACACGAGGCAACCGATTCTTGCGCTTTTCTTGATGATTTTCGCTACGATGAAATACAAGAAGCCAAGCCCGATGGCGGAGTAAGCTAAAATTTTGAAGAGTATCGCCAGCTTCAATGTCATCATGCTGATTCTCTCCTGTCCGTTTATGCCGTGTATTGAATCCACAAAAAGGCGAACAGTGCAATGACGCCGATCAGCGCGGCGGACAACGCCCATCTGCGGATGTTTCGGATGGGTGTCTTGCGTTTGCCGTACGTATCTCTGATCAATTGCACCTGCTCGTACAAAAATTCGATATGCGACGCCGTTCTCGTATGCAATCCCTTTGCCCGGTTCAGTTCGTCCAAAATTTCGTTGATAACCTTCAGGTTTTGCGCGTGATAGACCGCCAGCGTCAGCACCAGCTTGATGGTCGTTTGCTGGGTTTGGGACAATTCGCGCATCAGAGCAATCATTTCCCGCTGACTTTGGCCGCTTATGATATCCCACATTCGCCCCAGAAATCCCCGATTCTCCAGCCTGTCCAACCGGTATTCAATGTTGGCAAGCTGGGACAGACATTCACTGACAACCGACCGCACTTGCGTTTCGTCCACAAGCCGCGGGTCGTTTTTGATGGTTTCCCGCACTTGCCGCTTGTTTGGAATGCTCATGACATTTGCAGGCAATTGGCTCATTGCGATTCTCCTCCTTGCATTCGGTTGCGCATCGCATCCAATCTTGCAAAAATGCGTTCCGCCGATTCGCTGTAATCGATCCGCATCCCGTTGTCATAAACCCGCTCCAACCGGGTGTAGATGTTGTCAGCCTGGATGCGGTCGTCGTACAAATCGTCAACCACCGTGACCGCTTTGGCCAATGCATGGCCGTTCATTTCGGAAAAACGCGCAATATACACCGCTCCGTTAGCCGCCATCTGCACATTGGCGTGGACAGCTCCGGTCAGCTTCATGACTTCGCCGAACATGCCGTCGCCATATGCCTCATCCAGCAAACGGCGAAGTGTAATGCCGACGGTGTAGCCGATCCCCGCTCCGATCAGCCCCCCGGGAATAAACAGCGACAGTCCCGCCAGCGCACCGCCCGTAATGGCTCCTTTGACGCCGTCTTTGGCCAGTTTTGATTTCATCTCATCGAACGTGATGTTGCCGGATTTGTACTGCAAGTATGTGACCAGGCTGGAAACCGTGACGGAAATGGCCGCGCCGATGCCCGCGCCGCCGATCATTTCTCCGGCAACCGCTCCCGGCGTCATGCCGACTGCCAGTTGTCCGCTCAAAATCTTGTCGCTCAACTCTTGAGCGGATTGCAAATTGTCTTGCAACGTCCCCATCACTTTGGTCGGATTGGGTATGCCGAGTTCATGCGCCCGGTCAATTAATTCCTGCGGGCCGACAAGCACGGTTGTCGGTTTGTAGGAATCGTTGTTGAGGAAATCCTCCAGCGTCTGGTCGATGCTGTCCGCAGACCGCAACGTCTTGATCTGGTATTCGTTGACGATATCGCCCGTGAACCGGTTGATCTCGACAGCGTCGACGCCGGGATTGTTGCTGACAATTCTCCCGTCCTCATTGCGCGGAAAATCCGTCCGGGTGAACAGACTGCGGATGTTTCCCTGCATCTCTCTGATGAAATCCACTTCGCCAGCGGCGTCTCCCTGAATGCGGCTCAAGGCGTTTGCCGCCGCGCTGTTGCTCATTTGCAACCGCTCGGCCAGCCAATCCTTCAAACCCTCGGCTGATTTGTAGGCGTCCATATTGGGGAATTTCTCTTGCAGGGTTTGAGCAATCTTGATCTCACGGACAAAGGCATCCGTGCCTTCAAAAACCCCGGGAATGCCTCCCGTGACAACTTCGTAGGTGGGAATGGTGGTTGCCGCGTTGATGAAGTTGGCGACATCCCGTTTTGAAAGTTTGATCGGCAAATGTTTGATGCCGATGCCGCTCATCACATCGTGGAAGTCACGGCAACGTTGGCAAAAGTAGTTCCGGTTCATGCCTGTATCCCCCTGCCGTTAGCAGTAAAAAGAAAGGGAGCAGATCGCTCCCCTGGTACTGAAATTACATCCTACAGGTTAATCCGCCGGATGGCCTTGTTGTCATCGTCGTAAACAATGACATTTCCGTTGCTGTCAAAGGCCATTTGACTGATTTTCTTAATCGGGTTGCCGTCATTGTAGGTAAGGTCTTTCCCGTCGATAAAGACGGCCAGTTTACCGTCGGTGGTCAGTTCATAGATCGTTGTGCCGCTTGAGAAATAAAATTTACCTTCATAGGGTGTGACACTCTCCGGCTTGATGGTTTCGACGGTTTTAATCGTTTCCACTTTACGAGGAAACAAATGAGTCTTGGTCAATGTTCTGCTTCCAACATCAAAAATGAAAATATCATTACCCGCTACAATACTTGCAGAATGGCTTCCAAATTTCGGGCCGGTATTCTCTTTCGAGCTTGCCAGCGTGCTGGCTTCGCCGCCGTTACTGCCCTGTTTGATGGCAGAATAACTAGTGAAATTATCGGCGTAGTAGTAATAAAAACCAAATATGATGTCCTGGTTGTCCAGGAAATCAATAAATGCAAAATGAGTATTGTCGATGTCACCGGGGTACGTTGAGTAAGTAGCAACACTTGCTGAAGGAGTAATTTCATACACAACAGTTCCGGTTTTGTCATATCCGCTTCTCCAGTTTCCATAAACCGCACCGAGATAAACCTTGTTTAGTGCAGGATTATATTTTAATTGGCTGAAAACAGCGGCGTTGTTAATGGGATAATTCGTTTCGATATCACTGTCAACGAGTTTCAAAGTCTCCGTTAAACCGTTTGAAACGTTAAACTTGCGCACTTTTTTCAGTAACTTGTCCAGAAAGTAGATATTGTTGTCCTTGTCCACGACCATACTGTCCACTTGGTTAATCTTGGCCACATACACAGGCCCGTCCACGTCACCTTTTCCGATTCCACCAACCAGTGTATCCACACTGAATTTTGCCTGCTGAGACGGCTGTTGCGGCTGTGTCGGCGTTTGCGGGACGGTCGGTGTAATCCCGGTTGGCGTTGTATCCGGCTGTGTGACCGCAGGCGTTGGCGTGATGGGAGTTGCCTGTTCTTCTCCGCCAACACCTTTGTTGTCATTGCCGTACATGAACGCTCTCCACAGCAATGCGGCGGCCTCGGCCCGGGTGATGCTGTTTTGCGGACGGAACGTTTCATCGGGATAGCCCGAAACAAGACCATGCTCAACGGCGATGGCAACGTAGTCCTTCGCGCTTTCCGAAATGCCCTCGTAATCCTTGAACATCGCTTCAATGACGGAGCGATTGGCCAGACGCGCAACATCGTATCCCTTCAGCTTGACGATGGCGACGGTGATATCTTCCCGCAATGCCGGGGCGGTCGGATTATAGATGTACTCGCCGTTTGCCGTCCTGTAACCGGTAAGATAATCTTTGGCGGTTTCAATCCAGGGCGAATACCAGTCCGTCACCTTTACGTCGCTGAACGAGGAGTAGTTCACCTTCTTTGGTTGCAACCCGGCCGCTTTCACGATGATGGTTGCAAATTCGGCGCGGGATATTGTCTTATCCGGACGGAATTTGTGATCCGGGTAACCTTCGAGAACTTTCCTGTTTACCATGTCCGCAATGTATTTATACGCCCAGTGGGTGTTCGGCAAATCGGTGAACGATACTGACGGCGTATTTTGCGGCATGTTCTGAAGCTCTTCGCCGTATTCGACCGGGGCCGCAAACGCTGTTCCGGTTAAGGTGAATACCAGGAGTAATGCCATGAATGCGGATACGATTTTCCTATGTACCATTTTCATTCCTCCCAAATCTGTGAAGTCTGCAAACAGATCAGCATGACTAAAGGACTGAAAGAAAATTATAGAAACCCGGGACAAACTTCATGGTCATTGGTTTGCCCCTTAAGTACGGTAACATTTCTCTTTCCGCTCGTTTGCTGATATATGATCCCCCCTCGATGAAAATTGCAGAATATTGGAAGCTCGATACAAGGAAATTATACACAAACTTCACTTATGAGTGTAGTGTCGCCATCACTATAATAGGATAAAAGTCGCAATCACACTCTACTAAGCTGAAGTAGAGGTGATATATCAATGGATTTCAGGCAAATGGTAGGTGAGCAAATCCGCAAGGCGCGAAGGTTAAGAGGAATGACGCAAGAACGTTTGGCGGAACAATCCGGCCTTAGCTTTAGCTATATAAGCGATGTTGAACGCGGCACACGCAATATTTCGTTGGAATCGTTAGGCAAGATTATTAATGCACTGGGTGTGAAGCCTGTTCAATTGTTTGAGGACATAGATGAAATCCCGGAGCATTCCAGGAATGGAGAATTACATAGCAAGATCGAAGACTTGGTCACTTTGCTGAGCGATCGTCAAATTGAAGAAGTGGAATTCGTCCTGACGGTTACCCGCGAATTTCTGAACACCATCGACCGGAAGAACCGTTGAAATATTATGTTGCATGGCAAAAAACGGCCCTATGTAGGGAAAAAATGATATACATTTTCCGGCGGCACCCCCGTGCATATTGAAAGGCGGGGGCCTGCCGTTCCGTGCCCCACCCGGTGGAACAGGACTGTTGTCTGCTTTGTTGGCAGACAGCAGTCCTTTTTTGCTTTTCTGGCCAAGTTTCGACAGCGAGGTTACAGCGGCAAGGTGAGAGGCTTGCCAACGCGTGAAAGGAGGTGCTGTGAAGCATTCGGAAGCGACATTGAACCCGATTCGCCTGCTTGCATCAAAGCAGGCTGTTTGGCGTGGCATTTGACAGTGAAAATCGCCGGTTGTGAGAGTGCCGGCACACGAAAAGGAGGTGAAACGTGGATGGTGGTGCGCAGAGGATTGCCGGAGGAATTGCAGACGTTGTTAAAGCAATTGGTCGCCAGCGGCAGTGCGCGAATTGCGGGCACACTGCTGTACGCATGGTTCAGACGCTGTTGGGAATTGGACGAGGAGACAGCGGCTTATTTCATGCGGCGGTACTTTGAAAAGTATTTCAGCTCTCAACTGCAATCTCATCGGAAACATGCAAACGCGAAATGACAGCCGTTTTCGGATCAATGCAAGGAGGTAAACGAGAATGAACTACCAGGCATTCAAACGCAACAGCGAGAAGGAATATCTCGGTTTCTGTAAACTGAAAGGATTTATATACAGCGTGCCAATCGACAATGGCAAATACGCAGTTGTTGCCCTGAAGAACGGAAATGTTGATGTGTTGATCACATACAGCGTGAAAGGCAAAGCATCCGTCTGATGTTGCTGAAGTGAGCAACGTTGGGCGGATTTTTTTATTCCCTGAAAGGAGGTGAGAAACGCATGGATCGTCTGCAAACACTTCGGAAGCAAAAACAATTCTGGCTGTCGGTGAAACGCACGCTGGACAAGGATGCTCCGTTGTACACCGAAGAAGGCATGCAGTACGCCCGCGTGCTTGTGAAACTGGTGCTCATTGAACTGGAGATCGAACAGATTGAAAAAGAAAAAGCCGCCCGGTAATCGGAGCGACTTAGCAAAATTACTTCGACTTGCTTTCATCCTAACTCAATTAAATCTCATCACGCAAGAGGGAAGCCGATCATGGTTTCCCTCTTTTGCATTTTCAGGAGGTACAATCGATGAATCATTACGAAACCATCAAAAATCTGTTTGCACAGACGTTGGCTGAGCGCCCTGGTTCTTATATTGTCGAGGAACTTTTCTCCCGCTTCCCGTCGATTGCGGAGTTGATGTCGGCCACCGAACAGGAGTTGATGCAGATCAAAGGCATCGGCAAAGCAAAAGCAAAACAGATTTTGGCCGCGCTGGAGTTGGCGAAAAAGCTGAATGCGCCTGCTGAAGCACCGTACATCATCCGATCCCCGCGTGACGTTGCGAAACTGATGATTCCCGAGATGCGGTATTTGCAAGTGGAGCATTTTGTTGTGCTGTTTCTCAATACAAAGAACGGCGTGATCGCAAAAGAAACCATCTCCATCGGAAGTCTGAGCGCTTCTGTTGTACACCCAAGGGAGGTGTTCAAAGCGGCCATCAAACGGAGCAGTGCTTCGATAATCGCGGTTCACAACCATCCCAGCGGCAATCCGATCCCGTCTTCCGAAGACATCCAGATTACAAAGCGTCTTGTGGAGAGCGGAAACATCATCGGAATCGACGTTCTTGATCACATCATCATCGGGGACGGGCAGTTCTACAGCTTGAAAGAACATGGCTTCATGTAAACACAGTTCATGTTACGTGGTATTTCCGGTCCGTGCTGACCGGCGATACCACGTTTCTTTTTCAATCACAAGAGGAGAAGCGAGGTTGCAGGAATGAATCGGAAACATATGCTTGCAGAATACGAAAAACTTGTTCAGCTTGCGGATGAATTGAGCCGCCAGTCAGCGACATGCAGGGAAGTCATTGAGGAGATCATTCGTGGAATCTATCATGGCCGCGTTAAATGGCACCCAAAGATCATCACTGCGGTCATTTCTGCGATCATGGAGATCCAATATGCCATTGAACTGGAACAGAGGCTGATCGAGGCGCGGAAAGCGTTTCTGGCCCGGCTGATAGACCGCGACAATGGCATTAATTGATGCATGCATTTATCCATATACGGGAGGAAATCGCATATGAACATACATGCTCTGCAATATTTCATGAATCAATGTCATGAGTCTGAATCGCGGAAATTTATGCCCACAGTGCTTCCTGTACGCGCATTCAGACCTGAAGATGATTTGAGCGCGGCGGCCAATGTGGATACATTGGTTTGCATTTCCGCCTTGACCGGCGCCCGCTTCCACATCAGGATCATGCAGAAGTTAACCAGGGATCAGAAAATTCGTTTCGCTTACCTTGCTCAAGCTGTGGAGATGGCTTGCGGCTGGCAGACTGCGGCCTTTGCGGAACATCCAGCATTGCCGCCGCACAGTCTTCTCATCGACCACCGGCGGCGAATTCTGTTCGCAAGTGTCAAAGTGCTTCAGCGAAGCCATGAAGTTGCCGTGAACCTCTCGAGCCATATTGTTGAATACCTGAAAAGCCTCTCTAACGGCCAAAATCCAGGCTGTGGAGGCTTTTTTGTTTCCGGCGGTACCAGAAGACTATTTGTTGGCCAAACGGCCTCCATTACCCTGATGCTTGATCTGGAGAACGGGCTGAGGTTTCCATCCTTTGTTGCGCTGTCTTCTGACGAAATGAAAGTGCATGTGGCGACCGCCGGAGATGAAATCTACATCCGGTCGGCTGTGTGGCGGATGTTTCATCAAACATGCGAACCGTTGCCGTTCTATTCGTACCAAGTCGGCATCACGACAGACGCTGAATCTCATATCATTCCTCTGCCCATGCATCTGACGCACGCACTCCGCAAAGCGCCGAAACTGGTGTTCAGTGTGTGCGCCATTTGAAATGACGGGAAACACAACGCACCGACCCTCAACGGAAAGATGGGCCGCTCGCTACCGCTCGCGGCCCTCTTGTCGTTACTTTGAAAATTAACACCACTGGCTTATAGGGGCCTTTGACGAGCTCCCTTCGTATTATTGTTCTCCGTAACCTGGCCATGTGTGTGAAAAGGAGAGCAGATCGCTGGTTTATGGAGATGTTAGCGTAGAACTTTATCACAGAAATAAAAGCTAATACAATTTGGATAAGAGGAGGATATGTATGGTTGTTCAACTTCAAAATTGGAGTAAATTTCTCGTACAAAATAACACTGGTTCGCAATTTGATATTCAACCTCAATGGTTTATGGTTCAGCGAAAAATCATATCGGAAGTATACCCTGATTTCCCGGACCCTGATACTTTTCGAATTTATTTGTATCTGTGCAGGCACTTTGATCATAACGACAAAAGGTGCAAAAGATCAAAGGAGAAAATTTGTATTGATTTGAATTACGCCAAAAAGCAACCGGGAGCCCCGCGGTTAATGAATTATCCGCAAGAAGTAAACTTTGCATTGGCGTGGCTTGAGAATAATCAATTTATCAGAAGAACGAATAGAAACAACCATCAGGCATTCCAATGCGAAATCCTGACAGCTCCGGACTTTGTGCCTGGCATTAATGCATTTGTCAGGCCTGTTAATGTGGAATATGATTGGTATTCACTGAAAGACAACAATCATGGGTATATCATGGCCCCCAATAAGGCATTTGGTGACGCGATTTTGAAGAAGTCGTCTTCTGTTCGGAAAACGTGGACAGACAGAAAGTTGAAGACTTGGCTGTCGTTATACGCTCATACTTGGTTGGAATATTTCGGCGGTGTTGATCCTGATATCGTGACTATTGATTCCAATGGCACATTGGTCATTTCTGAATGGTTTTGTTGCAACTTGAAGTCCTCAAAAACACAAGTCGGTGATATCATTGTCTGGCTGATTTCGAGAGGATTGTTGAAGCCGGTTGAATGTTATTTTGTACGTGATGTTTACTATGGTGATGCAGGCTGTTGTAATCCTCCTGCTCAAACGTATGATATCAAGATAGTCTTGCGTCCCTATTACTTGATCCAGCATAAACTCGAAAGTGTTGAAATGAAACAGAAGATAGGCAGGATGATATTATGACCATCATGCAAACTGTATCTGCCAACTTGGGAAATCGGAAGATTAAGATTCAGCATGACGGGGCGTCCCAGATCACAATATTTAATGAGCCGTTGGAAGAACCGTATGAGCATACGAAACGCCGCGTTATAAACGAAGTTCCACTATTACAAAACATCCCGATGATGGATTTTCAAGCGAAAATCGCCATGTTGTTTCGAGGGCCCTTAACGCTTCAAGGGATACAACTTCCGCTCAAAGGCAATTTTGAGGTGGAGATTGAGCTGGAAACTTCCCGAAGCCTCGATGAACTCCCCTTGTTGTTTGTGATGAAATCGGTGGTAGACGGCTTAAACGCAGTTGTAAGAGACGATAAATCCATATGTGCTTGTTCGATTGAGTACAAGAATCGTAAGACTAAACCACCGCTTACTAAATCACCGGATGTCCTGTCGGTCGCATTATTCAAACGCATTGGCAAGCAGAGGAGATTAATTCAAGCGGCAGATGATGTATCCATATATGTGGTGCCCAAAAAAGAGCCGCTGTTCCTTGATTATGAAAATGATGCTCTGTGGTCATTTTATGTTCATGATGAACTTGACAGCATTTATGATGCACTTCGTACAAGTGGAATGAGCATCGCGGGCGGCGGCCCCATCAAGCTGACCATGAACTTTGAAGGAGGTGTTATGGACAAAGACTTGGATAACATGGCAAGAGTGTATTTCAGGTTGCTGGAGAAACTGGGTCTTCAATCTCGTGATGTACATCGCATTGATCTTGCAAAAGAGCAAGCAGGCAAGGATTGTATCCGGATTACCCTGAACTGAGGAAATGCATAGAACATGCTAAAACCCTTGATACAACTAAGGAAAAGCAAGAAATGCAATGTACAAACCTACCAACATATCATAGAGCACCTCAATGCAAAAACAGAATTGATTGCATTATGGCTCGGTCTTGAAAAAGATCGGGCTTTTTTTTATTAACAGCGAATGTTCAACGGTGAGAGGCGTTGAAAACATCAAGAAAGGAGATTGTTGCTATGAATGTGGTAACGTATCTGCGAGTCTCGTCGGAACAACAAGCCGAGCGTGAACTATCCATCCCCGCTCAACGGGATGCATTGCAACGGTATGCAGAAGAACGCGGATGGAACATCGTCGGCGAATATGTTGACGAAGCGAAATCGGCAAAGTCTGCTGACAACCGCGATGCTTTCCAGAGGATGATCGACGCCGCTCAACAACCAGACAAAACATTCGAAGCAGTGCTGGTACACAAATTCGACCGTTTCAGCCGTAACCGTGCGGATCATGTCTTTTATAAAGCATTGCTCAAAAAACATGGGGTCGTTGTCCTTTCGGCAACTGAACCAACCGACCCGGATACGCCGCACGGTGTTCTGCTGGAAGGAATGCTTGAGGTACTAAGCGAGTTTTACAATGTCAATTTGAAGTTTGAAACGCTCAAAGGATTGCGTGAAAATGCGGAGCAAGGATTTCATTGCGGAGGCCGTGCTCCGCTGGGATACAGAAGAACGAAGATTGGAAAGAAGGTGACTTTTGAACTTGGCCCGGACGATGAAGTCAGGATGATCCGGCGAATGTTTGCGCTGGCGGCGCAAGGTTACGGCGGAAAGAAGATCGTCCGCACGTTGAGAGAAGAAGGGTATCCGGCGGAAAAATTGGCCCCTTCGACGGTGTTGTCACTGCTCGCCAATCCGGTGTATCTGGGACAACGCGTCTGGAATAGAAAGAACGATAGGGGAGGCAAGAACCCGCCGGACGAATGGGTCGTAGCCCAAAATGCTCATCCGGCTATCATTGATGAAGAGACGTGGTTGGCCGCACAGGCTCAATTGAGTACGAGAAAAGTGAAGAGGTAATGTAGCGGGTGTGAAAGAAATAATCGCACCTGCTTTTTTCATGTTTGCTCGCAGGCATTCCATCTACGGGATGCCTGCTTTTTTTATGCTCAAAAACCATCATGCAAGGAGGATTTTACGATGAGAGTTGTCAGTTATGTTCGTGTATCTTCTGATCGCCAAGCAGAAAAAGAACTGAGCATTCCCGCGCAATTGAAGGCTATTCGTCAGTTTTGCCAGGAGCGAGGATGGATCATTGTCCGTGAATATATCGAAAAGGGCAAGTCGGCAAAAACCGATGACCGCCCCGAATTTCAAAAAATGATTGCAATGGCTCGCCGGGCCAACCGCAACTTCGATGCCATTGTGGTGCACAAATTTGACCGGTTCGCACGGAATCGGGATCACCATGTCTTCTACAAGTATTTGCTTGCTCAATGCGGAGTAAAGGTCATTTCCGTGACAGAACAGACTGAAGCAGAAACGCCGCAAGACAAACTGTTGGAAGGCATTCTTGAAGTCGCATCTGAATTCTTTAATGCCAATCTTGCGGCAGAGGTCAAGAAGGGCATGGCTCAAAACGCAAAGCAAGGTTTTAACAACGGCGGCACACCGCCTTATGGATACCGCACGGAATACATCGCGCTTGGAAATCAGCGGACGAAGGCGGTATGGGTGCTTGGACCGCGTGAAGAAGTGGACATTGTACGTTGGATATTTCACCAATATGCTTATGAGAATAAGGGCTACCGTAAAATTGCCTCTGAATTGAATGCGAAAGGCATTCCGGCTCAGAAGGGCGGAAAATGGTCGGCATCGACCATAAGAGCGATCATATACAACGAAGCGTATATTGGCCGCCGGTGCTGGAACAAGCAGGATTATCAAACGAAAGGGAAGAAGTGGAGAGACCGTTCCGAGTGGATCATCACGGAAAATGCCCATCCTGCGATCATCACCAAGGAGTTATTTGAGTTGTGTCAGGAAAAGGCAAAATCAAAGTGGAACGGCGGCGGGGAGACCCACAAGCCATTCAAAACAACAGCTACTTCTCCATTTTGGCTCCGGGGAGTTATGGTTTGCGATAAGTGCGGTTCACGCATGGTTGGAAATTCCGCTTCTTCAAAAACCGGAGGACATCGATATTACACTTGCGGCGGGTATTTGAGAAAAGGCAAGGAGTTTTGCCCGTATATTGCTTGGAGAAAAGAGCGGGTCGAGGAAATTGTGAAAAACAAATTGCGGACAACCTTGTTACGGTTATCGATGGACAATCAACTGGAAGAGGAAATCAAATTGTACCACAACGAAAAGAACAAACATATCATTGCTCAAGTGTCAAATCTTGAAGCGGAAATCAATTTTCTGCGGAGACGCATCCAGTCAGTGGAGGAAGACATGCAAGCAGGCCGTGCGAAACCATACCATCAAGATATGCTGAACGAAATGAATCAGGAGCTGGCCGAAAAAACAGCGGAACATTCAAAGTTATCGCTTCATCTCGAACCATTGCATGTATCTGAAGAATTTATTGCCGCTGTGAAGTACGATATTCAGACAATGATCGCATTGCTGGACGCAGACGCACCAAATCCGCAGATGCTCCACACTCTTGCAGGCAAGTTTATTTCCAACTTGTTTATACAGAGGGAAACGCGGAAATTGTATCTTACCATTCAATTCAGAAACGATGATATGATTTTATATGAGAAAACCATTGTTGCTAACTGGGAATGAATTCAGAAAATTGGATTTGGAGGCCCAAGTGGCCTCCATTCCTTACAGAATTGTTGGAGTATATGTCAAGAGACAGCTAAGATCACCGATAGCTATCCAGTGTTCTACATCAAATGTTTTTTATGTTTATATGAAATGTTTGTTGAAACCATAAAAAACTTGGAGGGAAAACATGGGAAGCTATGCTACATTATATTTTTCGAATTTTGAAGTAGAGTACTTTAAGAGTTACGTTGATCCTATAATAATGACAATTTTCCGTGAAAGTGATAGAAGGCAATTAAAATGGGTTGATGATGATGGCGAGGAGAGAGTATCCTTTCAATATTGTAATTCAATCCGCACTATTAAGCTTCGATTGGATGTAATGGGGTTTAATCTTGCTAACACTATTAATGAATTTAATAAATGTAATAGTGATGTCTCAGAATATATTAGCGAAGAAATTGAAGATGAGGACATTTTGGTAGATGATTATACGTTTGAGAATTGGCTAAAAGCGATGAGGTATATTGTAACATCAAAACAATATTACTTTGAATTGAAAGATAAAATTAAGCCCCAAGAGAATCCACTGTTATACCATGTCTTATTTGAACATGATGAAGGTAATTCATTATATGGGTTTAAATGTTCTGACGTTAGATTTGTTTTCCGAGCAATATTAAAATTGTTCGATGATGAAGATAAGGTCATTCTCGATTATTCAGATTTAGTTGACGGCGGATATTATTCTGAAGAAGAAAAAATTTGTGAATCATCGTTACAAAGTATGGCTAATACTTATATAAAAAATGAGAAAATTATTCTAATATCCGAGGGATCATCAGATATTGCTGTAATTAAACGGACGATGGATTGTTTATATCCGGATATTGTTGATTATTATTCCTTCATGGATTTTGATCAATCTAACGCGTCTGGCAGTGCTACTTCTTTAGTTAGCTATGTTAAAGCTTTTATTGGTTCGGGAATACGAAATAGGATAATTGCATTGTTTGATAATGATACTGCGGCAGAAGAAGCAATTTTAGCATTAAATAAAATAAATATACCTCCCAATATTAAAGTTTTACGGTACCCATATTTAGAAATGGCATCAAATTATCCGACTATAGGTCCAACGGGTATTGAATTTACAGATATAAATGGTTTGGCATGTAGCATAGAATTATATTTAGGGCGTGACATATTAACAAATAATGATGAATATGATTACCCAACTAAATATATTCCCGTACAATGGAAAGGGTATAGTCAAAGTTTAAGAAAATATCAAGGTGAAATATTATATAAAGAACAAATTCTTAAAAAGTATTTTAACTTATTAGATGATATTAAAAGACGTCCAGAATTAAAAGAACTCCACGATTGGACGGGAATGAAAAAAATATTAGATATGATATTTAATGCGTTTAATCATTAAAATAATGGTCTATGTGCTCACGTGCTCCTACCTGGCATCGCCCACGTGCTAGAAGAGGGTTCAGATTTTAGTGGGACACGCGGTTCAGTCTCAGCCCGTGGCTGGCTTAAGAGACCAATCATGCCTGCCCAGGCGACATCAAAGCCGTAACTACACCTGTAGACGCTTATGTGACGTTATCTTCGGACAGGAGTTCGACTTTCCTCGTCGTCACCATGTAAATCCCCAAAGACGTATTTGCTTTACGATTTTAGGTTAAATGTGATATAGAAGGAGAGAATTTATCGCAATACATATAAGTCATTGTTATTTGAACCACTGCTGTTTCACTGTGAAGCATAAGAAAGGTTATCAGTTAAGTGATAATCAAGAGGATAGTTAATTTAAAGAGGTTTTAGGTACGATTATTTTTGTAGGAGGTGACAAATTTGAACAAAAGAGAATTAGGAACTGATTGGTGGTTTTTCTTTCCACTCAAAGGGATTCATCTAAAAGATATAAACCATAATATTCAATCCCCTATTTTTGGTGATGCGACTATTATTGCAAAAAATCATGTGGATCAAATTGTTTCAATGCTAAATATTGGTGAAATAGCAGATAAAAATAAACATGTGAACGATATTACATACATGATGCGAAATGCAACATTTTATGAGAATTTTAGCACGTTCATTGCTGTAAGGCGAACTGGAGAACTGTTAAAAGATAAGAAAAGGAAGCGAATAATAGATTCAGCAATTTTAAGAGGTCGTGAAATTGCATCATTATTGACCATAATATGTTTATTAAATAGTAATTATAAACAAACTTGTGGCTTAGTCGAGCAAACTAGGAATAGAATAAGAAGTTTAGTGGCACTGAGTTTTAGTGCTGGAAATTTTCATTTTGAAACTGATGGACGCAGATCGTTTATTGATGAACTTAACTTAATTGAACTAACTTATAGTGATATCAATGCCTTACTTAATAGTGAAAAACACCGCTATTTATTTAAAGCAATCATTGAATATAACTTTTTGACGGGAGCGATTAGGAAGAGCATTTCTCAATCCGCTAATAGGCTTTCAGATGCTATACACTCAGTTGAGTTTTCAGCTCAAGTTCTTGGTTCAGTTACATCGATTGAAATACTGCTGAGCGAACTAGGAGATAGTTACGAGACTTTAAAAAGAAGGATAATTGCATTAGTTGGGATGAGTACATATAGTTCACTTGCTGTTGATGATGTGCTTAACTCAAGACATATCTATGTACATAGGGGGAAAGCGATTGAAGATTTCGATTTAGCACTTAACTCAATAAAGCTGGGTATAGATGTCATAATTAATTATGCAGAATTATCTTCGAAAGGTTTTCGAACGAAAAAACAAATATTAGAATATCTTGATTTAGTCTACTTAACAAATGAATATTCAAAAAAATATGGATTGTAAATTTTATAGTTCAGATTATTTTGCTCGGATATTAAATTGATTGAATCAGCTTAGGATAAGTTATGCCCGATTCTCAGAGAATATAACATAGTAGTATTTAGCTGGTTGCTCATAACAAAAGAAAACTAATGGTGGAGTGACCTAAAAACGGGGATAGTTCGAGCATGGGAAGCGAGTAGCAGGGCCGCGTCTGCTTCAACAAAGCGGAAGCCAAATTTAAACGGCAAACAACAACCTTCTCTGGCTCTGGCCGCCTAAAAACGGCCTCCAGGCTCTTACCCTCCATCGCCCATGTGGCGGGATAAGGGCTCAACTTTAGTGGGATACGCTGTCTAGTCTCCGCCTGGGGCTAGCGGAAGAAGACAATCAGGCTGACCCGAAGGGAATCCGGTGACAGGGAGTCCCGAGGGTGACATCAAATCTGTCACTACACCCGTAGAAACCTGTGTGGCGTTATCTTCGGACAGGGGTTCGACTCCCCTCGCCTCCACCAATACCATCAGTAGGGACACCGTGATAGGTGTCCTTTCTGCGTTTTAGGGCATGTTTGAAGTATGAGCAGATGCTGAAAGAGCTACTACATGATAAATATCACAGCCGCATCGGGAATCCGATGCGGCTGAAATCATAGATGGGATGTAGTAAAGCACCTTTAAACATAGGAAAAATCCCTACCGGCATAAATATCAATGACGTTCGTTCTCTCGTGGCCGATTTCTTTGGATAGTATCCGCTTTAGTTCTTCACCGGTAAAACCCGACGATTGCAGTTGTCTCACCCTATCTTGAATGTAAGAATAGAGCAGTCCGTGCCAGGTTAAATTGTTCATTACAATGGTTTGGCCTTTTTTGTATGATCTTTTCACTATTCCTTCTTCCGTTTCAATTTTGTCTCTAACTCTGGATAAAAACTAATTTATCTCCTCGTCTGATAAGGGGGAGACGTGTTAAAAACATGTCCTTTGCTTCGGTGGATAAAGGGATGACCCGTCCTTCCCATTTTTTGCTTCAGAGCCGACTGTATAAAATCCTGATTTGAGTGCATGCTCGGCTTGTGCTCTTTTGACCGCCGCGGCTTCGGAGATTCGTAATCCCATATACCTGCAAAGCACGGCTGCATCAGCAACGTCTTGTCTCCCGGATTGGACGGCGATATTAATAAAGTTGATATATTCTTCATTCGTCCATGCCCGGTTTCCCTGGGATGAGGTCTGATCAATTCACTACTTCAAACTGTTCGAAAAGCTCCTCATTTGATGAAAGTTTGAATCGAGGTGAATCGGATTTTGAATGAAGGAATCGGACAGCACTTAAGTCATTCTTGATCGTTTTAGAGGAAATCTCCTCACTTTGGCGGAAAGATACATATGAAGCGAGATGCTTATCGGAAATGTTGCGGATGTTTTGCAGCTTAAATCGTTCACTCAAAAAATTGGCGAAAACCAAGCATGAGATCTTGTAGCGGGTGCGCGATTTATAGCTTAGCTGGCGAATATGCTTGAAGACTTTTTCGACTTGGACTTCGGGCTTGGTTTTACCCATGGCTGATCCCTCCAATTCACGCTTTATTTTGGACTTTCCCCAAACCTCTTTACACGGAGTTAAGACCAACGTAACTTTGTGTAAAGGGGTTGTGTTTTGTATGGTGCGGAAAAAGTATGACAAAGCCTTTAAAATGGCTGCGGTGATGCAGATC
>Ga0310822_100423_pt1 | contig 20823 bp, 19 predicted proteins | sample P4_ome_2_FD_201313 | JGI IMG/M metagenome (GOLD analysis project Ga0310822, IMG submission 201313) | Sorghum-adapted microbial communities from Joint BioEnergy Institute, Emeryville, California, United States - P4_Day56_Rep2 | ecosystem: Engineered > Bioreactor > SSF (Solid state fermentation) >... | reverse complement strand
AAGTACAGTGCCGACGAAATCGCAAAGATCATTAAAGAAGGTAAAGGCGGCATGCCTCCTGGCCTTCTGAAGAAACAACCGGAGATTCAAGCGGTTGCACAGTGGCTGTCCGAACATAAATAGTACATAAGTCATCCTGCCACCTGACAAAACACCGAAGCAAGCATGTCTTCGGTGTTTTTCTCGTTTTTGCCGACTATTCATTGGAAGACCTCTTTGAGGAGGAATCATCATGGCCAGCGTTCTGAGCCTGGAACATCTGGGCAAACAGCTCCCGACACAGCAGCATACTTGGCTGTTTTCCGATATCACTGTCGACATTGCTTCGCCTGAGATTACGCTGATCATGGGGAAATCGGGGCAAGGCAAAAGCACACTTCTCCGCCTGCTCGGACTTTTGGACACGGCAGATGACGGGACGATTCGGCATTTGGGCAAAACCCCAACGGAGTGGGGCCCGGAAAAATGGAGAATGTCCGTAAGCTACGTCGCTCAGCAGCCGGTCATGCTGCCTGGCAGCGTCGAAGACAACCTGAGAGCGGTCAGCCGTTTGCACAAGCGGCCTTTCGAGACTGAGCTGGCCCGGACCTGGATGGAAGCCGTAGGTCTCGGCGAGATGGACTGGAGCAAGCAGGCGGCGCAGCTCTCCGGAGGCGAACGGCAGCGTGTCGCACTGGTCCGTTCTCTTCTCCTGCATCCAACGGTACTCTTGCTGGACGAGGTGACAGCTTCTCTGGACACCATCAGCAAGCGGGCTACAGAAGAACTTCTCGTAGACCTGCATCGCCGCGAAGGCACTACCCTGCTGTGGATCACGCACGACTGGGAGCAAGCGCGAGCGGTCGGCCAGCGGATCTGGTTTTTGGCGGGCGGCCGTCTGCTCGAAGACTCCCCGGCCGATCGCTTCTTTGAAGGACCGCAGACACAGGAGGCTCAAGAATTTTTATCCGCCCATCTTGTTCAAAAGGAGGATGCCCCATGTCTTCCATGAGTCTGTGGTTTTCACTTACCTTTGTCGTCATCGCCCTGCTCCTCTCCATGTGGCAAAAGCTCGGTCTGGAAAAGGAAATTGCCATCGGGACGGTACGCTGTGCCGTACAGCTGCTGGCGATCGGCTACGTTTTGCAATTCGTCTTTCACACCGACCATCCAATCTACCAGGCGCTGGTAATCGCCATGATGATTGGCGTAGCCTCCTGGAACGCATCCCGGCGCGGCGATGGCCTTCCGGGAATTTTGTGGCGGGTCACCGCTTCCTTGACCGTGACCGCAACGCTGACGATGAGTCTGCTGCTTGTGCTCGGTCTGATCAAACCGACGCCCCAGTATTTGATCCCGATCACAGGCATGATTATCGGAAATTCGATGATCGTCGCCGGCCTGTTCCTCAGCCACATGAAGCGCGAGACGGAGACTGCCCGCGGGGAAATCGAAGCCCTGCTCTGCCTGGGCGCAAACAAAAAGCAGGCCATTCACGGCGTGTTGAAACGAGCGGTAAAAGCAAGCATGATCCCCACCTTCGACACGATGAAAACGATTGGCCTGGTCCAGCTCCCCGGTACGATGACCGGGATGATTATCGCCGGAGCCAACCCATTGGAAGCCGTACGCTACCAAATCCTGATCATGTTCGCCTTCTCCTCGTCGGCGGCCATCTCTGCCGCCCTGATCAGTGCTCTCGCCTATTCCTCGTGGTTTACCCGCGAGTCTATGCTGAGGCCGTGAGGGTGTGACTCCTCCCACTAAAAATCGATGCCTCTTGTTTACTACCACTTCTTTTCTAAGCAAAGGCTGCCGCCACGTGCAGCCTTTTTCCTTTATGAAAAATGTAATTCGAGCACCGAGAGATCAATTCCGGTATCCTGTGCAATCATTCGAACCGCTTGTGCCTCATACTCATCTAACTGTTTAAGAATCTCAACATTCATTTCTCGTTTCTTTTCAACCATTTGCCCATCCATTGGACCCCACAAATCACTCAAAAGAAAGTCGCTTGATACATTCCCAAATAATCACCAATCCTAAGAAAGCAAGATTTAAATATTCCGTCCCCTTCTCCCCAGCCCTCTTTTCTTTGCTTTGCCGACTTACGGAACAGCTGTAGAGATGAAAAAGGAGAAAATGCGAAGGTCTTTGGGACACCCGCTCAGGCTCCCGTTCAAAAGGGGAACACGCTTTTAGCGTCCAACTCTGAGACCCTTCCTGAACATGCTGCTTTTGGACGCGGTTTCCCTTTTGAACGGGAGCCGGACAGTTCACCCCCAGAGAGTGTCCCACCGTACCCTGAGCATTTTCTCCTTTTTCATCTCCTCCGCCAAAGCCCGATCTATGCCAAATCAGAGGAAAGCTGCGGCAAGGCAAAGAGGCAAAATCTGAAGATGCCAAAAATTTTCTTCAAAAAAACTGTAAGATTTAAAAAGCTGCACCGTCCAATTACACAGACAACAACCGTAAAAGGTGGGGAACACGTGGACAAGAAAGCACTCATCGAACAATGGTTCCTGCGCTACGGTGACGAGATATACAAGTTTCTCGTGTACTACACAGGCACCGCTGATGTGGAGGATTTGGTCCAGGAGGTCTTTATCAAGGCCCTGCAAGCACTGGACCTGTTTGAAGGCAGAGCCCAGCCCAAAACCTGGCTGCTGTCGATCGCCCGCAACACCGCCATCGACCACCAGCGAAAACAGCGTTTGCGCAAATGGCTGCCCGACAGTTGGCTGCAAGACGTCCGCGACGAGCGAAAAACACCGGAGGAATGGCTGGACCTTCACGAGGAACAGCACGAGCTCTATCGGTCCCTCCAGCAGTTGAAGCCCGCTTTCCGCGAGGTGTTGATCCTCCGCGGCATCAAAGAGCTGTCTGCCAGGGAAACGGCCGACATTTTGCAATGGAGCGAAAGCAAAGTAAATGTCACCTACCACCGGGCCTTAAAGGCGATGAAAGGCATATGGCAATTCAGGGAAAAGGGAGGATTCGGAGATGCCGTCAAAGCACGATGAACATTGGTTGGACGATTTGCGAAATCTGCCCGACATCACACTCACTGAGCAACAAAAGGAGAAGATTATGACCGCCATTCGCGAAACAGATACCCCTATCGGAAAAAGAAGCTCACGCCACGGACAAAAAAGCTCGTACCGCCTGGCGACGCTGGGCAGAACAGCAGCCGCCTTTTCTTTGCTGGCTGCCACAGTGTGGCTCGGGAGTCAATTGATAACGTGGAATCAATCAGCGACACTTGATCCGACTGTCCAGCCCCCCAATCAGCAGCCCGCCGGAAGTTCCCATCAGGAGGGCGTGTCCCAGGGAACAGGAGGACCGAACGGCACGGGAGGAGAGATTGGCTCAGGCGAAGGTGCTCCGATCGCATCCAGCGACAAGGAAGCAGACCTGAACCGCACCATTAAAGACGTGATTCTTTCCATGAAGGAGAAAGCCGTCCGCGGACAATCATACGACCAAAAACTAACGTTGGAAACATCCATGTTTGACGAGGTCGAGCAGTCTTGGGGCAAGCCAGACCGTACTGATTACGCCAATGGCATTACGTACGCGACCTACAAGAACAAAGGGGTCATCCTTGGGTACAACAAGGGCATGCAAATCGTCGATATCCGCCGGGTATACGGCAACTGGGAGATCGGCAATATAGGCAGCAAGGGCTCCCAGCCTCACTACCTGTCCATGGCAGACGTGACTCGTGTGCTCGGGGAGCCGGACCGCGCCATCCTGTTCGCTGGCCAGACGATTCATATCTACAACGTCACAGACAAATACCAGCTAAAGATTGTCTACCAAGGAGAAGATAACGGCAAAAACGAACTTCGTGCAGTCCGCACCGATGTGTTTTACCCTCGCGGAACCGTCAATCTGATGCAGGCCGTTACCACGCCAGAGCTGGTGCAAAGCATCCGCGATCTCGCCAAAGAAGGCCGACTGTACGGCGTGGAATACCCTGTAGAAACCAGCGTCTTTGACACCGTGGAAAAGGACTGGGGCAAGGCCGACAGGCTGGGCGGGGTTAACGGTGTTATGTATGCCAGCTACCGGACGCAAGGTGTCGTATTCGGCTTTAACAAGGGAATGCAGCTTGTCGATATTCGCAGCTATGACACCCGCTTGCAGGAGCTGTCGCTCTCCGATGTAACATCTGCCCTCGGCAAGCCTGACGTTTCCGCCGATGTGTCTGGCCAAACGATTTACACTTACAAGGTAAATAGCAAGTACGAATTGAAATTCGTGTTCTCCGGAACGGCGAACGGTCAAAACGCAAAAACATTGCTTGTCGATCATGTGAATATCGTTTATCCGAAAGGTGCTGTCAACATGATGGCGCAATAACGAGAGACTCTTTGCAAAAAAGCCGCTTCCCGGGTTTACGGGGAGCGGCTTCTTTGCAAGATGTTTCAGAGTGTTCTGTAAAACAGCAAGACAGCCTAGCACTGTGTTTTTCTAGCAAACCGTCTTCCCCAAAGGTATCGTTTGCTTTAGCTCAATCTGCTCTAACTCTGTTTCCTTACTCTTTCTCCCTCTCTTTTCTGCTCGCACGCAAACCGAGTATGCCCGTAGCAAGAAAACATCCGGCGATGAGGAACTGCAAAATAAACCAGGACCAAATCCGTTGATGGCTCGGACCATTTCCGACAGGACCGACATGAGGCTGATACGACTCCCATAATCCCAGGAATGCAAATATCATCATGATGCCAGCCATACAGATGATGAATATGGAACGCGTCTGCGACATCTTTACTCCCTCGCCCAATTTGGGTTTTCTTCCGATCACGGTGTAAATCGTGCTTTCAACGTATATTTTAGCATATTCTGTAAACTCATCCTTCCGTTCCCCATGTCCGCCGGTGTGAACGAGAAATAAGCTGCCAGAAAACATATCCGTATAGCTGCTGTCTTCCTCTTTGATAACAAAAAAGACGGCACAGCATGCACCGTGCCATCTCTTTGTTCATAAAACGTTTACTGACCGATAATGTATTTCTCCAGCTCATCCAGAACCATGTTCGCGCAGATTACACCGCCGGAGGTATTCCAGACAACGTCATCCACTTTGAAAGCTTTGTTGTTTTTCACGACATTCAGGTTTTTCCAAAGCGAATCATTTGTCCACTCTTGTTCCAGCTTGCTCGCCTGGCCATCACCGGTTTCGTAGGAGAAGTAGAACATGATGTCGCCGTCCATTTCCGGAATGCGCTCTTTCGTTACCTCATCAGCAAACTTGTCTTGATCCTGGCTTGCAGGACGGGCTACGCCCAGGTCTTTCAAAATGGTTCCCAGGAACGTGTCTTTGTAGTAAATGCGTACCCGTCCAGGCATGAAGCGAACGATCGATACTTTTGTATTCAGCTTGTCCCCGGCTTTTACCTTGAAGTCTTCAACACGCTTGTTCCAATCGGCAATGACTTGCTCGCCCTCGGCTTTCTTGTTCAATGCTTCCGCGTACAGCATGAAGTTCTCTTTCCAGTCGCCGCGCGGCTCTTCCACGAATACAGTCGGAGCGATTGCTTTCAATTGCTCGTAAATTTTTTCGTGACGGAATTTCATACCGAGAATCAGATCAGGTTTGAGCGCCATGATCGCTTCCAGGTTTGGCTGGGATTCGGAACCGACAACCTTAGTGCCTTCCAGGTGCGGCTTCACCGGCTCATAAAACTGAGTCGGATCGGTAAAGGAGCCAACTGCGCCCACCGGCTTCACACCAAGCTTCACCAGTGTCTCGACGCCTTGAGCAGTCAAAACGACGACGCGTTGCGGTGTACCTTTAATTGGCGTTTCACCCATAGCGTGCTTCACTACATATTCCTTGTCGGAGCCGCCGCTTGCATTGCCGGTAGTTTGTCCAGCCGGCTGCGTTTGGTCTGCCGGTTTTTGCTCCGCCTGTTGGCCACCGCAACCGGTGACGATCAGCAGAAGAGCCATGAGAACGGAAAAGAACATCTTTCCTTTGGTCCCCTTGTATGTACGTTGAAACATGATGATGACTCCCTTCGGGTTGTATTCGAATCAATGAGAATGAGAATGTGTATCACTGACACTGAATATCCTACAACCAAGCCTGGGAGGAAGTCAACAACAAATTGATAATGACTCTCAAAATCATTGACAAGAAAAATCCCTACATCTAAACTTATCATTGGATACGCTGTTCGCAATTGATCGAGACAACTCAACCTAAGGATGAAAACCTGTTATGAAAGCTTTGCTATCCAATACTTATTTAAAGATTTTGGGAGTGGGATTCTTCCTCTTGCTTCTGGCGTACTTGAGTTACGCCAGTCTTGTTTTTGGCATCGTGGAAACAAGCTGGCACACAGCGATCGATGCCTTTACGCAGTTTAACGGTACCAATGAACATATCGTCATCAAGGAGGTGCGCGTCCCCCGCGTCCTCAACGCCTTGGCCGTAGGGATGTGCCTGGGGATCGCAGGTACGCTGCTGCAAGCGCTGACCCGCAATCCGATCGCCGATGTCGAACTGTTCGGGCTAAACGCAGGGGCCGCTTTCTTTGTGGTCGTGGCCATCACCTTCTTTGGCATCAGCTCTTTGACGCAGTTTACATGGATCGCCTTTCTCGGGTCTGCGGTCAGCGGCGTCGTAGTCTACCTGCTCGGTTCTCTCGGGCGTGACGGAATGACGCCTGTCAAGCTTACCTTGGCCGGAGCCGCCATTACCGCATTGGCTGCTTCCGCACGTCACGGCATGATGGTATTAAATGAAAAATCTGTGGATGAGGTGCTGTTCTGGCTCTCCGGGTCAGTGGGCGGACGAAAGCTGGAATTTTTGACCGCAGTCTTTCCTTATATGATTGTCGCCTGGATCATCGCCTTCCTGCTGGCCCGTCCCATCCAGACCTTGCTGATGGGGGACGACGTCGCAAAAGGCCTCGGTCAACGCACGATGATGGTGAAGCTGGCCGCAGGCGCTACGATCGTCCTGCTGTCAGGCAGCTCTGTCGCTGTAGCCGGTCCGATCGGCTTTGTCGGATTGGTCACGCCACATCTTGCCCGCTTTCTCGTCGGGATTGAGACGCGCTGGGTGATGCTGTACAGCGGCCTGTTGGGAGCGGCTCTCTTGCTTGCTGCCGATATCGGCGCGCGTTTCGTCGCCAAGCCCGCAGAAGTGCCTATCGGCGTGATGACCGCCCTGATCGGCATTCCGTTCTTCATCTACGTGGCACGAAAGGGGCTGGACAAAGGATGAAAGGCTACCTGACTCTGCGCCCCGGCAAGCGCTTGTCTTCTTTTCATTTGCACAGAAAATCGATATGGGTGACCGTGGCTGCCGCCATCGCCACGTTGGCTGTCGCGGTGATCAGCCTGGGGATGGGAGAGATGAAGGTCTCTCCGCTGGACGTCCTCAAGGTGCTGATCGGCATGGGCGACGAGCAAAACACCCTGCTCGTTCAGCAGTTTCGCATGCCGAGGGTTGTCGTCGGCATGCTGGTCGGCGCTTCCCTTGCCGGAGCCGGTGCGATTATGCAGGGGGTCGTTCGCAATCCCCTGGCCGCCCCTGATATTCTCGGTGTTTCCGGCGGCGCTTCTGTGGCCGCAGTTGCATTCCTGCTTTTTTTTGAGACGGTGAGCATCAAGTGGCTTCCGCCGGTAGCGTTTCTCGGGGCAACACTGATCATGTTCCTGCTGTACGCTCTCGCCTGGAAAAAGGGGGTGACACCGCTCCGCCTCGTCCTGATTGGCGTGGGGATCAAAATCGCCGCAAGTGCCGTCGTCACCATGCTGATCATGTTCAGCCCGTTCCTGTTGCAAAACAAAGCCATTCTTTGGCTGACCGGCAGTATTTACGGGGTGTCCTGGGCAGACGCGCGGATGATTCTCCCCTGGACAATCGGGCTGCTGCTTCTCGCGGCGCTGATGGCCAGACGGGTCAATATCCAACAGCTGGGCGACGATATTTCCATGAGCGTCGGAAGCACGGTGCAGCGGGACCGCTTTTTCCTGCTTCTGATCTGCGCAGCTTTGACCGGTACAGCGGTCTCCGTAGGCGGTGAGATCGGCTTCGTCGCTCTCCTGGCTCCGCATATTGCCAAGCAGCTGATCGGGCCGTCATTTGGCAGCGCACTGCCCCTTTCCGCCTTTATCGGGGCACTGATCGTCTTGATTGCTGATTTAATCGCCCGCATGGCGTTTACACCTATCGACGTTCCGGTCGGCGTGTTCACTTCCGCCGTCGGTGCACCGTTTTTCATTTACCTGCTGTACAGAAACCGAAATCGCTAAATGAAAGGAGACGGATCAGCGTGCATGCTCTGGAGACCCGTCAACTCACTTTGTCGTATGGGGAACGGAATATTATCGAGTCGCTTGATTTGACCATTCCGCGGGGAAAGATTACTGTCTTTATCGGCAGCAACGGCTGCGGGAAGTCCACGCTTCTGCGTTCGCTCGCACGGCTGCTGAAGCCAAAGGAAGGCGCGATCCTGCTGGACGGCGAAGCGATCGCCAAACGGCCTACCAAGGAAGTGGCCAAACGGCTCGCCATCCTGCCCCAAGGCCCGGTCGCTCCTGAGGGACTGACGGTCCTGCAGCTGGTCAAACAAGGCCGCTATCCCCATCAAAGCTGGCTGCAGCAATGGTCCGAAGAGGACGAGAAGATGGTCGTCAAAGCATTGGAGGCGACGCAGCTTACCGCTTTGGCCGACCGTGCCGTTGATTCGCTCTCCGGTGGCCAGCGCCAGCGCGCATGGATCGCCATGACACTGGCGCAGGGGACAGAAACGATCCTGCTGGACGAACCAACCACCTATCTGGACATGTCCCATCAGATTGAAATTCTTGATTTGCTCTACGATCTCAACCAGACCGAGCAGCGGACGATTGTCATGGTGCTGCACGATTTGAACCTCGCCTGCCGCTACGCTCATCACATCGTGGCCGTGCACAACCAGAGCGTATTTGCCGAGGGAAATCCTCATGACGTCATGAACGAGGAGCTCGTCCGGCACGTCTTCCAGATGGAGTGCCAGATCACCCGGGATCCGATCTACGACACGCCGATGTGCATTCCTTTCAGCAAAAGCCGTCTGGGTGCTGGTGCAACTGCGGGTTCAGGTGCCAATACAGAAAAGGAAGAGCAAAAAATCGCGGTACACGCCTAATCAGTGAATCACCTGAGTAACGAACGACAATGACTGTCAAAATAAGCAAGGCTTCGCTGTATTACGGCGGAGCCTTTTTTATGCCTGCTTGATTTAGTCTGGGTAAACTTTCTGAAAGTACAAGGAAATCTATGTAAAATGGAGAATCCTTCCTATATACCCACTGAAAGGAGCTGCTACCCTTGCACAGTATGGGCATCCCCGGTCTCATTCTTATGTCGGTTGTCGTCATACTGCTCATACTCTTTGTCATCTCCCTTGCAGCCTTTATCCGCAAGCTTCTCCAAAATTCGAGCACGCGCAGCGACGGGCTGAAACAAATCGAAGAGAAGCTCGATCGGCTGATCGAACTCCAGGAGCGCAAGGAAGACCGCGATCAGAACAAATGATTCCCGCTGGCGACTGCTGCTGCCTGCGTAAAATTTTTTTCATGTTCGCATCCGAAAAGAAAATCCGATGTTTCTGCCGTCACTATACGGGAGCACCGGATTTTTTAAATCTCAAGAGATCAACCATTCCTGAAGTCTTCATACTCCAAACCCCTTTTGACTATTTCTCCGCACAACCGTTCATTCGTTTCCGAATCGTCCATCGCCTGTTGCCAATAGTCTCGATAAAAGCCAATTCCCCCTTCTTTGAGAAATAACGGGCCTCCCCCGTCACATAAAAAGAGCTTCCTCCTGTTCAAGGAGAAAGCTCTTTTCAAAAGACTGCAGGAAAGAGCAACAAAGCTCGCAGCCCTTACTTCTTCAAGTTGCCTGAAGGACCGCAGCCCTTACTTCTTCAAGTTGTAAAAAGCAGCACGGCCGCCAAAGCGAGCGGTATCGCCCAGCTCGTCTTCGATGCGCAGCAATTGGTTGTACTTCGCCACACGGTCGGTACGGGACGGAGCGCCGGTTTTGATTTGACCCGCGTTGGTCGCCACAGCGATATCGGAGATGGTGGAATCCTCGGTTTCGCCGGAACGGTGCGAGATGACGGCTGTGTAGCCTGCGCGTTTCGCCATTTCGATGGCGTCGAAGGTTTCGGTCAGGGTACCGATCTGGTTTACTTTCACCAGGATGGAGTTTCCTGTGGAAGACTCGATGCCGCGCGCCAGACGCTCGGTGTTGGTCACGAACAGGTCGTCGCCGACGAGCTGCACTTTTCCGCCCAGACGGTCAGTCAGCTTTTTCCAGCCATCCCAGTCGTCCTCGGACAGGCCGTCCTCGATGGAGATGATCGGGTATTTGCTTACCAGATCCTCGTAGAAAGCGATCATTTCGTCTGTGCTCTTCACGACGCCTTCGCCTTCAAAGTGGTAGCTGCCGTCCTTGTACATTTCGGTAGCGGCCACGTCCAGTGCGAGGAAGACGTCCTTGCCCGGCTCGTAGCCTGCATTTTTGATCGCTTCCAGGATCGTGGTAATCGCTTCTTCGTTGGATTTCAGGTTTGGCGCGAAGCCGCCCTCGTCGCCCACAGCGGTGCTCAGGCCTTTTTCATTCAATACCTTTTTCAGGGAGTGGAAAATCTCCGCTCCGGTGCGCAGCGCTTCCTTGAAGGACGGAGCGCCTACCGGCATCACCATGAATTCCTGAATGTCGACGGTGTTGTCCGCGTGCTTGCCGCCGTTGAGGATGTTCATCATCGGCACGGGCAGTGTCTTTGCGTTGAAGCCGCCCAGATAGTTGTACAGGGAAACGCCGAGAGATTCAGCAGCCGCGCGAGCGACAGCCATCGATACGCCGAGGATTGCGTTTGCGCCCAGCTTCGCTTTGTTCGGAGTTCCGTCTAGCTGGATCATTGCCATGTCGATGCCGACTTGATCCATGGCATCCATGCCGATCAGCTCAGGAGCGATAATCTCGTTTACGTTTTCGACGGCTTTCAAAACGCCTTTGCCGAGGTAGCGGGATTTGTCTCCATCGCGCAGCTCAACAGCCTCGTATGCACCCGTAGAAGCACCGGATGGCACTGCAGCACGGCCCATCGAGCCGTCTTCCAGATACACTTCCACTTCTACTGTCGGATTTCCGCGAGAGTCCATGATTTCGCGTGCATAAACATCGGTAATCATCGCCATTTGCCATCCATCTCCTTATGATCGCTTTTCATGTATAACCAATTCCGTTACACATACATTCATACCTATTTGAACATCATTCGGTCAAGCTCTTCGTTTTGCAAAATATTTTTCCCGGCAAGTTTATTTCACAGTCAATGGCTTGCCTGTCATCTCTGGAGGCTGTTCTACACCCAGAAGCTGGAGCATCGTCGGGGACAAATCGGCCAAAATGCCGTCTTCCCGCAGCGTCAGGCCTTCGCGCGTGACAATGACAGGTACCGGGTACGTGCTGTGCGAGGTGATCGGACGTCCCGCCTCATCGAGCATCAGATCGGCGTTGCCGTGATCGGCTGTGATGATGGCGACACCGCCTTTGGCGATGATAGCGTCCACCACTTTTCCGAGGCAGGCATCTACCGTCTCGACCGCCTTGATCGTCGGCTCCATCTTGCCCGAGTGGCCAACCATGTCGCAGTTGGCAAAGTTGAGAATGATGGCGTCAAAATTCTCCGCCTCGATCTCTTTCACGACCGCCTCCGTGACTTCCGGTGCGCTCATCTCCGGCTGGAGATCGTACGTCGCAACCTTCGGGGACGGGATCAGGATGCGGGTCTCGCCCGGGAATTCCTGCTCGCGGCCGCCGCTGAAAAAGAACGTGACATGCGGGTACTTTTCCGTCTCGGCGATGCGAAGCTGCTTCAAGCCGTTCTGGGAAAGCACCTCGCCCAGCGTATTGTCCAGATTGGCCGGCTTGTAGGCCACGTACCCGTCGACCGACTCGGAAAAATGAGTCAGGCAGACAAAGTACAGGTCGCGCGGCCGACCTTCCCCGCGGTCAAATCCGCGGAAGTCCTCGTTGGTAAACGCCTGCGAGATCTGGATCGCGCGGTCTGGACGGAAGTTGAAGAAGATGATCGAATCGCCGTTCTGGATCGTGGAAACAGGCTTGCCCTGATCGTCCGTGATCACCGTCGGCATGACGAATTCATCCATGATCGACTTCTCATACGATTCTTTTACGGCCTTGATCGGGTCGGTATAGGCTGGGGCATCTCCGTACACCATGGCGCGGTACGCCTTTTCGATCCGCTCCCAGCGCTTGTCCCGATCCATCGCGTAATAGCGGCCCTGCACCGTCGCGATGCGGCCTACGCCGATTTCCTCGATCTTTTGCTGCAGCTCTTCAATGTAGCGAACCGCACTGTCCGGGGCCACGTCGCGCCCGTCCAAAAAGCCGTGAATGAAGACGCGGTCCACATCCTGCTTTTTCGCCAGCTCCAAAATCGCAAACAGGTGGTTGATGTGGCTGTGCACACCGCCGTCGGACAAAAGTCCGAACAAGTGCACCTGCTTGCCGTTTTGCCTGGCGTGCTCGAACGCGCCCACCAAGGTTTCGTTCTCAAAAAAGTCGCCTTCCTGGATGGACTTCGTGATCCGGGTCAGATCCTGATAAACAACCCGTCCGGCACCGATGTTCAGGTGGCCGACCTCGGAGTTGCCCATCTGCCCTTCCGGCAGGCCGACAGCCAGTCCGCTCGCCTGAAGGGTTGCATGCGGGTACTGATTCCAGTAGCGGTCAAAATTGGGCTTTTTGGACTGCGCCACGGCGTTTCCGTACGTCTCCTCCCGCAGGGCGAATCCGTCCAAAATGATCAGGGCTACCGGTTTCGGACGTTGTGTCATGGTGTTCCCTCCTTATTTGGCGCCTTTGACCAACGCAAAAAAGCTGTCTGCCGTCAAGCTTGCGCCGCCTACCAACGCGCCGTCGATGTCCTTTTCGGCCATATAGCCGCCGATGTTCTCCGGCTTTACGCTTCCGCCGTACTGAATGCGGACTTTATCGGCTTCCTGCTGCCCGAAGCGCTCGGCAATCACGCTGCGGATAATCGCAATGGTTTCGTTGGCATCCGCTGCCGTCGAGGACTTGCCCGTTCCAATCGCCCAGATCGGCTCATAGGCGATGACTACGTCTGCGAGCTGATCCGGGGTAACGTCTGTCAAAGCGGCTTCCGTCTGTTTGCGAACGACTTCGGCCGTTTTGCCTGCTTCCCGCTCCTCCAGGCTCTCTCCGACGCAGACGATCGGACGCAGGCCGTGCTTCAGGGCTGCCAGCGTCTTCTTGTTCACGCTCTCGTCTGTTTCGTTAAAGTACTGGCGGCGCTCCGAGTGTCCGATGATCACATAGCGGACGCCGATTTCCTTCAGCATCAGCGGGCTGATTTCTCCCGTAAATGCGCCCTGCTCCTCAAAATGCATGTTTTGTGCGCCAAGGGCCACCTCTGTCCCTTTCAACGCTTCGGCCAATGCCGCCAGTGCCGTAAACGGCGCGCAGACTACTTGCTCCACGCCTGCAACAGCATCCTGCTGTTTTACAGCTTCGGCGAATTGCTTCGCCTCCGCAATCGTTTTAAACATTTTCCAGTTTCCTGCCACTATCGGGGTTCTCAAGAGGAATCTCCCTCCTATTCGTTATCCTGCAAAACGGCCACGCCCGGGAGCTCTTTGCCTTCCATGAACTCCAGGGATGCGCCGCCGCCGGTAGAAATATGCGTCATGTGCTCGGCTACGCCCGCTTTCTCGACAGCTGCCACGGAATCGCCGCCGCCGATAATCGTCGTGCCCTGGCATGCTTCCATTGCTTTGGCTACGCCAATCGTACCGCTGGCAAACGCGTCCATTTCGAATACGCCCATCGGTCCGTTCCAGACGACGGTCTTGGAGTCGACGATGACCTTGCGATACAGCTCGACTGTTTTCGGCCCGATGTCCAGCGCCATCCAGCCTTCCGGAATGGCATCGATGGAAACGGTCTGCTTGTCTGCGTCTGCGGCAAACCGATCCGCGACCACTACGTCGACCGGCATCAGCAGCTGTACGCCGCGTTCTTTCGCTTGCTCCATCAGCGTGCGAGCCAAGTCCAGCTTGTCATCCTCGCAAAGGGATGCGCCGATTCCGTAGCCCTGCGCTTTGAGGAACGTATTCGCCATTCCCCCGCCAATGATCAAATGGTCTACTTTCGTAAGCAGATTTTCAATCACGGCGATTTTATCCTTCACCTTCGCCCCGCCGACGATGGCTGTAAATGGCCGCTCTGGACGGGACAGCACGCCGCCGAGGAAGCGGATTTCCTTTTCCATTAAAAGCCCGGCTACGGCCGGTATGTAATCTGCAATGCCTGCCGTGGACGCATGAGCCCGGTGAGCGGCGCCAAAAGCGTCATTGACAAACAGGTCAGCCAACTGCGCAAAGCTTTTCGCCAACTCTGGGTCGTTCTTTTCCTCGCCGGCATGGAAGCGGACGTTTTCCAACAGGATGACGTCGCCGTTTTGCATTCCTGCAACTGCTGCTTCCACCTCCGGACCGACAGAATCATTCAGCTTCTTTACTTCTGTTCCCAAAAGCCCGGACAAATGCTGCGCGACCGGAGTCAGTCTCATCTCTTCGACTACTTGTCCCTTTGGACGGCCGAAGTGGCTGGCCAGAATCACCTTGGCCCCTGCGTCCCGCAAAAACCGAATCGTCGGCACGGCAGCGCGAATCCGTGTATCATCCGTAATCACGCCGTCCTGCATCGGCACGTTGAAATCGACGCGGCAAAAGACCCGTTTTCCTGCCAGATCTGTATCGCGGATAGACTTCTTGTTCATGAACGATCCTCCCCAGTAGAATGGCTTCCCGAAAATAGTAACATCCCCATATGGGAAAAGGGAGAGGCTGCTCTCCCTTTTTCACAACAGTTCTATTTTACGTGTTACAAGCCGCGCTGTGCAACAAAATGGCAGAGGTCTACGACGCGGTTGGAATAGCCCCACTCGTTGTCGTACCAGGAGACTACCTTCACCATGTTGCCTTCGAGCACCATCGTAGAGAGCGCATCGATTGTGGAGGAATCCGGGTTGCCGTTGTAGTCGGAAGAAACGAGCGGTTTTTCGGAATAGCCGAGAATGCCTTTCAGCGGTCCTTCAGCGGCTTCCTTCAGTACGCCGTTTACTTCGTCTACCGTTACGTCTTGCTTCAGCTCGACTACCAGGTCCACGACAGAGACGTTTGGAGTCGGTACACGCATCGCGAAGCCGTTCAGCTTGCCCTTCAGCTCAGGCAGCACCAGCGCAACCGCCTTTGCCGCTCCTGTAGACGTCGGAATGATGTTTTCGGCTGCTGCACGGGCGCGACGCAGGTCTTTGTGCGGCAGGTCGAGGATTTGCTGGTCGTTGGTGTAGGAGTGAACAGTCGTCATCAGACCGCGAACGATTCCGAACTTCTCATTCAGCACTTTGGCAAACGGAGCCAGACAGTTGGTCGTGCAGGAGGCGTTGGAGATGACAGTGTGCTTCTCTGCATCGTATTTGTCTTCGTTTACACCCATAACAATCGTGATGTCTTCGTTTGTAGCCGGTGCGGAAATGATCACTTTTTTCGCGCCGCCCTCCAGATGTTTCGCAGCGTCCTCGCGCTTGGTGAAACGGCCGGTAGATTCGACGACGATCTCTACGCCGTAGTCCGCCCATTTCAGAGCAGCCGGGTCGCGTTCAGCCAGTACCTTGATTTCCTTGCCGTCTACGACCAGTGTATTTTCATGCGCTTCGACTTCAACCGGAAGCACGCCATGTACCGAATCGTATTTCAACAGGTGAGCCAGCGTAGCGGCGTCTGTCAGGTCGTTGACCGCCACGATTTCCACGTTCGGGTTGTTCAGTGCTGCACGGAATACATTGCGGCCGATACGTCCAAATCCGTTAATCCCTACTTTTACCATAAAAAATACCTCCTGCTCTCTACATCGCTTTTTTGTGTGGTAGAAGACTGCCCGGGGCCTGAAAGGTTCGGGCGGTTGCTATCGTCAGTACAGGCAAAACAAATGAGAAGAATAAGTAAGGCAATATATCTAAAGTGGGAATGCCGAGCGTCACCGACATGACCATCGCGAGGCCGTTCCAAGGAATCAGCACAGGCATGACCAGCGTCGCATCAAGCATCGTCCTCCCTAAAAACACGCTTCCTTTTTCCATGCGGCTAAACCGCGGCAGCAATGTCGAGCCCATCACCAGGATCGGAATCGTCTGGTTGCAGCTGATCATGATGACCAACAGGGACAAAAGCACGGCCTTCCCGGCCAGGATGACGGTGTTTTGCGTATCCCCCATCATTTTCTCGACGAGTGGCGCCAGCAGGTTTGCTTTGTTCAGGATTCCGTTCAGAAAGCCCGCCAGCGTGATCACCACGAGGACACTCAGGATGGAGAGCATTCCTCCGCCGTGCACGAGCTGATCCAGCGTTGTGCCAGTGTGCAGCTCATAGCCATAGAGGATAGAGCGCCCCATCTCTGCGAACTGCATCGGTACAGTGGCGATGACTAGTACCGCTGCCGTGACAAGGCCGTACAGGAGGGCCGGAATCGCCTTTACCCGGCAGGCAAATGATCCGACCAGCACCAGCAGCGGCACGAGCGGCAGCAAGCCGATGGAGAAGAATTGCCGCAGAAGTCCTTGGTATTGCCCGATCATCCCGGTCTCGCTCGCCCCTTGCCGGAAGAGGTCAAGCCCCAGAAACATCAGTGCCGTGATCGCGACCCCCAGCAAGGCAGGCCAACTGCTTTTGCGCCCCTCTCCCTCTTGCACGCCAATGGTGCTGAGAATCAGCAGGCGGCTGCTGGAAATCGGAGAAAACCGCTCTCCGACCATCGCTCCGCTGATCAGAGCGCCAGCCACCATAGCCGGAGAAATGCCGGCCGTATGGGAGATGCCCATCAGCGCCAGCCCGACCGTGCTCAAGGTGCCGACCGAGGTGCCCAGCAGATAGCTGGTTCCGGCCGACAGTAAAAAGGAGAGACTCAGCATGTACTGCACGTCGACTACAGACAGTCCGTAGTAAATGATCGCCGGGATGGTGCCGCCCATCATCAGGAACGGGATGAGCAGCCCGACCAAAAACAGGATGATCAGGACCGGCTTCGTCTGTTTAATTCCTTCCCGGCCAAATTCCCACTGCTTGCGCCAGGAATACCCAAGTCTTTTTACACTAACCAGTGTGACCAAGATTGCCAAAACAATCCCCAAAAACAGCGGAAAACCGAATGTCAAACTGAGCGCTATGCCGACAATCAGCGAGACAATGGGAAGGACCGTCAGGAATTTCATCGTGCGCACTTCCTTTGCGTTACAGTCGCTCGGACAAAATCGCCAGTGCTGCTCCTTCGTCCGTAATAAGTACATTTTGGCACGACTGTCTGGCAAAGGAAAGAATCGCTTTTGCCTTGCTTTCTCCTCCGGCGATGGACAGCACCGTCTCGGCCCGCTGTACATCCTCCAGCTGCAGCCCGATCGTGGGCATCCGATGTACGGTTTCTCCTGCGGCATTGAAGTAGTAGCCGAACGCCTCCGATACCGCGCCAGCCTCCTGCAGCTCTGCCAGCTCTGCTTCCGAGTAGTTCCGCCGCTTCGCCATCGCGAGCGCATCGCCGATGCCGTGAATCACAATCCGCGAATGCTGCAAAAGCGAGAGCACATCCTGCACCTGCGGCTCCTTCATCAGCGTTTGCAGGGCTTCCGGGTGAAGCCGGTCAGGAACGTGGAGGAGCCGGTACGAACTGCCTGTCTTGGCTGCCATGGCGGAAGCGAGGGTGTTTGCCTGCAGCTCTACGCGCTCGCCCAGACCGCCGCGGGCCGGGACAAACTGCACACCCCGAAAGGATGGCGCCGGCGACAGATGATGGGCAACGCTCGCGATCGAGGTTCCCCCCGTCACCGCCACGATGTCTCCTTCGCGGATGTACTGCTTCAGCATCCGGGCGCCGACCCGTCCCAGCTCTTCCTTTACCCAGGGAGAGTGGTCCGCGTTTCCCTGCACTACGATCACGTGCGGGATGCCGAGCAAATGCTGCAGACGCTCAGCCAGCTCGGTCAGCCCGAACAGGTCGCCCATCAGAGGCTCCATCTCCTCCAATATGCGCTGGCCCTCTTCGCTGAGGCTCATGCCTGCCGCTGTCACATGCAAAAGTCCGGTTTCCTTCAACAGTTCAACCTCGGCCCGGAGGATCCGCTCCGTGCTTTGCATCGCTTGGGCCAGAGCCCTTCTCCCGATGGGCTGCAGGTGGTAAACAGACCGCAGCAGCATGTAGCGGCCCCGCATAACCTCGATCAGGTCAGGAAGCAGTTTTTGTTGCATTTCGATAAATCGCCGCATTGTCTGTACGTCCTTTTTGCCAAGGTTTTTCTAATCGGGACATTTTTTGTCCCTGTACATACATTTTACGTCCCGCTTAGGGCAAAAAAATAAAACTTCAGCTTCATTTCGAATGTAGCACAAATGTAAATAACATGCAAGATCCCTCCGCTGATTTGCAGAGGGATCTGACATGACATTACATGATAATATGCCCGGCTCTCGACTGCACGCAGACCGCTTGCAGGTAGCGGACAAAGGATCAGAGGTTTCCGGGCTTTCTGCCTCGGTCTACCTACTTTTCCTCCCCGGTTTTTCTGGCCGCGCGCTTCGCCAGCTCGGCATGCAGCTCCTCCCAAGTGACCACATGCGTTACCGACGGAAATACTTCCTCGCCGTCAATCTCTACTACGGGAATGACAAACATGTACCGCTCATGCAGCGCGGGGTCTTTCTCAATATTGACAAGCCGCAGCTCCAGCGGAAATTCCTCCCGCAACAGAAGGATCAGTTGCTCCACCTGGTCGCAAAGATGGCATCCGGGGCGGCCGTACAGGACGATTTGAAATGGCTTTGAACTCATCGGACCTCTTAGAACCTCTTTCGTTTGGCTGAGGATGGGATCAGCATCTCCTCGCGATACTTCGCTACTGTGCGGCGGGAAATTTCAATTCCCTCCTGCAGCAGCATTTCGGCCAGCTTCTGATCGGACAGCGGCTGCTTCCGGTCTTCCTGCTCGATCAGCGCCTTGATCCTGCGTTTTACGCTTTCCGAAGAAGTCGCTTCTCCGTTCGCTGTAGAAAGCGCCGAGGTAAAAAAGTATTTCAGCTCGAAAATGCCTCGCGGCGTCTGTACGTACTTGTTGCTCGTCGCCCGGCTGATCGTCGATTCGTGCAGCCCTACCCGCTCGGCGATTTCCTTTTGCGTCATCGGCTTCAAATAATGAATGCCGCGGTCAAAGAAATCCCGCTGCATGTCGACGATGGCCTGCGTCACCCGCATCAGGGTGAGACGGCGCTGCTCCAGACTTTTTGCCAGCCACATGGCGGCGTTCAGCTTTTCGTGGATAAACTGCTTCGCCTCTTCCTGGCTCTTTTGCTGGCTCAGCATTTTTTCGTAAAAGCTGTTGATTTTAAGTCTGGGAGTTGCCACATCGTTGACCAGGACGATGTATTCGTCGCCCACCTTTTCAACGGCTACATCCGGAATCACATACCGCGTCTCCACTTGGGAAAAGGCTGCGCCCGGACGGGGATTCAGCGTCCGCAGGAGATCGGCTATCGCCTGAACCTCCTGCACCGTACAGCCCACCTTGTCGGCGATGCGCTGGTAGCGGCAGTCAGCCAGGTCCTGGAGGTGCGAGGTGACGATCTCAACGACATGATCATCGTCCTTCCCCATGTGTCTGAGCTGCAAAAGCAGACATTCTTCCAGGCTTCTCGCAGCTACGCCGGCAGGATCGAAATGCTGCAGAACAGTCAGGACGTCCTCCAGCTCTTCAAGATCGGCGCCCAATCGCTGGGACGCCTCCTCCAGGGTAATTTCCAGGTAGCCTTTTTCGTCCAGGTTTCCGATCAAAAACAGAGCGATTCTCCGCTGCGGCTGCGTAAAGCTTTTGAAATAGCCGAGCTGGCGCTCCAAATGTTCATACAGCGTAACCGACCGTTGCGTAACGAAGTCCAGCGGATTGTAAGTGCTTTCATTTTTGCCCGCCGTATATTCGCCCGTCGCCCGATTGCCTACAATTTCCTTCCAGTCAATTTCCGGCAGCGGCTTTTCCATTTTTGCCGGTGCCAGCTCCACCACCGCTTCCTGCAGCTCGAACACGGGATTTTCATTGGCTTGCTCCTGCAAATACGAGACGAGATCGACGGCCGAATATTGTAAAATCGTAATGGCCTGTCTGAGCTCCGGTGTCATCACAAGCTTGAGTGTCTGTTCTTGATAAAGCCCCAGCCCCATGTTCATCTGCGTCCGCCCCCTCTCAGTATCCAGTTTTTTCGACATGTGCAGTTTCACTTTTTTTCATTATATTCGCTTTTTCATGCAATTTTCCTGCCAATATCTGAATAAAGAAAGGAACCATGAAAAAAGGCGACTCCAACCATCGGAATCGCTTCTTGAAAATCTCCCTTTGAGCCAACCCTACTGCTCTGTCGCGCATACATGAAGCCTATGCGCCCTACATGTGAAAATCCGGGTTGCAATTTTTTCATTTGCATCTGTCCGCCTTATCTTTTATAATTTAAGTTATCCTATTATGCGCCCGTAGCTCAGTGGATAGAGCAGCGGTCTCCGGAACCGCGTGCGGAGGTTCGACTCCTCTCGGGCGTACCATACTGACTTTAAACGACGATATGACGGGATTCTGGCGGTGATTTGCCGGACGGACTGGCGAGCAAATCGGCAAAACCGTTCCCCTGCACCGTGTACCCCATACCCGTTATGTACTCGTTCCTGATATGTGCAAGCCTCCGTTACATGAAT
>Ga0310822_100420_pt1 | contig 21043 bp, 19 predicted proteins | sample P4_ome_2_FD_201313 | JGI IMG/M metagenome (GOLD analysis project Ga0310822, IMG submission 201313) | Sorghum-adapted microbial communities from Joint BioEnergy Institute, Emeryville, California, United States - P4_Day56_Rep2 | ecosystem: Engineered > Bioreactor > SSF (Solid state fermentation) >... | reverse complement strand
CGAGGTCCGCCTCGATCCATTCCTTCAGCTTATCCAGCCGCCGGCTGACCGAAAGATGGGTATCCCCGGCATAGAATAGATCCCCGAGCTCGCCGCCGGACAGCACTACCTTCTTCCCGGCCCGATATTCCCTGAACTGCAGCCCTTCCCGCTGCAGCAGCTCCGCGTAGCTCCGGATCAGGCGGGCGTAATCCCCGGAAGCTTTCCAGCGGGTACCTGCCAGCAGGATCGCGTGCCTGCGGTCGTCTTCGGCCGTAAGCAGGCCTTCCAGCTGGTCATAGGCGTCCTCAAGCCGCCCGCATTCGTCCCCGAGCCGGTGCTCCAGATAACTCTGGAACGTCGTCTGCCGCATATTCCGTTCCCCCAGTTCGGGCAGAACATTGGAAACATAATCGTTGAACAGGTCGTTGGGGGAAAACAAAAGCATATGATCAGCGTCCAGGGTATCCCGGTATTTATAGAGCAGGTAGGCGATCCGCTGAAGGGCGACAGAGGTTTTGCCGCTGCCGGCAACCCCTTGAACGATGACGAGGGGATAGCGGTCTTCGCGGATAATTTCATTCTGCTCCTTCTGGATCGTGGTGACGATCGTCTTCATCCGCTCGTCCGCGCTCCGCGACAGCATATGCTGAAGCATTTGATCGACGATATGAACCCCGGTGTCGAACATATTCTCCAGCCGGCCCCCGCGGATGACGAATTGGCGCTTTCCGGTGATTTCGCCGGAAACATCGCCTTCGGGAGACAGGTAATGGGCCGGGCCCAATCCGAAATCGTAGAAAAGCTGGGATACCGGCGCCCGCCAGTCGTAGATCAGCGACTCTCCCGTCCGTTCCGCCAGCAGAGTGGCGAGACCGATATATAACGCCTGCGGGTGATTTTCGCCTGCCACGGCAAAATCGACGCGGCCGAAGTAGGGCGAATCGAGCTGCCTTCGGAGCTTTCGCAGCGAATCCGCCGCATGCGCCATGGCACGCTCCTCGTTATGCAGTACGAGCGTTTGCTGGCGTATGCTGTCATGGGCCTCCATAAATTCCTCGAAATTTTCCACGTTGATGGAAATGTCGTCCCAGAAATTGCGCCGGATGTCCAGAACCTGGGTCCTCCGGTTCCCTACAATTGCCTTAAACCTTTCCATCTGGCGCAAAATTTCCGCCTTGACCCTTTCCAGCCGTTCGGTTTCCTGTTCCCAGTCTTTTGCTGTCATCGTCTCCAAACCTCCCCGATGATAATTGGCGATTTTCCCTTGACAACGCCCCGTCATATTTTGTATAATTATTTTGGGTAATAGTATTTATTTATCCTTAAAAAGGTAGCAAGTTATTCTCCATTCTATCATGGTTTTTTTCTGTCTTCAAGAGGGATTCCGTTTGCCGGATTCCCCGGCCCGGGAGGCTCCCGATTCCTTATGGATGGGGGAGCCTCTTCATTTCGTTGCGCCGACCTGCCCTCCTCCATTTTTCCCGCTTCTTTGTCGGCGGCGCTTGTGATAAAATAACGATGTCCTGCAGCATTTTGAATATGGAAGATGGCGGTGAAACATCCTTGAACAAAAGCATCTGTTCCGCATTCGCCGGTATATTGATTTTCGCCGTCCTGATCGGGTTAGCCTTCCGGTACCAGTCCGCTTATTTTCTTTATGCGGCGAGCATTGTGCCGCTGGTGACGGTTCCGTTCCTTCCGGATATCCGCACCGCCCAATATCTCAGAGCCGGGAAACGCTCCCCTTCGCTCCGTTTCTACCGGACCGGCGAGGCGGCCGGAACCGACCCGGGTCTGATCATCGTAGAGTTTGCCCCCGGGGATATTCTTTGGAACAAACATACGGTTTATTTCTCCCTGCAGGACATTGCAGAAGCCCGGGCCGACTCCGCGGAGAAGAAGGTTTCGGCCACCCTGTCCGTTTTGAAATACGATCTGGTGCGCCATCGCCGCAGGAAAGGCTGGGTCGGCGTTCGGCTCGCCCCATTGAAGGAACGGACGGCGGGGCTGTCCTTCACGCTTCGCGAGGTCAACCGGCTTGCGATCCGGATCGAAGACATCCGGGAGCTTGCCAGGCCGAAAACTCCCGCCGTGCGCGAAAGGAAAGGGACGACGATCGGAGCATGATCATGAAAGGGACTTTGGGCCTGCGTCATAAGACGCGGGCCTTTTTTCGGCCCCGGGCAGGCTTCGTCCATTGTAACCCCTTCCCCCGAAGAAAAACCCCGTCCACCAAAGACCAAAGAGACGGGGTTTTTACGTATGCAGATGTTTGCTCAGCTTTCCGGATCCTTGCCGCCTTCCTGTTCCCGGTTTTGTCCATGTCCCTGCCCCGGCGCCGGATTTCCGGTATCCTTCCCCCCGGACGCCCTGCCGTTACCGTTGGTGTGGCCCTTTGCGCTGCCGGGCGAATCTCCCCGATGATCATCCGGTTTCTCCCGGTTTCCGCGGTCCTCCCCTTCCGGCGGGCGGGAAGGCGGCGTATTCCCCGGGTCATCGTTCAGCTTTCGCCAATCCTCCTCCCTGGAATCACCGCCGGAAGACTTGGCGTCCTGGCTGTCCTGCGAAGACTTGGCGTTCGATTTTCCCTGTCCGTTCCCCGGCCGGTTATCCCCGGGCCTGTCACTCGGCTTGTGCCCATCCTCGTCCCCGCCTGCCGGAACCGCGGCTTTGGGGGGAAGCGCAAGGGGCGGTGGTTCCTTCGGCTTGGGTCCTTCATCCGATTTGCCTGTAACGGCCGGTCCGGAAGCGGGATCTGTTAACGGAAGGCCCGGTTTTTTCCCTGTACCGGGCGCCGGTTTGGAGTTGTCTTTTCCGTTATGTTTGCCGTCTTTTCCGCTTTCATTGTTGCTGTTTGTTCCGGTATTTTTGCCGTTATTCGCACCATTGCCGCCTGCGCCGCTGTTCAAGTTCTGCTTCGCGTCACTGCCATTTCCCGGACCCTTCCCGGCATTTCCGTTCCCGGCGTTCGCATCCTCGGCAAGCTGCGTCGAATGTTTGTCCAGAAGTCCTTTCTTTTCTTCCTCCAGAAGCTGCTTCAAATCTTTTTTGGTGATGGCCTTGTTTTGGGGAATCAGCTGGTCCAGACCGCCATTTTGCCTGGCGATTTCCCGAATGGACCGCTCCTTGAACTGTTCAAGCGGAATCGCCAGACCGTTGCTTTTGGCGTCCAGATAGATGGCGTACTTGCCTGCGGAAAGGCCCTCGCTTTCGGCGGCTTCGCGCAATTCCGGGGGGGTGACCAGCGCGGTCACCTGAAATGCGTCCGCCTGCCGGGGATGAACCTGGGCGATGCGTTCCTGAACCCTGCTTTTGACCTCGTTGACAAGAGCGCTGTCATCCCATGCCGCCTTGTCTGCGACCAAAGTCCCGGCGATGACAATTTCCCCTTCGCCCCCGGACAGATAACCTTGCTGTTCCGCCTGGTCCAGGAGGCTCAGGGTCACATCCTGAAGCGGTTTCCCTTTGTAGTCCAGCTGGTCGATCAGCCGAAAGCCATCCGCATTGAGGGCCTTCAGTTCCAGGACCATCCGGTGCGAATTGATCCCGAGTTCCACGCTGGGGTTGATATCCATCGACACATAGGCGACCACCCGCCCGGTGCCGAAAGACCCGAAAATTCCGGCGGCGATCACCAGACATGCCACAATCGCCGCGGCCGCGTAGGACGGAAGGCGGAACCAGCGGCGGGCGGCGCTCCGCGGCCCATCCGCGAACACAATTTCTTCTCCGACATCGCACGACCTCCGATCCCGCGGAATTTTCCGAAAGGAGCCGTCAGGTGTCATGACGATCAAATAATCCGCCGCAAGTTCCATTACGATGCCTTTATTCATTGGCGCTGCTCCTTTCCTCCTTCTCGTCTTCCGCGGCATGCTCGGGAAGCCGCAAATAATCCCGCAAATACGGATACGGCCCGTGGAAAATAAGGGCTACGGCAATAATGAACTTGCGGTTTCGCTCCAGCGTTTTGCGCGAAACTTCAACCTTGCCGAGCAATTCCTTGATCGGAAGCATCCGCTTCATCACCAGGGTTCTCATCAAGTCCGCATCCTCGGACAGCATCTTGCCGATACGCAGCAGCGTTAACCGCGAATCGGCGTGCTTCGGCGAAACTTCGGCCAACTCGGCAAAACGGATATCAAATTCCTCGAGGCAGCGGCTGAAATCGAAAATTTCGCTGCGTCGCTCCTCCATGCCGAGCTGCTTCTCGTAGTGCTCCATCGCCTGGTGGACCTCGACCGGGTTGACGACGTTGTCTTCATCGTCCTCCACTTCGAAGGAGCTGTACGGGGTTTGCCGGGAGAACCGCTGCTCCTTGCGGACATGATCGATGAGCCGGCGGCGGATCACGGTCTCTGCAAAGCCCAGAAAAGACCGGCCCGACTGGGGCGAGAATTGGTTGATCGCTTCATTAAAAGCGCCCAAAGCGATGCTGAATTCATCGTCGCAGGCCGGATCGATATATCTTTTGCAAAAACGGCTGGCTACCTTGGCCACATAGGGCTGGTAGTCGGTAATGAATTGGTTGCGCAACCGCAAATCCCCGTCCTGGATGTTCCGGACAAGCTGTTCGGGGGATTGCGTGTTTTTTTCTGCTTGGTGCGATTGGCGTTTTCCGAGAAACTTCTTAAACAATACCAGCAGCAACCGTTCCACCTCGCATTAAAGGATTTCGCACCCCCGGGGAACGTTTCGGGGGGTACGAACAATCCGTTCCAAATTACTTCCGGTCCGTCCCGATCCGCTCCAGGGCCTGATCCAGGGTCAATCCGCTCTTGAACAGCTGCTTGAAGTCGCGATTGCCGATCAATTCCAGGTAAGCGGCTATCGCAGGCTTCCGGTGTTTCAGAATCACCATCAGCTCTTCCAGCGGCACGGCAAAATCGCCGAGCGCCATCTGCTCGTTCAAAAATCCGGTTACAAGGACGGCTTCATCGGCATCGTCTTGCACTTCCTCGACCAGACTCAAATATTCATCGATGAATTCGCGATACGTCATCCCCGTTCCTCCCCCGAAGAGACATTCCGCGCGGCAAGCCGGCCCTCGCCGTCCAGAAACAGCCGCCGGGACGGATCGTTGTTGAGCTTGACATTTCCGAGCTTGACCTGACGTTCCTCCAGCTCGACAAGTTCCCATTGCGCCGGCTGCTCTCCGCGGCCCCGCAGGAAGCAATCGCGTTCTTGCCGCGCAAGCTCGAAGCTTTCCCAGTACTTTAGTCCATAGTACTCCAGATCATATGGGTTGATGAGCTTGCAGGAATACAATTGAGCGGTGGCTTTGTGCTTTAATACCAGCGGCATCCGGATACCTCCCCATTTGTTTTGCTTTTCCCGTAAAGAGCCGCCCCGTCCGGCCAGGAGAATCCGGCGTTTTTCGACTCGGATTGTCAATTTTCGCAGATTTGTCCATTCGTTATGACTCTATCAATTATAGCATAATCCGGACACAGGTGGCGGGAAGAACCCGTTTTTTTCCTCCTGTCCGGCATCGGCCCGGAGTCATTGGCATGCAAAAGGCGCCCCCTTGTGGAGACGCCTGGTCACTGCGGGATCCATTTCCAATTGGCGGAAGACGGATCAATATCGCCGCGCCGCGCTTTGCTCTTTCAGCTTTTCCCGCCGGATGCTGAGCCGGCCGAGGCGTTTCTTGAGCTGCTCTTCCCACTCACGGTCCCCGAACGATTTGGCCACCATCATGAGATCCAGTGCCATATCGATCTGGCAGCGGACGACGGCTTCCGGATCCTCGTTCTCGTGATTGACGCAGTTCTCGAACAACTCGTCCAGGCTTTTCCGCTGATCCGAATATTCCATGAAGTCAATTTCCGATGCGCCATCCCCATGAGCGTATTCGGCAAGAATTTCATATTCGCTCGCAACGAGGTAGTGCACCTCGATCCGGTGGCAAACCGGACAAAACAGCAAGGGGACATTATGGATTCGCGTCCGGATGTGCTTCAATGTTCCTCTGGCGCCGATCATGCTGGCCCCGCAGCAAAAGCTCATGGTTATCCCTCCGATCAACCCCGAATGAAATCACTTCCGTCATTATAAAACAAAATATTCGCGGGCGGGACCGAAAATTCCTGCCCTTTCTAGCATTTTTTCCTATGAATAAATCTTCCCGCAATAGCAGATCATGGGTAAGAAGCCGGGAACGATGGTCCCCTTTCGAACGGTTATTGCACCATTCTAATTCAGCCGACCGCGACATATACTTGGAGCACCGCCGATGATTGCCGGGTAAGCATTCACGGGTGCGGATAACGGAAAGAGGAGGAAACAGGGGAAATGGAGCTGATCTCCGTCAATTCCAAACAAATCAGCTACGTCGGATACGATGACGAGAGCGATACGCTGACCATTCACTATCACACCGGGGAAGTTCGCGCTTTTCCTTCAAAACGCGACGATTTTCGCGCAATTGCACAGGCGACCAACAAATATGACCAGATTGTCAAGATGACAAGAGAGCCGGGAAAATGAACGGTTGGCAGCGGGAAGCGGGATTTCCGCGGTTCCGGCTTCCCGCCGAACCGTCCGGATGCGGCAGCGCGGGGCCCCTGCCGCGTCAGAAGGAAGGGGCATCGTCCGCCGGGACCGGAAGAGGTCTGACTTTTGGAGGTGTTTTCCAACTATGCTTCCCGATTTACACGATCTGGATTCACTGCAAATTCTTGCGCAAAATCCGACCACCCTCTTTCTTTACTGGCACGTGTCCGAACGGAAGATGAAAATGGCCGAACAGCATTTCGAATGCGGGTGGAACGATCTCCCCAAGCGGATTCGCCTGTATGAAATCACGCAAATGGATTTTGACGGAAGCGAAGCCCGCAGCGTGCGGGAGCTGTCTGTACCCGGACACGGCTCCTGCTACATCCGCGATGTGGCGCCGGCTGCCGCCTACGTAGCCGATCTCGGAGTAACCAATATACATAATCAATTTATTCCGCTGCTGCGGTCCAACACTTTGACCACCTCCTGGACTTCACCGGAAGAAGCCGGTCGGCTGCTTGGGCCCGCCTCGAACGAAAGCGGGAAATTTTTCCTCGCCCTTCTGCCCGAGGATTACGGAAGCTTCTCCGCTTACAGCCTGTATGAACCCCGCTCTTAAGGAGGAGAACGATGAAGAACGATACCCCCAAAGGCTTCCTGGCCCTTGTCCTCCATGCTCATCTGCCATTTGTTCGTCATGGAGAACATGAGCAGCGGCTGGAGGAACGCTGGTTTTATGAGGCCATGCTGGAAACATACCTTCCCCTTCTGGAAATGTTCGATCGTCTGACCCGCGACGGCATCCGCTTCCGGCTGACGATGACGCTCTCTCCCACCCTGCTGTCCATGCTGGAGGACCGGCTCCTGCTCCGTAAATTCGAACGGCATTTTCAGCAATTGACCTGTCTGGTTCACAAGGAGCTGCGGCGGCTTTCGGGACAGCCCGAGTGGCTGGGGCCCGCGGAGATGTACGCGGAGCGCTTCGAGCGGCTCCGAAAGCTGTACGATGCCTGCGGGGGAGGTCTGATCCGGCGGTTCCGCGAGCTTCAGGACGACGGCCGTCTCGAGATTCTGACCTCCGCGGCGACCCACAGCTTTCTGCCGCTGCTGAAAAATCCCGAGGCCCTGCGAGCGCAAATCGCCACGGCCGTTATGGATTACGAGCGGCATTTCGGCCGGGCTCCGCGCGGCATTTGGCTGCCTGAATGCGGGTATACGCCGGATGCGGAGGAAATTCTGCGGGAATGGGGGCTCTGCTTCACATTCGTTGATGCGCACGGCCTCAAGCTGGCCTGGCCTCCTTCCCCCAGAGGGCTGTTCGCCCCCGTTTCCACTCCCGCCGGAACAGCTGTCTTCGCCCGCGACCCCGAATCGTCGCATCAGGTGTGGAGCGCGCAGGAAGGCTATCCGGGCGACTGCGACTACCGCGAATATTACCGGGATATCGGGTACGACCTGGGCTGGAACGATGCGGAGGAGTGGGAATATCTCCGGCCGTACCTTCTGCCGGACGGAACGCGGGTCAATACCGGCCTGAAATATTTCCGCATAACGGGCCGAACCGGCGACAAGGCGCCCTATGTGCCTGAATGGGCGGAGGCGGCGGTGCGCCGGCATGCAGCACATTTCGTGGAGTCGCGGCAAAGGCAGCTTGCGCGGGCCGCAGCCCGCGGAATCGAGGCTCCGATTGTCGTCTCGCCGTACGATGCCGAGCTGTTTGGACACTGGTGGTTTGAAGGCCCGCGCTGGCTGGAGGAGGTTTTCCGGAAGCTGCACCACCTCGCCGGCGTCGCCCCGGCACCCGGGCTTGCGCAGGTGGAAGCTGTGACCCCCGTGGAATATCTCGGGGCCCATCCGGCGGAGCATGAAGCCCGGCTGCCCGTCTGCAGCTGGGGCCGGGGCGGCTACGCCGAGGTCTGGCTTCAGCCGCGGAACGACTGGATCTACCGGCACCTCCATTATGCCGAGGACCGGATGATCCGGGCGGCCAACCGGTATGCCGATTCCTCCGCTGCGCCTGCGGGCTCGCCGGAACGGCGGCTGCTCGACCAGGCCGCCCGCCAGCTGCTGCTGGCGCAAAGCAGCGACTGGGCATTCATCCTGGATTCGGGCACGGTGCCCGGCTACGCTGAAGAGCGGCTGAAGGGGCATCTCGAATGCTTTCACCGTCTGCTCGATCAGCTGCGGGAGCCGGACCGGACCGATGCCGGCTGGCTCGCTGCGCTGGAGGAGGCCTGGCCCTGCTTTCCCTCCCTGGACTACGGGGTCTACCGCTCCGTGCAGGCCGGACAGGCGCCGAACGGGGCCAGGGCCTATGTCCCCCCGCTGCCCGAACTCGCTCTTCCGGAAAGTCCGGCCTCGCCGGATGGACAGACCATCCTGATGCTGGCGTGGGAATATCCGCCGAGGGTCATCGGCGGCCTGGCCCGGGCGGTGCACGACCTGTCCGTTCACCTGGCGTCCCAGGGGCATGCCGTGCATGTCATCACGTGCCATGCCGAAGGATCGCCGGCCTATGAAGTAGCTGACGGAGTGCACGTGCATCGGGTGAAGCTCCTCCAGTCGCTGACGCAGGTTCCCTTCTACGACTGGATGTTCCAGATGAACCTGGCTTTCGCCGATTACGTCCCCGACCTGATTGCGCGCGGGGTGAAAGCGGATGTTCTCCACGCCCATGACTGGCTCGTCTATCATTCGGCCGCCGGGCTGAAAGCGGCGACCGGCCTTCCCCTCGTCTCCACGATTCACGCAACAGAGTACGGACGCAACCAGGGCCGGATCGAAGGGGAAACGCAGCGCCGGATACACGAGCTGGAGCATCGGCTGTCGCACGATTCCCACCGGCTGATCGCCTGCAGCCGTTCCATGGTGCGGGAAATCACCGGGATCTTCGGCATCTCCGAGGAGAAGCTGGAGCTGATTCCGAACGGCGTCGACCTTTCGCGCATCCGCCGCAACCTGCAGGAGGCGGCCGACCTGGCAGGCCTTCCCGCGGATGCAGGCGGCCCGATTCTGTTCTTCATCGGCCGGCTCGTTCGCGAGAAGGGCGTCCAGGTGCTGCTGGACGCCATGCCCGCGATTCTCCGCGAATTCCCCCGCACCCGGCTGATCGTTGCCGGCAAGGGCCCCTACATGGAGGAACTCGAGCGCATGGCCCGGCCACTGGGTGACCGGGTCGTGTTCACCGGTTTTCTGAATGACGCCCAGAAAAGCCGGATTTATCGGGCCGCGGCGGTCAGCGTATTTCCCAGCCTTTACGAACCGTTCGGCATCGTCGCCCTGGAAGCCATGTCGCTCGGATGTCCCGTTGTCGTCAGCGATACGGGGGGCCTCGCGGAAATCATCGAACACGGGGTGGACGGTTGCAAGGCGGTCCCCGGAGATCCGGACGACCTGGCCCGCCAGATCCTCCGCCTGCTGGAAGAGCCGGAGCTCGGACACCGTCTGGCGGAGCAAGCGCTTCGGAAGGTGGAGAAGCAGTACAACTGGGAGCATATCGCGCAAGTGACGGCCGGGATTTACCGGAATTTGCCGCGGGATCGGGATGCCTTGACGGTTTAACCGGGTCCGGAACGTCAGACCGAATCTGCTGCAAAAGGATGTGGTTTGTGTGCCAAGACCTCTGGTTGTCGGCAACGGAAAGCTGCTGATCAATCTCGACCGGAGCGGATGCATCCGGGACTTGTATTTTCCTTATGTCGGCCAGCTGAACCATGTCGGCGGGTATCCCTGCCGGATCGGCGTATGGGCCGACGGGCGCTTTACCTGGTTGGGCAGTGATGAGTGGGGGCTTGATCTGTCCTATGCGGAAGATTCGCTCGTAACGAACATTCGCGCCATTCACGCCGATCTGGGCCTGACCCTGATGATTCAGGACGGGGTCCATCAGCGGGATGACATCTACATCAAACAGGTGACAGTGTTCAATCACCGGTCCGCCGAACGGGAGGTTCGCCTCTTTTTCCATCAGGACCTGATGATCAATGAGACGGAAGTCGGGGATACGGCCGTTTATTACCCGGCCAACCATACCGTTTTTCATTACAAAAGAGACCGCTATTTCATGTTTAACGGCAGGGGCGGGGAAGAAGGCATCTACCAGTACACCACCGGTATCAAACGGTTCCACCATGCGGAGGGTACATGGAGGGATGCGGAAGACGGCCACCTGATGGGCAATTCCATCGCCCAAGGTTCCGTGGACAGCACGATCAGCTTTCGCGGAACAGTGCCGGCATCCGGAAAAACCGTGTTTTACTACTGGATGTGCGCGGGATGCAGCCTGGAAGAAGTGAAAAAACTCGATCAGTATGTTCGCGACAGCCACCCCGGCAAGTTGCTGGAACGGGTCAAAATTTACTGGCAGCGCTGGGTTAACAAGTCGGGCCGCCATTATGACGACCTGGGCCCGGAGATTATCCGGCAGTATAAGCTCAGCCTCCTGATCGTCCGCACACAGACGGATGTGCGCGGGGCCATCGTCGCCGCCAATGATTCGGATATTCTGCAGAGCAACCGGGATCACTACAGCTACATGTGGCCCCGGGACGGCGCGCTCATCGCCTATGCGATGTCCAAAGCGGGGTATCAGGGGATGGTCGTTCCCTTCTTCCATTTTTGCGCCGATGCGCTTTCGCCCGAAGGTTATCTGCACCACAAATACAATCCGGACGGGACGGTTGGCTCAAGCTGGCACCCCTACATTATGAACGGGCAGGTTCATCTGCCGATCCAGGAGGATGAGACCGGACTTGTCCTGTTCGCCCTCTGGCAGGATTATCTCAAGCACCGGGTGATCGAGCTGCCGCAATCCCTTTACCGGACCCTGATCCGCAAGGCGGCGCGGTTTCTGTCGGTCTACATGGAGGAAGAACTGGGACTGCCGAAGCCGAGCTACGATCTGTGGGAGGAGAGGTACGGCATCTATACGTTCACGGCTTCCGCTGTTTACGGCGGATTGATGGCGGCGGCCAATTTCTGCAGCCTGTTCGGGGACGAGGAACGCAGCGAGCGGTACCGGCACAAGGCGGAGACGATCAAGGCCGGCATCCTGAAGCATCTGTGGGACGAAGGCGAGCAGCGCTTCATCCGCGGAATGTACCGCGAGAACGGGCGCTGGGTCAAGGATCTGACGCTGGAAAGCAGCGTGTACGGCGTATTCGAATTCGGGGTGCTTCCGGCGGACGATCTGCGGGTCGCAAAGACGATGCGCCGCGTCAAGGAAGGGCTTTCCATCAAAACACCGGTCGGCGGAATTGCCCGGTATTATCATGATTATTATTTTCAGCGTTCCACCGATCTTTCCCGCATCCCCGGCAACCCCTGGATCATCTGCACGCTGTGGGTGGCGGAATGGGAGATCGAATCCGCCAAGTCGCTTGACGATCTGGAGTCCCCGCGCCAGACTCTTGAATGGGCCGTCCGCCACGCCATGGAGAGCGGCATTTTGCCCGAGCAGCTGGATCCCCATGACGGAGGGCCGGTCTCGGTCGCCCCGCTGACCTGGTCCCATGCCACCTTCGTGCTGACCGTGGAAAAATATATGGAGAAATACGCCTGGCTTAAGCGCCATTTTACGGGCAGCCGGTCGGCGGAATCATCGCCCGATTGAGACGGTTTTGCGGCCGGACCCCCGGCAAGATTGAAAAACGCCGGGGCCTGAATCGGCTCCGGCGTCTGCATGAGGCGGTAGATTCCCCCTACTCCTCGCTGTAGGTTTGTATGTACTTTTCCGCAGGCCATAGCTCATCCAGTTCGGACGCATTGCTTGGCTCCACCACAATCATCCATCCCGCCTCGTACGGGGACTCGTTCACCTTCTCCGGGTTGTCCGCAAGGGAGGTATTCACTTCCACAATGCGGCCGGAAACAGGCGCATACAGTTCGGATACGGTCTTCACCGATTCCACGCTTCCGAACGGCTTGCCCGCCTCCACCTCGTCACCAGCTTCGGGGAGCTCGACAAAGACGATATCTCCCAGCTCGCGCTGGGCGAAATCAGTGATGCCGATCGTTACGCGGCTTCCCTCCACCCTGGCCCATTCATGATCTTCCGTATACTTCAACTGTTCCGGAACGTTCACCGGTGTTCCTCCTTAACCTGAAATTCCTGTGCCACTAGAATTCATTATAAGTAAAATCTTGACCGAAGTCTAATCAGATGAGCGGGTTCCATGCATTGTTTTGTTTCAGGAACTTCCCTAAGCAGGGGATCGGGTTTGCGTCATTGATTCCGCTGGGGGAACATGCAATTTACCCGGGCGCACACAAAAAACTCCCCGGCTGTACAGCCGGGGAGCTTCCGGTTTGCTGCCCGCAAACCATCATTATTTTGCCACCAGATGCTTGTCTCCGGGTTTCCAGTTCATCGGGCACAGCCCGCCGGATTGCAGGGCCTGCAGCACGCGAAGCGTTTCGTCGACGCTGCGGCCCACATCGTTGTGGTTGACTACCTGGTACTTGATTTCGCCTTCCGGATCGATGATGAACAAACCGCGAAGAGCGACCCCTTCTTCTTCAATCAAAACGCCGTAGTCGCTTGCCACTTTCTTGGTGATGTCGGAGGCCAGCGGGAAGTTCAGTTGTCCCAGGCCGTTCTCGCTCACCGGCGTATTGATCCATGCGCGGTGGGAATGGATGCTGTCCGTGCTTACGCCAAGGATTTCCGTATTCAATTTTCTGAATTCTTCTGCGGCTTGGCTGAGGCCGGTAATTTCCGTCGGGCAAACAAAAGTAAAGTCAAGCGGATAGAAAAACAGCACCAGCCATTTTCCTTTGTAATCAGACAAGGAGACTTTGCCGAAATCCTTCCCATTGCCCAGAGCGGTTTCCATCGTAAAATCGGGTGCTTTCTTTGCTACCAAACGTTCTGCCATTTCCCAAATTCCTCCTTAGCATGGTTTATCGATTAAAATGTATCACTCCAATATCTGAAAGTCAATAATTAGAGTGATTACTTAATAATAATTATTATAAATAAATTTCGGGTGTTTTCAAGCCAATTCCCTTGGTAAAATAAGGAACCCGCCCTTTCCCGCAACAGCACCCGGAAGAAAACCCCCAAACGCTTCTGAGCGCTCGGGGGCCTGAAATTCGGCAAGCTCCGCGGTATCCGCCTCAGCCGGATTCACCCTCTCTTGGCCGCGCCACTCCCGGCGCGCGGTTTGCTTCGGCAGACGTCGACCGATGCCCGGTCCGGTTAGATTGGGATGTTACTTCGTCATGGCAGCGAGGATCCGCTCGCCCATTTCCTTCGTCCCGATCGCTTTGCTCTTGTCGACCGCGATATCGCCCGTCCGATGCCCGGCGTCGAGCACGTTCTTCACGGCGCGCTCAATCGAATCGGCGGCATCGTGGTAACCGAAGGTGAGCCGGAACATGAGCGCCACTGACAGGATCGTGGCGATCGGATTGGCCACGCCTTGTCCGGCAATGTCCGGCGCGGACCCGTGCACCGGCTCATACAGGCCGAAAGCTCCTTCGCCCAGGGAAGCGGAGGACAGCATGCCGATCGAACCGGTCAGCATGGCCGCTTCGTCGCTCAGGATGTCGCCGAACATGTTCTCGGTGACGATGACGTCAAAGCTCGATGGACGGCGCAGCAACTGCATGGCACAGTTGTCGACGAGAACATGCTCCAGCTCGACATCCGGGTAATCCGCAGCCAGGCGGTTGACCGTTTCCCTCCACAGGCGGGAGGTTTCCAGCACGTTGGCCTTATCCACGGAAGCCAGCTTCCTGCGGCGGGTGCGAGCGATCTCGAACGCCTGGCGGACGATGCGCTCCACTTCCTTGACGTTGTAGACGCAAGTGTCGACGGCTTCCTGTCCGTTCTCCGTATCGCGGCGGAACTTCTCGCCGAAATAAATGCCGCCCGTCAATTCCCGCACGACGATCAGGTCGGTGCCTTCCAGCACTTCCGGCTTCAGGGTGGAGGCCTCCTTCAGGCAGTCGAAGACGACCGCCGGGCGAATGTTGGAGAAGAGCCCGAGCGCTTTGCGAATGCCGAGCAATCCCGTCTCCGGCCGCAGCTCCTTCGGGTTGTTGTCCCACTTCGGACCGCCGACGGCACCGAGGAGCACGGCATCGGCCTGCCGGCACATGTCCAGCGTTTCCTGCGGCAACGGCGTTCCCTTCTCGTCGATGGCGATTCCGCCAAACAGTCCGTGTTCTGTTTCAAACCGGTAACCGAACAATTCCTCCGTCCGCTTGAGTACTTTCTCCGCTTCCGCCACCACTTCCGGTCCAATTCCATCCCCGGCGATGACGGCAATTTTCTTCACCTCAGCCATTGCGATCACTCCTTATGTAAAATCAGGCTATTTCTTTTGTATCATATTTGCCGCAATATGACAAAGATATAAAATCTATCGGCTTCATAGATTCCGGCTATAACGCCCTCCGGCCGGCGACAGGAGAACTGCTTCTATTGCCGCTTCCGGTCCTCAGCGGTCCGCGATATCTTAAAGCTGCCCAAGGGCAACGGATGTCTGCAGTACAGGCTGACGGAAGGATCCCCCCGGCGCGTGGGAAGCTTTGCGAACGCATGAGCCGCAAAGGGATCGCCGAAAGCCCCCGATTACAGGATCCGGGCTGATCGTCGGGAGCTCCGCTGCGCTCTCCGCGGCGACGAGAGTCCGCGGCCGGTTCCCGAGCGGGGATACCGCAGACCGACAAAAAGCCTCCCGTTCTGCCAGGAGGGCGGAAAGGGAGGCTTCTTTTTACCGGCAAACCGAGGGCTCATCGGCAGTTTGGCGAGAACAGCCCTTACTTGTTGATCCAGTGCATCATTTCGCGCAGACGCGCCCCAACTTGTTCAATCGGATGCTCCGCCTCCCTGCGGCGAGTTGCCGTAAAGAAGGCGCCGTTGGTTTGTTCGAGAATAAAGTTGCGGGCAAAGATGCCGCGTTGAATATCTTCAAGCACTTTCTTCATTTCTTTCTTGGTGTCGTCGTTCACAATGCGCGGACCGGTAACGTAGTCACCGTATTCCGCCGTATTGCTGATGGAGTAGCGCATACGGGACAGGCCGCCTTCGTACATCAGGTCAACGATCAGCTTCAGCTCGTGCAAGCATTCGAAATAAGCGATTTCCGGCTGGTAACCGGCTTCGACCAACGTTTCGAACCCGGCTTTCACCAGATGGCTCACCCCGCCGCAAAGCACGGCCTGCTCGCCGAACAAGTCGGTTTCGGTTTCTTCGCGGAAGGTCGTTTCAATCACGCCGGCGCGGGTCGAACCGATCCCTTTGGCGTATGCGAGGCCGATGTCATGAGCCTTGCCGCTGGCATCCTGTTCAACGGCAATCAGGGCCGGCACGCCGAAGCCTTCCACGTACGTGCGGCGAACGAGGTGGCCCGGGGATTTCGGGGCGATCATAAGCACGTCTACGTCCGGGGAAGGAACAATTTGGCCGAAGTGAATATTGAAGCCGTGGGAGAACATGATGGCAGCGCCTTTTTTCAGATTCGGCTCAATGGCTTCCCTGTAGATTTTCGCCTGCGTTTCGTCCGGCATCAGGATCTGCACCAGATCGGCGCGGCGGACGGCTTCATCCACCGTATAGACTTCGAAACCGTCGTTTTTGGCGCTTTCCCAGGACTTGCCTTGGCGAAGACCGATGATGACATGAAGCCCGCTGTCGCGAAGATTTTGCGCCTGGGCATGTCCCTGGCTGCCGTAACCGATGACGGCGATCGTTTTTCCTTGCAGTACGCTGAGATCTGCATCGTTTTCATAATACATTTTTACTGCCATGTGATCCTTTTCCTCCTTTGTATATCAACCATTTTCTACCCTCATGAACGGGGGTTTGAAGGGACAAGCCGGACCGGCGGGGCGGGGCTTGTCCGCTCAAACCCCCGCTCAAAGCGCAGGGGCGGGGGGACCCGGGCAATGCTTATTTCGAAAGTCCGCGGGTCATCGCGGTAACACCGGTACGGGTCAGCTCCCGCAGGCCGTATGGCTTCAGCAGTTCAACCATCGCATCGATCTTCTCCGAGTCGCCAACGACCTGGGCAATCAGCGTAGACGGGCTGATGTCGACGACGGAGGCGCGAAATGTCTCGATGATGCCGAGAATTTCCGGCCTTTGGGCCGGTTCCGCATTTACCTTGATCAGGGCAAGCTCGCGGGCAACCATCGGGCTGGCGCTCAGATCGACGACCTTGATCACGTCAATCAGTTTGTACAGCTGCTTCTGCACCTGCTCCAGTGTCCGGTCGTCCCCGGACGTCACGATGATCATCCGCGACAGGCCAGGCTCCTCGCTCTCCCCGACCGTGATGCTGTCGATATTGAAGCCGCGGCGCCCGAACAGGCCGGAGACGCGCTGCAGAACGCCGGGCTGGTTGTTCACCAAAATGGAGATGGCGTGTTTTGTTATCATTCCGAATCCCCCAATACCATCTGATCTAGGGTGCTTCCCTGCATGACCATCGGGAACACATTCTCTTCCTTGCGGACGACAAAATCGATCAATACGGGGCCGGGCGTCTCCAGCGCCTCTTTCCAGACGCGCCGCGCTTCTTCCTTGTTGGTCGCGCGCAGGCCCTTGACGCCATAGGCTTCGGCCAGCTTGACGAAATCCGGGCTTCCGGACAGGTCAATATGGCTGTAGCGGTTTTCGTAGATAAGTTCCTGCCACTGCCGAACCATGCCGAGCACCTGGTTATTGATGACGACGATTTTGACCGGAATATTGTTGATTGCACAAATCGCCAGCTCCTGGGAGCACATCTGCATGCCGCCGTCGCCGTTGATCGAAACGACCAACCGTCCGGGGTTGCCCATCTGGGCGCCGATCGCGGACGGGAAGCCGAATCCCATCGTCCCCAGCCCGCCGGAAGTGATCAGGGAACGCGGATGGTTGAATTTGTAGAACTGGGCCGCCCACATCTGGTGCTGCCCGACATCGGTGGTGATGATGGCTTCCCCGTTCGTGGTTTCATGAATCATCTCGATCACGAACTGCGGCTTCAGCTCTTTGTCGTCATCCTTGTATCGGAGCGGGTACTGCTTTAAGCTTTCCGCAATTTTGCCGATCCACGCGGCCGACTTCGCGGGTCTTGCCTTCTCGTTCGCGAGGGACAGCACCATCTTCACATCGCCGACACAAGGAATATCCGTTTCAACATTCTTGCCAATTTCCGCCGGATCCACATCGATATGGGCGATTTTCGCATGCGGAGCGAACCCGTCCAGCTTGCCGGTGACGCGGTCGTCAAAGCGGGCGCCGATACTGATCAGCAGATCACACTCCTGCAGCGCCCGGTTCGCAGTGACCGTGCCGTGCATGCCGGGCATTCCCATCCAGAGGGGATGGGAGCTCGGAAATCCGCCCAGACCAAGCAATGTCGTCGTGATCGGAATCTGCGTCTTGTTGACGAATTCGATCAGCTCCTCATGCGCTCCGGAATAGACAACGCCTCCTCCGGCCAGAATGACCGGCCGCTCCGACTCCTCGATCGCCTTCAGCAGTTTCTCTACCTGCAGCCGATTCGGGTTCACTGTCGGGTTGTAGCCGCGGATGTTGATGGTTTCCGGATAGCGGAATACCGTCTTCTGCGCCGATACGTCCTTCGGGATATCAATCAGCACCGGTCCTTTGCGTCCGGTTGAAGCAATGTGGAACGCTTCGCGGATCACACGGGGCAGATCCTCCACATTGCGTACCAGATAGCTGTGCTTCGTGATCGGCATCGTAATGCCGGTAATATCCGCCTCCTGGAAAGCGTCCGTCCCGATTAATGTCGTTGCCACGTTGCCGGTAATAACGACGAGCGGCACCGAATCCATATACGCCGTGGCAATCCCGGTCACCAGGTTCGTGGCCCCCGGTCCCGATGTGGCAATGCAGACGCCAACTTTCCCGGTGGAACGGGCGTAGCCGTCCGCCGCGTGAATGGCCCCCTGCTCATGCCGGGTTAGAAGGTGGCGGAAGTCCTCATTCCCGTGCATGGCGTCATAAATATAAAGCACCGCGCCGCCCGGGTAGCCGAAGACGCAGTCGACACCTTCCAGCAGCAGCGATCTGAGCAAAATTTCCGATCCCGAAATCAAATCGGGCTTCAGCAGCTTCTCGCGAAATCCTTCCTTCGATAAAACAGTTGCACTTTGGGCACTCATCGTAATCCTCCTCTCGAAAAATGAATGGTTTCATGCGCGCACATGAAAATTGAAAAACCCCTCTCGCCCCGAATGCCGGAAACGGCATTCTGCGGGACGAAAGGGGTTGAGATCTCTTCCGTGGTACCACCCAAATTTGCTGCCTGCCTCACGGCAGACAACCTTCACGGGTCGCAAGCAATGCTTGGACCAACCGGCACGATAACGTGTGCCCTTCCGATTCTCCCTACTGAGCCGTGGAATGCTGTCAGGACGGCTTCCGCGCTTTTCAGGAAAACAGCTCCGAGGTGAGCTCGTCGTCAAGGGGTTATGGCTGTGGTTTCAGCTGATCCACCGCTCTCTGGTCATAAGAGCCCTTGACACTTCGTCCTCATCATAGCCGATCGCTGTTGTAACGATGTAATGCAATTATTATATGCAGGAAGGCGAATTTCGTCAAGCCCCCGCATGCCGGCAAGGCCGAATGAATCCTCGAAACCGGAAAAGGCCGCCATATTCATGACAGCCTTGAAGCGGTTCAGGCATTGATTTTTTGCTTGGCGGCCGCGGCCAGATCGGCAAAGGCCTTGGAATCGTTGACCGCAAGGTCGGCCAGAATTTTCCGGTTGATGTTCACGCCGGCCAGCTTGAGACCATGCATCATTTTATTATAGGAAAGGCCGTTCTGACGGGCGGCGGCATTAATCCGCACAATCCACAGCTTGCGGAAGTCACGCTTCCGCTGACGGCGGTCGCGATAGGCATACAGCAGGGATTTCATGACCTGGGCATTGGCGGTCTTGAACAGACGATGCTTCGAACCGAAATACCCTTTGGCCAGCTTCAGAATTTTCTTATGACGACGACGGGTGACAAACCCGCCCTTGACTCTTGCCATAACGTTCTACCTCCTAGATATGTGGGGAAATGTTAGGTCGGATTATACCTTAGGTAATGATCCTATTTCAATTGGGACAGGCCTTGCTTCAGGCGGCTGACATCGCCGGGCGCCATAACCGGATGGCCGGCAAGAACGCGTTTTTGTCTGCCGGATTTCCCGAAGAGCAGATGGTTGCGGAAAGCTTTATAGCGTTTGATTTTGCCCGTTCCCGTTACTTTGAAGCGGTTTTTCAGGCTGCTGTGTGTTTTCATTTTCGGCATAAGATTTTCCTCCTGGTCGGTAATTGGCTTCGATCACTTGGGGGACAGAATCATGATCATGCTGCGTCCCTCTAGTTTGGGCTTGCGTTCCACGACGCAGAGCTCACTGGTTTCCTGAGCGACGCGTTCCAGTACCCTCTGGCCGATATCGGCATGGGTAATCTCCCGGCCGCGGAACCGGACGGACAATTTGACTTTATCCCCGTCGTTCAGAAATTTGATCACATTACGAAGCTTTGTTTGGAAGTCGTGCTCGTCAATCGTCGCGCTGAAGCGGATCTCCTTGATATCGACAATCTTCTGGTTCTTCCGGGCTTCCTTTTCCTTCTTCTGCATCTCGTAACGATACTTGCCGTAATCCATAATCCGGCAAACCGGCGGTTTGGCGGCAGGAGCCACGTTGACCAGATCCAGATTCGCATCGGCAGCGATCTGCAGCGCTTCGCGAATCGGTTTAATGCCAAGCTGCTCCCCGTTGGAGCCGATCAGGCGAACTTCCCGGGCACGAATCTGTTCGTTCACTAAATGCTCCGTGCTAATAATTCTCCACCTCCAAGAATGGGTTCGTGTGAAAGCAAAAAAGGATGCAGGCTTGCGCCCACATCCGTCCGATTCGTCGTTGTGCCAAATCATCGTCGATTCTGAACCAGCCGACCTGCGGTCGTCAGGTGAGAAGCGGGCGCTTCTACTTTCACGAGGGCTTAAAACAGGCCCATGACTGTATTAATATATCACGATATGCAGGTATTGTCAACTATCGATTCATTGCCGATTCCAGAGAGTCCAAACCGGGGGCGTTCAGACCTGCTTGCTCTGCATGTCTTCCAGACGCAGAACGCGTGTATGTTCCGTATGGCTCCACTGCTTGTTGTTCTGGGTAAAGAAGGCGTACAGAATGATCGGCGACCAGGTCAGAAGGTAAATCGGGAACGTGATCAGCGTAGGATAGATCCGGGCGGGAACTCTCTCCACGATCAGCGACAAAATCAATTGGCCGTAAATCACAATGGGCAGATAGGTCACCCAGATGGACATGGAGCCGTATGCGTACAGGGAATGCAAACGGGGCATGCCCGGCATGAGGCTGTCAAACCAATAAATCAGCGTCAGCAGCGAACCGACGAACATTGTGTAAACATTCAGGCTGTATATGGCCGTATCGAATTTGGCCCAATTGCGTTCTTTGATGCCCTGCCAGAACAGGGGAAAGAAATAGCGGCGGCACACATCAAAATGCCCCTGCATCCAGCGGACCCTCTGCCTGACCGAGGCCCTGAACGTCAGCGGTTTTTCATCA
>Ga0310822_100418_pt1 | contig 21123 bp, 21 predicted proteins | sample P4_ome_2_FD_201313 | JGI IMG/M metagenome (GOLD analysis project Ga0310822, IMG submission 201313) | Sorghum-adapted microbial communities from Joint BioEnergy Institute, Emeryville, California, United States - P4_Day56_Rep2 | ecosystem: Engineered > Bioreactor > SSF (Solid state fermentation) >... | reverse complement strand
GGAAAACACATCCCTGCTTTCGTTACCGGATTTCTTACAGCCAGAGACGATACAACTTACACACTGACACTTCCTAATGAAGTCGCTTTAGCACCTGGCCGATGGGAGCTGGCGGTTCGAAATCTCTCGGACGATGCAGGCAATCAAGCCGACATTCTCAGACGCACCATTGACATTCGCCCGTCCCTGCTTTTACCACACAAGCATACTGAGCCTCCTGCGTTAGCCTGGGGAATCGCCATCGATAACGTGAATGCCGACAAAACACCGGAAGCGGATGAGGATGTGGTCGTCCTGCAGTTCAATACGATTCTCTCCGCCGATGCTCGGGCGCGCGTACATTATTGGATTGCCGGTCAGCCGCTTCCACCCACCGCAAAAGTGCTGGCACGTTCCGTCCGCTTTGATAGCGATAACGACGGTGTTCTGACAGATCAAGATAAGACCGGGACGCGCATGACACTTCTCTTACCCAGGGAAACCTTCGGTATACTGGACGATGCAATAGTGGCCAAACCGGTAGAAGGTATTCATTTCAACGTTCAAGTTGAAAGTGAAGAAGGGGAAGACATCAACAAGTGGGGTTCCTCGCCTTACGCTCTTTCCGGTACGACTGATGCAATACTTAAAGAAGCGTTGTCCCGCTATCGAAAAGCGGAAGCGGCTCCATCGGATTACCTATGGCTGAATGAAACCATACGTCATGCCGAAGCAGAACTCTCCGCATCCCGTGCAGGAGACACAGAAGGGGAATTTCCGGCAGAAGCCATTGAAGCGCTGCGTCAAGCCGTCGAACGTGCAAAGCAGACAGCCACCAGCAAACAGGCGGGACGGGGAGAGACAGATGGAGCCATCCACTCCCTTCAAACCGCGCAAGCTGAATTCTATACCCGCCAGCATGGGCTTCCGGCCGACAAATGGAACCTGATCATGGAACTTCGCATCGCCAGGTCCGCATGGCAAGAGATTAAGGAAAATCCTTATCAATATCCGCCGGGACTATCCGATACATTCGCTGCAGCCATTGCACAGGCAGAGGCCGTGCTCGCCAAAGAGAACGCCAGCGAACAGGAAGTGCAGAACGCCTATCGCAGACTGGTTTATGCAATCATTGAAAAAGCGCAGTATGAGGTGCCGCCACCAGAATGATAGAAAAATCTACATGATTCCAGTAAAAATATTCCCCTTATTCTTATCCGGTAATCATTGTATCCACAAAAGCGCCCAACGAATATTCGAACAGATAAAAAGCAGGAAGTTTCATAAAAATATGGTAAGATAATAACCAAAAAGAAGGATGAATCATCAAGATTCTCTTCCTTTTTTATCGTATGATGCACGATCCAGGGAAGGGGTGGACAGATTGAGCAAATACAGAGTATACCTGATTTTATTTTGCACAATGATCGTATGGGGATTTAACGTCACGGCTGTAAAGGTTCTGGTGACCAACTTCATGCCGGTGACCATGACGGCTTTTCGCATCTTTGCCGCAGGCGTAAGCGTATTTATCATCCTTTTTTGTTTTAAGAAGGTACGCATGCTGACAAAGACGGAATTTCGTTATATCTTTTTTGGCGGGCTGTTGAATGTAGTGGCCCACCATTATTTTCTATCTGTTGGACTTACGAAAACATCCGCCTCCAACGGCGGACTGATTTTAGGAATGGGGCCGCTTCTGACCGCAATCTTAGCGGCGCTTTTTTTAGGGAACCGATTTTCGGTTATGCGTGTCATCGGGATTCTTTTAGGGATTACCGGCGTATCGTTTATTGTGCTGAAAGGCAACAGCGGCATAAACGGTATTTCAATGGGGGATGTGAATGTGTTTGTCTCCGTTTTTGCTCAAGCAATCAGCTTTATTTTGATTAGAAAGGCGTCCAGTACCCTGGATCCAAGACTGATGACCGGATATATGCTAGTGATAGGATCGGTCTTCTTGTTCATTCTTGGCTTATTCCTTGAGCCCGGCGGTATAAAGAGTATGGCACACGGATCTATTGGAATGTGGGTTATCTTCTTTGCATCCGCCATCATTGCCACGGCTATCGGCCATATGATCTACAATCAGGCCATCGGAAATGTTGGCGCGGCGGAGTCTGCCATTTTCTTGAATTTAAGTCCTTTTTTCTCTTTGGTAGGAGCAGCTATTTTCCTGGGCGAAAGAATCGTCATGGAACAAATTCTTGGCTTTATCTTTATTTTATTCGGTGTACTCCTTGGCTCAGGGGCCTTCGAAGAGATGCGCTCCAATATAAAGCAGAAGCGGGCGATAAATCTAACAAAACCATCATGGCCAATTGGCCACAAGCCCTGCCGTGAAAATGAAAGGAAGCACGGCTGACTTTTGCGGTCCGAAGAAAAAGGAGAAAAGAACGAGGGAATGATTTCAATTTTACTATCAGAAACCCTTAGGTCAGCGGTTGACCTAAGGATTTTTTGTCTTCCTCTCTATTATCATCTGTTCATAAAGGAAAGATGAATAAACAGTAGATATAGGAAAATCCTATCAACTAATTAGGAATTATATATTTCTCTTATCGTCAAAAAAGTGATAAAAAGAAGGAAGAGAGAGTTATTACGTGAACCATAAGGAGTGAGCAGGTGTGAATAAAAACTCTATAAACACATGGAACGCCGATTTGTACGACGACAAGATTTCATTCGTATCCGAGTATGGAAAAGAGGTTGTCCGCTTGTTAAATCCGCAAGAAGGGGAGCACATTCTCGACATCGGATGCGGAACAGGTGATCTGACCAGAGAAATTGCCGATGCAGGTGCACTCCCGCTCGGTATCGATTTATCCTCGTCCATGATTGAAAAAGCCAGACAGAAATACCCCGATCTGTCCTTCATTGTTGCAGATGCAAGCACCTTTCATACAGATCAAGTATTTGATGCCGCCTTTTCGAACGCGGCACTGCATTGGATGAAGCAGCCGGAAGACGTGATTGCTTCCGTATGGCATTTGCTAAAACCCGGCGGCCGTTTTGTAGCTGAATTCGGCGGCAAAGGAAATGTACAAATCATAATCGACAGTATTACAGAGGTTCTTTCGGAATACGGCATATCAGCCGCAGAGCGAAATCCCTGGTATTTCCCGAGCATAGGAGAATACAGCATGCTTCTTGAGCAACAGGGCTTTCATGTACGGTATGCGGTTCATTTTGCTCGCCCCACCCCTCTTCACGATGGTGAGCGCGGACTGACGCATTGGCTGGAGAGCTTCAGTGACGACTTTTTTCATGATTTTAACCCGGCCCAAAAGGAAACGATCTTTCAAAAAATCATTCAAAAAGCGAAACCTCACTTGTACCGTAATGGAAAGTGGACGGCAGATTATAAACGCCTTCGTATAGCAGCGATCAAAGAATAGCCTTATGGCCTGCTGTAGAAACTCTTGGGTCGCTCTCACCTTTCCGATGCGCGGGAAGACGTATAATCGTGCAATCGAAATTCTCGCCGGGATATTCCTATCGAAGAAGCCTTGCGCCGGGTATAAAACTTACAAATGCTTTTCTTACTAACCCGGAAAACCCCTCACAGCTCGACGTGAGGGGTTTTGCATACAGGTTCAGGAAGAAAAGGTTCCGTAATGAACAAACTCTCCGACCGGCTTTCTATATCCACGGGGTCTGGGATTGTTCGTTTTCTCTTTTCCGATGGTAATCATCATCACAGGAATAAATCGTTCCGGGATTTGCAGCAACTCCCTTACTCCCTGCGGGTCAAACCCGATCATCGGGCATGTGTCCCAGCCTCTGTCTTTTGCAATGAGCATAAACTGCATCGCAGACAGCGCAGCGTTACGGATCGCCTCTTCTTTTTGGAATTCTCTATCCTCGTATGAAGCGTAAATCGATGCAATGATTTGTTTGTATTGCTGTTCATCCATCATGCCAAGCTGTAACATACCTTCATAGATTCGCTCGGCGTCCGTATAGGCTTGCGTATCTCCTAAGACAATAATCGCGGCCGAGGCCGTTCCTACTTTATGCTGGCGATACGCCACTTCCTTCACTTTCAGCTTCAATTCTTCGTCGTCGACTACGACATAATGGGTATGCTGCAGGTTGAAAGCAGAAGGAGCGAACTTCACCAGATTAAACATCTCTTTTAACTCTTCTCTCGAAATTTTTACGGTTTCATCAAAATTGTTTGCCGACCTTCTCGCTTTGACTACTTCTTCCACCGTATTTCTTCCAATGGTCTGTTGTTCCATTTTCTTCTCCTCCGTTTCTACTTTTTTCTGTGAAAATCCTGAAGAAAGAAGAAGAGGGAGGAAAAAAGATCTAAGGAAGAAAAAGGCCTTCGCCTTTTTCTACATTAAAATCCTCTCCTCATTCTTTCCTCTCTTTTCCTTCATACCACAAAAGTCAGCCGTCCTTCCCATCATTTTCATGTCAGGGTTGCGGCTGAAATACCATGGTCATTTGCTAGCAGCCTTAAGAGTTATTCCGCGAAGTCGATTTTTTAATTGAAAAACGTAACTTTATTACTTTTAATTAGATAATAAAAAAATGATAGGATTTTGTCAAGAAAATCTATCCAATTTTTCAAAATGAATTTAAGAACCAGCAATGAAAACTTATCCACTATAAAAATGTACAATTCCTTCGTTGCTTTTTTTACAATAGACACAGAAGATTATAGTTGAAGAGTAAAGCCATAACATCAAAGCCGGGAGGAAATCATGGGAAAAACGAACGCGGGAAAAAAAGCAAAAAAACAGCAGAAAAAAATGGAGATGGAAAAGACGAAAAAGACGCGGCGGTTGATGGGATGGACGCTGGCCCTTGTGCTGATCGCCTGCGCAGCCCTTATTGCTTTTGGCGTCGCTTCCGGACCGCAAACAGAAAAAACAGTGGAGGCAAAAGAATTTCAGTACGGAAAACAACCGGCCCTCGGATCGGAGAGCGCACCTGTAAAGATTGTCGAATTCGCCGACTTCAAGTGTCCGGCATGCAAACATTTCGACCAAACCATCCTGCCACAGCTAAAGAAAGATTTCATAGACAAAGGAGAAGTTCAACTGTATTTCATTAACTACCCTATTATTAGTCCTGAAGCAGATTCAAAAACCGCCGCAATGGTTGGTGAAGCGATTTATCGTCAAAAACCGGAGGAATTCTGGAAGTTTTACGAAGCGGTATATGCGAGACAGGGAGATGAACGCACCAACTGGGCTACGCCCGATTTTCTCGTACAAATCGCCAGAGAGGCCAATCTTACGTTGGATTATACTAAGTTAAAAAAGGATATCGAAAACAATACGTTTGCTCAGGAGGTCCAGGCGGATGAGGCGATCGTCAAAAAATTGGGCGTAGACGGTACCCCTGCAATCTATATCAACGGAAAAGCGATATCAGCTGAGGATACATTTGATTACAGAGCACTGAAAGAGATAATCCTAAAGGCCAAAGGTGAGACCGGGAAATGATGCGCGATAGAGCCAGCCTTTTCTTTCACACGTACAGCCTTTATCTGGCATGGGTTGTCTCGCTCGTCGCGCTCTGTGGAAGCCTGTATTTCAGCGAAATTATGCGGTTCGAGCCCTGCAAGCTGTGCTGGTTTCAGCGCATCTGCATGTATCCACTCGTCATTTTGCTGGGAATGGCCGCTTACAAGGACGATCATGCAATCATTCCGTACGCCAGGACGTTAAGTATCATTGGAATGGGCATTTCCCTGTTTCATTATTTGGAGCAGAAAGTGCCGGGCATGCAGAACGTGCTTCCCTGTACGACAGGCGTTCCATGCAGCGGCCAGTACATTAACTATCTGGGGTTCATCACCATCCCGTTCCTGGCACTGATCGCTTTTTCTCTCATTACCATACTGCTGACGGTTGGAAAGAAACGCAAAGAAGAAACTGATAGGTGAAAATAAAAAGAAATGGAAAAGAGGATAGGGCGAGCATACTACTGCATCCCTATCCTCTTATTTGTTAAGAGATCGTCACGCCCAAAGAATACGTTCAAACTCCCATCCCGCACGTACCGCGGCATTCATACCCGGGGCATCTCCGCTGCTTGTCAACACTGCGATTTTTCGCATGGTGCTTCCCCTCTCTATTCACTGTATCATCTATCCACTTGACCGGCTTTATATGCTTATGGATGCAGAGAAAGCACAATCATACGGGTTCATTGACAAGGTTACTATAACTCAATGAAAATCCGTCCAACACCCATTGATGCGCATCCGGATGATAAAGCAGTTCCAAATGATTAAGAGGCAGAACATCTTTTCGTTTGACTTGATTGGGGGAAGGAGCGATTCCATCGGTAAAAAGGACACTATCTACAAATACAAGCCCGTCGCTTTCCGCATCTTGCTCCCCACGTATGCCATTAAAATAAGGTTGATTACCCGCCAGTATATGGACTTCGATCTGGCTATCAATCGGTGAAGACAGTAGCTTCTCCATCAGATGATCTCCTTCCCGAATCGCAGCATCGATGCCCCTGGAATGAAGAAAAATATTTTGTCCGCCATAGTATAAGGTTTTGGATTGCATCTGAACGGGGTATTTATCGTCCCAGCGATACAGGAGCTGACAGGAACCCGGAAACGCACCACCATCACGATAAATACTTCGCTTCGTCGTATCTATATAACGTCCATAATACAGGATGGAATCACAAGCAATCGGCGCACTGATCCCCATCTGGATGACAGACCAATTAGGGAAGATATGGCGAAAGGGAAAATCTAATCCCCGGTTCGGTGTTCCCAACATCATATACCGTTCCACTTCCCCTTGATATTGTGCATCCCATGGACTGCAGAGCCCTGCCAAATAGATCCATGCGGGCACTCCTCCTTTACTGTGGGCAATCAAATCGATTTTATCTGTCTGCACCACTTCCTTGATTCGTCGAATAATGTTCGATAATTGAATTGCTTGCTGCCAGTTATCGCCATGGGAATGGGCAAAGCTAACCGCAAATACATCTCTTCCTGATGATAATAATGAATAGAGAAGCCCTTTTTCCTGATGCAAAGATTCACACCAGGACAGGTTTGCATGATGTGCGGCACCATGGACAAGCAAAACCGGATTTTGATGTAATTTCTTTGATGCAGGCAAGTAATGAAGAAGTACATCATAGGAAGCCGGTTGCGAGGATCCAAAATACCGAACGATCTCCTCATCCTTACACTCAATTTCCAGAATAAATTTCTCTTGTGTTAACCGGTCCTGATGCCCTCTAATTCGTTCTGTCCATCCCCAGTATTTACTGTCATGGTATCTTTCCATCACCTGATAAGGAAGGTTCGTTTGGGTTGACGTCATTAAAGAAGGGAGTAGTATAGGTTCATTTTCGGTCATATCAGGAGTAAGGATATCAGACTCAAGCTGTTCAAATTCCATGTCCTTTTGTTCCTCCTGTCCTACGGGCAGCCATTTTTTTATTCTTTCTTTTATCTTTTGCCAAAAGGACACTCATTCCACCCCATTGTTTGGAGTTGAAAATACTACTCTGAGGAGTGTCTGCATATCAAGTAGTATTAACAGACTCCATGAATTTTTAGACTGCTTTCAAGTAAAAAATGGTAAACTTATATTTTCATGATATCAAATTCCAATCTTATAGAGTTACAAAAAGAAAAAAGCTATAAATAGAACAGGCTGCAGAGCAACCCACAGCCTGTTTGCCATTCTTTACACGATGCTACGCTTTTTATGTATGTCAATTGTTTTTTATATTCTTAATTTGAAGGAGTAAAAAGGGGCTAGCCCTGAAAGGTCATGTTTCATGCCCTTTTGGGTCAGCCCCTACCTTGCTTCTTTTGCTTATCCTATACTATGGGGAGTTTCGTTATTCCCATTGCACTCCACTCTTCACGCGCGGGCCCAAACACGCCGGGAACCCGCAATCCTGCCTGCCGCATTAGTACGGTCATTTGTCCTCGGTGATGAACCTGATGTTGAATAAGGACTGTAAGCACAAATCCCTTTTTCCATATTTCCCCGTACATATTAACTTCTTCTTGCAGCGTTTCATCTGTCCATTGTTTTTGCAATGCTGCTATAAATGCTTGACTTGCCTGACGGTACCCCTCAGTAATCTCTGCAGCAGTTATTGGCACTTTTGTGTCATCAGAAGGCGCTTCAAATACAAGCCCGGCCCTCCCCATCATCTCATGAATAGTCAGCACGATATGCCAGGCAATTCGACCAAGCGTCCGGTCCTGTGGGCTGACTTCCTGAACAAGCGATTCGTCTGTTAATACATTCAGCATGTTTTGTGTAGCGTTAGCCTCAAATTCCCAGGCCTGCAAAAAATGTTCGATTGAAGTAAACATAATTTTCTGCCTCCTTCGTAAACCTTTGTTTTTTCGTTTAATCTAAGCTGAATTTATTTCCATTTTAACAAACATATGTTCTATATGCAAATGGTAATTGGTCAACTATCAAACCGTGGATTTTAGGCTATCGGGAAGAACCTTATCCTTTTTGTGTGGATAGTAGCGTGATGACAATGGATTGGGAAGTAAAGCAGTAAAAAATCAGTTCTATGCTACTTAGAATTTCACCTTATTTTCATTAAAGAAGTCTATAGTAAAGCTATCAAAGGTTGGCTTTGGTTAGGACAAAAAATGGATCGAAATAAGGAGGAGTTCTATGAAACAGAGTCGTCGTGTGTTTATACCAGCTATCGTGGTGGCTGTTGTTAGTATGTGTTTAATCATTTACGCTTTGTCCACTATGCAGCCACATTCCGGGGAACATCCGATGGGGGGACCACCCCCTGAGGGGAACAGCGTAAAAGGGATATTTAATAATTTAGGAAATATGGCTATTATATGCGGAGCTGTCAGCTACTTATGGTTTATCTTCAAGAAAAGATTAACGTCACCTTCTAAACCCGTTAAAAAGATGGCAAAAACGTTAATCAAAGTACACCATTATATGGGATGGGCTGCACTGATTCTAACGATCGTACATGGTGCTTATTATCTTACAGATGTAGAAAATAATAAATATCTGACAGGTATCGCAGGCTTTCTTCTATTATTGGCTCTAGCCGGTTATGGTTGGTTGATTAAACGTGTGCGAAACAAATTTATGAAAACTTCCCATCTAGTTTTAAGTAACCTCTGGTTAATTGCTTTATTGGTTCATGCAGGTGGATTTTTTATACTAGTGACTGGTGGGACGTTACTCGTATGGGCATTCGTTTGGATCGTCGAATTAGCGATTAAACAGAAAGAAGTAAGCAATGAAAGTCATGCGAACTCTGTAAAAATGGCTAAACCCGATAAATGAACGACTAGACGAATTAATAAACAATAAAGATCATTTCGAGGATAAATTCGGGATGGTCTTTTAATTTTCCAAATAAGTATTTCCTCTTATTCCGTTAGGTGTTGCCGTTGAATCCGCTGACTTCCCCGGAACCATTTCGTTACCTGAAACGTTGTTTGCCGCACTGATTCATCAAACGTTGCTCAATGTCACACGATGGGGATTTACGAAATGTGTAATTGTATCTCCACACGCATCTCCGGCTCATCTTGCTTGTATTCATGCGGGTATACAGCTCGCCCAAAAAGAATGCGCCATACAAATCGTTGAGCCGCTGGCACAGTGGGTGTTCGGATTCTCTATCTCAAACACAAGCAAAAGGAAAGAAGCACCTTCTTCTATTCCGGACATTCATGCCGGGGAATATGAAACTTCCATGATGCTGCATTTGCACCCTGAGTTGGTGAAAAGCGAAAAGCTGCCTTATCTTCCGGAAAGGGCAATCGAAAATATGCGGGAGCCCGGTACATGGAAAGAGAAAGGGGCCATTGAAGGCTATTTGGGAACGCCTTCTAAAGCCAGCGAAGAAAAAGGAAAACAATACATACAGTCTCTGGAGAAGTGGGCCGATGCTGCTCTAGCTTTAGAAAAGCATACGAACAATGAACTTCCGCCATTTATTAGCGCAAAGGTAGCCGCTATATTAGAAAAAATGAAGAGTTACAAACTAAAAGGGGGAAGAAAATGAAACAAAGAAAAAAGACAACCTGGCCAGGAATAGGATTAGTTCTTATTCTTTTTCTTGCGGCATGCGGGGCACAAAATGCAAAGATGGAAAGCGCCGTATCAGACGCGAATCCGATTAGGCAGGCGGATAACGCGCAGAGCGCTTCCTCGAATGAAGCAAAGCCTTTACCCTCATCCGAAAAGACAAAAGCTGTCTCTGCCACCATGATGGTGTATAACGCCGAACTGTCTTTAAACGTAAAGGACTTTGCCACAGCACAAAAAGGGCTTACTGCCTTAGTAGAAAAAATGGATGGGTATATCGTAGAAGCACAGTCATACACTCTGGGAGAGGGCAGCAGCCTTCTGCGCGGTGATTTTCGCGCCCGTATCCCTTCCGCCCATTTCAATACCTTCTTAGAACAGGCAGAAAAACTGGGGGTTAACGTAACAAACCGTACGATACAGGGCCGGGATGTGACAGAAGAATATGTAGATTTGGAAGCAAGGCTGGCTTCTAAACAAGTAATGGAGAACCAATTACTTGGTTTTATGAAGAAAGCGCAAAAAACGGAAGATCTCCTGCAAATTGCCCGAGATTTAAACAATGTACAAACGGAAATCGAGCAACTCAAAGGAAAGATAAAGTATTTGAAAAACCAGAGCGACTTTGCGACCGTTACCATTCATATGGAAGAGAGCAAAGCTGTTCTTCCTTCCCTCTCCGACAATCCGGTGAGCACATGGGACAAAACAAAGCAGCAGTTCATGATGAGTATTAAGTTTGTGCTGGAAGGCGCTGCTACGCTCTTCGTCTTTATCGTCGGCACCTCTCCTCTTCTGCTGGTGATAGGCGCCATAGTAGCAGGGATTATTTATTTTAAAAGACGGAAAAAGAAGAACACTGAATCTTTGTAGAATTAGAACAAGCAACCGGTCTATTCTGTATTGGTTGCTTGTTTTTATTGTATTTCAAACCACAAATCTTTGTGTTCTACTTGCCTCGCTTAAGATAGATGGACGCTCCATCCTATGCTTTAATATACGTTGCAGAACCAATCCGGGCAATAATGAACCGATTCCCGGATGCCCTGTGATTTCTGATTGACACTGCCCCTTCTTGATCATCGTATTGAGCCAGATACGCAAAGTCGGGACGAGCCGCTCCTTCCTGAAGATACGCCGATACCGTTGCTCCGGGTTTACGCTTCTTGTTCAATGCAGCAATAATCTGTTCTCCTGTTTTGATGCCGATTCCGTGTGCAAAGTATCGGTTGTCTTCCAGCAATACGACGTTTTCTCCCTGCCATTCAGGCGTTTCGGGATTGTGATCGGGGTTTTTGAAATATAAGACGTCTCCTGGAAGATATTCTTCTGTTTTATACCACTTTAATCCCAAATCCTCATCATACACGCCGTCATAAAGAAGAATGGAAGAAAACAACCGATTGAACTTCTGCCTGCCAATGGAGTCGATGATGGCTTTATAATAGACAATCACGATCGCGGTTGCGCACTCAAAACCGTAGCTTCTTCCGTTTTTAAAAATATCCTCCATCGCCTCGGCCGGCTCGGCGTTTTCCCTCAGACGAAACCCTCCTTTCTCTGTAAGTATCCAGTAGCGCGGATTGCATCTGGATTCTTCAAATGTGGCAAAGTCTGCCCCGCTTTCATTCAATTTTTTGGCGGCCTCCACAATATGACTGCGCAGTTTCATTTCAAACCGTACTACGGATAAAGACGGATACCGATATGGAATCGGACTTGCCGCCATATGCTCGAGAATACTCCGCTTAAGCCCGCTACATGATGCTTCCAGTTCAACCATGCTGCTATCAAGCAGCGCATCTGCAATTTGAATCACAATTCGCTCTCCTTTTTTTCTATTTGACCCAGACACATCCTTTTCCGTTACAAACAATGTATTCATAACCGGATATAGGTGCGACTTCTTTCATTCTCAGTTAAAAAATGCGCATCAAAAAAGCCGCCGAAACCTTCTCGACAGCTTCAGAACGTATTTTATTTCTGCTTATGAATGGAAGAAGTTTTCCGGTCCGTTTTCCGGTCGTTTGGCAGGAATCAAAGCTTCCCATTCACAACGGATCTAAACCCACCATCCTCTCGGACAGCGGGCTTTATGCATGTACTACTCCAAAACGCCGTATTTATCTTTGAGGTGCTGCGGCGACATCTTCACAATCTGCTGTAAAACCAATGTTAAGATTGTAAGGTCATCTAAAATACCAAAGAAGGATAAGAAATCGGGAATCACATCAAAAGGAAAAACAATGTAGCCGACAAGCAGCAGGCAGGATAACAGTTTCCTGCGGGTTGAGACTTCTCTTGATCTGAAAAACGCAAAGAGGAAAGGCAAAAAGCGCTTGATATTAAAGATAAAACGAATTCTTCTTAAGAACTTCCTCACAAAAATCCCTCCTGAAAATAAAAATGACCTTTACCCACACAGGTAAAGGTCATGCGCATATATCAGCCTTTACCCGCAGGCAAAGGTCTCGCTAACAACGCCACGTTGCCAACAAAGCCGGGGACACTCATCCCGGAATGACGACTTTGCTGTACTAGCTACTCCCCTTTGAGAGATATCGTTGATTAGTATAATCATAAATGATTTGTCCCCTCTTCGTCAAGCAGCCAAGCCTGAAAAGCGCTTCGTCTATTAAGATTCACCGCGAAGTAAAAGTATTCTTTCGCTGTTTAAAGCCCGTTAAGAACGAGAGCATCGTGTGTACTGCGGTTTTGACGGTTGCTTCCCCTCTGTCTTTATACGGATCTAAGCAAACGATGTCCATAGCCTTGACTTTCGGATGCGCTCCCGCCGCATATACAGCATCGAACAGCTCATCGCTTCGCATGCCCCCCGGTGTGGAAGCGGGAACCCCGGGGCCGTAGCTGATATCGAGCACATCCATATCCACCGTTAAATAGATGGTGTCAACCTTGGTACTCAGTTGTTCCAAAGCTTCCCGTACCGTCGCTTCCACCCCTCTTTTGCGCGCCTGCTTTAAGGTAGTATAATTCAACTTTACCTTATCGGCGTATGCCTTCAGCGAACGAGCGTTAAAAAATCCGTGCGGCCCAATATTATGGACATCTTCCCCTCTAATCACACCGCTTTCAATCAAGTTGCGGATCGGCGTTCCGTTGCTTGGCCCGTTATCCGCCAAATCCCGCAAATCAAAATGGGTATCCAACTGCAGGATGCCGATCCGCTCATCACGGTGTACATCCTTCCAGCCTTTTACCAGCATGGCAGTAATCGAATGATCACCTCCCATCACGATAGGCAGCACCTGTGGATGATGGGTCTGCATGCTGGCCATTGCCTGCCGGATATGGGAATGGCAGACTTCAATATCCGTTACATGCTGACGCACATCCCCAAGATCGACCACACGCAATTCAGACAGATCTTCATCATAATCCAGATTATACGTCGTAAAATATTTCCACGTCCGCCGCAGAGCATCCGGATTCTCGCTGGCCGCGGAAGCGGAGATGGAGGAACGGGACAGGGGCACTCCGAGAATCACCGCATCATAATGATCCCAGTCCGTCTCTCCCGCCTCATCCGGACGAAGGGTCTCGATCCATTCATGGACCTTTGGCTCTTCGCTCCCTGTGCTCCGGTCCCAGGAAAATGCCGGCGGTTTTAGCTGAGGATACGGGTAGCCGTGCTGCAAACCAATCTCCCTCCATCGACGACGACTACGCCGTCTTTAATCACCGTGTGTGCATGATTTACACCGTAGCGGTATTGAAGCTGCATATAATTCGGCACATCAAAAATAACGATATCGGCCTTTTTCCCTTTTTCCAGGCTGCCAATTTCTTTGCCGCGTTTGATTGCATGCGCCGCGTTAATGGTGGCCGCCGTCAGCACTTCCGCCGGCGTCATGCCCATTTTCAGACAGCCAAGATTCATAATAAGCGGCATAGAAACAGTCGGTGACGAGCCTGGGTTGCAGTCCGTAGATAGTGCCACGGGAACGCCCGCATCAATCATCTTGCGGCCGTTTGCGGATTCCGCCATCAGGAAGAAGGCTGTACCCGGAAGAAGAACCGCAATCACACCCGCTTCTGCCATCATTTCAATCCCTTTATCCGAAGCCCGCAGCAGATGATCAGCCGACACAGCTCCGATGGCGGCTGCCAATTCCGCTCCTTCATACGGTTCAATTTCATCCGCATGGATTTTGGGCAACAGGCCGTGCTTCAGTCCGGCTTCTAAGATTCGCTTGGCCTGTTCCGGCGTAAACACGCCCCGTTCGCAGAATACATCGTTAAATTCAGCCAGGTTCCGGCGGGCGACTTCTGGAATCATCTCCTGAATGATCATACCAACAAAGGCATCCGGATTGCTCTTATATTCGGAAGGCACAGCATGCGCTCCCATGAACGTTCGGACAATATCGACTGGATGCTGTTCATGCAGCTGTCCCGCAACTTCGAGCTGCTTGATTTCGTTCTCAATCGTAAGGCCGTATCCGCTTTTCGCTTCTGCTGTCGTGACGCCGTGAAGCAGGAATTGGTCGAGGCGCTTCCGACTTTCCTCGAAGAGAGCTTCGTGACTCGCCTCCCTTGTTGCAGACGTGGTGGCGTGAATGCCTCCGCCGCTGTTCATAATCTCCATATAGGTCGCACCCTGCAGGCGCATGTTGAATTCATTTTCACGGCTGCCCGCATACACCAGGTGTGTATGCGGGTCGACAAGCCCCGGTGTAACCAGTTTGCCTGCCGCGTCAATAATTTCCGCATCCGCAAGCCGTTCCTTATACCTTTCGGCGGCCTCTTCATCTTTTCCCACGTATTGGATGAGACCGTCTTCAAGCCAAACGCTGCCATTTTCAATAATGTGCAGTTGATTCATCTTTTCCCCGGTAAGAGGGGCGTTCGAGCTGCCGGCAAGCGTTACCAACTGACTGGCATTCCGAATAAATGTCGGTTTCTTGCTCATAATCAGCCTCCTACTTCAGCATCGGTATGTGGATGCCTTTTTCTTTTGCCGTCCGAATTGCAAGGTCATAGCCGGCATCCGCGTGGCGGACAACCCCCATGCCCGGATCCGTAGTAAGCACGCGCTCAAGTCGTTTTTCCGCTTCTTTTGTTCCGTCTGCCACGATGACCATTCCTGCGTGCAGGGAATAGCCCATACCAACGCCGCCGCCATGGTGAACGGACACCCAGCTTGCTCCGCCTATGCTGTTAATAAGCGCATTGAGAATCGGCCAGTCGGATACCGCGTCGCTTCCGTCTCTCATCGCTTCCGTTTCCCGGTTTGGCGAAGCGACCGAACCGGAGTCGAGATGATCACGCCCGATGACAATCGGTGCTTTCAGCTCACCACGTGCCACCATATCGTTGATAATCCTGCCAAACTTCGCACGTTCCCCATACCCCAGCCAGCAAATACGCGCCGGAAGTCCCTGAAATTGAATGCGTTCCTGCGCCATTTTAATCCAGTTGCAGAGGTGTGTATTGTAGTTGAACTCGCGTAAAATCACTTCGTCTGTTTTATAGATATCCTCCGAATCGCCCGAGAGCGCTACCCAGCGGAACGGTCCTTTTCCTTCACAGAACTGTGGACGAATGTACGCTGGTACAAAACCCGGGAAATCGAAGGCGTTCTCTACTCCCTCGTCTTTCGCGACCTGGCGAATGTTATTGCCATAGTCAAACGTAACGGCGCCCTGCTCCTGCATCTTCAGCATGGCGCGTACATGTTCGGCGATGCTTTCTTTGGATTGCGCTTCGTACATTTTCGGATTCTCGTTTCGAAGTGCCGCCGCTTCTTCCAGACCCATGCCCGTTGGAATGTAGCCGTTAAGCGGGTCATGCGCAGACGTCTGGTCCGTTAATATATCCGGAATAAACCCTCTCGCAAGCATTCGTTTTAGCACATCGGACGCATGGCCTAAAAGTCCGATCGAGATGCCTTTCTTCTCCCGCTTCGCTTCAAGTGCCATCGCAATGGCTTCATCCAGGTTGTCTGTCATTACATCCAAATATCTCGTATTAATTCGGCGCTGAATGCGCGTCGGATCCACTTCGATATTAATGCTAACGCCGCCATTTAAGGAAACGGCAAGCGGCTGCGCGCCTCCCATGCCGCCAAGGCCCGCCGTTACGGTGATGGTGCCGGCCAATGTACCGTTGAAATGCTGGCGTGCACATTCGGCAAACGTCTCGTACGTTCCCTGAACAATGCCCTGACTGCCGATATAAATCCAGCTGCCCGCCGTCATCTGCCCGTACATCATTAACCCCTTCTTATCAAGCTCATGGAAATGAGCCCAATTCGCCCAGGCAGGTACCAGGTTAGAATTGGCGATCAATACGCGCGGCGCGTCCGTATGGGATTTAAATACGGCGACCGGCTTTCCGGATTGAATGAGCAGCGTTTCATCATTTTCCAAGCCCCTCAGCGTTTCCACGATGGCGTCGAAACACTCCCAGTTCCGGGCGGCTTTTCCGATACCTCCGTATACCACCAGGTTCTGCGGATGTTCCGCCACGTCCTCATGCAGGTTATTCAACAGCATCCTCAGCGCCGCTTCCTGAATCCATCCCTTTGTATGAAGTGTCGAACCTGTATAATGCTCAATCTTTCTTTCTGTTTGATTGTTCATCATCTTTTCACCCGCTCGCTTTTAACGTTTACTTTCATCTACTTAAAGTGTAGAGAAGCGCAGACGGTAAAAATAGAGGCGAACTTTTCGAGTTTTTTCAATTATTTTCGAAAAAAGAAAGCGCTTTATCAGCGCTTTATGTCCAAAACTGTTATTATTTTAGATTTCTACATTTTTTTACGATTTCTAAACATGCGGGGGGTAAGTCCCGTTTTTTCTTTGAAAATCTTGCTGAAATAGTTGGCGTTGATAAATCCCGCTCTTTCAGCAACCTCCTGAACCGACAGCTTCGTATCCAGCAACAGCCGCTGCGCCTCTTTGATCCGGATGGTCGTTACAAGCTGACGAAAAGAATGCCCTTGCCTTTTCGTGAAAAGCGAGCTGAAATACGCCGGACTCCGGGCGACATAGTCGGCGACATCTTCAAGACGAAGATTCGGATTTGTGTAATTTTCTTCTATGTAGCGAAGCGCTTGTTCGATGATATCGATTCGCGCATCTTCCCGGTATTCCTTTGCCATGTCCAGCATTTCGTATAAAAACAGCAGAAACTCCTGTACGATCCGATACAAAATCGGATTATATAGAATTGTTTCAAATACCCGGTGATAGCGCTCTTCAAGTCTGCCCTGATCCAAACAATATGATTTCATAAAGCGGCGAACCTGGGCAAGAATGCTCGTCAAACGCGTCCGCAGCAGCCCCGGCTCGGGGTATGGCTCTTCTTTATTCAGAAACTCTTTATACATCCATAGCTTAAGCCGCTCCCTATCCCCATCGCCCAGCATGCCAATCCATTCCCTTTGTTCCGCAGGCGTCAAGAACGGGTCGATAATCTGCCAGTCCACTTTATCCTCAATGATAGAAACCTGCCGGTATCCTTTAAAAAAACGAATCTCAAGCGCTTGTCTGGCATACTGGTACTTCTGCTGAAGCGCAAGAGACTTGTCTTTCGTATCATACAGGACAAGGGAGAGAGGCTCCGCAAATTTCTCTTCCCATTCCTGAAGAAGCCGATTGCCTATTTTTTTCATCGTGAAAAGCGAGTGCCGCGGCTCACGGGTAAAAATAGAGACAATCATGTCGCTTAGCGGCAGCAAAACCGGCGCATGGTGAAACGGATAGTCCTGTAAAAAGCTAAGCAGCCTGGGTTGCTGCTCCGTCTTCTCAAGCTGCAGCAGAAGCAGCCAGCAATCATCGGCTGCCTGCTTCTGGGGAAGAAACAGGGAATGGTAGGAAAGAGCAGGCGGGATCGCTCCCTCTTCAATCTCTGTATCCTGTTGGGCGCTGGAAGCAGCCTTGCAGCATCGTGCCAATACACGTCGGATACTGTCCGGTGAATGAGGCTTAATCCACAAGTCGTGAGCGTGAAGCTCAATCCCCTGCATCGCTCTCTCAAATGTGGCTTCTGCCGTCATGACAATGATGGTTTGTTTATATTGTTTGATTCGCTCCTTGAAGCTGTCCCACACTTCCCTCGGAATCATGTCGAGCTCAATGCAAATGACATCCGGCATCTCTGACTCTATGATCTGAAATACTTCAGGAATGGTGCCGGCCATCACTACACGATCAAACGGAATGGCGTATGAATTCACGAGCCAGCCAATCCCGGTCCGTTCATTATGGTCCCTGTCGGCAATCAATAACTTTACCATGTCCCTATTCCTCCACTGAAAAGTTGAACATTGTCCGGATGCTTTATATATCATTATACAGCAAACCCGCCAGGCTACCCGTAAATAAAACCACCATGGTTTGCCAGCCACAACCCATCAGATGAAAATGTAGAAGTAAGAAAGGAGAAGGAGAATTTCAATGTAGAAAAAGGCGAAAGCCTTTTTCTTCCTTAGATCTTTTTCCCTCCCTCTTCTCCTTCTTTCTTCATGATTTTCACAGAAAAGTAAATAAATCATTTTCTAACAGTATAAATAAGTAAATAATGTAAATATATTTAAATTCAAAAATTATTGGTTTATGATTACTATATAAATTCACATTAAAGTATCGACATTTGTGTAAATTCTGGATGCACTGGGAAAACTGCTCCTAAGAAAATGTAAGGAGCGGATACACAATGAAACGATTAACCATTACAAATACGCACGGCTGGACTGTAAACTCTCTCCGTAAAAAAGAACGGATGCTAAAAGACGGCTTTCTCCGTCAACGAGTGATGGCGGTTCGTCTTGTGATGGAAGGATATCTTGGGAAAGAAGTCGCTGCCATGCTTACTCTTCACCGTCAATCCGTTGCCAAGTACGTCGCAAAATTCAATGAAGGCGGTTTATCTGAACTGCTCAAGCGTGAGGTTCCTTCTGGAAGAGAACCGTATTTATCGTCTAAACAACAAGCCGAATTAAAACGTGTGATCCTTGAAAGTACACCGTCTCAAGAAGGAATGGGTGTATATGCCTCCTGGGACAGCCGCATTCTCCAACAGTTTATTTTTGAAAAATGGGGGATTTCCATGAGTCGTGGGGGCATCATTCACATGCTCCATCGATTGCGTCTAAGTTATACACGTCCTACGTATACAATGGTGAAAGCAGATAAAGAAAAACAGGAAGCCTTTACACAACAACTCGATATGATTAAAAAAAACTCTTTACAGATGACATGATTATGCTGTACGAAGATGAAAGCCATATTCGTTCCTATCAGGCTCTTCACTCTACTTGGGCAGAAACAGGAAAACAACGCCAGATTCCAACGTACGGACACCATGCCCATGTTACGTTATTCGGAACCGTGAATGCGGACGATGGCGACTTTTTTTGCCTGCCATCTGAAACGTGTGATGCACAGGCTTTTTTGGATTTTCTTACACACGTACTCGAACGCTATCGCGACAAATTTATTGTCATGGTACTGGATAATGTCCGTATCCATCATGCCACACTTCTAGATTCTTTTCTGGAAGAAAACAAGCATCGTCTGTTTCTGTTGTTTCTGCCACCGTATTCGCCTGACCTGAATCCAATAGAGCGAATGTGGAAATGGCTAAAAGAAGCCGTTATTTTTAACCGATTTCACAAAGATAAAAAAGCGATTCAAGCGTCTGTTACAGATTTTCTAGAGTGGGTTACTGAGTTACCCGAACAAATTTTACAGCGGATTGGCTGCGTTATCCCAAATGTCGAAACTTCAAAGTAAACTTATATATATTCCAAAAAAGAAGCGATGCATATGAAGTGGAAAAAATATTTAAGGGCACCATTCTTGCTAGCAATGTTGCTTGTCTTTGCAATGACAAGTAATGTGTTTGCTAGCAGTGAACCTGATTTATCCAACAATGTAGACACTCCAGCAATAACAAGTACTAAATCATCTTCTGTTACTGCCAAAAAAGATCAGACAAAGACAACAGATGACGTTGTATCGACCGTTATTTCAAATAATGATAATGTAACGACTCAACAAAAAATAAACAACCGGCTCCTGTAGAACAAAATAGCATCGTAAAACCACAGTACGCTTCTGGCTTCCTAACATTAACCGGGGCAGAATTAAGAGATTATGTAAAGTGTTCTGCGAAGTCTGCGTACAATATTGTCTTAGAACCTGTGATCATTACCGTTTCTCTTTATGCATATGGATAGAAACGGAAACCAATTGGTCAAACCTTCTATTGTTAGCCAAGAACTTAAAGTTCCTAGTGAAGCAATTGATATGGGGGCTTTAGCAGTAAGCAAAACATATGCAAAAGGATATGTGAAATTCGTAGCTTACTTTACTGCGAAACCGGTTGGCAGTAATGATACCGTTAGTTTTGAAACAAAGACGGCCATTTGGAATAATGGAACATGGACGTACAAATAAATAGAACATTTGAAATTGGATAATCGAAGGAGCTGATAACTATGAGAAAAGTGAGCAAAGAAGAGTTGATTTCAATAATTTCAAAAGAGAAGTTTTTATACGAAATTACTCTTGATTATATGGATTTAAGAGATATTGATTTTTCCGGAGTTGAGCTTCGTTTTGTGTCTTTAAGGAATGCATTGATTTCGCCTCATCTTTTTAAACCCTCAGCATTAGTCGCCTGTGATTTAGAAAACGTTTCTTTAGCGGGCGTTGATTTATCAGGGATAATCATTCAAGATTCTAACTTAAAGAATACTGGTGCAAAAATCGATCCACAAAAGACGTTAGTTTGCGGGGCTAACCTAGAGTCTCTTGATTTATCAGACGCCGACTTTACAGGGGTTTACCTACCTAAAACAAATATTAAAAACACAGGAGCAAAAATTAATCCACAATTGATAGAGGATAAAGATTTATCAAACTGTAATCTTGAAGGCGTTACTTTTATATCAAATAACTTTACAGATGTTGATATAAAAGGGGCAAGCTTGACTAAAACGAATGCCGTTGTGGATGTTCAAAGTGTTAGAGAAAAAGATATATCAAACTGCAACCTAGAGGGCCTTGATTTACAAATGTTTGATTTCACAAACGTAAATATTTCAGGCGCAAACCTCAAAAAT
>Ga0310822_100415_pt1 | contig 21198 bp, 23 predicted proteins | sample P4_ome_2_FD_201313 | JGI IMG/M metagenome (GOLD analysis project Ga0310822, IMG submission 201313) | Sorghum-adapted microbial communities from Joint BioEnergy Institute, Emeryville, California, United States - P4_Day56_Rep2 | ecosystem: Engineered > Bioreactor > SSF (Solid state fermentation) >... | reverse complement strand
AAGGTTACGGCTGCAGCCACTACAGAAGCGGCTGCTCCTTCGTCATCTGGAAGGAAAGCTTCGGACGCACGCTCACCGACGCCATGGTCCGCAGCCTGATCGAAAAAGGCAAAACGGGCAAGCTTAAGTTCAAGAATGCCGCCGGCGAAGCTTACGAGGCCCGTCTGAAACTGGTCAACCCAAGCACGGGCGAGCTGGCGCTGGAAAAACTCTAGATCCGGCTTGGAAACCTTTCCCTTCCAACAGCCGCAATTGATTACACTCGCTGCACGTCGCTTGTCGCGCATTGGTGTCTGCTTAGCAATCTGTGCCTAGCCGTTCCATTACATAACTCGTACACATGTCACAAGCCGCAGCTTGGCTGGAAAGGATGAACTCATTTTGCATATTCAGATCGTAGCCGTCGGCAAGCTCAAAGAGAAATATCTCGTTCAAGGCATCGCCGAATACGTCAAGCGCCTCGGGCCTTACACCCGCATCACCATCACCGAAGTTGCCGACGAGAAAGCTCCCGAAATCCTCAGCCCTTCCGAGGAACGTCTAGTCAAGGACAAAGAGGGCGAACGCATCCTTTCGCATTTGAAGGACGATGCCCACGTCATCGCCCTCGCCATCGACGGCGAACTCTGGTCCTCCGAAGATCTCGCCGCCCACCTCGACAAGCTCAGCACCTACGGCACCAGTCACGTCGCCTTCGTCATCGGGGGTTCCTTGGGCTTGTCCGACGCCGTACTGAAGCGCGCCGACAAGAAGCTCTCCTTCGGCCGGCTCACCTACCCGCACCAACTGATGCGGCTTATTTTGGTAGAGCAGGTGTACCGGGCGTTTCGGATTAATCGGGGGGAACCGTATCATCGCTAATGGTAAAATGTTAAGGGAGTTCATCACCTCCCCGAGCTTGGTTTTATGAAAATTTGAGGGAGTAATACCATCCAGCCAGCGCGGATCGAAGTCAATAAAGTCAATATCGTAAACCCTTCTCAATAATTCATAGGAGTCGGACTGTAAAGCATCAATCGTGAAATCAAACAGCAGATTGATCTGAGTCACTCGCCGCCCGACTTTTCTGGGTGCATCTTTTGTAATTTGAATATCTTTGATGATCAATCGGAGAAGCGATTTTTGTTCATCAGGATCGACACTCATCAGCACATTGTAGAAGTCTGAGAGCAGTTTCTTCACTGAATCGAAGTCAACTGGTTCCAATTGCTGGTTGTCGATGTTGATGAGCAATTCTTCACGTTGTTGATAGAGGGCTTTAAGCTCGTCCTGAAGGGCGATCAGATTCGGCTTGAACATATCCAAAAGCTCGGTATCCGTCAGGATTTTCTCCTTGAGGTTATCGAGCTTTTTCTGCGTTTTTGCAATTTTGCTTTCGAGGAGGTTTTTCTCTTCAAGAAGTGGTTTCTCCGCGTGAAGTCTGTCCGAATTGATCTTCTCCACCAGTTTTTCAAGCAAGAAATCGTTTGTAACGATCCGGGAAAGCTCATCGAAAACTTGTTGCTCAGCCACGTCAGCGCGAATTCCGTGAGGACTGCAAGCGGCTTTTCCTTTGTTGTGGTGCTGTCCGCAGTTGTAGTAGCGGTAGGTTTGACCGGATGAACCTTTAGAACGGCCCGCAACCATACCGTATCCGCATTTAGGACATCGTAGCAATCCTGCAAGAATAAATGGAGTATGAGAACGCACTGGCTTGTATGAACGCTTTTTCATGATTCGCTGAACATTTTCCCACTGTTCAAGCGAAATAATCGGCTCATGAGTACCATCGGCCAAAATATATTCTGTATTTTTCCCTTTTCGCCGTTTCTCCGCCCAATCTTCCAATTGATTGAATCTGATCTTTCCAATGTAAATCGGGTTGGTCAAGATGTTTTTGACGCCTAGGACATTGAACAGATTATTCTTTTTGGTCCGGTAACCCATTTCGTTAATGCGGCGTGTAATGGCCTTTAATCCCATTCCTTGCTCCGCATAATCGAAGATCGTGCGGACAATTTTAGCCTCCTCTTCGTTGATGAAAAGCTCTTTGTTTACGGCATCGTACCCTAATATGATACCGCCGTTGTACTTTCCCTGTTTTGCCCGCTGGGTCATACCCAATTTCACGCGTTCAACAATTGTATTTCTTTCAAGTTCTGCGAAGGAGCACATCATTTGAAACATGGTTCGACCCGCAGGTGTTGTGGTATCGACATTTTCTCTCAAACTGATGAGTTTGGCGTTATTATTTTCAAAGGTTTCGCTGATTTCCAGCGCATCTTTTAATTTTCGAGCCAAGCGGTCAATTTTATAAACCATGATGACATCATATTTTTTGTCTTTCACATCTTTCAGCAGTTGTTTCATCTGGGGGCGGCCTTCTATGCTTTTGCCGCTTGCTCCGTCGTCAATGTATCTGGCTACGATTTGGATATTGTGAAGTTCGGCGTACTTTTCGATTTCGGAGATTTGAGCCTGAATACTGTACCCTTCCGTTGCCTGTTCCTCTGTGCTGACACGAGCGTATAAGGCCGCTGTTTTTTTATTTGTCATCCTTCTTCCTCCTCGTTTCCTCCAGAATTTCTTTCTTCAATCCATTCAGGAACGGTTCGGCTTTTTCTATGGTGGCCTGAAGACCAAAGTGTTCGAAATACATGTTGATAAAGGCCAGAAATTCCGAGAACAATTCGTACAATTGCCGGTTATAAGCTGTGGAAGATAACCAATTCATCAAACTAATTCGTTCCTGTAATTCAACCGGATCATTAATCAAATGCAAATCGTTTAATGTTTTTACCGCGAAATCGTGAATGGTCGTATCGTCCCTGTTCAAGGGTTGTAACGGCAAGCTTGTCTTTAGCCACTCATCGTAATGAATCTTAACTTGATACTTGTGGCATGCAGTGATGAGATCGAGCAAGGTTTGCCGGAATTGGGCCTGATATGTCAGGAAAATGATTTGCTCCATGTCAATATCAAGTGCTTTGGCTAATTTCTCTGCATTTTCAAACGACGGTGCATATTTGCCGTTTTCGATATCGCGGATGTAGGTGTGTGATACACCGGTCATCTCAGAAAGTTCTCGGTAACTCAATTCTTTCTTTGTTCGCCTTGACTTGATTAAATCTGCAACGTTCATAATCTCACCTCATGAATAGTATAAACGTAAAATAATATATTTACAACGACCAATAATTATGATAAATATAATAATCGAGTAACGTAAATAAAATATTTTACATATGAAAGAGGTGATTACTATGAAACAGACACCGTTTCAGTTCATTGATCAGGATACAGCGGTCGTTTCGAATGAAGTTTTTCCGTATGAGATACTTCAAGAACAACGACTGGCGGAACGAAACTTTTTATCCAAGCTGTCGAAGATCGTAGACTTTTATCTGCATCAACGGAAAGAAAATTCTGGCGATTTGAAGCAGGAAAATGAGGTATATCAAGAACAGTAACCATGAGCTTATCACTTACAACTAATAGGTGAAAAACTGTTCGGGACTGCGGACAGAAAGGAGCAAAAATCATGATAGATACTGTGAAGTTTGACATTAAGCTCATTCTTACAGAAGAACAAATTGATAATATTTCATGGACGGATATCAGAAAAAGGATGAAAAACAACATGGTTAGATGCGAGTTATTCAATGAACAAGATGACACTCAGCCGCGAATCATCTATTCCTTTAGGGAAGATGATGTGAATCGCGCATGGTTGAAAGTAGAGTTGTCTTTACCCCGCTTTTTGTACGGAAGTAACGTATATGAACTGAAACAGGTCGATATTAAACCGGCGATGAGGAAACTGCGACGGTATATAGCTGAGACGTTGGCTGTGCCGCTTTCACAAGTGCCGCATTATGATGAGTGGGAGGTAGAAAAACTGCATATCTGCAAAAACTTCGATGTAGGGCCGCATTTACAGCATTACTTGAGACTGTTGTCCACCATACAAAAGCCTGGAGGATACAAAACCATACCCTACACCGCCGCCGACAGTAACAATTTGGAGTCTGTCGTATATCAACGTAAGTCGAAAAGAAACAAAAGGGTTTGCAAGTTCTACGATAAGCAGGCTGAAGTGATGGAAAGGGAAACTGGCCCCAACAAGAACAAGCATTTACAAGAAGCTGAGGGAATACTGCGCTTTGAAATTGAACTGTCGAGCTATGAGATGAGAAAGCAGAGTCCTGGCAGGTTGGCTAAAGACCTTCTGACTCCTCAGTTTGCAGTTAAAACGCTTCAAGACGAGCTCATATCATTAGGTCTTTCGATGCCAATTAAGCAATCGTCGATGAAAACAGTGATCGACACCATCAACAGAACCAGCCTTAATGTCAGGACAAAAAGCATGTTGATCGCCTTTCTTACTGAACTGCACCTGAATGGAAAGGAGTATTGTAAACAGAAATATTCTCGAACTTCCTATTACGACAATTACAACAAACTGAAGGAAATTCTCGGGATGGATGAAATTCTTTTCACTGACATTGATCTCCCACCGCTCAAAGTCCATAAAGATTCATTCAAAAAACAAAAAGAGTCGTTCCACCAGCGGGCACGCAGGTAAAACGACCAAATAAAAACGCCTAATGAAATTATAGCATTTCAGTCAAATATAGAACAGAACAAAAACAGAAAAAGATACATCGGAGGTATTCCTAATGATCCAGTTTATCGAATTTCAATTGCCGCTCAAAATGATTGAAGTCCCCATACTTCATCATGAAAATAAGCCAACTCGTTGTTGCATATCAGTCGATTTCAATTCAAGCCGCGCAAATAAGTACCAGAAGGTTGCCAAAGTTCGGGTTGACGTTCCCTCACTGCTCGCGTTCGGAGATTATGAGGAAAATGTGGGTATTGGTGATATTCCTTCTTTCCTAGAAAAAGTAGGTGCGGAAATTGCTGATCGGCTCGGAGTATCGAAAGAGAGCATCCTGCATCACCTGCCCAACTGCAAAGTAGACAGGCTTACGATCGGCAAGAACGTATTTCTCGGAAATCGGGATTTTTACCGCGAAGAGATCCCGCCTGCGGAATGCATTTTATACCACTCTTCAAGCAAATGGGTATACCATGTCGGCCCAAAAGCTGACTTCCTTACGGAATTCGGTGGCCAGGGAAGAAAAGTGATGCGGCCAAGTGATGCATTTGCGGAGAGCGATAATGCGCAATGCATTTCCATTGTTGAAGGCATCATGAGCTACCGGTTTGATCTCACACACTGGCAGATGACCCAAATCAGTCAGCATCATCTGTTGATTGAACTGCTCAACGAACGAAAACTTCATGAAGTGCTCCTGGAATGGTCGAACAAACTGCAAAGGCTTCCGGTCTTTGATTCATATGACCATATCGAACAGTGCATTGAAGAGTCTCGCGCCCCGATCCACACCAAGTATCGTCTGAAAAGATTTCTACGTTTACTGCTGGATTGCGGCTACAACAAGTGTAAACAATACTACTCGCAAGCGTCATTCTACCGACATTACTCTGACCTGAAAAAATTGTTGAATGTACCTGCTATCATATTGGCCGAACATAATGACAATGATGGTATGTTTCTTCAACCTTATCGAGAATGGCAAGAAGTAAGCCGTCAAGGCCGAGGCGAAGCCGAGCTTGCTTCAGCCTTGACGAGCGTCTAAAACCGCCAATCCTTGAATTAGGCCCACAGCGTTAGCTGGGGCTCGCCTCACCGGCGAGGTGAGGGGTGCAGGGGCATAGCTCCTGCGGGCCCCCTCAGGGGGCGGTGGGGGTGGTTTTATCTTCAAATGACGTCAGGGGCCGCGAGCGTCAGCGGCGGCCCATCTTCCCGTTATCAGGTTTGCCTGTTGTATTGCCCGCAATCTTAAATGGTATATACACTGAACACCAATTTCGGTACTCTGCGAAGTGTACACAATAATTGCATCGGCAGAGGAATGATGTGCGAATCAGCATCTGTCACAACGCCGACTTGGTACGAATAGAACGGCAACGGTTCAAATGTTTTATGAAACAGCCGCCACACTGCCGACCGGATGTAGATTTCGTCTCCGGCAGTAGCTACATGTACTGTCAGTTCGTCAGAAGACAACGCAACAAAGGATGGAAACTTCAATCCATTCTCTGGGTCAAGAATCAGGGTAATAGAGGCCGTTTGGCCAATAAGCAGTCTTGTGTCATTTCCGGAAACAAAGAAGCCCCCACAGCCCATATTTGGGCCGCCAGAGACACTCCTCAGGTATTCGACAATATGGCTCGAAAGATTCAATACAACCTCATGGCTTTGTCGAAGCACTTCAACATCCACATACAGAATCCGCCGCTGATGATCGATGAGAATACCGCATGGCGGTGATGTTGGATGTTCCGCAAAGACAACAGTATGCCAGCCGCACCCCATTTCAATTGCCTGAGCAAGGTAAGCAAATCGAATCTGCTGATCCCGGGTTAATCTCGGCATAAGCCGGATTTGAAAGCGGGCACCGGTTAAGGCGGAAATACAAACCAACGATTCATCAGCAGGGGCCGCCGCGCCCAAGAAATCATCGGGCCTCAATGTATGAACGGCAAGCATCGTTGGGATGTATCCTTGTGATTCTGAATCTAAACTATGAATCAACGAATATTGCAGTGCATTTATGCTCATATGCGATATCCTCCTGTGTATTGATGAATGTATGAATCAATGGGTGTCATTATTACGGTCAATCAGACGGGCCAGAAATGCCTTATGAGCCTCAATCAGCCTCAATTCCAATTCAAGGCCATATTGGACGTCCACAACCGCTGAAATGACTTCAGAAATTGTCTTTTGGTGCCATTCAACGCGGCCATGATATATGCCGCCGATAATCACCTCGATGATTTCCCTGCATGCCGCTAACTGGCGGCTCAATTCATCTGCAAGCTGTACAAGTTTCTCGTATTCGGCAAGCAAGTGTTTCCGATTCATGCCTTTAACCTCGCTCTCATTCTGTGATTTGATAAAAAGGAAACGTGGTATCGCCGATCTGCATTGACCGGAAATACCACGTTGCATGAAATTTGTTACATTAAGCCATGTTCTTTTAGGCTGTAGAACTGATCTCCGCCGATTATGATGTGATCAAGAACGTCGATTCCGATGATATTTCCTCCCTCCACAAGACGTTTTGTAATCTGGATGTCTTCGGAAGAGGGGATCGGATTGCCGCTCGGATGGTTGTGGCTTAGGATAATTGAGGCACTGCTCCGTTTAATGGCCGCTTTGAACACCTCTCTTGGATGTACGATAGAAGCATTCAAACTGCCGATAGAGATTGTTTCTTTCGCTATGAGCCCGTTCTTTGTGTTAAGAAACAGAACGACAAAATGCTCGCATTGCAAATACCGCATTTCAGGAATCAGAAGTGTCGCAACGTCCTGAGGGCATCGGATGATGTACGGTGCTTCAGCAGGTACATTCAGTTTCTTCGCCAGTTCCAGTGCGGCCAATATTTGTTTTGCCCGTACCTTGCCGATGCCCTTGATCTGCATCAATTCTTGTTCAGTGACCGACATCAGATCAGTAATTGTCGGAAAACGGGAGAAAAGTTCCTCAACAATATAGGAGCCGGGACGCTCAGCCAATGTTTGTGCAAACAGGTTTTTGATTATTTCATAATGATTCATTGATTGTACCTCCTGAAAATGCAAAAAGAGGGAAACCATGAGCGGGCCTCCCTCTTGCTTGATGTGGTGAAATTGGATAAGATGATCTCAAGTTACTTCTCTATTAGTCGCTCCGTTTACCGGGCGGCTTTTTCTTTTTCGATCTGTTCGATCTCCAGTTCAATGAGCACCAGTTTCGTAAGCACGCGGGCATACTGCATGCCTTCCTCTGTATGCATCGGGGCATCCTTGTCCATCGTGCGCTTCACCGACAGCCAGAATTGTTTCTGCTCCTGAAGCTTATGCAGACGGTCCATGTGCAGGTCACCTCCTTCGCGCAGTAATAAAAAATCCGCCCATCCATCGCCCGTATAGAGCAATGACTAGACGGATACTTTGCACTTCACGCGGTACGTGATCAAAACCTCAACCTTTCCGTTCTTCATGGCAACGACAGCGTATTTGTCGTTGTCGATCCGAACGCTGTACACAAAGCCTTTCATCTCGCAGTAACCAAGATATTCCTTTTGGCTGTTGCGTTTGAACGCCTGATAATCCATCTCCGATTCACCTCCTTGTTTTGGTCTGGAACCGGCGATCATTTTGCGTCAGCACGTTTCCGATGAGATTGCAGTTGCCGGCTGAAATACTTTTCAAAGTACCGCCGCATGAAATAGGCCGCCGTCTCGTCGTCCAGCTCCCAACAGCGTCTGAACCACGCGTACAGCAACGTGCCTGCGATTCGCACACTGCCGTTGGCAACCAGCCGCTTCAGCAACGTCTGCAATTCTTCAGGCAATCCCCTGCGTACAACCATTGGCGTTCACCTCCTTTCCGTGTCTGCTCAACGATCCTGTGATGGGCAAGCCTCTCACCTTGCCGCGTGTCCTCGCTGTCAAATGATTGCCGGAAAACGAAAAAAGGACTGCTATCTGCCAGATCAGCAGACAACAGTCCTATGCAACCGGGTGGGGCATGAAACGGCAGGCCCCCCTCCTTCAATTATGCATGGGGGTACCGCCGGAAAATGTATATCATTTTTCCTCCATATAGGGCCGGTTATTGCCGTACAAAAAATATATTCATCGGTTCTTCCGGTCGATGGTGTTCAGAAACTCGCGGGCTACTGTCAGAACAAAGTCCACTTCTTCAATCTGACGCTTGCTCAGCAAAGTGATCAAGTCTTCGATCTTGTTATGTATTTCGCCATTCCCGGAATGGTCCGTGATTTCATCTATATCCTCAAACAGTTGAGCGGGTTTTACACCCAGAGCATTGATAATCTTGCCCAACGATTCCAGCGATATATTGCGGGCACCGCGCTCAACATCGCTTATATAGCTGAAGCTGAGGCCGGATTGTTCCGCCAGACGCTCCTGCGTCATCCCTCTTAACTTTCGTACCTTTCGGATTTGTTCACCTACCATTTGCTTAAATTCCATTATGTATCACCTCTACTTCAGCTTAGTAGAGTGTGATTGCGACTTTTATCCTATCATAGTGACACTAAGACTACACTTAAAAGTGAAGTTTATTGTATAATGGCCTTGAGTTGAATTGCCAAGATTCAACATTTTCCACCAAGGGGGGGATTCGTTCAGCGACTGAATGAAATGAAAGATAACCTTATACAAGGGACAAGTCATGCCAGGCATGATTATGCCCATCCCGGTCTTTTTTATTTTTCAGTCCATTGGCAATGCAGACCTGTTTGTACGGCAGATTCATGGCTTTACGGAGGGATGAAAATGGTACATAAGAGAATCACATCTGCACTGCTGGCAATTCTCATGATATTCAGCTTAACCGGAACAGTGTTAGCGGCACCGGTTGAATACGGCGAAGAGCTTCAGAACATGCCGGAGAACACGCCGACAGTATCGTTCAGCGATTTGCCGAGCACCCATTGGGCGTACAAATACATCGCGGACCTGGTGAACAGGAAAGTGTTTGAAGGTTATCCGGATCATAAGTTCCGCCCGGACAGGACAATATCCCGCGCTGAATTTGCAACCATTATCGTCAAAGCGGCTGGACTGCAACCGAAGAAGGTCAACTACTCTTCGTTCAGCGACGTCAAGGTGACGGACTGGAGCTCGCCCTGGATTGAGACCGCCAAAGACTACCTTACCGGTTACAGAACGGCAAACGGTGAGTACATCTACAATCCGACAGCACCTGCGCTTCGGGAAGATATTACGGTCGCCATTGTCAAGCTGAAGGGGTACGATGTCGCGCGTCTGGCCAATCGTTCCATCATTGAAGCGATGTTCACGGATTACGAGGGCATTTCGGAAAGCGCGAAGGACTACGTTGCCATCGCTGTCGAGAACGGCATTGTTTCGGGCTTTCCCGATGAAACGTTCCGCCCGCAAAACAGCATCACCAGGGCCGAAGCCGCCGCAATGCTTTGGCGGGCATTTATGTACGGCAACGACAACAAAGGCGTCGGAGGAGGAGATCAAACCGCTCCAACCACACCAGCGCCGGTAACTGAGCCGGATACAACGCCGGTTGACCCGCAATCGCCAGCGCAACCGCAACAGCCTTCACAGGCGGCGAAATTCAGCGTGGATACGCTTGTTGGCGGGACTGGACACGGGGATATAGACGGGCCTGTACATATGGCGAAAATTAACGAAGTGGACAGCATGGTCGTGGATAAGGACAATAATGTATATTTCCTTGACAAGTCACTGAAAAAAGTGCGCAAGTTCAACGCTTCAAACGGAACGGTCGAAACCTTCCGCAACATAGACAGTGATTTTAACTGGAATTATGAGAAAGACGGCAAGGTTACGCGATACGATTACACCAACTTTAATCCCGAAATCCTGGCTTACAACAATATTAACAACGGAGTGTATCTTCTTGGAAAAAATCTAGAAGTTTCTCAAATCTTTGAGTTAACGCCTGCTGTTTCGCTTGTTTCCTATGGAAGAGATCCCATTGGGGTAAGGTATTTTCTCTCTAACGGTTTCTTCCGGATTGATGACAATAACAATTTTATTTTTGGTGGTAGTAATGAATCCTGGCACAGATTTTCATACATTTTTTCATCCCAGATTGGATCTGAAGCGCAAGTAATTGCAAGCGCTTCGGAAAACACCGGTCCAGGTTTTAACTATCTTTATCCGATGGATGTAATCAGCGTGAACGGAAATGTATTCGTATTTGACACTTACTTCAAAAGATTATCCCAAATTCAATTATTCCCGCGGAAAGTCGAAACAGTTGTACAGTTTGACCAAATCACTTTTGATTCTGTTACCGCTTATGAAGGCAAATTTTATCTATCCAGCGGCACTACGATCTACGAACTGACGACAGACGGCAAACTGACCACCTTCATTGACGGGAAAGACCTGACCTATAATGACGGCAACACGATCAGGAAAATTAGTCATATGGCCTTTGACAGCAACGGAAACGTCATTGTTTATGACGACGACAACAAGGCCATCCGGCGGATTAACCTGTAGGGCTATATACCAATTTCAGGGGAGCGGTCTGCTCCCTTTCTTTTTACCGCTAACGGCAGGGGGATACAGGCATGAACCGGAACTACTTTTGCCAACGTTGCCGTGACTTTCACGATGCGATGAGCGGCATCGGCATCAAACATTTACCGCATAATCTTTCAAAACGGGATATTGCCAACTTCATCAATGTAGCAACAACGATTCCCACCTATGAAGTTGTAACGCGGGGCATTCCGGGTGTCTTTAAGGGCACCGGCGAATTTGTCCGCGAGGTAAAAATTGCGCAAACCCTGCAGGACAAATTTCCCAATGTGGATGCATACAAGTCAACCGACGGCTTCAAGGATTGGCTTGCTGAACGCATGCAGATGAGCAACAACGCGGGTGCAAATGCGCTGAGCCGCATTCAGGGAGACGCCGCTGGCGAAGTGGATTTCGTTAGAGAGATGCAGGGAGACATCCGCAGTTTGTTCACCAAAACGGATTTTCCGCGCAATGCGGACGGGAGAATCATCAGCAACAATCCCGGCATCGACGCTGTTGAAATCAACCGCTTCACGGGAGATATCGTCAACGAGTACCAGATCAAGACGTTGCGGTCTGCGGACAGCATCGACAAGACGCTGGAAGACTTCCTGAACAACGATCACTACAAACCGACAACCGTACTTGTCGGCCCGCAGGAATTGATCGATCGTGCGCATGAGCTTGGCATACCGAATCCGACCAAAGTGATGGGAACGTTGCAGGACAATCTGCAATCCGCACAAGAACTGAGCGACAAGATTTTGAACGGACAACTGGCAGTCGGCATGACTCCGGGAGCGGTTGCCGGAGAATTGATCAGCGGCGCAGGCATCGGCGCGGCCATCTCCGTCACTGTATCCGGGCTGATTACATACTTGCGGTACAAATCCGGCAACATCACGTTCGATGAGATGAAATCGAAATTGGCCAAAGACGGAGTCAAAGGAGCCGTTACAGGCAGTGCGCTGGCGGGATTATCGCTCTTTATTCCCGGAGGGTTGATTGGAGCGGGGATCGGCTACACCGTCGGCTTTGCACTTCGCCGGTTGCTCGATGAAGCATATGGCGACGGTATGTTCGGCGAAGTCATGAAGCTGACCGGGGCCGTTCACGCCAATGTGCAAATGGTAAACAACGGAGCGGTTTATATTGCGCATATTTCCGAAATGAACAGCCATGCATTGGCCAGAGCGGTCACTGTGGTTGATGATTTGTACAATGACCGTATCCAGGCTGACGACATCTACACCCTGTTGGAGCGGGTTCATGACAATGGCATGCGGATCGATTACAGCGAATCGGCGGAAAGCATATTTGCCAGGCTGGATGCGATGCGCAACCTGATGAAAGGGGAGGAATCACCTTGAGCCAATTACCTGCAAATGCAGTGAGCATTCCAAATAAGCGGCAGGTACAGGAGACCATCAAAAACAATCCGCGGCTTGTGGACGAATCACAAGTGCGGTCGATCGTCAATGAATGTCTGTCTCAACTTGCCAGTATTGAATACAGGCTGGACAGGCTGGAGAATCGGGGATTTCTAGGACGCATGTGGGATATCGTCAGCGGCCAAACGCACCGGGAAATGATTTCGCTGATGCGTGACTTGTCCCAAACCCAGCAGACGACAATCAAGCTGGTGCTGACGCTGGCGGTGTATCACGCGCAAAACGTGAAAGTCATGAACGAAATACTGGACGAACTGGATCGGGCCAAAGGATTGCATACGAGAACGGCTTCGCATATTGAATTTTTGTACGAGCAGGTGCAGTTGATACGGGATATGCATGGAAAACGCAAGCCGCCAGCCGGACACCTCCGCAGATGGATATTGTCCGCCGCGCTGATCGGCATCATTGCATTGCTCATCTTTTTGTGGGTTCAGAACATGGCATAAGCTGAAAGGAGCAGATCAAGCATGATGACGTTGAAGATGGTGTTATTCTTCAAAATATTAAGTTACTCCGCCATCGGATTCAGCATTCTGTATTTCATCGTCGCCAAAATCATAAAGAAAAGCGCGAAGATCGGCTGTCTGGTTTTTATTCTTGGCATTGCATTCTACGCGCTGGCTACCCACTTTGAAGATCAATTCAGGCGTTTTGGCGGCTACTAGAATCAAACCGAGGTGTTGAAATCATGAAATGGATTAAAGCTTTGCTATGGATGTCCGCGATTGTCGTTTGCGTGGTTATCGCTTACAACGAATTCTATCCGAAAGAGATGTTTTTGGTCACCGCCGTGGAGGAAGGAGATATCAAAGCGGTGGAGCGCATGCTGAAGAAGGGGGCTGACCCGGATGCATACGCTGGCAGGTCGCTGACGCCGCTCAACATCGCTTTGATGAACGACAATATCGACATGGTTAAAATCCTGTTGAAGTACGGCGCAAACCCGAATGCGTACGGCAAACTAAGCGATGCCGATATGACACCTCTCAGCCTCGCTGTTGTCTACAACAAGCGACCGGCTGATGTCATTCGATTGCTGATCGACGCCGGTGCAAATCCCGCGAAAGATTTTTATGCCTTGCACGCGGTCATCGAGAAGGGCGATCTGGATGCAGTGAAGTTGCTTGTCAGCGGCGGCGGTGATGTCAATCAAGGACTGCAATCGGCAGTAGGGTCTAATCAGGTAGAGATCGTGAAACTTTTGCTGGAAGCTGGTGCCGATCCGAACAAAGGCGTTTTGCTTGCAAAAATGACATACAACGACGAGATATTGCGATTGTTGGTTGAAGCGGGTGCAAGAGTGACAAAGTAATCGGATGATGTCTGTTAGATGCTCGTTACAATTTTCAGTTTTTGAGGATATATGAAATGTGAATGCAGGGCTGTTGGCAGGTTGCTTGCCAACCGCTCTGTTATTTTTATTCAGATTCCCGGCAAATTCAGCGGTTTGGCATGGAGAAGCGGGAAAGTGACCGGATAATCGAAGAATCACTCCCAATTCAAATTTCGGGAACAAAGACCTAAGAAACTATGGTAAAATCAAGTAGATCGAGTGTGAATTGGGAGGATCAACGTGGCAAGAACGTACTATTCCGAAGGCAGGCAGATTGCCAATTTTCTTCGCGGACTTTTCGGGTTGTTCGGATTTGCTTTGTATTTCTTTATCATTCCCGGACTGCACTGGAGCTTCCTGATTATTTTTCCGCTCATAGCGATACTCGTGGCGGAAATCATCGGGGCGGTATGGACGCGCAACAGGAGGAAATCCGCCAAAAATACTAAAGCTTCGGCTCAACAATCAACCAGGTGGAAAGTTCAGGCAACCGCAAAACAGGATAACGCCTCTAGGACAAAACGCAAATTGACGGATGAGGAAATCATCAATGCGGATATCGATACGCTGTCTGGAACCGACTTTGAACGTCTCATGGAATTGTACTACAAAGATAAAGGATATGATGTCCAGCGGGTCGGCGGCTCAGGCGATCATGAAGTCGATCTGATTTTGAAGGGCAAGGAAGGATATAAAATCGCCGTGCAATGCAAACGATGGAAGCAGGATGTCGGCAACGACATTGTATTGAGGCTCAAAGCCGGAAAACAGATTTACGGTTGCTACGACGCATGGATTATCACGACGAGTAACTTTACGCAAGCGGCCAGAGAAGCCGCCGAATCGTTGCGAATCCGTCTGATCAACGGTTTGACCGTGCATGATATGATCAGCCGATGGAGAAAAGAACGGGATAGTAATCATTTGAAAGGGTAGATTTCATTAATACTTAAGAGGGATTCCAAGGTATTAGTCGAAATATATATTTCAATTACTTTTCATCTGTGGTGGAGGGCTCAGGTAAATGACAAATGTTTATTCCAACATACATCAAAGCAGTGCTCTTGATCAACTAGAATTATTAGATCGTGAGGATTTATTGAATATTGTCAAAAACATGGTTAACGGTGGTGTTACAATTAGCTTTCATGGCAAAAGGACAGCAAGGGAAATTGATAAAAAAGTAAGACCACGAGTAACACGCGTAATCAGAAATTTATGTTTTGGACCAGAAGAAGAACAAGCCAAAAATTTAATTATTGAAGGTGAAAATCTTCAGGCTATGGTAACTCTTTATAAATACCGTGGCCAAGTTGATTTGATTGTGGCAGATCCACCTTATAATACTGGGCAACATTTTCGTTACAATGACAAGTGGGATACTGACCCAAACGATCCAGATCTAGGAACGTTAGTAACACTTGAAGACGGGTCACGTCATACAAAATGGATGAAAGCAATGATGCCCAGACTAAATATGATGAAAGCAATGTTAAAACCGACAGGTGTAATTGCTATATGCATTGATGATAACGAATTATTTCATCTTGGCATGATGATGGATGAGATATTTGGGGAGCAAAATAGGATTGGGATAATTAATTGGCAGAAATCATATGCCCCGAAGAACGATAGTAAACATTTATCAACAGCTACAGAATATGTATTAGTATATGCAAAAGATAAGGGAATCGCTAAAACCGGATTGTTTTCAAGGGATGAGGGTATGAATTCAAAGTACAAAAACCCTGATAATGATCCTGAAGGACCATGGAGAAATGATAATGCAACTGTTTCAACTCCATCCGAAAAAGATAGGTATGCAATTCAGTCACCTTTTACTGGTGCACTACATTACCCGGGTGCACGTGCTTGGGCGCATCCTAAAAAAAATATTAAAAAATGGCTGGAAGAATGGGGATCTAAGTATATAGAAAAAGATATTGGTGACGGTCGACCTAAGGCATTACTAATAAAAGGTGCACCTATTCCTAAAATTCCTGATGATATTAACTTAGATAATGATCCTGTGATTTTTGATGAAGAAATCTACAATGACCCTGTGATTATAAAGGCTCGAGAAATATCTGAACATATTCGAGATAACAAAGTGTGGCCCTTCCTGTATTTTTCTTCAAATGGAAGCGGAAGACCTGCAACGAAACGTTATCTCAATCAAGTGAAACAAGGCAAAGTACCTCTTACTTATTGGGCAAATGAAGATTATGACGAGCCTTTAGTTATAGGCGCCCAATCCTGGAATCACGAGGAATCAGGGCATAGTCAAGCTGGAATAAATGAACTTGATGCAATAATGGGGAAAGGACATAATTTCCAGACAGTTAAGCCATTAAAACTTATAAAAAAAATAATTCAGCTTTGGTGCCCACCTAATGGATTGGTACTTGATCCATATGCAGGTTCTGGCACTACTGGTCATGCTGTTCTTGAGTTGAATCATGAAACTGGATCCGACCGTCGATTTATATTAATTGAGCAGGGAAGTCCTGATAAAGGAGATAAATATGCTCGGAGTTTGACTCAAGAAAGAATTAGAAGAGTTATCACTGGTGAAAGGCCAGATAATAGCGGAAATTTAGTGAAAGTTGCAGAACCGATACGCGGAGGATTTGAGTTTAGAGTATTATCTAAGCAAATAGATGCAAAAACCGTTCTCTCGATGAAGAAGGACGAATTAATTGATGTAGTAATAACCTCGCATTGGGAAGCCGAAAGAAGAAGTAGTGCTAATCTAATACGTATTGATCACCCAGGATTTCAGTATCTTGTCGGTAAAAATGATCAGGATGAAGGATATTTTATAATTTGGAATGGAACAGATAAGGTTGGCCAGTTGGATATGGAATCTTATAGCATAATTGTACAAGAAGCAAAAAAGGCAAACCTTAAAGCGCCATACCACGTTTATGCAAGGTATGAAATCTTTCAATCTAAAAGTGTTAACTTTTACAAAATACCTGATAAAATTCTAGCTCATCTAGGCCTAAACGAAAATAGCGATAGATTTAACGATGAGGAAGGAAGTGACTAAATTGGAATTGATCCCTTTTCAAATAGAGGCATCCACACAAATTGCCGAACGGTTTAGAAAATATATGGAGGATCCTCTTACAGTAACGAGAACAAAAATAGTGCCATTTTATCAAAATTTATCATCGATAACTGGGAGCGGAAAGACATTAATCCTCTGTGACACTATTGAGCAAATTCGTAGTTTTCTTCCGATTGAGCCAATAGTGTTGTGGTTATCTAAGGGGAAGGTAGTTGTTTGGCAAACATTTACGAACCTATCAAATGGGAAGTATTCAAGCTTGCTTGGAGGTTACGAAGTTAAGCCGCTTTTGGACTGTAAACCAAGTGATATTGAGAGTACAGAGAAAGGTTTAGTTCTTGTAGCAACTGTAGGGAAGTTTAACCAAAAGGATAAGGAGCAAGGTGACCGAAGGGTTTTTCAAGTTGAATTAGACAGTGCAGACCAGTCATTATGGGATCAATTAAAATTACGAAGAGATCAATATGGGAGAAGAAGACCTTTTATTATTGTTTATGATGAAGGGCATAATTTGTCAAACCAGCAGACAGAACTTCTTTTGGAGTTAGAGCCTGATGCACTGATTGCCGCAAGTGCAACAAATCGGGTTCCTGAAGCTCTAAGTAGGATCATTGAGAGATTACGACAGGATAAGAATTGGTCCGATAATGACTTCGTTACCGCTGTTAAAAGTTCTGAAGTAGTAGAGTCAGGGTTAATTAAACGAAATATCATGCTTGGTGGCTACGTTACACCAATGGAAATAGCGATCGATGATATGCTCAAAGAAATGCAAAAAGTTGAGCGATTAGCACAAGAACTAGGACTTCCGTTTAGCCCAAAAGCTATTTATGTGAGTAATACAAATCTTGTCGCCGGTCTTACGAAAGATAACATTGAACGACCTTTTAATGAAAGGACGGCAAGACCAATATTGTTGTGGAGATATTTGGTTGAGAATCAAGGTATAGACCCTGATACCATTGCAGTTTATTGCAATTTGAAATTTCATCCAAAATATCCGGCCCCCAAAAATTTCATCCTGTTTTCCGGTGGGGAGTCTGATTATGAAAACTTTGTGCAAGGCAACTTTAAGCATATTATCTTTAATTTGACCTTACAAGAAGGTTGGGATGATCCTTCTGTTTATTTCGCTTATATTGATAAGGATATGGGTTCCAAAGATCAAATCACTCAAGTTATTGGAAGGGTTTTGCGACAACCAGGCGGAAAACATTACCCTTATCAGGAACTTAATACAGCTCATTTTTATATTAGGACTGATGAGAAAAATGCATTTGAGCAAGTATTAAGTGAGGTAGAGGCGAAACTGACAAGTGAGTTACCGGATTTGACTCTCACCGTACGAAAACAGGAGTCTTCCGGTACAAAGACGATGCTCCCGGCAAAGAAAGACCGAACAGTACCTGAAGTATCAATCAATTCGGTACATGCTAAAGAACCCATCAGGAAAATTATACAGCAAATTCATGATTATCGTAATGATAAAGTGAACACCATTGGTAAGGGTGGACGTATTCAAATACTTCAAACTATAGGATCAGGGCAAAGAAAGACAGAAGAATGGGTAGAGATTGAACATAGTAATAGAGTGACAGCTAGATGGGTGTTTGTAAGAGAAATTCAAAAGTATTACGGTAAAGCAGTTAATCTTTGTGATATTGAGGATCCTAAGTTTGATGCGTTAATTGAGTACCATAGTAGAGCGGCTGATCACATTAGAGAAGCGGCAAGGAAAGTAGTAAAGGCCTATATTGATTACTCTTCAATTATACAAAATGATTTTAATTCATATAAAGTTCCGGATATCCCGTATAATCCTGGGGACATGGTAAAATTCAAAAATGCGCTACACGAAGGATATAGTGGGCTAAACAAGTTAGAGAAGAAATTTGCCTTGGCTATTGATTCAACAAGAAGGGTTTGGTTTCGAAACCCATCAAAGGGTTTTTTCGAAATTCCATTACTTGATATGGGAGGAACTAAGAACTTTAATCCAGACTTTATTGTTTGGGTTGATAACTCAATTGTAGCCATTGATACTAAAGGCGATCACCTCATTATTGCAGACGCTGGGCGAAAACTATTTCATATAGAAAAATTTGGTAATGGACCAGATATCAAAATAAGACTTGTAACCGAAGGACAATGGAATGAAAACATCTCTAAAGAAAATAACGATGGGTACACAGTTTGGATGTTAAGAAACGGTAAGGCCTACCCAATTCATTGTAAGGACGTTTCGGAGGCTGTTCGAGTGTGTCTTACTTCAGATCCGTTTGGTCAAAGTATGCCAGCGGTTGCTGAATCACCTGGTCAATATCTGTAGTAATCATCTATGGATGTTGCTGAAATTGGTATAAGACTAATACTAAGGGATAGATCTTATAAGGGAGAGATCTGAGCCTCTCCCTTTATCTAAACAACTTTATGATTTGAAATATTCGTTTAAATGTGCTTGTATGGACTTAAACAAGGGCTTGAATCATGGTTTACTTCTGAAAAAAGAAAGATTTATAATAGTAACCGGATAAATTATAAAATCTTACATAAAACAATCGAAATAAGCAAAGTTGAATTAGGGATGGAGTAATATTGCTCTTTTCATATCCAACTACTGATCAAAAATTATTAATTCCGGAGATCGTTATCCATGGTACCACAAACGTAGGGGTCGAACTAATAAAACAGCATGGCATTCTATCCAGAGGGTTTAATCTATTTGGAAAACCAAAGCGGCCATCGTCCCTTGATTTTGGAGAAGGTTTTTATTGTACTTACAATAATAAAATTTGCAGGGAACAGGTTTATTTATTGTCGAAAACGCGTGCTTCCAACTTCCCTGGTGTTGTGCCGTGTGTAATATCGATTAGAGTTCATCCGGATATTAATTACGACAATTCATTAAAGTGTATCTATTTTGATGGAGACAGGGCAACAGATGGCTTAGAATGGGCAAGTTTTATAGTACATCATAGAGTACTTAAGGATAAGTCGCATTGTATCACGGATGTTTGCAACGGACATCCTGATATTATGATTGGGCCAGTGGCGGATGGCAAGGCAATCTCCGCTTATGCAATTGATGTATATAACGGAAAGATGAGCCTTGAAGATTTTTATGATGAAGTTACACAAGCCAAATGGTTTCCTGATTATAAGCAGATTGTGTTTGGAGAACGGGCTATAAAATATTTAACGCCGGTATTATAAATTCCTTTTCTTGTGTATAATGATATTAAGGTGGTGAGTGGTCATGAAGAAACATACGCAAGCAGAAATAACTAAAATGGTTGAATTGGTTAGATCCGAACTTATTGAACTGTTACTTGATTTAGGTCAAGGAAAGGAAAAAGCAAAAGTATTTGCGGAAACAATTATAAGAGAAAGCATGGATAATCTCCAAGCAACATTGGATATGCCGTATGGAGGAACTTTATCGCCTGACGAGCTAGCGGAAATGATGCTGACGCAGTATGTTTATAGACGTCATGGCCATATTAATGAAGAAGCCGCCGCCGCTGTTATAACTGCATAAATATATCCCCCATTTCCATTACATTGGATCTGGGGGTTTATTTTTGTGCTACATTTAATCAGTATTTACCATATCAATAGATACGGTGAACCGTATCATAAATGAGGGCAAGTTTTATGAGATTTTAGTTCCAATTTGAGGTTTACAGCTTACAGTATCTATAGTCATAAGTTTACAAAAAACGACACAATTCTGTAATATATACTTAACAGTAGAAAAAGGAGGTATATTGATGGCGTTGCCGCAAGCCTACTTAATAACGACTAAAAATCTGAATAGTTTTTTTAATGCTATTATTTCAGCTCAAGCGCCCGAGAGATTTTCCCAAAAGTTCCTTCAACAGCTAGAGTTTACGAGTTCTAACGATAGATTATTTATTGGTGTGTTAAAAGCACTACAGTTTATTGATGAGAACGGAGTTCCAATGCAGCGTTATTATGATTTTCTAGATCAATCCCAGTCAAGAATCGTTTTAGCAGAAGCGATTAGAGAGGCCTATTCAGATTTATTCGCCCTAAATAAACATGCAAATGCGATGACAGTCGATGAAATTATTAATAACTCAACTTTCGCAGCTTGAAAATCTGTGCTAAGCCTTGATGGAGCTAGGATTTCTTATCGAAAAATCTCGTTCTTGACAGAAAAACACCTTTCTTGTTTGGTAAAATGGAAGTTGCTAA
>Ga0310822_100413_pt1 | contig 21261 bp, 17 predicted proteins | sample P4_ome_2_FD_201313 | JGI IMG/M metagenome (GOLD analysis project Ga0310822, IMG submission 201313) | Sorghum-adapted microbial communities from Joint BioEnergy Institute, Emeryville, California, United States - P4_Day56_Rep2 | ecosystem: Engineered > Bioreactor > SSF (Solid state fermentation) >... | reverse complement strand
CTTCGGGCGTGTGCCGCCGACCGGTGTAATTTGTTTTTCTTGGATGACTTTGAGCAGCTTCGCCTGAAGGGCCAGCGGCATTTCTCCGATTTCGTCGAGGAACAGTGTACCTTTATCCGCGAGTTCAATAATACCGGGCTTGCCGCCTTTGCTTGCTCCCGTAAAAGAGCCGGATGTATAGCCGAACAACTCCGATTCCAGCAAACCTTCAGGAATGGCGCCGCAGTTCACTTCGATGAAAGGTTGGGATTTGCGTGCGCTTTTTCTATGAATCGCTTTAGCGATGACATTCTTTCCTACGCCGGATTCCCCGAGCAGCAGGACCGTAGTATCCACCTTGGCTACACGCTGCACCATCGTAATGACCCGCTTCATCTGCGGGCTTTCCGCAACAACGCCCGGAATGCGTGTTTCCTTCTCGCGCAGTTCTTCAAGCTCGCTCTCATACCGTTTGACCTGTTCCGCCAGCTCCTCGAAATTTTTCTTCAGGGACATGATCTCGGTCATATCGTGCGAATAGCTTACCACCCGCGCAAGTCTGCCCTGTTCGTCGAATACCGGGTATCCGGTCGCCATAACGACTTTATCTGTCTTCGTATGCTGGATAACCTGCTCTTTCACTTTCGTTTCCAGCACCTTCAGCGTTACAGAAGGCGAAAATACACCTGCTTCTTCTAATTCCTGTGAGCTTTTTCCATACAATTCTTCCGGCTCAATTCCGTAGATCTCACGACAGTTGCTGCTAACCCGCAAAACCCGCCCTGCTCCATCTGCAATTACAATATTGTCCGTCGATGTCTCAATGATTGCATTCAGTTCCATCAAAACGTCTGATACATTTTCCTGCTGGTCCTGCATAAACCGGCTCCTCCTTACAAACGGAATACAAAATGTATTGTTCCATCCATTATACACAGAAATGCCCTTGACCTACCTTCCATCCCCCAACTGTCCCGGCAAATCAAGAAAATGAATTTTCTTGATTTTTTATTCATATTTGAATTTGTTTTGATTCAAAAATGAATAAAACTCTGCCCGTTCTATTTCAGGCAGAGTTTTATTCGTTATTTGTTCACCCATTCAAGAAACGTTTTTTCATCAATAACCTGAATGCCCAGCTCGTTCGCTTTCGTCAGCTTTGAGCCTGCCGCCTCTCCGGCGACGACAAGGTCGGTTTTCTTGCTGACGCTGCCGGACACTTTTCCGCCCCGTACTTCAATCATTTGCTGGGCTTCTTTACGTGTTACATTTTCCAGCGTACCTGTCAGCACAACTGTCTTGCCCGAGAATGGCGAATCGGTCTTTACATCTTCCGTCCGCAGGCCTTTATACTCCATATTAACGCCGGCTTCGCGCAGACGGTTTATCGTCTCCGTTACTTCCGGCTTTTCGAAATATTTCACAACACTTTCGGCGATCTTCGTGCCGATTTCATGAATGGACACAATCTCTTCTTCCGTTCCCTTCTGCAGCGCCTCCATCGTACCGAAATGCTGCGCCAGCAGACGGGCCGCTTTCTCGCCCACAAAGCGAATACCAAGCCCGAAGAGAAGACGTTCCAGAGAATTGCTTTTGCTCGCCTCGATCGCCTTTAACATGTTATCGACTGATTTCTCTCCCATACGTTCCAGCTGAAGCAGTTCTTCCCGCTGCAAGTAATAGAGATCAGCCACACTGCGGATCATCTCATGCTCATACAGCTGGGTTACGACCTTCTCGCCTACTCCGTCAATATTCATGGCGTTGCGGGAAACGAAATGAATAATTCCTTCCCGAATCTGCGCCGGACACTGCGGATTAATACAGCGCAACGCTACCTCTTCTTCCAGGTGCACAAGTTCGCTCTCGCAAGCCGGGCAATGGGTCGGCATATGATACGGCTTTTCCTCTCCGGTACGCATGTCCGCCTTTACCGCTACGATCTCCGGGATAATATCTCCGGCTTTCTTGACTACGACATGATCGCCTATCATAATGCCTTTCTCGCGGATGATGTCTCCATTGTGCAGTGACGCCCGCTGTACGGTCGTTCCGGCCAGGCTAACCGGGTCAAGAATCGCGGTCGGCGTGATGGCGCCTGTACGTCCTACAGTAATTTCGATATCACGCAGAACCGTTACCACCTCTTCCGCCGGAAATTTGAATGCGATGGCCCAGCGCGGACTTTTCGCGGTGTATCCCAGCTCTTCCTGATACGAAAGGCGATCCACCTTCACTACCATGCCGTCGATATCATATGCAAGCTCGCTTCGTCTTTCCCGCCATCCTTCGACCATAGCAATCACTTCGTCAATCCCTTCGCATATGCGGCGTTCCGGATTCACCTTAAAGCCAAGCTCTTCAAGCATGTCCAGTGCCCCGCTATGCGTATCGACGGGGAGTATGTCTTCGCCGACTATGGAATACAGGAAAATATCAAGGGAACGCGACGCCGCGATTTTCGGATCAAGCTGACGCAGCGACCCGGCTGCCGCGTTGCGCGGATTGGCAAATAGCGGCTCCTCGCGCTCCAGTCGCTCTTTGTTCAGCCGCTCAAACGCCCTGCGCGGCATAAAAGCTTCGCCTCGAACTTCCAGGGTCAGAGGCTTCTTTAATTTAACCGGAAGCGAACGGATCGTACGCAAATTCTGGGTAATGTCCTCCCCGATACGTCCGTCGCCCCGCGTCGCTCCGCGCGTGAAACGCCCGTTTTCATAACGCAACGAGACGGCCAACCCGTCAATTTTCAATTCGCATACGTAGCGGACAGGTCCCTCTACGCCCAGCCCCTGTCGGACACGGCGGTCAAAGTCACGCAGATCCTGTTCGTCAAACGCATTACCCAGACTAAGCATCGGAGTGGTGTGCTCGACTTTCTCAAAAAATTCGAGCGGGGTTCCCCCGACCCGCTGGGTTGGGGAATCCGGCGTCAGCAATTCCGGGAATTCTCCTTCCAGACGAATCAGCTCCTGCATAAGCTTATCGTATTCATAATCAGAGATTTGCGGGTCATCTTTTACATAGTACAGGTAGTTATGCTGCTCGATCATGTCGCGCAGCTCTTCTACCCGCTGAACAGCCTCGTTTTGATCCATCCTATCTCCCTCGCTTACCCCTAGTTAATTTAGAAAGAGATTCTCCTCTTTGCTTTATAATTTTTTGATTGGAGCAAATTTAGCCAGGAGCTTTTTCAGACCCGTAGGGTTCGGGAAGGCGATAGTCAGCTCTAAATCCTGGCCGCTTCCTTTTATCGACACCACTGTGCCGATACCCCACTTGCCGTGCTCCGCTTTATCGCCTGCTTTCCAATCAAGCGCCTCCGCGCCGCCTTCTGCCTTTACAGCCGAAGCGCCGCCCATCGTTTGCGTGCTGCGCATCGGGACAACGCCGGCACGCTGCTGCGGCTGTGCTGCTCGGCTGTCCACGCGCCCGTTGCGAGCCGCAAGCCGCTGCTGTACTATGCCTTCCGGCTGAATTAGATGTTCCGGAATCTCCTCGATAAAGCGGGACGGTGCGTTCATCTTCGTCTGTCCGTATAAGGTTCGCATCAGCGCCCGTGTCAGGAATAGCTCTTCCTCAGCACGTGTAATGCCTACGTAGGCAAGACGTCGTTCCTCTTCCATCTCCACTTCTTCGAGAAGCGCCCGGGAATGCGGGAAGATTCCTTCTTCCATTCCTACCAGAAACACCACCGGGAATTCCAGCCCTTTGGCACTGTGCAATGTCATCATGACAACCGCATTTCCCCGGTCCTCTTCCGTCTCGTCCAGCTTGTCGATGTCCGCCACCAGCGCAAGATCGGTTAGAAATGCTACCAGTGTCTTGTCCTCGTTCGTGCGCTCGAACTCCATGGTAACAGACAGAAATTCTTCGATATTCTCGATGCGGCTGCGCGCTTCCAGCGTTCCTTCCCGGCGCAGCTCTTCGCGGTATTCCGTACGCGTAAGCACCTCTTCCGCAAGCTCCGTCACACCCAGATATTCCTGCATGCCCTCCAATTCGGCAATTAGATGGGCAAATTTCACTACAGCGTCGCTAAGCCGTGCACTTAGGCCAATTTGGTCCACTTCTTGAATCGCCTTATACATGGAGATGCCCTGCCGGGCCGCATACGCCGCAATTTTCTCCACCGTACCCGCGCCAATGCCTCGCTTCGGCACATTAATAATCCGCGTCAAGCTCAAGTCATCGTCCGGATTGGAGATGAGCCGCAGATATGCCAGCATGTCCTTAATTTCTTTGCGGTCATAGAACTTTGTTCCGCCGACGATATTATACGGAATGCCCGATTTAACGAACACTTCCTCGATCACACGGGACTGCGCATTCGTACGGTACAGAATGGCGACATCACGGTATTCGCGGCCGCGGTCTACCGCTTTCTGTATCTCGTCGACGATATAGTACGCTTCCGAGTGCTCGCTGTCGGCCGTGTAGTAGCGAATCATGGCACCTTCGTCATTTTCCGTCCACAAATTTTTCGGCTTGCGTCCTATGTTGTTGCTGATGACCTTATTGGCCGCTTCGAGAATTCTCTTGGTAGAGCGGTAGTTCTGTTCCAACAGAATGGTCCGCGCGTTCGGATAGTCTTTCTCGAAATTCAAAATGTTGGTAATGTCCGCACCACGCCAACGGTAGATCGACTGGTCGGAGTCACCGACCACACAAATATTTTTATAGCCCGCCGCAAGCATCTTTACAAGCATATACTGGGCACGGTTTGTATCCTGGTACTCGTCAACATGTACATACCGGAATTTCTTCTGATAGAATTCGAGTACTTCCGGTACTTCTTCAAATAACTGAATCGTCTTCATAATCAAATCATCAAAATCCAGCGAGTTGTTGCTTTTCAGCTTTTTCTGGTACAGGCTGTAAACCTGCTGGGCGATTTGTTCGACCGGGCCTGCCACCATGCCGCCGTACTGTTCCGGCGTTTTCAACTCGTTTTTCGCGCTGCTGATGAGTCCAAGCACGGCACGCGGATCGTATTTCTTCGGGTCGATATTCATCTCCTTCTGACATTGCTTGATAACGGATACCTGGTCGCTCGAATCCAGAATCGTGAAATTGCGATTATAGCCGATTCGATCGATGTCACGCCGCAAAATACGCACACACATGGAGTGAAACGTCGAAATCCAGATGTCTTCGGCGTCCGGTCCCGCAATTGCCGAAATCCGATCTTTCATCTCGCGCGCAGCTTTGTTCGTAAAAGTAATCGCCAGAATGCTCCATGGCGCCACGTTTTTTTCTCTCAATAAATACGCGATGCGCTGGGTCAGCACACGCGTCTTTCCGCTTCCTGCACCGGCCAGGAGCAAGAGCGGTCCGTCCGTCGCAAGCACGGCTTCTCTCTGCTGCGGATTCAGTCCCTGCATAGCATCTTCACTATTTATAAACAAGGCGGATAACTCCTTTCCATGCAAACGTTACCCTGTCATTATAGCAAACATTCATTCCTCTTTGTCCGGCGATTTCCCTGTGAATTAAAAGGCTTCGTCATTTTTTCGTAGACTTGACCGCATCTACTGTGGCCAGCGCCTGCGCCAGCTCTTCGTATACGACATTGCCAACTACCACGGTATCTGCCCAGCGCGCTATTTCAACCGCCTGTTCCCGGTTGCGAATGCCGCCTCCGTAGAAGATCCGGCTGTTATGCACTACTTTTCCCGCCGCCTGTACGAGCTTCGGATCACCGTATGTGCCGCTGTATTCGATATAAAAAATCGGCAGCTTCAGCATTTGGTCCGCAAGGCGTGCGTAAGCCTTTATCTCCTCTTCGCTGACGGGAGTCCGGCTCTCTGTCAGCCGCCCTACAGCCGAATCCCCGTTGCCGACCACATATCCTTCGACAAACACTTCATCCCATTTAATAAATGGACCGTACTCTTCCAACCCTTTTACATGTGCATTGAAAATCCAGTCGGGATTTTGCGCATTCAATACGAGCGGAATAAAATAGGCGTCAAAACCCGGTACGATAGCATCCACGTTTGAAATCTCCAATACACAGGGGACGGCGTACCTGCGGACCCGGCTCAGCAAATCAATCGTATTGTCAAACGTAATGTTGGTTGTACCTCCGACGATAATGGCGTCTGTTCCAGATTCACATACTGCTTCCAACGCTGCGTCTTCTATCGCTTTATCCGGATCCAGCTTAAAGACGTGCCGCCATTTTTCCATGTCCATTTCCAACTTCATAACCTCCTGCTTCTAGCTTTTACCGAAAAATAAAACACCTGTCTTCCAGTCTTGCCTGAAAAACAGGTGCCTATCTCTCTCTTATGCTTTTTTCTTACCGCTTAACCTGTCCAGCGCGGCCATGTATCCGCCGTTGCCGTAGTTCAGGCAGCGCTTCACGCGCGAGATGGTCGCCGTGCTGGCGCCGGTTTCCTCTTCGATCTGGCTGTATGTCTGCTTGTCACGCAGCATGCGCGCCACTTCCAGGCGCTGTGCCATCGATTTCATCTCATTGACCGTACACAGGTCATCAAAGAATAAATAGCAATCTTCTATCGATTCCAATAAGAGAATCGCTTCGAATAGCTGTTCGAGCTCTTTGCCTTTAATCTTATCTAATTGCACCGACTTTCCCTCCGTTCCCGGCACACTTACTCTTTAAGCAAGTACTGCTTTACATTGCTTAAGAAGTAAAGCATAGGCTATTTTTATAATATGAAATTTACCGCGGTTTGACAAGGAAAACGTTTTTCGATAAGGCAAGCATTTACTATTCAAACGTGAGATGATCCGCAAGTGTAGGGGTTGTCGGCACGATGTTTACCCAGGTTGTTCCCGGATACAGCGGCATCTCTACGCCGTTCTGATAAGCGCGGATGGCTCCGTCTTTTCGTTCCCACGTAATCTTAAGGGCTTGTCCGCGCTGAAACAGATAGCCTTCGCCCGGCCCCATTGTATCGATTTCCAAGCGACCTTCGCTATCAAGCGTGCGATGCTGCGACGCGATAACCAGCACATTGGTCGCTGTCAGCTGTTTGCCGGTTTCTTTATCCATATGGGGTTTGCCTGCAGTAAAGCGCTTGTACTGCTTCGTATCCGGGTCATACTCATACCCGGCCGTGTTCCGCTTTGAATATTGAATCTTTATTTTTGTTCCCGGCTCCCCCTGTACACTATCGCTTTCTTTCCTGAATCGGAACACCGGCACCTCTCCGCCCAGCCTATATCCTTTTTCTTCCGCGCCTTTGCGCAGCTTTTCAATACTTGTATACAAATTATGGGGTGCTTTGCGTGATTTATCACGCCAGTATGCTTTCGGATATGCGTAAATCTCGTCCATATCCGCATACCCCCCGTCTCGAATGATGCTTAGCGCCGCGACACTGCCCCCGGCATGCGAAAGAATAGCATCAAAACCCTGACCGATTTCGATATTATAAGGACGAATGCTGCGTACGGGTCCGACCACTTCAGGAGACTTGCTCTGATAAAATGCCATAAAGCGCGTAATCAATCCTTCTTCAAGCATTTCATATACAACGTCTGCCTGATCCAGTCCGGACTGGGGCCTTGCTTTAGAGTGATTGTTAATCATCACCATCACCACCCGGTCCGTAATTTCAGCATCCACAGGCAGTCCGGTCAGCGGCGCGACAATCACCGGAGCCTGATTCTGCGTTTTCTGTACCGGCGCAGCCTCCTGCACCGGCTTAGCCGCCGGATCTACCGCTTGCTTGCCGCATCCTGCGCTCGTTACGGCGAGTGCCGTCATAAGCAGAAGTGCGGCTGTTTTCTTGTATGCCATGCTTCTCCCTCTTTCTTGTAATCTTGTATTTCACAATGCATAAGAAAAACTCGCGGGCGTTGCCGGTCTTTCCCTAAAAAAACCGTCTTCCTACTTATTATGTCGGAAGACGGCCCGGTATAATCTATGATTTTGGAAAAAAAGAAGATTAATGACCACCTAGATAGGCCATTCTTACCTGATCGCTTGCGTTTAGCTCGTCGGCTGTTCCGGAAAGGACGACACGCCCGGTTTCGATAACATAAGCCCGGTCAGCGATGGATAAAGCCATGTTGGCGTTTTGCTCAACGAGCAAAATCGTTGTGCCCGTTTCATTAATCTCTTCGATAATACGGAAGATCGTTTTAACAAGCAGCGGAGACAACCCCATCGAAGGTTCATCCAGCAGCAACAGCCTGGGCCGTGCCATCAGCGCCCTTCCCATCGCCAGCATTTGCTGCTCCCCGCCGGACAATGTACCCGAAAGCTGTTTGCGGCGCTCCAACAGACGCGGGAACAGCTCGTATACCTTCTCAAAATCCTGGCGGATACCGTCTTTGTCATTACGAAGAAATGCACCTAGCTCCAAGTTTTCTTCCACCGTCATATTTGCGAATACGCGGCGGCCTTCCGGCACATGAGAGATTCCCTGTTTTACAATCGTCTGCGCCGGTTTGCCTGCAATCGATTGATTCAGATACATGATTTCCCCTTGCTTCGGTTTCAGAAGGCCGGAAATCGCTTTGAGGAGCGTACTTTTTCCGGCGCCGTTCGCCCCGATGAGCGTTACGATTTCGCCCTGATTAATCTCAAGCGAGACACCTTTCAGCGCCTGGATGTTACCGTAATATACATTGATTTCGTCTACTTTTAGCATCAAGAAACCTCCTCGCCGAGATACGCTTCGATAACCTTCGGATTGTTTCGGATCTCCTCCGGCGAGCCTTGTGCGATTAATTGTCCGTGATCGAGCACGTAGATTCGCTCGCATACCCCCATGACCAGCGGCATATCATGCTCGATCAGCAGAATGGTCAGATGAAACTCTTTGCGAATAAATGCGATCAATTCCATAAGCTCCCGCGTTTCCTGCGGATTCATCCCCGCCGCCGGCTCGTCCAGCAGCAGAAGCTTTGGATGCGCCGCCAATGCACGGGCAATCTCAAGCCGGCGCTGCTGACCGTACGGCAGGTTCTTGGCCATTTCATATCTTAGACCATCCAGCTTAAAGATTTTAAGAAATTCGATTGCCTTTTCTTCCATTTCTTTCTCGCCCGAGAAATGGGACGGCAGGCGGAGAATAGAGCTTAAAATCGAATGCCTGGCCAGCGAATGGTACGCGACCTTTACATTATCAAGCACGGACAATTCGCCGAACAGCCGGATGTTCTGAAAAGTTCGGCTGATGCCTTTTCGGGTAATCTGGTAAGGAGCGAGTCCGTTCAGTCTCTCTCCGTTCAGCATAATCTGGCCTTCCGTCGGCACATACACCCCGGTAAGCAGATTAAAAAACGTAGTCTTGCCCGCCCCGTTCGGGCCGATCAGGCCTACGAGCTCTCCTTGATGCAATTCAGCATTAACGCCGGAGACGGCTTTCAATCCCCCGAATTGAATGCCGACATTGTCTACTTTAAGCAGCGGTGTGTTTGCCATCCGACTCTCCTCCTTCAATGCCCTGACGTTTCTTCGTAAAGAACTGGGTAATCTCTTTCGTACCCATCAACCCCTTCGGACGGTATATCATCATGACTACAAGCACAAGGCTGTAAATGATCATCCGTGTTTCCGGATAATCCTGAAGGAAGGCGGAGACAATCGTTAGAAGTATCGCGGCGATGACTGCGCCCGACATACTTCCCAGACCGCCCAATACAACGAAGATTAGAATGTCAAACGACTTCAGAAAACCGAAGTTGGTCGGCTGGATAATGTAGAAGTTATGTGCGTATAGGCCGCCCGCTATTCCTGCGAAGAACGATCCGATTACAAACGCGGCTACTTTGTAATACGTCGTGTTAATCCCCATCGCATCGGCAGCAATCTCATTCTCACGAATGGAGATGCAGGCCCGGCCATGGGTGGAATTTGTAAAGTTTACGATAACAATAATCGTCACCAGCAAGCAGGCAAATACCCATGTCCAATCTGTCAGGTGGGATACCTGCATGCCGCTTGCACCGCCGACATAGTCAACATTCAGCAGAAAAATCCGTACAATTTCCCCGAATCCGAGCGTGGCAATCGCCAGGTAGTCACCTTTTAAGCGAAGGCTCGGAATCCCGATAATCAGCCCTGCCACTGCAGCGGCAAGCCCGCCCACCAGTAGAGCGACGCCAAACGGCATCTGCAACTTCATCGTAAAAATAGCGGATGCATACGCTCCGACCGCAAGAAATCCGGCGTGTCCGATTGAGAATTGACCTGTAATCCCGATAATCAAATGCAGGCTTACCGCCAGAATAATGTTAATCGCCATGAAAAAGAGCGTATTAATATAGAATGAATTCAATATTTCTCCTGAAATTAGCACCTGTCCCACCACATATACGGCAAGCGCCAAGACAATAGAGAGCCAGAATCCCTTCTTCCGGTTGATATTCGCCATCGCTTTGCCTCCCTATACTTTCTCCCGTACGTTTTTACCAAAAAGCCCGGACGGTCTGAAGATTAAGATAAGAATGAGAACGACGAACGCAACCCCGTCGCGCCATAGAGAGTAGCCCACCGCACTGACAAGGGACTCGATTACGCCAAGCAGCAGACCGCCTACCATCGCGCCCGGAATAATACCGATACCGCCCAGCACTGCCGCGACAAATGCTTTCAGACCTGGAATAATGCCCATCAGCGGTTCAATTTTTATATAGTAAAGCCCAAAGATAACACCTGCTGCACCCGCCAGGGCTGAACCGATGGCGAACGTGGCAGAGATGGTATTGTCAACATTAATGCCCATCAAACGAGCCGCTTCCGCATCGTATGAAACCGCCCTCATCGCTTTTCCGATTTTTGTCTTATGAACGATAAACTGCAGAAGAACCATCAAAACAACGGATGTACCAAGAATAAATAAAGACTGGCTGCTTATCGTAGCCCCAAAAATATGAAAACTAGTGGACGGCAACACATCACCCGGATACGCTTCCGGCTGCGCGCCACGCACATAGATTGTTCCATATTCAATAAATAAAGAAACCCCGATCGCCGTAATCAATGCTGCAATACGCGTTGCATTGCGCAGCGGCTTATACGCAATCCGCTCAATCAACACCCCGAAAACCGAGCACACTGCCATCGCGAGCAACAGCGCCGGGAAAAAGCTCATGCCCAACCCTGTAATTGCATAAAATCCGACAAACGCGCCCACCATGAATACGTCACCATGAGCAAAGTTAATAAGCTTAATAATGCCGTATACCATCGTATAGCCCAGCGCGATTAGCGCATAAATGCTTCCCAGCGAAATTCCGTTTATCAGTTGTTGTACAAATTCCATGTATGCACTCCCCTTGAGCCGCACTTTCGTGCAATAATGCGTTAATGTGTGGTATAAATTCCGAATGGGGGGACCCCTCCCCCCATTCGGCCGCGGTGTTACCCGCTTATGGATTTACTTTTGTCTTGAATTCTTGCTTGCCCTCTTTGTATTCCAAGATAACAGCGGATTTAATCGGGTCGTGCTGCTCATTGATAGTCAGCTTGCCGGATACAAGCTGCAGGTCTTTCGTTTGTGCCATTGCATCTTTGATCTTCGCCGGGTCAGCATCGCCTGCACGCTTGATGGCATCAGCCAGGAAGTACGCGGAGTCGTAGCCAAGTGCGTTGAACGCGTCCGGAGATTTGCCGTTGTATTTCGCTTTGAACGCGTCTACGAATTTCTTTACAGCCGGATCACTGTCGCCAGAAGAATAGTGGTTTGTAATAAACGTATTGTTCAGAGCCTTAGCGCCAGCGATTTCTACAAGCTTAGGAGAATCCCAGCCGTCGCCGCCCATAAATGGAACGTTAAGGCCAAGTTCACGTGCCTGCTTCAGAATCAGACCTACTTCTTCATAGTAGCCCGGTAAGAAAACAAATTCCGGATTTGCGGACTTAATGCGTGTAAGCGTTGCGCGGAAGTCTGTGTCTTTCGCTACATATGCTTCTTTTGCCACTACTTTGCCGCCGGCTTTTACAAACGCTTCTTCAAACGATGCTGCCAGGCCCTTCGCATAGTCGCTGGAGCTATCGATGAAGATAGCGGCGCTCTTTACTTTCAGATCATTGGTTGCAAAGTTTGCCGCTACCGTGCCCTGGAACGGATCGATAAAGCAAGTGCGGAATACATAATCGTTTACTTTACCATCTTTGTTTGTGATGGTCGGGTTTGTACCCGTTGGCGTCAGAAGAACAATTTTGTTATCCTGTGCTACTTGCACCTGTGCCAATGTGTTCGTACTTGTTGCTGCACCGATAATGGCAACTACTTTGTCCTGGCTGGCTAACTTAATGGCACCGCTTGTCGCTTCCGCCGCTTCAGACTTGTTGTCTACTTTTACAAGCTCAAGTTTCTTACCGTTGATGCCCTCTTTGTTAATCTCTTCAATCGCCAGTTCAAGACCTTCGACGGCGGATTGTCCGTATGAAGCTACCCCGCCTGACATCTCGAGGTTGGCACCGATTTTAATTGTTTCGCCGGATGCGCTCTGGCCGCTGCCGCCCGAAGCCGCTGAATTTGTGTCTTTCGCTCCGCCGCAGCCCACCATCATTCCAGCGGATAGCATGAGAGATAGGAGAATGCCTGTCATTTTTCTCTTCTTCATTATGTAACCCCCATTTTTAAATAAAATAAAATCCTCTTTCCCCAACGATCGTTTATCTTATTTCTAAACGAATCCCCCCTATGTATTCCTTCTGAATTACTTGATGAATAAAACTGTTTCCAATAAAATAAGTATTCTGAAAATATTCTACCTTATTCTTTTGCTTTCGTCTAGTAATATAGGATTTTGTTTTTAAAAAAAATATAACTTTTTGCATAAGTAAAAATTAACCTTTATTACACTTAATAAAGAGCTGAAAATTCGATCAATTTTGCCGTGCCAAGTGTTTGATTGGTTAGCTATTTTCCAGTGAAAAGCTGATACTCTGATGCATATTCTTCTTCTCTTTCCACATGATAAAAGCGAGATATGCAGGCTTTCTGTAAAGGAGGAAGTACAATGAGGAAAAATGTAGGACTCAGTGATGCACTCATTCGTATCACGCTTGGACTTGCCGGACTTTCGTACAGCACGGCCAAAATGGTGCGCTGCCCGCATCGGACATCCCCTATGATTATCGCCATACTGAGCGCAATGAAGGTTGCAGAAGGAATTATCCGTTTCTGTCCGATGCTTACGATGCTGGGCGTTAGTACCGCCAACAATAGAGATAAGCGGCCATACCGTATCTCCAGCTATCCGCGCCGCTGCAGGTAACGAAGAAGAATGCTACGTAAAGGAGGAAGGGACGATGGATCGACTTATGTGGGAAGTCGTCAGTGACAATCTGTATGTAATTCTTACTGTAGTGGCCTCCATTATTATCGTTGCTTACATATGGAGCAGATATAATAGCAAACCACGCGGCCGGTACAAATCATAAGGCCGCGTGGCTTTCTTTTTACTTTATGTTTTTTTCTGCCTGGCGCAGCGCCTTCGCTCCGATATCGGTACGATAATGCGCGCCTTCGAAAGAAATTCGTCCGACCGTCTCATATGCTTTGCGCTGGGCTTCACGCAAATCATCTCCTAACGCTGTTACACCCAGTACGCGGCCGCCACTGGTAACGATGCGGCCCCCCTCTTCTGCTGTACCCGCATGGAATACGAGCGTATCCGCCGTATTTGCCGGCAATCCCGTAATCTCTCTTCCTTTCGGATACGAGCCGGGATAGCCTTCAGACGCCATAATGACGCAGACGGCTGCCTCCTGTTTCCATTCTACGCGGCACTCCGCCAATCTTCCTTCCACGGCCGCGAGAAAAATATCCGCCAAATCGCTTGCCAGGCGCGGCAATATAACCTGGGTTTCCGGATCGCCGAAGCGAGCGTTATATTCGATAACTTTCGGTCCTTTATCCGTAATCATCAAGCCTGTGTACAAAATGCCCCGGAAGGGCCGACCTTCCGCTACCATAGCTTTAGCAGTCGGCATCACAATCGTGCGTATAGCCTCCTGTACAATGGAGTTGTCCATATGCGGTACCGGCGAATACGTACCCATGCCACCCGTATTCGGTCCTTTGTCGTCATTAAACACCGGCTTATGATCTTGCGAAGGCACCATCGGAATCACCGTCTCGCCATCCACAAAGGACAACAGCGTCATTTCCTCACCTGCCAGATACTCTTCGATAACGACACGGGAGCCAGCACCGGCAAACACATCGTCTACCATCATCGAACGAAGCGCCTGTTCAGCCTCTTCCGGTGTGAACGCTACGGTTACCCCTTTGCCGGCGGCCAGCCCGTCCGCTTTAATCACAATAGGTGCTCCCTGCTCGCGCACATATGCCAGCGCCGCTTCATATTCGGTGAATGAACGATAGGCACCGGTCGGAATCCTGTATTTTTTCATCAAGTCTTTCGCGAACGTCTTGCTGCCTTCAAGTAAAGCTGCTTCTTTTTTCGGCCCGAAGATTTTGAGCCCTTGCTCTTCAAAGAAATCGACAATGCCACCAAGCAGCGGATCTTCCGGCCCTACGACTGTTAGCTCAATCTTTTCTTTTTTCACAAATTCCGCAAGGGCGGCAAAGTCATTGACACCAATCGAGATGCATTCCGCCATTTGCGCGATACCGGCGTTTCCCGGCGCGCAGTAGACACGGGATACATTCGGACTCTGGACAAGCTTCCAGACGAGGGCATGCTCACGGCCGCCGCCGCCGACAACGAGTACTTTCATGGTTTTCCCTCTCCTTATCCTAGTGTTTGAAATGGCGCACTTTCGTAAATACCATAGCGATACCATGTTCATTTGCCGCTTTAATCGAGTCTTCGTCACGGATCGATCCGCCCGGTTGAATAATTGCGGTAATACCCGCTTTCGCTGCTTCTTCCACCGTATCCGGCATCGGGAAAAATGCATCGGATGCCAGCACGCTGCGGAACGATTTCTCACCCGCCTGCTCGATAGCAATACGCGCTGCCCCCACGCGGTTCATCTGTCCGGCTCCTACACCGATGGTCATGTTGTCTTTTGCAAGTACAATTGCATTGGATTTTACATGTTTTACGACTTTCCAGGCGAATAACAGTTGCTGAATTTCTTCCCGAGTCGGCCTGCGCTCGGTCACTACTTCCAGGTCCGCTTCAGTGATTTGCTTCACGTCCTCTTCCTGTACGAGCATTCCACCTTCTACGCTGGTGATTTTCCAATCCGCTTTTTCTTTTGCAGCAAGGTCCCCAAGCTCAAGCAGACGCAGGTTTTTCTTCTCCTTTAAAACTTCCAGCGCTTCTTCCGTAAAGGAAGGAGCCATAATAATTTCGAGGAAGATTTCTTTCAGCAGCAGTGCGGTTTCTTTATCAATCGGGCGATTGGCCGCGATAATGCCGCCAAAGATGGAGACCGGGTCGGATTCATACGCCTTCCGGTACGCCTGAAGAATCGTAGCGCCTATCCCTACTCCGCATGGATTGGTATGTTTTACTGCAACGATAGCCGGCTCGTTGAATTCTTTGACAATGGCAAGCGCCGCATTGGCATCGTTAATGTTGTTATAAGATAGTTCTTTACCATGCAGCTGCTTGGCTGTCGCAACGTTGCCCTGACCCGCCAGCGGTTCGCGGTAAAAAGCGGCTCCCTGATGCGGATTTTCTCCATAACGTAGGTCTTGCACCTTTTCGTATGTTACGGTGTATGTCTCCGGCATTTGTTCGCCGACCTGTTCAGTTAAATATTGGGAGATGAGCGCATCGTATGCAGCGGTATGGCGGAATACCTTCGCCGCCAGCCTGCGCTTCGTCTCATCGGTAACGCTTCCGCCCTCTCTAATTTCTTCAAGTACGCTACCGTAATCAGCTGCATCGACAACAACGGTAACATACTTGTGGTTTTTCGCCGCTGAACGAAGCATGGTCGGTCCGCCAATGTCAATGTTTTCAATCGCTTCGGCAAACGGTACATTCGGCTTGCTGATCGTAGCTTTGAACGGGTACAGATTGACCACGACGAGGTCAATCGGCGTGATGTTGTGTTCCGCGATTTGCTGGCGGTGTTTCTCGTCATCGCGTACCGCGAGCAGGCCGCCGTGAATGTGGGGATCGAGCGTTTTTAGACGTCCGTCAAGAATTTCTGGAAAACCGGTGACTTCTGAAATGCCGATAACATTTACACCTTCTTTTTGCAACAGGGTTGCCGTTCCGCCGGTAGAAATAATCTCAACGCCCAGTTCCGTTAACTGCTTGGCGAATTCTACAATACCTGTCTTGTCTGACACGCTAATTAATGCTCGTTTTACTTGTACTTGACTCACAGTTTCTCCACTCCTCCACTGTATTCGAAATCTTCATCTGTTATTTGCACCCGCCGGCCATGCAGCCTTACTTTACTGTTAACAAGCAGTTGTATCACTCGCGGAAGCAATCGATGTTCTTCCCGGTGGATGCGAGCCGCCAGAGAAGTCTCGTCATCATTGCCGTATACGGGAATAGGGTACTGGGCGATGATCGGTCCTGTATCCATGCCCTCGTCTACAAAATGAACCGTAATCCCGGTAATCTTTACTCCGTAGCGGAATGCCTGGCCAATCGCGTCCTTGCCTGGAAACGCCGGCAAAAGCGACGGGTGCAGGTTAATAATACGTCCCCCGTACGCTTTAAGGAGCGTATCGCCGACAAGACGCATATAACCGGCCAGAACGATTAATTCGATTCCAAGCGCTTCAAGCCGATTAAGAATTTCGCGTTCAAAGCTGGGTTTATCCGGATAGTCCTGCGCCCGAAAAACAAACGCGGGCACCTGGTACTGCGCGGCCCGCTCCAGTACGTAAGCCCCCGGTTTGTCACAGACAAGCAACTTTACTTCCGCTCCTTCGAGCACCTGATTTTCAATAGCTTCCATAATGGCAGCGAAATTTGACCCGCTGCCCGAAGCAAATACGGCGATCTTCATTCCCAGCTCCCCCCGCCAAATCGTACGCCACGGTCTCCCTGCACAATTCGGCCAATGACCTGCGCCTGCTCTCCTGCTTTCTTAAGCACACGAAGCGCCTCATCCGCCTCGCTCTCCTTGACAATTGCAACCATACCGATGCCCATGTTAAATGTACGGAACATGTCCTGCTTAGAGACCTGTCCTTTTTCTTCTATTAGACTAAATACCGGAGGAATGGACCATGTTCCGTATTCGATATACGCGGTCGTGCCTTCCGGAAGAATCCGCGGAATATTATCGTAAAAACCGCCGCCCGTAATGTGTACAAAGCCGTTTACTTTTACTTTCTCCATTAAGGCCAGGCAGGATTTCACGTAGATGCGGGTCGGCGTTAGAAGTACCTCTCCCAGCTTGCCGTCCAATTCAGCTACTTCCTCATTCAGCGACAATCCCGCATCATCGAGCAGCACCTTGCGCACCAGCGAAAACCCGTTGCTGTGTACCCCGCTTGATGCCATACCGATAATAACGTCTCCCGGCGCAATGCTTTTACCGTCAATCACTTGGTCGGCATCCACTACTCCGACGCTAAACCCGGCGATATCGTATTCCGATTCATCATACATGCCCGGCATTTCCGCCGTCTCTCCGCCGATGAGGGCGCAGCCGGATTGTTCGCAGCCGTCGGCGATGCCCTTAACAATCGCTTCGATTCGCTCGGGAACAACCTTGCCGCAGGCCAGATAATCGAGGAAGAACAGAGGTTCCGCACCCTGCACGACGATGTCGTTAACACACATGGCGACAGCGTCAATGCCAATTGTATCGTGTTTGTCCATCGCAAATGCCAGCTTCAATTTTGTGCCCACACCGTCCGTACCGGAGACGAGTACCGGCTTTTTATATTTATTTATATCAAGTCCGAACAGCGCACCAAAACCGCCAAGGTCTGTCAGAACTTCCGGGCGGAATGTGCGCTTGACGTGTTTTTTCATTCTCTCGACTGCTTCATTGCCGGCATCGATGTCTACTCCTGCCTGCTTATAAGCCTCGCTCATGCCATCTCCCCCTATTTCTCCACGCAATTCTTCGTATCTTCGTAGATTTCCGTCGGATAACAGCCTGTGAAACAGGCCAGACAATGCCCGCGGTTCGGCGCCATGTCATTTCTTCCGATCGCGTCAATCAAGCCTTTTTCCGACAGGAAAACCAGCGAATCTGCGCCAATGTACTCCCGGATTTGTTCGATGGATTTCTTGCTGGCAATTAATTCCTCGCGGCTTGACGTATCAATGCCATAGAAACAGGGGTTTTTGACCGGAGGGGAGCTGATGCGCACATGCACTTCCTTCGCCCCCGCTTCCCGCAGCATCCGCACGATTCTCCCGCTTGTCGTCCCGCGCACGATGGAGTCATCGATCATGACGACACGTTTGCCTTCGACGACTTTGCGCACCGCGCTGAGCTTCATGCGTACGCCGCGTGCTCTCATCTCCTGATTGGGTTGAATAAACGTCCGGCCCACGTACCGGTTCTTAATTAAACCCAGCTCATAAGGAAGGCCTGCCGCTTCTGCATAGCCAATGGCGGCGGAGATGCTTGAGTCCGGAACCCCCGTTACAACGTCCGCTTCCACCGCGGATTCTCTATACAGCTGACGTCCTAATTCTTTACGCGCCAGATGGACGTTAATGCCATCGATATCGCTATCCGGGCGGGCAAAATAAATGTATTCAAACGAACAAATCGCACGCTGCGTCTGGCCGGCGAACCGTTCGGAACGCAGCCCCTTCTCGTCAATGACAATCATCTCGCCAGGCTCTACGTCGCGAATGTATTCCGCACCGACCGTCTCAAAAGCGCATGTCTCGGATGCGACGACATATCCTTTCTCCATGCGGCCGAGCACCAGCGGACGCAAACCGTTCGGATCGAGCGCTACGATCATTTTATTTTCCGTCATCACCAGCAGGGCGTATGCGCCTTTAATCATGCGCAGCGATTCGCGTACCGCCTGTTCGATTTCATAGCCAGAACGCGCGATGAGATGCGCAATCACCTCGGTGTCGCTCGTCGTCTGGAAAATAGAGCCCTGACGTTCAAGCTGATGACGAATTTGATTCGCATTCACCAGGTTGCCGTTATGGGCCAGCGCCAGGCTGCCCCCCGTGTACTTAAAAACAAGCGGTTGAGCATTTTCTAATTTGCTTTCGCCCGCCGTCGTATACCGAACGTGGCCAATGGCCATCCGTCCATGAATTCCGCTTAATTGATTATCGCTGAACGCTTCCGTAACCAATCCCATTCCGCGATGGTAAGAAAACTTCTCTCCGTCGGAAGCGCAGATGCCTGCACTCTCCTGCCCCCGGTGCTGCAAAGCATGCAGTCCGTAATATGTCAATTGTGGCGCATCGGGGTGATTGAACACCCCGAATACGCCACACTCTTCATTCAATTTATCCCAGAGCTCATCATGCTCCATCATTACTGCATCAGACATGCAATCGCACCCTTCCAGGCCGCTTTCAAATCCGCAAGCGGCGTATTAATCAGCTCGCGTCCGTTGATTTTCACCTTAACGGTGTCGGTGCCTACCGTACCGATTTTTGCGCACGGCGTGCCATTTTCCGCCGCTATTTCGCATACCTTCTCCACATGTTCCGGTCTGACGCTGAGCAGGACGCGTGATTGCGATTCACTGAACAGCGCAATATCAGGTCGCAGTCCGATGTTCCAATCAACGACCGCCCCAAGGTTCTGCTCGGCCGACTCTACGAGCGCTGTCGCAAGTCCGCCTTCCGCAAGATCGTGTGCAGAGGCAACCAGTCCCTGCTGAATGGCACTGAGCACGGTTTGCTGCAGCTTTTTCTCCACTTCTAAATCAAGCACCGGCGGACGTCCGATTACCGATCCATTGATAAGCTTCTGGTATTCGCTACCGCCGAGTTCCGCTCTCGTTTCACCGAGCAGCAACAATACATCGCCCTCATTTTTAAATGCCTGGGTTGTAATGTGATCGATATCATGAACCAGACCGACCATACCCACTACCGGAGTCGGATAAACGGCTTCCCCGTTCGTTTCGTTATAAAGGCTCACATTACCGCCGATTACCGGCGTCTCTAACACACGGCATGCTTCGCTCATCCCATCGACCGCTTTCTCAAACTGCCAGAAGATTTCCGGCTTCTCCGGGTTACCGAAGTTCAGGCAATCGGTAACGCCGAGCGGCTCTGCACCGGAACATACGACATTGCGTGCCGCTTCTGCCACAGCGATCGCACCGCCTACTTCCGGATCGAGATATACATAGCGTCCGTTACAGTCAATGCTCATCGCAAGCGCCTTGCGCGTGCCGCGAATCGCAACGACCGCCGCATCGGAGCCCGGCACGACTGCCGTGCTGGTGCGCACCATGTAATCATATTGGTTATACACCCATTCTTTGCTTGCCACTGTCGGAGCGGACAGGATTTTTTTCAATGTCTCATTATAATCTGCCGGTTCCGGAATATTTAATGTATCTACATTAGCAAATTCCTTGTAATACGCCGGCTCTGCCGAAGGTTTGTAGTATACGGGTGCGTCATCCGCAAGGCTGCGTACCGGAACTTCCGCTACAACTTCGCCTTTTTGCACAAGGCGCAGCTTACCATCATCCGTTACACGTCCGACAATCGCGGAATGAAGGCCCCACTTGGCAAAAATTTGTTCTACTTCGGCTTCACGGCCTTTCTTCACAACAAGCAGCATTCGCTCCTGCGATTCGGAGAGCATCATTTCATACGGTGTCATGCCCTTCTCGCGCTGTGGAACAAGGTCAAGATTTATCTCGATGCCGTTGCCGGCTTTGCTTGCCATCTCGGCGCTTGAGCAAGTAAGACCTGCGGCGCCCATATCTTGAATTCCAACTACCGCATCTGTCTGCAGCAGCTCCAGGCAAGCTTCCAGAAGCAATTTCTCCATAAACGGATCGCCTACCTGCACCGCCGGGCGCTTTGCCTCTGATTCTTCACTCAGCTCTTCGGAAGCGAAAGTCGCGCCATGAATTCCGTCGCGTCCGGTTGCGGCCCCCACATACATCACCGGGTTGCCGATGCCTTCCGCCACACCCTTCTGAATCTGATCATGATCGATAAGACCGACACACATCGCGTTCACAAGCGGATTGCCTTCATAACAACCATCGAAAACGACTTCGCCGCCAACCGTCGGAATCCCCATGCAGTTGCCGTATCCAGCGATCCCCGCCACTACATTCTCAAATAAATATTTCGTGCGGGGCGTCTCCAGTTCGCCGAAGCGAAGAGAGTTGAGGAGCGCAATCGGGCGCGCACCCATGGAAAAAACATCGCGGATAATGCCGCCGACACCGGTCGCGGCTCCCTGATACGGCTCAATGGCAGACGGGTGAT
>Ga0310822_100410_pt1 | contig 21306 bp, 16 predicted proteins | sample P4_ome_2_FD_201313 | JGI IMG/M metagenome (GOLD analysis project Ga0310822, IMG submission 201313) | Sorghum-adapted microbial communities from Joint BioEnergy Institute, Emeryville, California, United States - P4_Day56_Rep2 | ecosystem: Engineered > Bioreactor > SSF (Solid state fermentation) >... | reverse complement strand
CCGCATCGCCTTCGGATTCCGCAACCCAGAAAACCAACGCCGCCGAGTACGGTGGGCCTGCACCCGCCAATCCCGGCGGACGCCACCCAGCACCAAGCAGGTACGCCCCTGCTAACTCGGAAGAGCCACACACACCACCTGCGCGCCGCGGGAGAGCAGGCGCTCACACAGGTGCCCACCGACGAAGCCGGCCCCGCCGAACACCACCACCCGGTTCACGTCACGCATTTGGTCCGGGTACCCACGAAGTGATCGAGAAAACTTGGTGTTTGACGGTCTGGCGCGACGGTCGACGGAATTCGGACCATTTCGGACGATGCCACGGAATTGATCCTCGCCGATATCCGTATTTCGGTCGCATATTCGCCATTTCTGACACACATTGAAAATCAGATTCCCGAGTCCGCGGATACCAGCGTGGACCTGGATGATTCCGCTGGTCAGCGGGCTGAAAACGCATATTTCAATTTTTTCGTCAAACTTCTCGTTCGACAAATCTGATAGACTGGTAATCGGTTGGGGCTTTTGATGTGAAGCGGTCGAGGGGGAGGTTGGTATGACAACTATTCAAGACGTCAAAGTCGTCAACTTTGCCAGTGAAATTGCCGAGGAGGCCTTCGAGCTGGCTCGGCAGACGGCGTCGCTGCCCTTCGTCTATCCGCATGTGGCCCTGATGCCCGATGCCCATGTCGGCATGGGCGCGGCCGTCGGCACCGTGATTCCGACGTTGGGCGCGGTGATTCCGGCAGCCGTCGGTGTCGACATCGGTTGCGGCATGATCGCGGCCCGGACCCGGTTCACCGCCGATGACATCGCCGACAAGGACCCCGCCTGGCTGCGCAAGTCGCTCGAATCGTCCATTCCGCTGAGCCCGGGCAACTACAACCGGTCGCTACGCCGGTTCGATTTCACCCAGGCCCGGTTGGACCGCCTGGAGCGGCTTGCGACCGAAAGCGGCGTCGACCTGTCCCACTCGCCGAAGTGGCGTGAACAGCTCGGCTCACTGGGCGGCGGCAACCATTTCATCGAGTTGTGCATCGACGACGACGAGGTGGTGTGGTTGTTCCTGCACTCCGGGTCGCGCGGTGTCGGTCACAAAATCGCCCGCCGGCACATCGCCGCCGCCAAGCGGCAGTGCGAACAGCACGGCATCGATCTGCCGAACCCCGATCTGGCGTACCTGACCGAGGGAACGCCCGAGTTCGATCGCTACATCACCGAATTGAACTGGGCCCAACAGTTCGCGCTGGCCAATCGGGAAGAAATGATGGACCGGTTCCGGCAGTCCTTCGCCCGCTGGATGCGGGTCGACCCCGACGATGTCGAGGTGCAGCGGATCAACACCCACCACAACTACACGGTGCAGGAACAGCACGCCGGCAAACAGGTGTGGGTGACCCGCAAGGGTGCGATCAACGCGCATCCCGGCGTGATGGGCATCATCCCCGGGTCGATGGGCACCCGCTCCTACATCGTCCGCGGCAAGGGCAACCCCGACAGCCTCTGCAGCGCCCCGCACGGGGCGGGTCGCCGGTTCTCCCGCACCGAGGCGCGGCGCCGCTTCAGCGCCGACGATCTGGCCAAGCGGATGAAGGGCATCGAATACCGCCACGGTGCCGCGTGGGTGGACGAGATTCCGGACGCCTACAAGTCGATCGATCAGGTGATGGCGGACTCGGTCGACCTCGTCGAGGTGGTCACCAGCCTGCGTCAGGTCGTCAACGTCAAGGGCACCTGAGCCGCTAGGGCGACGGGTACAACTCGCCCCGGTTACGACGCGACCGCACGGGTATGCCCAGTGGCGGACCGCCGTGACCTTGACGCAGGGGGCACCGAGAGTTGACCGCTTCGACCAGACTGTCGTTTGTCATCGCAAGCCGCAACCGCGCCGCTGAACTCGCCTCGGTGGTGAACCGCCTGCTCGATACGACACCATGCCCGGTCATCGTGGTGGACAACGCATCCGATGATCACTCGGTCGACGTGATCACCCGCATCGCAGCCCGGTCGGCGAACCGGGTGCAGGTCATCGAGTTGGACAGCAACCGCGGCGCCGTCGGCCGCAATGCCGGGGTGGCCGCCAGCCGCACACCTTACGTGGCGTTCTGCGACGACGATTCGTGGTGGGAGCCCGACGCACTGGCGCTCGGTGTGGAAACCTTCGACCGCTACCCGCGCGTCGGGCTGCTCGCCGCCCGCACCACGGTGCTACCGGGCGGACGCATCGATCCGTTCAGCATCGAGTTGGCCCGCAGCCCGCTCGGGCACCGGCCCGATCTACCCGGCCCGTCGATCCTGGGGTTCATGAGCTGCGCGGCGATGGTGCGCACCGCGGCGTTTCAGGCCGCCGGCGGTTTCAGCGACATCTTGCATTTCCGCGGTGAGGAGCAACTGCTGGCCCTCGACATGGCGGCACTGGGTTGGGAATTATGTTATCTGGCTGAGCTTCTCGCGGTGCACCAGCCGTCGTCGGTGCGCGCGACCACCGCCGCCCAGGACGCCCGGGTGCTTCGCAACGACGTGCTGACCACCTGGCTGCGCCGCACTGGAGGCGCTGGGCCGGGCACCGGCTGTGGCGGCCGAACGCCGCCGGCTGCCGGCGCGGGTGGAACGGTCGCTGGCGCTGCTCGAAGCCCGTGAGAGGCCCCGGGTCCAGGCGCGAAACGGGCGCTAACCCGACGACATCTGTGAGGCCGTCGCGGACCGGTAGTCGGCCGGCACCAGCCGGTCATAGATGCGCTGGGTGTCGGTCGCGACCCGATCCCAGCTGTAGCGGGCGCGGGCCCGGTCGCGGCCCGCCGCGCCCAGGCTTTGGCGCAGAAACGAGTCGCGCAGCAGCTGATTGATCGTGTCGGCGAGTTCGGCCGGCCTCCGGGGCGGTACCAGCCGGCCGGTGACATCGTGCACGACCGTATCGAGCATGCCGCCCACCGCGGCGGCCACCACCGGAACACCGCAGGCCATCGCCTCCAACGGCACGATGCCGAACGGTTCGTACCACGGCGTGCAGGCCACCACATCGGCCGATCGCAACACCGCCGGCATGTCGGCGCGCGCGACCGAACCGTAGAGCTGCACCCGATCGGCCACCCCCAGCTCCTCGGCGAGCGTACACAACCGCCGAGCTTCCGGCTCCGTCCGCAGTTGCGAACGCCGCGGTCCGCCGACCACCACCAGCTCGGCGTTCGGGATGGCCGGCAACGCCCGCACCAGGGTGTCGAAACCCTTACGTGGCACAAACCGCCCGACCGTGACGATGCGGCGCCGCTCCCCCCGAGGTGCCTGCGGCCCGTCCGGTGTGAACAGGTCGAGGTCCACGCCGCAGGGCACGACCGAGATCCGCGACCGCGACCGCCCCATCCGCATCAGCTCGAACACTTCGTCGGTGCAGGTGGCAGCGACCCAGTTGGCACCCCGGGCCACCATCGCCTCCAACTGCAGCCGCTCCTGCGGGCTGGTGTCCTCGGCGCCCTGGTGCCGCTTCTTGCCCACGCCCAGCGCATGGAAGGTCTGAACGGCCGGCAGGTCGAGGTGGCGGCTGGCCAACTGGGTGGCGATCCCCGACATCCAGAAGTGGGCGTGGACGACGTCAGGCCGATGCGCGCTCCATTCGGCATCGAGGAACTGGGCGAACGGCCCCATGTACGGCAGCAATTCATCTTTGGGGAGCTGCTCGGCCGGACCCGCCGGAACGTGTACCACCGTGTAGCCGAGTGGGGTGTCCACCCGATCGGGAAGACCGCGGTCGTCACGACGGGTGTACACGGTCACCTCATGCCCCCGCCGCGTCAGGGCGGCGGACAGTTCGGCGACGTGCACATTCTGCCCTCCGGCATCGACGCCGCCGAGTGCGGCCAACGGACTGGCGTGCTCGGAAACCATCGCTATTTTCATCGCGGCTCCTTCGCAAATGGGCACCGGACAGTCATCGGCAGTGCCCGTGGATGACCTCATCCCATTGAGTGAGGAAGCGGTCGAGGGAGAAGTTGGCCACCGCGAAGTCGCGGGCAGCCTTGCCCGCGGCGCTGGCCTCGGCGAAGTCGGTGGCGAACCGCTCCAGTGCGTACGCCAGCGTCTTCGGGTTGGCGCTCACCACACCGGCTTCGGTGGGCACCACCAACGACGCCATCGTGGTGGCAACGGCCACGATCGGCATGCCCAAAAACATCGCCTCCACCAACGACAGCCCCAACGATGTCCAGCGGGCGGTGTGTAGATAGAGCCGGCGGCGGGCGACCTCGCGCCACAGTTGCGGGGGCGGCACGTCCCCCCGGCCACGCACCAGTCCGTTGGGGTGCCGGTCATTGAGCGCCAGCGTGTCGATCCCCCACACGTCGATCGGGCGGTGGGCGGCCAGGTCACCGAGCAGATCCGCACCGACGGTGCGCCACCGCCGCAACGGTTCGTTGATCATCGCCGCGGCGGCCGGAATCTCGCCGGTGTACAGCCGACCGGGATCGGCGATGCCGTGGTTGATCACCATGGTGGGCGCCGTCCCGTTGTCCCACATGAGTTCGTTGAACTCGGTGACGTGGATGAGCGGGATGTCACGACGGTCCGCCACCGGGTGCACACTGTCTACCGCAAACGGGCGCGGGGCGTTGTGCTCGACGTAAACGGCCGGAACGTCGTGACCGAGTCGACGGCCCAGCCAGCGTTCGGCCAACTCGAACTCCTCGGGCCGCTGCAGCACGACCAGGTCGATGTCTTCGTCGCGCAACCGGCTTGTCGGCACCTCTACCGCGTTTGACCAGTGGCGACCGAGCAGACCGCGCGCCTGCTGGGGTTGGGTCGCGCTGGCCGGGACGACGTAGCGGTGTCGACCGGCGACGAAGGAGTCCATCCAACTGCCGTGCACATGCCAGATGAGCACACCGCGCGTTTCGTGCGTCAGCGACGCGACAGCCGGATCCACAGCCGCCGCGTACCCGAGGTGAACCGGCAGTAAACAGCCCAACGATCCTCACGCGGCGGTGCTGTCGGCGTTTAGCGTCCGGCCCGCTCGGGCATCCTGCCCCACACGCGGGGCACCCCATTCGACAAGGCGACAACGGGGCCGTCCGACCCGCGCGGCAGCTCAAGAAGTTGGGCGCCCGAAGAAACCACGATCGAGAGGTGAATCATGGCCGATACCGGTCCTCAGGAAGGCATCAAGGGCGTCGTCGAAGACGCGAAGGGCAAGACCAAGGAAGCCGTCGGCACCGTGACGGGGCGCGACGACATGATCAACGAGGGCAAAGCCCAGCAGGACAAGGCGGACGCCCAGCGGGACGCCGCGAAAAAGGAAGCCGAAGCGGAATCCGCGCGCGGCGGCGCCAAAGCGGCTGAAGAGCGTCAGAAGGAAAATCAGTAAGTACGTCAACAGTGCTCGGCGGAGTATCCGGTCGACGGTGCGGGCCCGGTCAGCAGACCGGGCCCGCACTGTTGTTCCGCACTGTTGTTCGGGTCTAACTGCTGGTGTCACCGCGCGGCCGTTGCCGCGCCGCGGCGGGATGTTCGTCCAGCCAGCGTTCCTCGATCCGCCGGACCCGCCGGTGTTCCACCATCAGCCACACCCCGGCCACCGCGAAGCCGAGGACGGCCAGACAGGCCAGCACCACTCCGACAATGGTCTCCCCGGCGGCCAACGTGGCCAGGCAGGACACGAACGCCACCAGGCCCAGACCGAGCACGATGAGCGCCGGCATGCTGGCGGTGTTCTTCAACGACTCCCCCGCGTGCGGGCGGGTGGTTCGGGCGTGGTCCACCGGATCTCGTGCGTCGTCTCCCATGGCGTTCCCTCTCGTTTCTCGTCTCTCGTCTTCTCTTGTCCGTCAGCGCATTCGGTGCGATTGATGCGTGTGATCGTTACGCATATCGATGCGCCGGCCGTCACAGCCCGATCGTGGGATCGGTGAACGTCGGCAGGTTCATCGTCACGACCACGACCATGAGGGTCAGCAGGAACCAGCCCGCGGCCAGCCACGCCCGCCAACCCCCGTCGCGCCGCCGGCACTGGTAGGAGCGCCCCAGCGCCCACAGACCGCCACCGGCGAGAACAATCGGCGCGGCCAACGCCAGCAGGGTCAACTGCGGTCTCCCGCAAGCCATCACATCGACCGTGTTGCCGCTGCAGGTGCTCACCCAGACGGCCGCGCCCATCAGCAGCGCACCACCCAGTGCGGCACAGCCCAGACCGAAGCGCAGCGGCCCCCGACCGTCCGGCCGGTCGACTCGCCGCATCTCCTCGTGCGGATCCCGCGATCTGCGCGGCTCATGCCAGTGGTCTGCGATGGATGCGACGGATCGGTCACGTATGCCGCCACTGGTCATGTATCGACCCCCCTTTCCCCTCGCTCGGCTGCCCTGCCGGGCCCGCAGGGTTCCCCGGGTCCACGGCCGGTAAACGTCGCGCACCCGGCACACCGGATCCGCCGAATCGGCATAGGATCGACACGTCTGTAACCCGACGAGTCAGCTCGCCCGGAGATCGGTAGGTGTGACGGTGGTGGACGGCAGACCGGCAGCACGACGCGACGCACCCCGCGATGTACCGCGTCACGACGGAGTGCGTTGATCCATGGGCGTTCTCCGGAGCACGGTCGGGGGCCTGATCGGGGCGTCGCTGCGGACGCTGCAGGTCGCGGCCGGAACCGCACTGCTGGCCGGGGACACCGTCATCGGTGCCGGCCGGACGGTCGCGGGAACCGCCGCTGACCTCGCGGCCGACGTGGCGACCGGCGCCGAGTCGACCGCCCGCACCACGCTGGGCCTCGTCGTGGAGGCGTTGGGCGGTCCGCCGGCCCGCCGCACCAGCCGCAACGATTCCCGGCATTGGATCGAGGTGTGCGGTCTGAGCGGTCCGGACGCCGACGCCATCGCCGAGGAGGTAGTGTCCGCGCTGCGCGCGGTGCCCGGGGTGACCGATGTGGCGATCAACCACTCGATGGCCCGGGCCGTCGTCACGGTCGAGACCGGCATCCCGGCGGCGGACCTGACCGCGGTGGTCGCCGAGGCGGAGCGGCGCGCCCGGACCACCGAGGCCGGCCGGCACCGCCCCCACACGCTGCCCTGGGATGATGCGCTGCTGGCGGCGCGGGCTGTGGGCGCCGCCTCGGCGGCGGTCGGGCTGGGGCTGTCGGTGACCGGGAACGTGCTGCGGTTCCGCGGGTTGCCGGATTTCCTCTCCGCGATACCGACTCTGGCCGACCACAATCCGGGCATCCACCGGCAGTTCGAACGCCGGCTCGGGCGGGAGGGCACCGATCTGCTGTTCAGCCTGCTGACGTCGGCATCGGCGGCGATGACGGTGTCTCCGACCTCGGCGGCGGCCGAGATGGCCACCCGCACCATGATGGTGGTGGAGGCGGTGCACACCCGACGGGCGTGGCGTCGGCACGAGCCGCGACTGGTCCGGCACCGGCCGTCGTCCCGGCGGCCCCACCGCGGCACCCTGGAGTTCGGCGCCGGCGCCGGTGAGCGCTACGCCGACCGGGCCGTCCGGATGGGGGTGACCGCGGCCGCGGTGGTGGGTGCGGTGTCGCGAAATCCGACCATCGGCGGCGCAGCCGCTCTGGTGACCGCCCCCAAACCGTCCCGTGCGGCCCGGGAGGCGTTCGGCTGCGCGATGACCCGGGGGTTGATCACCCACCATGATGCGCTGGTGGTGAGGCCGCGTGCGCTGCGGGCACTGGACCGGGTGGACGCGGTGGTCATCGATCCGCGGGTGTTATACACCGATCAGCTCGCGGTGACCCGGATCGTGGGAGTCACCAATTCGGACCGGGACCGGGCCTGGCGGGCGGTTCAACGGGCACTCGACCGGGGCGGCCTGACCCCCGGCTGGCATCCGCTGTCCTCGATCGCGGGGGCGCCGGCGTCCGGGCGGATCCTGATCAGCCCGGTACGCGATCAGTTCGCCGCCGCGGTCGTCACCGAGGCGCACCGCTGCGGACGCCGGGTGCTGTCCTTGGATGACGACGGACTGCGTTCGCTGGCAAGGGGTTTCGACAAGCTCTACCCGCTCGGTGACTCGGTCGACGAGTCGCTGGCCGCCGCCGTCGCGGAGGCGAAGGCCGACGGCGCGACCGTGGCCCTGTTCACCTCACCCGCCATGACGGCGCCACATGCCGCCGACATCACGATCGGGTTGAGCCCCGACGGGCACCCACCGCCGTGGGGAGCCGATGTCTTTGTGCCCGACCTGGTTTCGATGTGGCGGATACTGCGCGCCCTGCCCGCCGCCCGGTCGGCCACCACCAAGGGCGTCCGGTTGTCGGCGTCCAGCACCGCGATCGGCGCGCTGATGCTCATTCCGGGAGTCACGGGCAATGGTCCGGAGTCGGTGAACGTCGGCGTCGCCGCCGGTCTGTGGAGCGGGTTCCGCACCGCGACGAAGGTGTTCGACGATTCCCCGCCGGAACCCGAACCGTCGCACGACTGGCATGCGCTGCCGGCCGACGAGGTGCGGCGTCTGCTGCCGCGGCGCGGCGACGGAGATCGGCAACCCCCAGCGGGCCGGGATCCGGCCCTGATGCGCCCGGTCCGGGCGGCCGCGGCGGCGATGACATGGTTCTGGCAACTGACCCGCGACTTCACCGCGGAGATGCGGTCGAATCTGGCCGACCCGATCACCCCGTTGCTGGCCACCGGCGCGGTGGCCAGCGCACTGCTCGGCTCCCCGTTGGACGCCGCGCTGGTCGGTGGGGTGCTGTTGCTCAACGCCGCGCTGTCGACGCAACAACAACTGCATGCCGAGCGGATTCTGCGCCGGTTGATGGCGGTGCAGGAACCGTCGGCGCGGCGCCGGGTGCGGATGGCCCCAGCGACCGGAACCGGGGAGACCGGAACCGAGGCGGCCCCGGTCGAGGCCGGCCCGATCGAGGAGGTGCCCGCGAACCGGTTGCGTCCGGGCGATGTCATCGAGGTGCGGGTGGGCGATGTGGTCCCGGCCGACGCCCGGATCATGGCGGCTTCGAATGTCGAGGTCGACGAGTCGTCGTTGACCGGGGAATCGTTACCGGTGCCGAAGACCGCCGCGGCCACGCCGGGCGCGCCGTTGGCCGAGCGGTCCGGGATGCTGTACGCGGGAACGACGATGGTGGCGGGCACCGCGGTGGCGGTGGTCACCGCGGTCGGCCCCCGCACCGAGGTGCGCCGGGCACTGGCGATGGCCGCCGAACGTCCGGGTGAGATCGGCCTGCAACGCCAACTCGCCCACATCACCAAGCGGGCGCTGCCGTTCAGCGTGTCCAGCGGCGCCCTGGTCGGCCTGCTCAGCGTGCTGCGTGGCACCCCGATCCGTGCCGCGGTCGGCAGCGCGGTCTCGCTGATCGTCGCCGCGGTGCCGGAGGGTCTGCCGTTGGTGGCCACCTTGGCCCAACTCGCGTCGGCACGCCGGTTGAGCGGCGAGTCGATCCTGATCCGTAACCCGAATTCGATCGAGGCGCTGGCGCGCCTGCAGGTGGTGTGTTTCGACAAGACGGGCACGCTCAGCGAGAACCGGTTGCAGGTCAAGGCGGTGCATCCGATGCGCGGACGGACCGAGACCGAGGTGCTCGAGGCGGCCCTGAGCACGACGTTCGCCGAACCGGGCCATCGCGCCCACCATGCCACCGATGAGGCGATCATCCGGGCGGTCAACGGTGCGGCGATCGCCGCACCCGCCCAACGGGACGGCTTCCTGCCCTTCCAGGCCGGCCGACCGTACGCCGCCGCGGTGCGCGGAACCCGGCTGACCATCAAGGGTGCACCTGAGGTGCTGGCGTCGGCGCTGGCCCGCGGCGACAGTGCGCTCACCCGCCGGGTCGAGGCGATGGCGGCGCAGGGGCTGCGGGTGCTGGCGGTGGCCGGCCGCGAACTGTCGCCGGAGCAGGCCGCCGCCGCGGTCGCCGATCCGGCGGTGTTCACCGAGTTGTGCGGTTCGGGCCTGTCCCTGTTCGGCCTGATCGGCCTGGCCGACACGCCCCGCCCCAGCGCCCGGGGTGTGCTCGCCGACCTGACCGAACGCGGCATCGGTGTGCGCCTGATCACCGGGGACCACCCGGTCACCGCCGCGGTCACCGCCCGCGAACTGGGCCTCGACGTCGACGGGGAGCAGGTGATCACCGGCGCGGAGTGGGAGACGTTGTCCGCGGAGGAACGGGCCGCGGCGGTGCGGTCCCGGTCGGTGTTCGCCCGGATGTCACCGGAGCACAAGATCGACGTGGTGCAGACCCTGGAGCGCAACGGTGTGGTGACCGCCATGGTCGGCGACGGCGCCAACGACGCCGCGGCGATCCGTGCCGCCAGCGTCGGTGTCGGGGTGGCCACCCGCAGCAGCGATCCGGCGCGCACGGCGGCGGACATCGTGTTGCTCGACGGACGGATCGAGGCGCTGATCGACGCGCTGGACGAGGGGCACCATCTGTGGCGCCGGGTGCAGTCGGCGGTGTCGATGTTGCTCGGCGGCAACGCCGGCGAGATCGCGTTCGCGCTGCTCACCAGCCTGCTGACCGGGCGTTCGGTGCTCAACGCCCGGCAGATGCTGTTGGTCAACATGCTCACCGATGCGATGCCGGCAGCCGCGCTCGCGGTGAGCACGCAGGCCGCCCCGGGCGCCATCCGCCGAGACCGGGCGGCGCAGGACGAGTCGACGATGTGGCGGGCGATCGCGGTCCGCGGTGCGGCCACCACCCTGGGCGCGGGCCTGGCGTGGACGATGGCCCGGATGACCGGCACCGGTGCCCGCGCCTCGACCGTCGCGCTGATCGGCCTGGTGTCGACCCAGCTGGCGCAGACCCTCTCCGACTCCCGGGACCGCCTGGTGGTGCTGACGGCACTGGGTTCGTTCGCGGTGCTCGCCGGAGTCGTCAGCACCCCGGGCGTCAGCCAGGTCTTCGGGTGCAGACCGGTGGGGCCGGTCGGGTGGGGTCAGGCGTTTCTGGCGACCGCGGTGGCGGCGACTGCTGCGGCGCTGGCGCCGGGGGTGCTGCAGCGCATCGCCGGTACCGGCAGGTCAGTCCTCGTCGATGACGACGATGCTGGCCTGGACCAGGACGGCGTAGAGCGTCCGCAGCGGCGGGGTCAGCAGCCGAACGCCGGCGGCGATCAGGGTGTCGGTGCTGGCAATGCCGGAGTTGTCAGTCACACCAGCAGGTTATCGAATGATCCTGATGAATCCGGGGTCACCTAGGTGAACGGGAGGCGAAATGTCTGATACTTTCCGGTCCTTCTTCTCCTCGCACCGGGAGGCCTCGGAGTCCGTCAAGCGGGCGGAGAAGTTCTCGCTGCGGCTGCCGATCGTGGGGCGGGTCACGGTTCCGCCGCCGGAGCAGTTGGCGTTCTTCGGTGCGCTCGGTGCGCTCGCCGCGGTGGGCGTGCTCGAGTGGCCGGTGGCGGTGGCCATCGGCGTCGGTCAGGTCGTGGTGGCCCGGCAGCTGACCGAGACGCGATCCGCGGACCCATCCGGATACCCTGAGGCCGCCTCCACGCAGCACGCACTCCCCCCGGGCGCGACGGCCTCGGCGCAGCCGGCGAAGAAGGCGGCCGCCGAGAAGTCACCGTCCGAGAAGGCGGCCAAGAAGACACCAACCAAGAAAACGGCAGCCAAGAAAACGGCGGCCACGAAAACGGCGGCCACGAAAACGGCGGCCAGGAAGACCGCAGCGAAGAAGCGCACGAGCTAGCCCGAGACCACCGGCCGGCATCGGGCCGCTCACCGGCGCGCTACCGGCCCGACCTACCGGGCCGACCTACCGGGCCGACTTGGACGTCGCTCGGGACCGGCTCGTCTTCCGCGAACCGGGCTTCGTCGCCTTCCGTGTCGCCCCACGCGAGGTCGCGCCCGATCCGGTGGTGTCGTCCACCACCTTCAGATTCGGCTCGCCGGCTGCGGCGTCCGACGCCGCCTCACGGTCGGTTCCGGAGCTTCGGCTCAACTGTCTGATGAGCAGGGCGGATCCACCGACCGCCAGCACGATCGGCCATTCGATCAGTCCGGTGGCCCCGATCGCCCCGAGCGTGAGCAACGCCGCCGGAGTGGAATCGCTGCCTTTCTCCACTCCCTCCCGCGCCCCGGACACCGCACCCTGCGCGGCGCCGATGACGCCGTTGACCGCGGCGCCGCCGACCGCGCCGGCAGCCGACGTGGTGACCTCCGCCGCCTTCCGGACCGTGCGGAGCGCCGAACCCACCACATCCATCGCGTTACCGCCCTTCACCTCGGCATATGCCCACCGTACGCCGGGCAGCGTCTTCCATGGGCCGGGTTGGCCGGGCATCATGCCCGCATGCGGATCGACAATAGCGTGTTCGTGGTCACTGGCGCCGGTTCGGGCATCGGCCGGGCGTTGGCCCTGTCCTTCGCCGATGCCGGCGCCCGGGTGGTCGCCGGTGACATCGACGAATCGGCTGCCGACACCACCGCGGCCACCATCCGCGACAGCGGCGGACACGCGGTGCCGATCCGCGCCGACGCCACGACGCCGGCGGGGATCGACGCCATGATCTCGTTGGCGCAGGAGACATTCGGTCCGGTGGACGGCTATGTGGCCAACGCCGGTGTGATCGGTCCGCCCGGGCTGGGCACGGACACCGGCTGGGACCGGGTGCTCGACGTGAACCTGCGGGCTCATGTCCGTGCAGCCGATGCCTTGGTACCGCAGTGGATCTCACGCGGCACCGGCTATTTCGTCAGCGTCGCGTCGGCAGCCGGTCTGCTGACCCAGCTGGGCGCGGCGGCCTACGCCGTGAGCAAGCATGCCGCCGTGGGATTCGCCGAGTGGCTTGCGATCACCTACGGCGACCGGGGCATCGGCGTCAGCTGTGTGTGCCCGATGGGTGTGCGGACGCCGTTGTTGGGTGCGGTGCGCGATTCGACGGACACCACCGCGCAGCTGGCCGCCCGGTCGATCACCTCCGCCGGTGCGGTCCTCGACGCCGCTGAGGTCGCCGACCTGACGGTCGCCGCGGTGCGCGAGGGCCGATTCCTGGTGCTGCCGCATCCCGAGGTGCTCGACATGTACCGGCAGAAGGGTGCCGACTACGACCGGTGGATCGCCGGCATGCGCCGTTATCAGCGGTCGCTGGCCGCCGAGCGGTGACCGCCGGCCGCGCCGATCACAGCAGGGTGTCGGCGCCGATTGGCACCATGGGAAGGTGACCACCGAACCGGCGCCGGATCCCGGCGCGGCGCTGCGGCGCTTCACGGAGTTGACGCGCGACTGGTTCACCGGAACGTTCGAGGCCCCCACGGCCGCCCAGGCGCAGGCCTGGCAGGCCATCGCCGACGGCGACAACACACTGGTCATCGCACCCACCGGTTCGGGCAAGACACTGGCGGCGTTCCTGTGGGCCATCGACCGGCTGGTCGCGGCCCCGGCCGACGAACGCTCCGGAAATCCCGGCGCCCGGGTGCTGTACGTGTCTCCGCTGAAGGCGCTGGCCGTCGACGTCGAACGCAACCTGCGCGCCCCGCTGACCGGGATCCGGCGCATCGCCGAACGCCGCGGAACGGGTGTCCCGGACATCAGCGTGGGGGTGCGTTCCGGCGACACCCCGCCGGCGCAGCGCCGGGAGCTGATCGCCCGGCCGCCGGACATCCTGATCACCACCCCGGAGTCGCTGTTCTTGATGTTGACCTCGGCGGCCCGCGACACCCTGGCCGGGGTGCAGACGGTGATCGTCGACGAGATCCACGCCGTCGCCGCCACCAAACGCGGGGCGCATCTGGCGTTGTCGCTGGAGCGGCTGGATCAACTGTTGCCGCGGCCGGCGCAACGCATCGGGTTGTCGGCCACCGTCCGCCCACCCGAGGAGGTGGCGCGGTTCCTGTCCGGGCAGGCCCCGACGACGATCGTCGCGCCGCCCGCGGCCAAGACCTTCGAGCTGTCGGTGCAGGTCCCGGTGCCCGACATGGCGAACCTCGAGCACAACACGATCTGGCCGGCGGTGGAGGAACGCATCGTCGACCTCATCGAGGCGCACCGGTCGTCGATCGTGTTCGCCAACTCCCGCCGGCTGGCCGAACGACTCACCGCCCGGATCAACGAGATCCACGCCGAACGCCAGGGGTGTCCGCCGCCGGCCGAACCCAATCCACGCGTCGCCGGCGGGGCGCCGGCACAGCTGCTGGCCAGCGGCCAGACGTCGGGCGCCGAACCCGTGCTGGCCCGCGCCCACCACGGCTCGGTCTCCAAGGAACAACGCGCCCTGGTCGAGGAGGACCTCAAGAGCGGACGGCTCAAGGCGGTGGTGGCGACCTCGAGCCTGGAGTTGGGCATCGACATGGGTGCGGTGGATCTGGTGATCCAGGTCGAGACGCCGCCCTCGGTGGCCAGCGGGCTGCAACGCATCGGCCGGGCCGGCCACCAGGTCGGCGAGATCTCCCAGGGTGTGCTGCTGCCCAAACACCGCACCGACCTGATCGGCTGCGCGGTCACCGTGCAGCGCATGCTCGACGGCCGGATCGAGACACTGCAGGTGCCGGCCAACCCGCTCGACGTGCTGGCCCAGCACACCGTCGCAGCCTGTGCGCTCGAACCGATCGACGCCGACCTGTGGTTCCAGGCGGTGCGGCGCAGCGCCCCGTTCGCGACCCTGCCGCGCAGCGCGTTCGAGGCGACGCTGGACCTGCTGTCCGGGAAGTATCCGTCCACCGAGTTCGCCGAACTGCGCCCGCGCCTGGTGTACGACCGCGACACCGGAACGTTGACCGGCCGGCCGGGGGCACAGCGGCTGGCGGTCACCTCCGGTGGCGCGATCCCCGACCGCGGACTGTTCACCGTGTACCTGGCGACCGAGTCGGAAAAGCCGTCCCGGGTGGGCGAACTCGATGAGGAGATGGTCTACGAGTCGCGGCCCGGCGACGTGATCTCCCTGGGCGCGACGAGCTGGCGGATCACCGAGATCACCCACGACCGGGTGCTGGTGGTGCCCGCGCCCGGTCAGCCGGCACGGCTACCGTTCTGGCGCGGCGACGGGGTGGGCCGGCCCGCCGAACTCGGCGCGGCGATCGGCGCGTTCACCGGCGAACTGTCCCGGCTCGACAGCACTGATTTCGAAGCCCGCTGCCACGCAATGGGATTCGACGAGTTCGCGACGACCAACCTGTGGCAGCTGCTCGACGAGCAACGGCAGTCCACCGGCGTGGTGCCCAGTGACACCACGCTGCTGGTCGAGCGGTTCCGCGACGAACTCGGCGACTGGCGGGTGATCCTGCACTCCCCGTACGGTCTGCGGGTGCACGGCCCGCTGGCCCTGGCGGTGGGCCGGCGGCTGGCCGAGCGCTACGGGATCGACGAGAAACCCACCGCATCCGACGACGGCATCATCGTCCGGCTGCCCGACACCGGGGACACCCAGCCGGGCGCCGAACTGTTCGTGTTCGACGCCGACGAGATCGAACCGCTGGTCACCGCCGAGGTCGGCGGGTCCGCGCTGTTCGCGTCGCGGTTCCGGGAATGCGCGGCCCGCGCCCTGCTGCTGCCGCGCCGCCACCCGGGTAAACGCTCGCCGCTGTGGCATCAACGCCAGCGCGCCGCGCAACTGCTCGACGTGGCACGGAAATACCCCGACTTCCCGATCGTGCTGGAGACGGTGCGGGAATGTCTGCAGGACGTCTACGACGTCCCCACGCTGACCGAGTTGATGCGCGGCATCGCGCAACGGCGGCTACGACTCATCGAGGTGGAGACCGCGGCGCCGTCACCGTTCGCGGCATCGCTGCTGTTCGGCTATGTCGGCGCGTTCATCTACGAGGGCGACAGCCCGTTGGCCGAACGGCGCGCCGCGGCCCTGTCGCTGGACCCCACGCTGCTGGCCGAACTGCTGGGCCGGGTCGAACTGCGCGAGCTGCTCGACCCGGACGTCGTCGCCACCACCGGGCGCCAGTTGCAGCATCTCACCGCGGACCGCGCCGTGCGCGATGTGGAAGGGGTGGCCGACCTGCTCCGGATGCTCGGGCCGCTGACCGCCGAGGAGATCGCCGCCCGGTCCACCTCCGCCGATGTCGGCGGCTGGCTGGACGAGCTCGCCGCGGCCAGACGGGCGCTGCGGGTGTCCTACGCCGGGCGGCAGTGGTGGGTGGCGGTCGAGGACATCGGCCTGTTGCGCGACGCCGTGGGGGTGGCGGTGCCGGTCGGGGTGCCAACCACCTTCACCGGCGCCGTCGCCGACCCGCTCGGCGAACTCCTGGGCCGCTACGCCCGCACCCGGGGGCCGTTCACCACCGCGCAGGCGGCGGCCCGGTTCGGGCTGGGTCTGCGGGTGGCGGGCGACGTGCTGCACCGGATGGCCGCCGACGGACGGCTGGTGCGCGGCGAGTTCACCACCGACGCCGTCGACACCACCGAACAATGGTGCGACGCCGAGGTGCTCCGGATCCTGCGGCGGCGCTCCCTGGCCGCGCTGCGCGCCCAGGTCGAGCCGGTCAGCACCGCCGCGTTCGGCCGGTTCCTGCCGGCCTGGCAGCAGGTGGGCACCGCGAACTCCGGCATCGACGGGCTGGCCGCGGTGATCGAGCAGCTGGCCGGTGTGCCGATGCCGGCCTCGGCGGTGGAGTCGCTGATCCTGCCGCAGCGGGTGCGCGACTACCAGCCGGCGATGCTCGATGAGCTCCTGGCGTCCGGGGAGGTGATCTGGTCCGGTGCCGGTGCGATCGGCGGGGGCGCCACCGGGGCCGACGGCTGGATCGCGTTCCACCTCGGTGATTCGGCGCCGCTGACGTTGGCCGAACCCGCCGAGATCGAGTTCACCGATGTGCACCGCGCGATCCTGGACACCCTCGGCGGAGGCGGCGGCTACTTCTTCCGGCAGCTGGCCGGCGGCGCCGGGACCGACACCACCGCGGTGCGAACGGCCCTGTGGGAACTGGTGTGGGCCGGTTGGGTCACCGGCGACACCTTCGCACCGGTGCGCGCGATGCTCTCCGGCGCGGGCCGCACCGGACGGCGCGGCGGTGCTCCCGCCCACCAGCAGTCCCGCCGGCCGCCCCGGTTGAGCCGCTACAGCGTGGTGGCGGCCCAGACCCGCGCGGCCGACCCGACGGTGGCGGGGCGGTGGTCCGCGCTGCCCGCACCGGAGACCGACGCCACGGTGCGGGCGCACTTCCAGGCCGAACTGCTGCTGCACCGGTACGGCGTGCTCACCAAGGGGTCCGTGGTCGCCGAGGCGGTGCCGGGCGGGTTCGGCACCCTCTACAAGGTGCTGACCGCCTTCGAGGAGGCCGGCCGGTGCCAGCGCGGCTACTTCGTCGAGTCGCTGGGCGGCGCGCAGTTCGCGGTGGCGTCGACCGTGGACCGGCTGCGTTCCTATCTGGACAGTGTGGACCCGCAGCGGCCCGGATATCACGCGGTGGTGCTGGCCGCGGCGGATCCGGCCAACCCGTACGGCGCGGCGCTGCCCTGGCCCGCCGGCGGGGCCGGTGACCCCGATGTCGGGCATCGGCCGGGCCGCAAGGCCGGAGCGCTGGTGGTGCTGGTCGACGGTGCGCTGCGGTGGTTCATCGAGCGCGGTGGCCGTTCGCTGCTGACGTTCGGCGACCACGCCGACGCCGAGGCGCACGCCGCGGCGGCCGCGGCGCTGGCCGGGTTGGTCACCGCCGGACGGGTGCCGTCGCTGCTGGTGGAACGGATCAACGGGGTGCCGGTGCTCGAGCCGGGCGCCGATGCGGCCCGGCAGGCGGTGGTGGACGCCCTGACCGGGGCCGGATTCTCCCGGACGCCGCGGGGTCTACGGCTGCGGTGAGCCGGCGCCGGCCGGACCGCGTGGCCGATCAGACGGTGCAGTCGGTGCCGGCCGCGTCGCGGGCGATGACGCAGGCCGACGCGTTGCTGAGCTTCCACCTGCCGCCCTGCTCGATCCAGTAGATGTCGTGGGTGCGGGTGCCGAACAGCGGGATCGACACGGCCAGTTGGGCATCCAGCCGGTCCCCGTTGTGGACGGGGTTCTGTACCCGCCAGGACATCACCGCGTCGTAGCGGTTGATCACGCCGGCGATGTTGTTCGCGGTGGGCACCGCGGCCAGGCCGCCCTCGAGTTCGGCGGCCCGGGTCTCGTCGGGCAGCGACGTGTCCAGCACCCGCTGCAACTGGGCGGTCAACTGGTCGGCGGACGGGGTCGGCTGGGCGGCGGCGGGCGGGGCTCCGAGGAACACCGCGGCCGGGGCCGCGCCGAGGAACACTGCGGCCAGCAGGGCCGCGCAGGTGACAAGAACGGTTCGCACCCGCACACCTGACCATCTCGCACGGGGCCCGTCAAGACCTACCCCTCGCCGGGGCGCGGGTAGCGTTTCGGTATGCCCGAAGGTGACACCGTCTGGCGTACGGCGGAGATGCTGCGGGTCGGGCTGACCGGGAAAACCCTGACCCGCTGCGACATCCGGGTGCCGCGGTACGCCACCGTCGACCTCGCCGGGCTCCGCGTCGACGAGGTGCTCAGCCGCGGCAAACACCTGTTCATCCGGGTCGCCGACGCGAGCATCCACTCGCATCTGAAGATGGACGGCAGTTGGCGGGTGCACCCGCTGAACCGGCCGAGCCGCGCCGGCCACCGCATCCGGATCCTGCTGGAAGCCGCCGGCGGGCCGGAATCGGACATCGAACCGGTCCAGGCGGTGGGCATCGATCTCGGGGTGCTGCAGGTCCTCGACCGTCGTCACGACATGGACGTCGTCGCCCACCTCGGACCGGATCTGCTCGGCCCCGACTGGGATGCGGAGGTGGCGGCGGCGAACCTGACCGCCGATCCGGACCGTCCGCTGGCCGAGGCGCTGCTGGACCAGCGGGTGCTGGCCGGGGTGGGCAACGTGTACTGCAACGAACTGTGTTTCGTCACCGGGCATCTGCCCACCACCGCGGCGGGTGCGGTCACCGACCCGGTGCGGATGATGCAGCGGGCACGGGACATGCTGTGGCTCAACCGCACCCGCTGGAATCGCACCACGACCGGCGACACCCGGCAGGGACGGGATCTGTGGGTGTACGGCCGCGGCGGAAAACCCTGCCGGCGGTGCGGCACCCCGATCGCGCGCGACGCCGGCGGTGAGCGGGTCAGTTACTGGTGTCCGCACTGTCAGCGTTGACGCGCCGGAGCCGGGCCGTCCAGGTGGTGTACAGGCTCCACCCGACCAGCGTGCCCAGCGCGATCGAGAGGATCGCCGCGACCGCCGATCCGAGTGCGCGGACGTCGATGGCGTCATCGGTGGCGGCCTCCCCCAGCGACTCGAAACTGAGCGCGCCGGGAACCAACGACCAGAACGCGGCCAGCAGCATCACGATCGCCGGCGGTGACGATCTGATCCGCGCCGCGATCACCGCGAACGGCACGGTCAGCAGCGCTCCGAGCGCCCCGGCGTGCGCCGGGGAGGTGAACAGTTCACCGACCTGTTGCCCGACGAGCGCCACGCCGACCGCCGCGGTCAGCCACAGCAGCGACCCCGGTGGACCCGACAGGTAGAGGTAGATGCCGATCCCGATGACGACGATCGCCGGATAGAACGTCCACTCCCCCATCAGCGGCGACATCTGCTGTGCCGACCGGTGGTCGATGAGGCTCAGCCCGAGCGTGACCCCGAAGAGGAGCAGGACCAGCTGGGTGAGGCCGTACATCAGCCGGCTCGCACCGGCGATCACCGCGGAGCTCGCCAGTTCCATCGCACCGATGGTCAGCGACATGCCGGGCAGAATCGCCACCAGCGGTGGGCTGATCACCCGCAACAGATTGTCGTTGGCGGCCTCGGCGATGAAACCGGCGGACAGGGCGGTGACCACCATCGCCGCCACCGCCGGCGCCACCGGGGTCAGCGCGGGCAGCGACGACGAGATGGTGAGGATGACCCCGACCAGCGCGCCCAGCAGCACGTACCACGACAACGACGCCCAGGTCGGGTTGATGAGGATGCCGAATCCGAGCGTGGTCAGCACATAGCCGAGGATGGTGCGCGCGGGGCCGAACCGGTGCCGCATCGACCGCGCGTCGGACAGCGCGGCGATCGCGTCGCGCGGGGTGATCGCGCCGGCGCCGGCCAGTTCGGCGACCGCGTCGACGCGGCCGGCCAGGTCGAGCTGGGTGGTGCCGCGGGTGGAGGATTCGATCTCGTGGGTCTCGGCGCCGATCTGGATGAGCAGCACGGTCGGCAGCACCACGACCCGCACCTCCTTGGTGGTGTACCGGCGGGCGATGTGCAGGAGCCGGTCCCGGACCAGCTGGGTGGGCTGCTGAATCTCCACCAGCGCGATGCCGATCTGGCGCAGCATCGCGGCCACCTCGGCGTCGTCGTAGGCGTCCGGTTCGGCGAGCGCGGCCGGCGCGTCCTTCTGCAATGCGCGCAAGGCGCGGGTGATCCGGTCCCGTAACGGTGCCGGCGGCAGTCGGGTCATCGCTGATCACTTCACCAGGAACCGTCGCGATACCGCAACCGGTTGCGCTTACGCTGAGCCCCATGCCTGTGCTGGAGTCGCGTTATCCGAGTCCCGACATCGCCATCGTCACGCTCAACCGCCCGGAGAAGCTCAACGCGTTGTCCTACGAACTGGTCGAGCAGTTGCACGAGACCCTCGCCGACATCCACGCGAACAACGACTGCCGTGCTGTGGTCCTCACCGGCGCCGGGCGCGGGTTCTGCTCCGGGCTGGATCTCACCGACCCCAATCCGGAGGCGGCCGGCGGGGGTACCGAGTTTCCGCGAGCCGGGATGCGCTGGCAGGAGCGCATCGCCGAGCTGACCACCCGGCTGCAGCGGCTGCGGCAGCCGGTGATCGCCGCGGTCAACGGGCCGGCCTACGGCGGCGGGTTGGGGATCGCCGCGGCGTGCGACATCCGCATCGCCGGCGAGTCGGCCCGGTTCTGCACCCAGTTCATCAAGCTCGGCATCGGTGGCGCGGACATCGGTGTCAGCTACACGCTGCCGCGGATCATCGGAGCGGGCCCGGCGTTCGACCTGATCCTCACCGCCCGCGCGATCGACGCCCGCGAAGCGTTGCGGCTGGGCCTGGTGTCCCGGCTGACCTCCGATGCGGAGCTGCTCGACGAGGCGCTGTCGATCGCCAGAACCCTGTGCGGCTACGGGAAATTCGGTGTCGAATCGACCAAGCAGGTGCTGTGGGCCAATCTCGACGCCGGCAGTCTGGACGCCGCGCTGCACCTGGAGAACCGCAGTCAGATCCTGGCGTCCACCGAGAGCGGGATGCGGTCCGCGGACGAGGTGCTGGGCAAGCGCTAGCTGTAACTCCCAGACAGGTTGTGAACGGCGTGGTGAGCGGAAGTAGGTGAGGACCTCCGGTATCGGTGTGGTTACCAAACACGCACATCCGATTACCGAGAGGTCCTCATGGTCCACGCTAATGCTTC
>Ga0310822_100409_pt1 | contig 21332 bp, 20 predicted proteins | sample P4_ome_2_FD_201313 | JGI IMG/M metagenome (GOLD analysis project Ga0310822, IMG submission 201313) | Sorghum-adapted microbial communities from Joint BioEnergy Institute, Emeryville, California, United States - P4_Day56_Rep2 | ecosystem: Engineered > Bioreactor > SSF (Solid state fermentation) >... | reverse complement strand
ACAGCAGCCGCAGCAGTACCAGGTCAAGGTCTCGTACCAAAAGCCTCATTATTACCGGATCGAGCTGAAGAACGAAAAGCAGGACATTTCACAGATCGTGCTGCGCAATGACGACGGGGTTTTCGTACTGACGCCGCACCTGAACAAAAGCTTCCGTTTCCAAAGCGATTGGCCGGACAATCAGAGCCAGGTTTACCTGTACCAGTCGCTCGTGGGCAGCATTATCCAGGATAAGGATCGCAAGTTTGCCAAGGAAAACAATGCGTTCGTCTTCGATGTAAAGGCGAACTACCAGGATTCCAGCCTCGCACGGCAAAAAATCTGGCTGGACGCATCGAGTTATTCCCCGAGACAGGTGGAAGTCGAGGATGAAAGCGGCAAAGTGCTGGTCAAAATGAACTTCACCCAATTCGATTTTGGCAAAAAATTCGACAAAGATTTCTTCGATATGCAGCGCAACATGACAAGCTACCAGATCCAATCGCTCCCGACCATGGCTCCGTCTGCGGGCGGCAAGAGCGGGGAGGAAAACAACGGCGGCACCGGCGACAGCGTCAGCCCCGGCACCCGCGACGGCAAGGAAGGCAAGCCAACCGAGCCCGGCAAGGAAACGAAGGATGGGAAAGATGTCAAAGACACCGGCGCAGGCAGCACCGCTCCGGGGACGGACAGCGCGGGCAAAGGCACCTCCGCCGCCGCTGCGGGTCAAAGTGACCAGACAGCCCGGGCCGGCCAATCCGGGCAAGCGGTCCAATCGGCACAAACCGGAGCATCCGCCGCAGGCCGGAATGCCGGACCGCAGCCCGCCCAATCGCAAGGCCAATCCGGGCCAACGGCGCAGTCCCAGCCGCAGGGTCAAGCCGCGAAAACCGGGCAAACGGCGCAATCCGGCGCAACCGGAAATTCGGGCGGCAAGTCGATCTCCTTCGGCGTCATCGAGCCGAGCTACCTGCCGGACGGAGTAACCAAACAGGACATGAAAGACATCACACTGGGCGGCGACCAGGGAGTACTCCTCCGCTATTCCGGCAAATACAGCTTCACACTGGTTGAATCGGCGCCAACAGAGCAGACCGTATCCGCTCTTCCTGCGACGCCCCTGAATCTCGGCTTTACGATCGGCGTGCTGGCCGGAAAGCCGGACGATCCGATGAAAACGCTGATGTGGACGTACAACGGGGTGGAATTCCGGCTTTCGACGGGCGACCTGCCGCAGGACGAAATGATCAAAGTCGCCCAGGCCGTTCAGGGGCAATTGGGAAAATAATGAGGATGCGCAAAGTTCATTGACAGAGCTCCGCGAACCGATTAACATAAGCTTGATCGGATTGGAACGGAGCATACCGATTGGCGGGCGGATCTCCCCGTAACGCAGTACAGGGAGGTCCGCCGTTTGACTTGATGAAGAAGGTGAACTAGCGTGGATTCGTTTTTTCGTCCGACCTGGGTGGAAATTTCCCTGGATGCCCTGCGGCACAACCTGGAAGCATTCCGGGAAATCCTTCCGGAGACGGTGCAAAGGATGGCGGTCATCAAAGCCGATGCTTACGGGCACGGAGCCGTCGAGGTTGCCAGGGAGGCGTTGCATTGCGGTGTTGCCTATCTGGCGGTGGCTTTTCTCGACGAAGCCCTGGAACTGCGGGAAGCCGGTATAGAGGCGCCGATTTTGGTGCTCGGCTATACGCCTCCGGAAGGCCTCGCGCTGGCCGCCCGCCACGGGATTACGCTGAATGTGTATCAGGACGAGGTGCTGGAAGCCATCGCGGCAGACCCCGGACGTTATGCGGAGCGGCCGCTGAAGGTTCATATCAAGATCGACACGGGAATGGGGCGGATTGGACTTGCGACCGAAGACGAAGCGATTCGATTCATAGACAGGGCCCGGTCGCTTCCGGGGCTCGAGGTGGAAGGCCTGTTTACCCATTTTGCCAGCGCGGATGAAGCCGACAAGAGCTATACGCGGGAGCAGTACCGGCGGTTCGACCGGATTGTCCGGCATTATGCCGGCCTGGGCGTAACGTTCAGGTTCCTGCATACCGGCAACAGCGCCGCGGCCATCGACTGCCCGGAGCTTACTTATAATATGGTGCGTCTCGGGATCAGCATGTACGGCATGTATCCTTCCGACGAAGTGATGAAGCGGAAGATCCGTTTGCAGCCCGTCCTGTCCCTGAAGACGGCGGTCGTGATGAACAAATTGCTGCCTCCGGGTTCGGGGATCAGCTACGGAACCATCTACCATACGGCTACCCATGAACAGATTGCCACCCTGCCGGTGGGCTATGCCGACGGTTACTCGCGGAGGCTTACCGGCAAGGCGGAGGTACTGATCCGGGGCAAGAAAGTGCCGGTTGTCGGGCGCATTTGCATGGACCAGTGCATGATCAATGTGACCGGTATGGAAGAAATCCGGATCGGGGAGGAAGTCGTGCTGATCGGGCAGCAGGGAGACGAATGCATTACGGCGGATGATCTGGCGCACAGCCTGGGCACGATTAACTACGAAATCACCTGTGCGATTTCCCACCGGGTTCCGCGGGTGTACCTGCGCAACGGCCAACCGTACCGCATTGTAAATCCGCTCGTTTCAAAAAGGGGGGCGGAAGTGATTTCGCAGGGAAAAAATCGTCCGGCAGAAGGAATTCCCGGACCGGACGGAGAATAGATTATACAGCGTTAAGGCGCCTGCGGGACGGCTGCGCGGAATATTTGATATACCGGGCGCATATATTGGGTTTTGTATAATTTTGCTTCATGATCGCCATAATGGTAATATTGTTTTGTATTTGTTCTGGGGGTGTAGCATCGGTGTCCAATGTGCATAACACGAAGAGGATCATGATTAGTTTGCCCGACAACCTTTTGCAGGAGGTCGACGGAATTGTGGAGAAGGAAAATTCGAACCGCAGCGAATTCATTCGCCAGGCCATGAGATTGTATCTGGTTGAGCGCAAGAAAAGATATCTTCGGGAGTCTATGCAGCGCGGCTATATGGAAATGGCAAAAATCAATCTCCATATGGCTTCTGAAGCTTTTCATGCGGAGGAAGACGCGGACAATACCCTTGACCGCTTAGTTAGCGGGGTGTAAAACTTGATCGTTAAACGAGGCGATGTCTTTTTTGCTGATCTTTCCCCTGTGGTCGGCTCGGAACAGGGCGGGGTACGTCCGGTTCTCGTCATCCAGAACGATATCGGCAACCGGTTCAGCCCGACGGTGATCGTCGCGGCCATAACGGCGCAGATCCAGAAGGCCAAACTTCCCACGCACGTGGAGATCGACGCAAAAACGCACGAATTCGACCGGGACTCGGTCATTTTGCTCGAGCAAATCCGCACCATCGACAAGCAGAGGCTGACGGACAAGATCACGCATTTGGACGAAGATACGATGCGCAAGGTTGATGAAGCCTTGCAGATCAGCGTGGGACTCATTGAATTTTAACCGAACAGATCTGGTCGAAACGAGGGCATTGTCCCTCGTTTTTTGGTAGGATTAGAAGGAGACAGCCGAATCTGCGGGCCTTTTACGCCAGTCCAGGCCTGCAAACAACGTTCTCCGGTTCGGCAAATGGTTGGTAAAGGTGGTTAAAAGCATTGGCAGAACAGACAACACAGCATGCAGCGGAGCAGACAGCATGGCAGGGGACGGTTTTTGAATGGACCGGGGACCAGCTGAAACAGCTGGAGGAACGCACGATCCGGCAAATCGCCCGGGAACTCGGAATCCCGCAAGGCAAGGTCCAAACGACGGTCGGACTGCTGGACGAAGGCAACACGATTCCTTTTATCGCCCGCTACCGGAAGGAAATGACCGGGGAGCTGGATGAAAACCAGCTGCGGCAGATTGAGGAACGGCTGCGGTATTTGCGCGGGCTCGGCGAACGCAAAAGGGAAGTGCTGAGACTGATCGCCGAACAGGGCAAGCTGACGGCGGAGCTGCAGTTGGCCATTGAGCAGGCGGCGCAAATGCAGGAGGTGGAAGACCTCTACCGTCCCTATCGGCAAAAGCGCAAAACGAGGGCAAGTCTGGCTAAAGAACGCGGTCTGGAACCGCTGGCATCATGGATTCTCAGCCAGCCTTCCCGGGGCTCACTGGAAGAAGAGGCCGCCCCATACGTCAATCCGGAGCGAGAGGTTAACACTCCGGAGGAAGCCGTACAGGGGGCCATGGATATCCTGGCCGAACAGTTTGCCGACGATGCGGACATCCGTTCCTGGGTCCGCAAATATACTTACGATCATGCCGTCCTGACAACCGAAGCCCGCGATCCGGAGCAGGAATCCGTATACGAAATGTATTATGCCTACCAGGAGCCGGTCCGCAAGCTGCCTCCCCACCGGATCCTGGCCATTAACCGGGGAGAGCGGGAGGAAGTGCTGAAGGTTAGTTTGGCCCTGCCGCCGGAAAAAATACACGACCAGCTGGCCCGCCGTTTTATCAAAGGCCCATCCGTAGTCCGGGATACGCTCCTTGCGGTCATCGAGGATGCCTACAAGCGTCTGATCGCCCCTTCCATCGAGCGGGAGGTGCGCAGCGAGCTGACCGGGAAGGCGGAGGAGCATGCCATTCAGATCTTCGCCGAAAATCTCCGCCATTTGCTGCTTCAGCCGCCGGTCAGGGGGAAGACCGTGCTTGGCGTCGATCCGGCCTACCGGACCGGGTGCAAGCTGGCGGTCGTGGATGAAACAGGAAAAATGCTGGAAATTGCCGTCACGTATCCGACGCCTCCTGCAAATAAAGTGGCCGAAGCGAAAGCCAGGTTCAAACAGCTGATCGACAAATACGGCATTGAGCTGATTGTCATCGGCAACGGCACCGCTTCCCGTGAGACCGAGCAGTTCGTCGCCGATCTGATCCGCGAGCTGAAGAAGCCCGGTTTGCAGTACCTGATCGTGAGCGAGGCGGGGGCCAGCGTCTATTCCGCCTCGAAGCTCGCCCAGTCGGAATTCCCCGATCTGGATGTGGCGGAACGGAGCGCCATCTCCATCGCCCGCCGGGTACAGGATCCGCTGGCCGAGCTGGTGAAGATCGAGCCGAAGGCGATCGGTGTCGGGCAATACCAGCACGACGTTTCCCAGAAGCGGCTGGACGAAAGCCTCGGGGCGGTCGTCGAATCCGCCGTCAACCACGTCGGAGTGGACGTCAATACGGCTTCGCCCTCGCTTTTGTCCTACGTCTCCGGGATTACCGCGGCAACGGCGAAGAACATCGTGAAATACCGCGAGGAGAACGGCAGGTTCAACAGCCGCGGCGAGCTGGCGAAGGTCCCGCGGCTGGGCGCCAAGACGTTCGAGCAGTGCGCCGGCTTTCTGCGGGTGAGCGGCGGCGACCAGCCGCTCGACAACACGCCGATCCACCCCGAATCGTACGGCGTGGTGGACCGGCTGTTCCGCGAGCTCGGCCTGGAGCCGGCCATGCTCGGCACGGAGGAGCTGAAGGAGCGGCTTCGGCAGGTGAAGCCGGAGGCGATTGCCGGCAAGCTGGGCGTCGGCGTGCCGACACTGCGGGACATCCTGGACAGCCTCCAGCGCCCGGGCCGTGACCCGCGGGAGGAGCTGTCGCCGCCGGTTTTCCGTACCGACGTCCTGCAAATCGAGGATCTGCGGGAAGGAATGGAGCTGACCGGCACGGTACGGAACGTGACCGATTTCGGCGCGTTTGTCGATATTGGGGTGAAGAACGACGGGCTTGTCCACATTTCCCAGCTGAGCGACCGCTTCGTCAGGCACCCGATGGACGTGGTCTCGGTAGGGGATACGGTGACAGTCCGGGTGCTCGGCGTCGATCTGAAGAAAGGGTGGGTCAGCCTGACGATGAAGAAGCCGTAAGCGGCCGCAAGCAGCAGGAAAGCCGCCATCTATTTCCCATGGCAGGAAAGATGGCGGCTTCTTTTGCTGCTTTGCTTGCGGCTCTTTTGCGCGTCAGCGGCGGGTTTCGTTCTCTATGATCGACGGGCTGAAGCTTCCGCCGGCGGGGCGGATTCTATCCATCCATCAAAATGGCGAGATTCCGGAATTCGCGGGCTTCCCCTCCGACGCATGCTGCCTGTTGTGGTAAAAAAACCAGCAATCGTTCAGCAGCTGGATCTGCCGCAAATTTTTCTTGTAAAAAGCCTGCATGATCTGATTGCACAGCCATTGGGGCATGCTTTCATCTCCTTCCCAGAGCTTCCTCTATAAGCCTATGGCCGGGAAGGGGGAATCGTGCAGGTCCACGCTATGGCATCAGGCAAATTGCTCTTCTTCGTACCACTGCTCCAGCTGGGCCTGAAGCGCCCGGATTTCCGTCAGGAGGGAAATCAGCGGGTAGGCTTTCTCCTGGATGGAGGCAAACGTTTTTTCCAGCTGGTTGATATAGTCCAATCCTCCAATGAGCGGAATCTGCTCGTCGATCTTGTCCAGATCGGCGCATTCGGCGATCATCCGGGGCAGTTCCGGCACATTATCCGCCGTCAGTTTCGCGATTTCCTTGTGCAGCCGCCGGTTCAAGGCGGTCAACTGGTACATATGGGTGGACGGCATTTCCACGAATTCCACCCTTTGGTCCTTATACTGCAGAATTCCGTATCGCATGGTGGCCATAGCTCTTTATCCTCCGTTTTTCAGCGTAAGCTCTTTACTTGACAGTGTAGCGCACGATAAGGTACAAATTCAAGAGAGAGAATAGATGAAATCGGTTGAAATGAACGCCCGACGGGCGGGACGGGGGATCAACAGATGACGGATCAGGAATTGCAGCAGTGGGTCGAGCACATCTCTCTGCGCGATTTTGGACGGCCTTTCCTTCACCGGGCCACCTTCAATCGCAGGCTGCGGGCGACGGGCGGACGATATTTTACCGTCTCGCACAATATTGAGATCAGCCCCCTGCAATACGAAACCTACGGGGCTGAAGAAGTCGAGAAGATTATCAAGCACGAGCTGTGCCATTACCATCTTCATCTGCTTCGCCGGGGTTACCGCCATCGGGATGCCGATTTCAAAAATTTGCTGAAGCGGGTGGGAGGCAGCCGCTATTGCCGCGCGCTTCCGCCGGCGGGACGTTCCGAGCCTTACCGTTACCGGCTGGTCTGCACGGAATGCCGGACGGAATATTTGCGCAAGAGAAAGCTGGATCCCCGCAAGTATGCTTGCGGCAAATGCCGCGGCCGGCTGAAGTTGTACAGGCTTGACATCGCCGAAAAAAGGTGATAAATTTCTTATTGATGTTCCCCGATAGCTCAGTTGGTAGAGCACTCGGCTGTTAACCGAGTTGTCACAGGTTCGAGTCCTGTTCGGGGAGCCATTTTATTTTTATGGAGAGATACCCAAGAGGCCGAAGGGGGCGCTTTGCTAAAGCGTTAGGGTGTAACAGCCGCGAGGGTTCAAATCCCTCTCTCTCCGTTGCAAATCAGGACAGGCTTTCCTTTTACCGATGCGGATCGGGTGCCCGGAATGGCCAAAAAAAAATTTGAAAAAAGACTTGTCTTATGGTGACATATCGGCTATAATAATTTTTGTTGTCGCAAGGAAATATGCTCTGATACGGCAATCAAGGCCCGTTGGTCAAGGGGTTAAGACACCTCCCTTTCACGGAGGTAACAGGGGTTCGAATCCCCTACGGGTCACTTTTTTGAGAACAACATGAGCCATTAGCTCAGTTGGTAGAGCACCTGACTTTTAATCAGGGTGTCGAAGGTTCGAGTCCTTCATGGCTCACATTTATGATACATGCGGTTGTGGTGGAATGGCAGACACGCTACTTTGAGGGGGTAGTGGGGGAAACCCCGTGGAGGTTCGAGTCCTCTCAACCGCATAAACCAAAGTCCTTGGAAACCAAGGGCTTTTTTCATTGCAGAAAAAACCGCCGCGAAGGGCGGATTGGGCAGGACAAGACCGGATCAATGCGACGCGTGGGGTCAAACATGCGCCAGGGCATCGCGATCCGCGGCCTGGGGAGCCTGCTCCAACCATCCATGATCGATCAGGATATTGGCTCCATCCTCAACGTAATTGGCCACCTCCGGAAGGAGACCGGCATATTTTGCGGCAAGATCATGCCGCGCGCACAACGAAAGAGCGTTGCCGTAGGAGCGTACCCGCATCGTATACATATCCAGCTTGTGAAACAGCATTAATTTGTCGGAAAACGGGGGAAAGGACGAAGTCGTCACCATCGTATCAATAATCGGCGGCGTGGATAAATTTTCCTTTTCCATGAATGCCCGGAACACATCATAATGCTTCGCGGCCAATTCCCTTCCCCGCAGGAAATAATCTTTGGCCTTCGCCATCTTGGCCACCTGGCTGAAGGCGATGAGAATGGCCTTGCTTGTCGCATTATTTTCCAGATTATCGTACAGATGGGTGATTTCCATGGCTTGCAGGGGCCTTACGTGGCCGAAGAAGCCGTTCAAATAGCTCTGTTTTTTGACAAAATCGATATTTGCCGGATAGGGGGTAAAAGGCGGCTTGACCAGCATACCTTTGGCCATGGAAACTTCATTGACTTCATTCATCAATTGGATGGTTGCCGTCAGGCAGCGGGTGAAAAATCCGCGGATATCGGGCCTGACCATCAAGGGAACAGCTATGCTGTATAGACTTAATCCGGCTTTGCCGACATATTTCAAATAATGCAGATAAAACTCATCGGTAAACAGCCGGGGCGCTCCCAAGTTCACGTCTTCATCGGTAAATCCTTTGGGGACCGGGAAATGTTCTTTGGTGAAAATATCCCGGATCGTCCGGGTAAACTCCCTGGACAAGTCCAGTGCGTGTTCCAGAACCCGTCTGATCTCCTGATCCTGAACATGCTGCAGCATATAGCTTACCGTGCAAATGGACATGGTGTTCCCCATATATGTCGCCCACAGCTTCCCCTGTTCCGCCGCGTTCAACGTTTCGTTCATCGGGTTATCAACGGGTTTGGTGGTGTTCATGAGATCCCCCGCCTCGCAAGATTTTCATCTATTTTTTGTCCGGCGCGGCGAATTTATTCATGATAGGCTTTGAAGGTATGCCGAAACAGGAAAGCAAAAGGACCGGGAACGCCTTTTGCGCCCCGATCCTGCGCATTCGTTCAGACACCGGCCGGTTCGGGTCTTTTGATCTGGAGGGGAGGCGGAACAAGCCAGCCCTTCTCCTTGTTCATTCTCAACGCTCTGGATGCCTGGGCTGCTCTGGTGGCGTGGTATTTGCCAAACAGGATGCCGATGTCTTCGCGAATCGATTTGCCGATCACTTGACTGCACAGAACCATGCCGGCAGCGAGATCGGAAGAAATCATCATCGCGATTTCGGGGTCGCTGAACCGCGCGCCTGCCGGAATGTCCTCCAGCCGGGCGTGCGGTCTTTCCGGCAAAGCCGGCGCCGGGGCTATGCCGTTGCTGGTCAGCAGGGCATCCAGTTCCTTGATTTCCAGCTTCGCCTGGTCGATCAGGTCTTCAATCAGCTTCTGGAGATCCCGGTCCCCGGTATGATAAAGCAGGGCCTGATAGAAGGAAAGAGTCCCTTTGGCTTTGGCTGAAAAGGCCCAGGCATCGAAAATTTCGCCGTAATGCATCGGCTCGTCCTTGGGATTTCCGCTTAAAACGCCCATTCATGTCACTCCTTGAGGGGGGAATTGGTGTTTTACCCCGCCTATTTTGCTCCGGTCATCCGTTTTTATTCTCCCCCGAATGGAATTTAACCGGAACCGGGCGATCTTCCGCAAAGAGAAAGCGAATTCAAAGAGCGCGGAATTTGTATCCGCGGCCCCGAACCGTCACGATATACCGCGGATTGGACGGATCGGATTCAATTTTCTTGCGGAGATTGCTGATATGGACAAATAAAGTGCGGGTATCGCCGAGACTTTCCGCGTTCCAGATCTGTTCATAGAGCTCCTCGATCGCGTAAACTTTCTCGGGGTGCTTGGCCAGGAAGGCCAGCAAATTGAATTCTTTGGCGGAGAGGAGAACCGGGCAACCCTTGACATAGACGGTATGACGGAGAAGATCAATCTCCAGCTCGGAAAAGTGCAGCATCGGGGGATCCAGGGGACCGCAGCCAAAAAGGAGATTGCGCCGCAGATGGGCTTTTACCCTGGCGATCAGCTGGTTTGGGCTGAAAGGTTTGATGATATAATCGTCGCCTCCCGACTCCAGGCCGAGGACAATATCGGCGTCGTCATTTTTGCAGCTCATAAAGATAACGGGAGTGTGACTGGTTCTCCGCAGCTCGCGGCAGACCTCGATTCCGTTCATGCCCGGCAGGAGAACATCCAGAAGGATCAGGGAAGGCTGTTCCCGGACCGTCAGCTCCAATACTCCACGACCGTGATCCGTTTCGACCACACGGTAGCCTTCCCTGAATAGATACAAGGAAAGTAATTCGACGATTTCCCGTTCGTCATCAGCAATTAGAATGGTTTCGCCGGCCATTTTATCCCTCCGAGGTTCCTTTTCGCCAGATGAATGGCGCAGTCGGGCTAATCCTTTGATTTTCCTTGTGGAACGGATCCGATGATTCGTATTTATTATATCGGTTTTTTCCTGTTGTTTTCTATGTTTTTATTGTCGGGATGCGCCAGGTTTGGGGGGAGGAAGCCGAAAACCGTTGTCCCGGTTTCCGCGCCTGCCCGTTACGGAAGCGGGAGGCGGCGCCTTCGGCGGAAGGCAGAGGCGGAAGGTGTGGAGTTTGTGCCGGCAGGCCGCCTGTATGGTAAAATAGCAGCAAACAAATACGAGGAGAGAAACGAGTGGGAAGAAAACAGGGAGTTCTATGGCTTATCGCCCTACTGCTGCTGGCGGCCGCCGGATGCGGCTCTCCCCCGCATGACGCCCGGGCCCCGGAAGACGGAGCGGACCCGGGGGGAACGGCGGAACTTACCGTATCCGCAGCGGCAAGCCTGACAGACAGCATGCAGGAGCTTGCCGCCCAATATCAGTCAAAGCACCCGAAGATTACGGTCACGCTGAATTTTGGTTCGTCAGGCACCCTGCAGCAGCAAATCGAACAGGGGGCGCCGGTGGACGTGTTCCTGTCGGCCGGACGGAAACAGATGGAAGCATTGGAACAAAAGCATCTGATCGAAAGCGAAGAAAGCGGCCCCCTGCTTGCCAATCAGCTGGTCGTAATCGTTCCCGCGTCGTCGGATACGAAGGTAACCTCCCTGGCCGACCTGGCGCAGCCGGCGTTCAGGCAGATTGCCATCGGGGAACCCGACACCGTGCCCGCCGGAACTTACGCCAGGGAAGCGCTGATGAACGGAGGGCTGTGGGAGGGGCTCAAATCCCGGCTCGTCTTCGCGAAGGATGTGCGGCAGGTGCTTTCCTACGTTGAAACGCGGAATGCCGATGCCGGCCTGGTATACCGCACCGACGCGTTGTCCTCCGGGAAGGTGAAGGCGGCCCTTGTCGTCGACCCCGCCGGCTATTCCCGGATTGAATATCCCGTAGGCGTGATAAAAACGTCCCGGCACGTCCGGGAGGCTGCGGATTTCGTCCGCTTTCTGCGCAGCCCGGAAGCGATGAAGGTGTTCGCTTCGTACGGGTTTACGGAGGCGGGAGCGCAGTGACTGGGGGAACGATCTCCGATTTTCTGACGCCCGTCGGACTGTCCCTGAAAGTCGCCGCTGTCTCCGGAGCGGCGGCTTTTCTCCTGGGGGTGGCGGCGGCCTGGGGGATGGCCGGCAAGAGGTTTTTCGGCCGGACGCTGGCGGATGCCTTCTTCCTTCTGCCCCTGGTACTGCCGCCGACCGTAGTCGGATTTCTCCTGCTTCTGCTGCTGGGAAGGGGAAGCTTTCTTGGACGCCTGGTCGAGTCGCTGTTCGGCCATTCGCTCGTTTTTACCTGGTGGGCGGCCGTGATCGCCTCGACCGTGGTCGCTTTTCCGCTGGTGTACCAATCGGTCAAGATAGGCATCCTCTCCGTGGACCGCGAGTATCTGGAGGCGGCCCGTTCCATGGGGGCCGGTTCATGGCAGGTGTTCGTCCATATAACGCTGCCGCTTTCCTGGAGAGCCCTGCTGTCCGGCTATTTGCTCGGAACCGTGCGCGGACTGGGGGAATTCGGCGCCACGCTGATGATTGCCGGGAACATACCGGGCCGGACGCAGACGATCCCGACCGCGATTTATTTGGCGGCGGAAGCGGGCAAGATGGGGCTGGCCGGCGCCTGGACGATTTCCGTCATTGCCATTTCCCTGGGGTTTCTCTGGCTGATCAACCGGAAGCTCTCATAATTTTTCGTTCGGCTGGCGATATATAGGGTAGTTGACGTTATATCCCATATCCTATACTAAAGGTGTGATCAAGATGATATCGCTTAGCCATGACAGAAAAATCCAGGCAGACTACTCGGGAATAAACGAATCGGACCTTGAGCTGCTGAAGCGGCATGAAGCCGACTTTCACGCCGTCGCGGAGCAAGTGGTCGAGGAGCTGTACGAGCGGATCACCCGTCAGCCCGAGCTGAGGCAAATCATTGAACAAAACAGTACGCTGGAGCGGCTGAAGGAAACCCAGCGGGCCTATCTGCTTTCCCTGGCGGAAGGAAGGCTCGACGAGGAATTTGTTCGCCAGCGGCTGGAGATCGGCAAGATTCACTCCCGCATCGGCCTGTCGCAGCAGTGGTTTCTCGCCACATACACGCATTATCTGGATATTTGCACCCGCCATTTCCGAAGTGCCGCACCGCAAGACTGGCAGGATGTGATCCGGGCGTTGTACCGATTGTTCAACTTTGATTCCCAGCTCATTCTGGAGGCGTACCAGACGGAAGAGAACGAAAAAATCCGGCAGCTGGTCGGGTCGAAGGAGAAGGCGCTTGCGGCGATCGATTCGGCGCTTGAAGGGCTGGCCGGCCTCATGACCAAGCTGAGCGGCAGTTCGCGGGCTGTAGCGGAGACTGCGGTGCATACCGCACGTCTGCAGGAGGAATCCGGACGGAAAATCGAAGACCTGACGACCGAACTTGGCAAGATCGAAACGATGGGGGGACTGATGAAGGAAATTTCCGAACAGACCCACCTGCTTGGTCTGAACGCGGCCATTGAAGCGGCGCGGGCCGGCGACCAGGGGCGGGGATTTGAAGTGGTGGCCAACGAGATCCGCAAATTGGCCAGCCATACCAAAGGTTCGCTGGAATCCATCCAGGACAAGCTGAAGGAAATATCGGTTATCCTGAAAGAGGTTCGGCAGCAGAGCGATCAGACGACGCACTATGCCCAGGAACAGGCTGCCAGCTCCCAGGAATTGACCTCCTTCGTGGAGATGATCGGGCATGTCGTTCAGGAACTGGAGAAGGCCAAGGAGCTGTCCCGGCAATAAACGGGAACATGCCGCAATATGCTTGATAACGGAACAGGCGGACCGCAATGGAGGGTCCGCCTTTTTTCGGTACGTGGAGGGCCTTGCGGGCAGGCATTGTGTTATCGCTTGCAAAAGAGGTATGATAAAGAGGAAAGTCCGTGAAAAGGGAGGATACTCATATGCTTACAAGAAGACTGGGCAAGCTTGGATTCATGAGCTCGGTTGTCATGTTCGGCGGCGCCAAGCTGGGGAACGTCAGCCAGGAGACGGCCGACCGCTCCATTGCCTTCGCGCTGGAACACGGCGTCAACCACATCGATACGGCGGCCAGCTACGGGGATTCGGAAATACGGCTCGGCCCTTGGATGCCGAAAATCCGCGACCGTGTTTTCCTTGCCACCAAAACCGGCGCGCGGACGCGCGAAAAAGCCCTGGAAGAAATCCGCCGGTCCCTCGAGCGGCTGCAGGTGGAATCGGTCGATCTGCTGCAGCTTCATTCCGTCGGCACTTTGGAGGAGCTGGACAAGTGCACCGCCAAGGGCGGCGCCCTGGAAGCGGCAATCGAAGCGAAGGAACGGGGCTGGATCAAGGCGATTGGCATTACCGGCCACGGTCACGAGGCGCCTGCCACCCATCTGGAGGCACTTTCGCGTTTTCCCTTCGAGGCCGTCCTCTGCCCGCTAAATTACCGGCTCTACTCCATACCCGCTTACCGGGAGGACTTCGACGCCCTTGTCCAGGAAACCAGGAAACGGGATGTGCCGCTGCGCGTCATCAAAGCAATCGCCAAACGCCCCTGGGAAGAAGGCGCGAAGCGGAAATATGCGACCTGGTACGAGCCCTTCGATGATCAGAAAATCATTGACGCCTGCGTACATTTCGTGCTGTCCATGGACGGAGTGGCCGGGTTTGCCAGCGCGGGCGAAGTCGAACTGTTCCCGAAGATTGTCGACGCCGTGGAACGTTTCGGCTCGATGACAAACGAGGAAGCCGAAGCGATACTCAGCCAGCTGCCGGATTACGCAAGTCCGTTTGGAGCCAGCACCTCCATCGCTTAGGCTGACAAAAAACCGGCGGCGGCAGGCCCGGTTTGACCGGTCTGCCGCCGCCGGTGTTTATGCCCCGCGGCCCGGCCGCAGGACGTGCCTCCGCGGATCCCGCTTGGCGCGGCCGGCAGCCGGGCGCGCTACAGCCGTTTCATCCCTGCCCGGTCCACCCGGGCCCGGCCACGGCCTGCCAGCGCTCGCGGATCGCGGCCAGCTCCTCCGCCGGAAGCGGGCCCGCCTCCAGCATCGCGGCGTTCTGCCGCCAGCGTCCCGGGTTCGCCGTGCCGACAATGGCGGTGTGCACGCCCGGCAGGCTGAGCGTAAAGCGCAGGGCCGTCGCGATGGACGTGTCAAGGCTTTGCCGCAGGAACGGGTAGGCCAGCTCCTGCAGCCGCTCCCAGTACACGTGGTGGTAAGCATCGGCAGGCTTCGTTCCGCTCCGCCAGCAGGCGTTGGCGATCGGCCGTTTGGCGATGACGCCCATCCCGCGCTTGCGCGCTTCCGGCAGAGTCAAATCCACGGCCTGCTGATCGGCTATGTTGATGGACGTCTGCAGCGAGTCGAACGCCCCGCAGGTTACCGCGTAGTAAGCCGCCGCCCCGTCGCCGCTGTAGCCGATATAGCGGGTTTTTCCGGCGTCGCGCGCTTTCTGGAGCACCTCGATCACTTCTCCCCGGCGGAGAATCTCCTCCGAACAGCTGTGCAGATGGATGAGGTCTACGTAATCGGTTTTCAGCCTTCGCAGGCTGCGGTCAATGCTCGCCTCCAGCATGCGCGGATCCCAGTCCTGCCCTTCCAGTCCGGAGGCGTGTCCGCACTTGGTGAACAGGTAATAATCGCCGCGCCGGTGGCTGACGGTCTTGCCGATCAGCTCCTCGCTGTTCCTGTAGCACTCCGCGGTATCAATAACGTTCAGTCCGGCATCCAGGGCGCTGGACAAGAGTTCTTCCACCGTTTTCCCGGTCGCGCCCTGAAAGCCGATCTCCGCTCCGCCGAAACCGAGAATGCCGACCTGCATATCCGTTGATCCAAATTGACGTTTTTCCATCATGCTTCGCCTCCTGTGCGGAACGCCGCGAACGATGCTTCGGTTCCGGAACCTCTCCGCCGGACACCGCTGCAAAAACGGCCGCAAAGTCCGGAACAACCGGTCTGCGGCCGTTTGCGGCGCGCCATGCAAATGTTATTCCACGCGGACGGCCTGTTCCTGCGCCTTCAGGCAAAGCTCGGCCGCCTTGAAGGCATGCTCCTGGGTCATGGCGTTCTCCGTGCGGTTCAGGCAGTCGAGAATGAGCTGGCCGAAGAACGGGAAGCCGACCTTGCCGCGCAGCGACAGGTGGTGTTCCCCCTCGTGATTGACCAGATAAAGCTGATCCCCTTCCTTGTCGCGGGCGATATCGATATATTTGCGCAGCTCGATATAGCCGTCGGTGCCAAGGATGATGGTCCGGCCGTCGCCCCACGTCCCCAGGCCGTCCGGCGTCAGCCAGTCGACGCGGAAATAGTTCGTCGCTCCGTTATCGGCCACCAGTGTCGCATCGCCGAAATCCTCCAGCTCCGGATATTGCTTGTGCTTGTAGTTGGCGACCTTGCTGGCGATTACCCTGGCATCCCTGGCGCCGCTGAAATACAGGAACTGTTCGATCTGATGCGAGCCGATGTCGCACAGAATGCCGCCGTACATGTCCTTCTTGAAGAACCAGTCCGGGCGGGTCGGGGCGCTGATGCGGTGCGGACCGGTGCCGATCACCTGCACGACGCGGCCGATTGCGCCATCCTGAATCAGCTGGCCGGCGTAAACGGCGCTTTCCACGTGCAGCCGTTCGCTGTAGTAAACCGCATACTTGAGGCCGGTTTCGGCCGTCTTCTTGCGGGCCCTTTCCAACTGCTCCAGCGTCGTGAACGGACATTTGTCCGTAAAGTAATCCTTGCCGTGTTCCATGACGCGGAGTCCCAGATCACAGCGCAGCGCGGGAATGGCGGCGCCGGCGACCAGGCGGATCTCCGGATCGTTCAGAATCTGTTCCTCGCTGTCGGCCGGTTTAACCTGGGGATAGCGCTTTACAAACGCTTCCACTTTCTTCGGATCGGGATCATAGACCCAGCGAAGCTCTCCGCCGGCTTCTATCAGGCCGTTGCACATTCCGTAAATATGGCCGTGGTCCAGGCTGATGGCCGCAAAAGGAAATTCCCCGGCGCCGACGACCGGCTTCGGCTTGCCCTGGGGCGCGTAGTTCATACCGTCGTTTTTGTTCAAGTTCCTCTTCCTCCCTGTTATGACTGCTGGATTTTGCTCGCGCTTGTCCCTCTTATTCTATCAAATTTCGGAGGGAAAATGTCACTCCTTTTTTGCCGGCGCAGGAAATCGCCGCGCCGGCGAGCCTGAATAGGGGAGCGGTTTCAGTTCTTTCCCGGGCGTGCGGGACGGGGCGGGATTCGGCTTTGCGGAACGGATCCGGGTTGTCCCATACCCGCCCGCGGGAGCGGATGACCACAAACGGGCCGGCCGAACCCGCCAGCCACACCCGGGTTCCCGTCCAGCCGAGCCCGGCCGGCCCGGCCCGGAACAATCCGGGAAACAAGTCCGCCGGAGCGTGCCCGGGCACCATCAAGGAGCGGCAGCCGCCGCCGGCGCAAGGCACGGAGGACGGCCGGGGAAACTGTGCCCGGGACCCTCCGCGAATTCCGCATGGTGGAAGCCCCTCCGGCGTGTATGCCGCCGGTGCGGCGTCATTCGAGCAGATGCTTGTATTGGTTGAAGTCGATCTCGTTCTTTTGCAGAAATTCCACCAGGAATTTATGATCCCGCTTTGGAGTGGCGAGCAGGTAGCCTTTCAGGCAGTGCTCCCGGGTTACCCGGTCGGCGCCGCTTTCCAGCGCCACTTGCCCGATTTTGGCGGCGATCGAGTGGCGGGCGATGTCGCGGAAAGGTTTCGGGACGGGCTCGACCAGCTGCTCAAGGAAGCGCCTGGACTCCTCGGTCCACAGATGCCTGGACGATTCGACATAGTAGTTCTGCCAGTCCAGCTTCGACTTGCCGTCGCCCATCGGCAGCACCTTGAAAAACTTGCGGAACATGAAATAGCCGCCCACCGACATGAAGAAGAGCAGCACCACCGCCCAAAAGACGAGGAACCACATGAAATAGGGATTCAAACCGTTCACCAACAGACTCCCCTCCGGCAAGATCAGACATTCACACGTATTATACCCCAATTGTGGATTTCTGGCGACAATCCTAGTAGAATAGGGAGATAGGCCAGTGTAAAGGAGAGATTTGCGTGCTCAAAATCGGCTCGCACGTATCGTTTTCCGATAAAGGGCTGCTCAATGCCGCCGAGGAAGCCGTTTCCTACGGCTCCAGCACATTCATGATCTATACGGGGGCTCCGCAGAATACGCGCCGGAAGCCCATTGAGAAACAATATATCGAAGAAGGCCGGGAAGTGATGGACAGGCACGGCATCGGGGAGATTGTCGTCCATGCCCCGTACATCATCAATCTCGGCTCCTACAAGGACGATACTTTTGAACTGGCCGTCCGGTTCCTGCAGGACGAAATCCGCCGCACGGACTATCTCGGAGTGAAAAATATCGTGCTTCATCCCGGCGCTTACACGGACAAAGACGCCGAATTCGGCATTCAGCGGATTGCCGAGGGACTGAACGAGGTGCTTGAGGGAACGAAGGATACGAAGGTCAGCATCGCTCTGGAGACGATGGCCGGGAAGGGCACGGAAATCGGCCGCCGGTTCGAGGAACTCGCGCAGATTATCGACAAGGTCAGGGACAACGAACGGCTGACGGTTTGCATGGACACGTGCCATATGCACGATGCCGGATATAATGTAGCGGAGGATTTTGACGGAGTGCTTGCGGAATTCGACCGCGTAGTCGGACTGGACCGTCTTGCGGTGCTGCATCTGAACGACAGCAAGAACTTCCGGGGCGCCGCCAAGGACCGGCACGCCCCGGTCGGCTCGGGCCTGATCGGCTACCGGGCGATGCGGGATATCGTCCGCCATAAGGAACTGCGGCATCTGCCGATGATCCTCGAGACTCCCTGGATCGGCAAAAATCCGGACAGGCAGCGCCCGATGTACGAGGCCGAGATCGCCCTGCTGCGCGGCGATGCCGGGGAACGGTTCGGGGGCGAATTTTTTGAGGACGTGGAGCGGCTCGATCATTTTTTCTCCAGGCAGGGCATTCACCACCGCGATTTTATCGTCCAGACATGGGATTTGCTGAAAAATGACGCCAAGGCCAGGAAAGAGGACAAGCGGGAGCCGATGGAACGGTTGTATGACCTGATCGAGGAAAACCGCCTCTTCGCCGACCTCGAAGAGGAGAAAATCAACCACCGCCTGACCGCCTGGCTGGCCGGAAAAGAAGCGAGAATTTAGGAGGAACCCATGGATCAGAGTACCGCAAAAGCAACGCAGAAAAGAAAAGAAATAAACCTGAACCGGGCCCGGATGCTGGTCTCCTGCCCGGACCGGCCGGGGATCGTCGCCGCGGTATCGCAATTCCTGCACGAGCAGGGAGCGAATATTGTACAGTCCGACCAGTATACGATGGATCCGGCCGGCGGCATGTTCTTTATCCGCATAGAATTTGATCTGCCCGGCCTCGGGGAACGGGAAGCGGAACTGAGGGACCGGTTTGCGCCGATCGCCGGCCGTTTCGAGATGAACTGGGAACTGCATCGGGCGGCGCACAAGAAACGCCTGGCGATCTTCGTGTCCAAGGAGGATCACTGCCTGCTCGAGCTGCTGTGGCAGTGGCAGGCCGGCGGCCTGGATGCGGATATCGCCATGGTCATCAGCAACCATCCCGATATGCGGGCCCAGGCGGAATCGTTCGGCATCCCGTATCATCATGTTCCGGTCACCCCGGAAACGAAGCAGCAGGCCGAACGAAAACAGCTGGAGCTGGTGGAAGGGCAGGCCGACGTGATCATACTGGCCCGTTACATGCAGATCATTTCGCCGCTGTTCATCGAACATTACCGCAACCGCATCATCAATATCCATCATTCGTTTCTTCCGGCCTTCATCGGCGGCAAACCGTACGCCCAGGCGCATAACCGCGGGGTGAAAATTATCGGGGCTACCGCCCATTATGTCACGGAGGAGCTGGACGGCGGTCCGATTATCGAGCAGGATGTGCAGCGGGTCAGCCATCGGGACAGCGTCGACGACCTGAAGCGGATCGGCCGCCACATCGAGCGCATCGTGCTGGCCCGCGCCGTCGCCTGGCACGTGGAGGACCGGATTCTCGTGCACCAGAACAAGACGGTTGTCTTCAACTGACCGGACCGTTCCCCCCAAAGAAGCAGCGGGTTTTGGAGACAATTGCCGGCCCTGTTGCTTTTTTGGTTTTTTTCGCCAGGGGCGGCGCACCCGGAACATGAAATTGGAAAAATGGGGGAATCTAGGATGAGCGACCGGCCGATTGTGGTGGTTGGCAGCCTGAATATGGATATTGTGCTATCGGTGCCGCGCATGCCGGCGACCGGCGAAACGATTCAGGCCCGAAGCGTGCTGCATGTTCCCGGAGGCAAAGGGGCGAATCAGGCTGTCGGGCTGGCCCGGCTTGGAGCCCGGTCCGTGATGATCGGCGCCGTGGGGGAAGACGGCTACGGCCGGGCCATTCTGGAGCGAATGCGGTCCTTCGGTGTGGAAACGGACGCAATTCGTACGGTACGGGATGTTCCAACCGGAACCGCCCATATCCTGCTCACGCCGGAAGACAATAGCATCATTATCGCCGCGGGGGCCAATGCCCGCGTACTGCCGGAGGATCCGGCCCGGCATGCGCGGCTTCTGGCGCAGGCGAAGGTGGTGCTGGCGCAGCTGGAAATCCCGGAGCAGACGGTGCTGGAGGCATTCCGGCTGGCCCGCGACGCCGGCGCCCGGACGATCCTCAACCCGGCCCCGGCCCGTCCTCTCCCGGACGAACTGCTGCGGCTTACGGACATCCTGACTCCCAACGAGACGGAGCTGGCTCTGCTCAGCGGCCGCGGCATCGGGACGGAAGAGGAACTGGAGCGGGTCGTCCGGGACTGGCAGGATGCTTACGGCCATACGGTGCTGGTTACCCGGGGCTCCAAGGGCTGCGCTTACCTGGAGGAAGGCCGTCTGCGAACAGTCGCGCCGCTTAAAGTTCCCGTTGTCGATACGACGGGAGCAGGGGATGCCTTCAATGCGGCGGTCGCCTACGGACTTTTCCGGGAATGGCCGCTTGCCGAGACCGTCCGGTTTGCCGTGAAAGCTTCCTCCCTCTCGGTCCGCAAGCTGGGGGCCCAGGACGGAATGCCGGTTCTGGAGGAAGTCCTCAACGCCTGACGGGGGTGGCGGCGTCCCCCCTCGGCTGTCCCTCCGCCCGGCTGTCCTTCCGGCGGCGGCAGGGCGCGGCAGCCCTGTCGGCACAAGGACCCGGGGCCGGTTTTTTCCGGAGAATTGTGGTAAAGCGGCGGGCCCCATGGTACAATGTAGTTCATAAAGAATCAGAATGACATTATTGAAATGGGAGGAATGCTTGACATGACAGCGACCAAACAAACGATTGACCAGCTGGCGGTCAATTCGATCCGTACGCTGGGAATTGACGCCGTTGAAAAGGCGAATTCGGGCCACCCGGGCATGGTTATGGGCGCCGCTCCGATGGCCTATGTGCTTTGGACCCGGCAGATGAAACACAACCCGGCCAACCCGAAATGGATCAACCGTGACCGGTTCGTGCTGTCCGCCGGACATGGCTCGATGCTTCTTTACAGCCTGCTGCACCTTTGCGGCTACGATGTAACGATGCAGGATCTGAAGGAATTTCGCCAGTGGGGAAGCAAGACTCCCGGCCATCCCGAGTACGGCCACACGCCCGGGGTGGACGCGACAACCGGTCCGCTGGGACAAGGGATCGGCATGGCGGTAGGCATGGCCATGGCCGAAGTGCATTTGGCGGCTACATATAACAGGGACCAATTCAACGTGATCGATCATTACACCTTCG
>Ga0310822_100404_pt1 | contig 21449 bp, 23 predicted proteins | sample P4_ome_2_FD_201313 | JGI IMG/M metagenome (GOLD analysis project Ga0310822, IMG submission 201313) | Sorghum-adapted microbial communities from Joint BioEnergy Institute, Emeryville, California, United States - P4_Day56_Rep2 | ecosystem: Engineered > Bioreactor > SSF (Solid state fermentation) >... | reverse complement strand
GAGGCCGAGGGCCTCCCCCTCTCCTACCTCGAGCACCTCGTGGCGAAGCTGCGCGGCGCGGGGCTCGTGAGCTCGGTGCGCGGCGCGCACGGCGGCTACCGGCTGGCCCGGGCGCCGGAGGAGATCACGATGATCGAGGTCGTGCAGGCCCTGGAGGGCCCGATCGCGCCGATGGATTGCTTCCGTCCCGACGGCGAGGGGCGCGTGCTCTGCTCGCACGAGGCCGACGGCGACCGCTCCTGCGCCACGAAGCTTCTGTGGATGCGCGTACAGGGCGGGGTCACGCGCGCGCTGGCCGGCACCTCGCTCGCCGAGCTCGTCGAGTTCGCGGACATGCAGCAGGGCACCGGCACCGGGACGCCGCTCACGGTCCAGCCCGCGGCCTAGGAGCGGGCGGGCCCCCTGAACCGACCACGACGACGTACGAAACGGAGACGCATGGCTGACCTCGAGATTCGCAACCTGCACGTGAGCGTGGAGGACGAGGAGATCCTGCGGGGCCTCGACCTCGAGGTCTCGAAGGGCGAGATCCACGCGCTGATGGGCCCGAACGGCTCGGGCAAGTCGACGCTGGCCAACGTGATCATGGGCCACCCCGCCTACGAGGTGACCGAGGGCCAGATCATCTTCCAGGGGGAGGACATCACCGAGGCCGCGCCCGAGGAGCGCTCGCGCATGGGCCTGTTCATGGCCTTCCAGTACCCGGTCGCGATCCCCGGCGTGACCGTCGCCAAGTACCTGCGCATGGCGGTGAACGCCCACCGCGAGGCGAAGGGCGAGCCGGAGATCAAGCTCAAGGACTTCCGCAAGCAGACCGAGGAGGCGATGGAGCTCGTCAACATTCCGCGGGAGTTCTCGAGCCGCTACGTCAACGACGGTTTCTCCGGCGGCGAGAAGAAGCGCATGGAGATCCTGCAGCTGGCGATGCTGCGCCCGCAGATCGCCGTGCTCGACGAGACCGACTCGGGCCTCGACATCGACGCGCTGCGGATCGTCGCCGAGGGCGTCAACAAGTTCGCGGGCCCGGAGATGGGCGCGCTGATCATCACCCACTACCAGCGCATCCTCCACCTGATCAAGCCCGACACCGTCCACGTCATGTACAAGGGCCGGATCGTCAAGGAGGGCGGCCCCGAGCTCGTGAGCGAGCTCGAGGAGAAGGGCTACGGCTGGATCACCGAGGAGGTAGAGGCGGCCGCCTGATGAGCGCCCCCGCCGCCACGCTGGAGCTGGGGAAGGTCCGCGCGGCCTTCCCGGCGCTGGCGCGGGAGGTGAACGGCAAGCCCGTCGCCTACCTCGACTCCGGGGCGAGCGCGCAGCGCGTGCTCGCCTCGATCCAGGCGGTCGACCGCTACGAGCGCCGCCATCATTCGAACGTCCACCGCGGCGCGCACACGCTCTCGGCCGAGGCGACCGCCGCCTACGAGGGCGCCCGCGCCACGGTGGCCGACCACATCGGCGCCGCCGACCGGCGCGAGGTGATCTTCGTCCGCAACGCGACCGAGGCGATCAACCTCGTCGCGCGCGCCTGGGGCGACGCCAACGTCGGCCCCGGCGACCGCATCGTGCTCACGGAGATGGAGCACCACTCGAACATCGTCCCGTGGCTGCAGCTCGCCGAGCGCACCGGCGCCGTGCTCGAGTGGGTCGGGATAAGCGACGAGGGCGAGCTGCTCTTGGACGAGCTGGACGCCGTGCTCGAGCGGGAGCCGAAGCTCGTCGCCGTAGCCCACGTCTCCAACGTGCTCGGCACGCTCAACCCCGTCGCCGAGATCGCCCGGCGCGCCCACGAGGCGGGGGCGCTGGTGCTGGTCGACGGCGCCCAGGCTGCGCCGAAGCTGCCGCTCGACGTGGGCGAGCTCGGCGCCGACTTCTACGCGCTCACCGGGCACAAGGCCTACGCGCCGACCGGGATCGGCGCGCTCTGGGGCCGGCTCGAGCTCCTGCGCGAGATGGACCCGTTCCTCGGCGGGGGCTCGATGATCCGCAAGGTGACCAAGCAGGGCGCGACCTGGGCCGACGTCCCCGCGCGCTTCGAGGCCGGCACGCCGGCGATCGCGCAGGCCGTCGGCTTCGCCGCGGCCCTGCGCTGGCTCGACGGGGTCGGGATGGAGACGGTGCTGGCGCACGAGCGCGAGATCGCGAACTACGCGCTCGCCGCGCTCGCCGAGGTGCCCGGCCTGCGCGTCTTCGGCCCTCCCCCCTCCCCCGAGCGCATCGGCCCGGTCTCGTTCGAGCTGGAGGGCGTGCACGCGCACGACGTCTCTGAGATCCTCGACCGCCATGGAGTCGCCGTGCGCGCCGGCCACCACTGCGCCCAGCCGCTGATGGAGCGGTTGGGAGTTGCCGCGACCGCGCGGGCGAGCTTCGGCGTCTACACGACGACCGAGGAGATCGACCGCCTGGTCGAGGCACTGCTCGACGCGCGGCGGGTGTTCGGGATCTAGCCCGTTAGGACTTGAGGCCGCCCCGGCCCCGTTGTTAGCCTCCGCCCGAGCCACGGGCAGAGTCACGAATACATCGGGGGGAACTGCGGTGAGACTGATCCGCGCAACGATCGCCGCGTCGGCCATGGTCGTCGTGTTTGCCCTGCTCGGCTTCGCGCAGTCGGCAGCGGCGCACACGATCTACGCGACCAAGCCTGGGGAAAAGCAGGTGGTGCCGATCATCGGCTCGACCCCCCAGGATCCGATCCAGGTCGATGACGGGGCTTGGGCGCTCGCGATCACCCCCGACGCCAGGACGGTGTACGTGATCGGGGACGAAAACGTCACCCCGATCGACGCCGAGACGAGAACGCCCGGAGAGGAGATCGAGGTCGGTAGCCCCCGTGGGGGGTGGCGATCACCCCGGACGGGAAGACCGCCTACGTGGTGAGCTACTACTCGCACACCGTCACGCCGATCGACATCGAGACGAACACCCCTGGAGAGGAGATCGCGGTCGGCGCCGCTCCGCAAGACATCGCGATCACTCCCGATGGCACGACCGCGTACGTCGCGCTCGACGGCTCGGTCAGGCCGATCGACCTCCGCACGCACGAGCTAGGAGAGGCGATCCCGGTGAGCGACGGAAGGGCGATCGCGATCACCCCGGACGGGAAGAGCGCGTACGTCGTCAACTACGTCCCTGGCACGGTCACGCCGATCGATCTGCGGACACACGAGCCAGGGGAGGAGATTCCCGTCGGGGATGAGCCGTGGGCGATCGCGATCACGCCTGACGGCAGGACGGCGTACGTGGCGAATCGCAGTTCCGGCACGGTCACGGCGATCGACACCGAGACCAACGCCGCGGGGCCCGACATCCCGGTCGGCGAGCTGCCGGGACCGATCGCGATCGCTCCCGACGGCAGGACTGCGTATGTGACTCGCTCAGTCGACGGGACGATCACGCCGGTCGACACGAAGACGAACGAGCCTGGACAACCGATCGATGTGGGCTACGGCGTCAGCGGCATCGCGATCTCCCCCAACCAGCCGCCGACCGCGGAGCTCTCAGCCCCCGAGACCGCCTACGCAGGCGTCCCCGTCACCCTCGACGCCTCCGGCTCGAGCGACGACGACGTGATCGAGCGATACCGCTTCGAGCTCGGTGACGACTGGGCGTACACCTCGAAGGAGCCAACCCACACCTACGTCTACAAGGAGCCCGGCACCTACGAGGCCACGGTGACCGTCGACGATGGCGACGGCTGCAAGCCCCTGTATCAGCTCTTCCCCGGCCTCGCGTCCCCCTTCACCGGGAAGACCGCCTACTGCAACGGGCCCTCGCAGGCCACCTCGAAGCCGGTCGAGATCCAGGTCGAAAAGCTCCCGCAGCTCGGTCTTTCGATCTCGGTTCCGCGCAGGCAGACCTCGCTCAAGGCGGTGCGCGTGACCGCGACCTGCAAGAACCTGGGCTGCGAGGCGACGGCCTCGGGCGCCCTCGAGGTGCGCGGCCGCGGCGACAAGCCCAAGCGCTTCAAGCTCCAGTCCGCAAGCAGCACGCTTGAGTCCGGCAAGCCGGCGACGCTCGCGGCCAAGATCCCCGCCAAGGCCCGCCGCGCCGCGCGCAAGGCACTCAAGGCGCGCGGCAAGGTCCTGGCGAAGGTCCGTGTCGAAGCCCGCGCCCCGGGCGACCAGCGCCAGGTGCGGACCGCGCGCGTGCGGATCGTGGGCTGACCGCGGGGCCACACCGACCCCTCCCCTGGTAGCCTGTCGCCGCTAGGGGCAGGGACGCGACAAGTTAGGGGGTTAGTGGTGAGACGTGCCTTCGGGGCGATCGCTGCGTGGGTTTCGCTTGGCCTACTGGGCCTGCTGGGCCTCTCGCAATCCGCGGCTGCCCACACGATCTACGTGACCAAAGTCGTCGGCGACGTGGTGGTGCCGATCGTCGGGTCGGCCCCCCAGAACGCGATCGGGGTCGGTCGGCTGCCGCTCCGCATCGCGATAACCCCCGATGGCAAGACCGCCTACGTGACCAACTCGCTAGCCGGCTCGGTCACGCCGATCGACCTCAACACCAACACGGCGGGGCCCGCGATCTCGATCGGTGGCCAGCTGCAGGGGGTCGCGATAACCCCCGACGGGAGGACCGCGTACGTGGCGAACGGGGAATCCCCGGGGGCGGTCACGCCGATCGACACCAAGACGAACACCGCTGGGACGGCGATCCAGGTCGGCAACGAGCCGCGGGGGATCGCGATCACCCCCGACGGGGGGACCGCCTACGTGACCAACGGCGGCTCCGGCACGGTCACTCCGATCGACCTCCGCACGGGCACCGCGGAGGACGAGATCCAGGTCGGCAGCGCTCCACGGGGAATCGCGATCACCCCCGACGGGCAGACCGCGTACGTCGCCAACCGCAGCTCGAACACGGTCACGCCGATCGACACCGAGACGAACATCCCTGGGGCGGAGATCCCCGTCGGCTTGGCCCCGAATGAGATCGCGATCACCCCCGACGGGAAGACCGCGTACGTGGTGAACGGCTCGAACACGGTCACGCCGATCGACACCGAGACGAACACGGTGGGAGAGGAGATCCCGGCGGGACGGACGCCGACCGACATCGCGATCACCCCGGACGGGAGGACCGCATACGTGGTGAACAACGGCTCCCCCGCAGCAGTCACGCCGATCGACCTCGAGACGAGGACTCCTGGGGAGGCGATCCAGATCGGCGACTTCGCCCAGGGCATCGCGATCGCCCCCAATCAGCCCCCCACCGCCGAGCTCGCCGTCGACGCGGACACGGTCTACGCGGGCACTCCCGTCACCTTCGACGCCTCCGGCTCGGACGACGACATGGGGATCGAGCGCTACCGCTTCGAGTTCGGTGACGGCTGGACGTTCAGCTCGAACGAACCGGTCTACACCTACGTCTACGAGAAGCCGGGTACGTACGAAGCGACGGTGACCGTCGACGACGGTGAGGGCTGCCCGGCGCGCCACCAGTCCTTCCCCGAGCTGGCGGTGCCCTTCACCGGTCAGACCGCCTACTGCAGTGGGCCCTCACGGGCAACCTCAAAGCCGGTCGAGATCCACGTCCGCGAGCTCCCACGCCTGGGCCTCTCGCTCTCGCTTGGGCGCAGGCAGCTCTCGCTCAAGGCGGTGCGCGTGACCGCGACCTGCAAGAACCTCGAATGCGACGCCAAGGCCTCCGGCACCCTCGAGGTGCGCCGCCGCGGCGCGAAGCCAAAGAGCTTCAAGCTCAGGGCCCCCACCGCAGCGCTCAGGGCCGACACCCCGACGGCGCTGGATCCGAGGATCCCCGCCAAGGCCCGCCGCGCCGCGCGCAAGGCGCTCAAGGCGCGCGGCAAGGTCCTGGCGAAGGTCCGTGTCGAAGCCCGGGGACCGGGCGACCAGCTGCGGGTGCGGACCGGTCGGGTGCGGATCGTGGGCTGAGCCTCAACCGCGCGCTCGGTCGCCAACGCGGTCGAGCGCGCGAGACCAACCGCCCGCGCGAGGACCACGGGCCGACCGCTACCGTTTCGAGGCGTGGACGACCTCTACCGCGAGCAGATCCTCGAGCACTACAAGCGCCCGCACAACTTCGGGCGCCTGGAGGAGTACGACCTCGAGTTCGAGGACTCGAACCCCTTCTGCGGGGACGAGCAGCACGTCTACATCCGCCTCGACGAGAACGACCGCGTGGAGGCGGTGAGCTTCGAGGGCAAGGGCTGCGCGATCTCGACCGCGGCGACCTCGATGCTCACCGACGAGCTGATCGGCAAGACGCGCGAGGAGCTGCTGCGCCTGCCCAAAGAGTTCGTGCTCGACCTGCTCGGGATCGACATCTCGGCCACGCGCATGAAGTGCGCGTTGCTCGGCCTCAAGGTCGTCAAGTCCGCGAGCCTCGGCGACGCCGCCGACTGGGAGGACGAGGGCGCCCAAGGCGACCCGTCCGAGGCCGCGCGCGAGGGGATCTGACCTGGACGAACGTCCGATTCTCCTTGCCCCGAGCGCGCGGCGGGCTGTACGGTCGCGTGGCGGGGTCCGACGGGAATCCGGGTCACTCTCGCCGTGGGCGTCGCAGCCGTGGTGGCTGCGCTCTGCTCGCCTGCGGCTTTGGGGCGCCACCCGCTACGCCGAGCCGGGAGGCGATGGGCCGCCAGCGAGCTGCCCCGAGTCGAACCCGTGCAGCATCCAGGCGGCGGTCACGGACGCCTCGGTGCAGGCCGGCGATGAGGTCGTGCTGCTGCCGGGCACCTACGTGCTGAGCAGCGAGCTCACGGTGAGCAAGGCGATCTCCCTGGGGGGCCGTCGCGGGAAACCGAAGCCGACGGTCGTCGGCAGCGGGCCGATGACGAACGTCATCTGGGGCGCGGCAGCGGGCGACACGCTGCACGACGCGAAGGTCCAGGGCGGCAACTTCGGCGCGATCGCTGGATTCGACCTCGCCGAGCGCGTCGAGGCCGTCGGGGTCTCCACCGGGTGCGGAACCAACGTTCTGTTGCGCGACTCGGTGTGCGTAGCGACAGGCATCAACGGGGTCGCCCTCTCCTACGCGGCCGGCTGCGCGTCGCCGAGCGTGTTGCCGCCGATCCACGTCAGGAACGTCACGGTGATCGCGTCGGGAGCCAACGGCACGGCGATCAGGGTCTCCGCGGCGACCGGCTGCGACCTGACGCTTGAGGGCCGCAACGTGATCGCGATCGGCGGGGGCTCCGACCTCACCGCAGAGGTCGACATCAACGCGAGCTCGCGCGCCGAGATCGACCTGTCGCACTCCGCCTTCAACGACGTCGTGAAAAGCGGCGCCAACGCCTTCGCTCCCGCGCCAGGCACCAACGGCAACATCAGCGCCGAGCCGCTGCTCGCCGACCCCGCCAACGGCGACTACACGCAGCTCGTGGGCTCACCCACGATCGACGCCGGCCGACGCGACGACCGCCTGGGCAGCTTCGACTTCGGCGGCGGGCGCCGGGTGGTTGGAAAGCGTCCCGACATCGGGGCGGACGAGTTCGACCTGGCTTGCAAGGGACGCTCGGCCACGATCGTGGGCTCGGGCGGCGGCCCCATCGTCGGCACGAACGGCGCCGACGTGATCGTGGGCACCCCCAGGGCCGACACCATCCGGGCGTTGGGGGGCAACGACCTTGTCTGCGCCGGCGGCGGCAACGACCGAGTCAAGGGCGGTGCAAGCGCGGACGAGATCCGCGGGCAAGGCGGCAACGACAGGCTGTCGGGCGGTGGCGGCAGGGATCGGCTGTACGGCCAGGCCGGCCGCGACAAGCTCGTGGGCGGCGGCGGCAAGGGCGACCTCTGTCACGGCGGGCCCGGCAAGGACAAGGCCAAGAGGAGCTGCGAGAAGGTCCGCAGCGCCTAGCGCCGCCAAAGCGTGGAATCGCCGCGTACGTTCGCTTAGACGCGCGCTCGTGCAGGGCATAGGGAGGCTGGTGGGGACCGGAAAAATCGGCGCCTTCGAGTTCCACCCCAAGAAGCGCAAGGGGCGCAAGCGCCGGTAGCCGGGCCGGGTCTCCCCCGGGCCTAGCCTTCCCCGGGCGTGACTCCCGGCAACGAGGGCCCCGGCGCACCTCAGATCCGCCCGCAGGCCCTGAGGCGCCCGGGCGCGCACGCCCCCCGCGGCCGGGCCCGGCCGCGGGAGCCCCCACCGCTAAAATCCGACCGCGAGAGTAGGAATATCCGCATGCCCGAGATCACCGTCTGTTCAAGCGAAGAGCTGCCCGAGGGCGCGATGCGCCTGGTTGAGACCGACGACGGCCGCAAGATCGGCGTGTTTCGCTGCGCCGGTGGCGAGCTGCTTGCGATCGAGGATCGCTGCTCGCACGACGACGGCCCGCTGGCGGAGGGCCCCTTCGACCCCAAGGCCTGTACCGTTGAATGTCCCCGCCACGGATCGCTCTTCGACCTGAGGACGGGCCGCCCCCGCTCGCTGCCCGCCTACGCACCGGTCGAGACCTTCGCGGCGCGAGAAGTGGACGGCCACGTGAAGCTGGAGGTTTGACGCGCTCCCATGACCACTCCCAAGACACCCACGATCGAGTCCACGAAGGTCCTGACGGAGGAAGAGGCCGCTCTGCGGGAGATCGGCGGCGACTACGCCGAGCGCTTCGGCTTCCGCGATCCCGAGAACTACCTCTACAAGGCCCCCAAGGGCCTGAGCCGCGAGATCGTCGAGGCGATCTCCGACTACAAGGACGAGCCCCAGTGGATGCGGGAGTTCCGGCTCAAGGCCTTCGAGCACTTCATGGAGCGCCCCACCCCCACCTGGGGCGGCGACCTGAGCGGGATCGACTGGGACGACATCCACTACTTCGTGCGCGCCTCCGAGCGCGCGAGCCGCAGCTGGGACGAGGTGCCCGATGACATCAAGCGCACCTTCGACCGCCTCGGCATCCCCGAGGCGGAGCGCAAGTTCCTGGCCGGCGTGGGCGCTCAGTACGAGTCCGAGGTCGTCTACCACCAGGTGCGCGAGGACCTCGAGAAGCAGGGCGTGATCTTCCTCGACATGGACTCCGGCCTGCGCGAGCACGAGGACATCGTCCGCGAGTACTGGGCCACCGTGATCCCGCCCAACGACAACAAGCTGGCGGCGCTCAACTCGGCGGTCTGGTCGGGCGGCTCGTTCGTCTACGTGCCCAAGGGCGTCAAGGTCGAGATGCCCCTGCAGGCCTACTTCCGGATCAACACGGAGAACATGGGCCAGTTCGAGCGCACGCTGATCATCGCCGAGGAAGGCTCGGACGTGCACTACATCGAGGGGTGCACGGCCCCGGTCTACTCGACCGACTCGCTGCACGCGGCGGTGGTCGAGATCATCGTCAAGCCCGGCGCGCGCGTGCGCTACACGACCGTCCAGAACTGGTCGCAGAACGTCTACAACCTCGTCACCAAGCGCGCGGTCGCCTACGAGAACGCGACCATGGAGTGGGTCGACTGCAACCTGGGCTCCAAGCTCACGATGAAGTACCCCTCGATCTACCTGCTGGGCGAGCGCGCCCACGGCGAGGTGCTCTCGATCGCCTTCGCCGGCCGCGGCCAGCACCAGGACGCGGGCAGCAAGATCGTCCACGCCGCGCCGAACACGACCTCGTCGGTGTTCTCCAAGTCGATCTCCAAGGACGGCGGGCGCGCCACCTACCGCGGCCTGCTCGAGGTCGCCAAGGGCGCGACCGCGGCGAAGTCGAAGGTCGTCTGCGACGCGCTGCTGCTCGATCCGCTCTCGCGCTCGGACACCTACCCCACGATCCGGATCGACGAGAACGACGCCGAGATCGGCCACGAGGCCTCGGTCTCGAAGGTCGGCGAGGATCAGCTCTTCTACCTGCAGGCCCACGGCCTGGACGAGGAGGAGGCCTCGAAGATGATCGTCAACGGCTTCATCGAGCCGATCACGAAGGAGCTGCCGATGGAGTACGCGGTCGAGATGAACCGCCTGATCGAGCTGCAGATGGAGGGCTCGATTGGCTAGCGCGCAGACCGAGCCGGCCTGGCTTTCCGAGAGGCGCCGCAAGGGCGCCTCTCTGGCGCAGGAGCTGGGCCTGCCCACCACCAAGGACAAGGGCTGGGAGTTCACCGAGCTCGCCGGGCTCGACCTGGCGGCGTACGAGCCCAGCGCGAACGGCGCGGAGGCAGCGGACGCCGCACCGATCCTCCCCACGCCCGAGGACGCCGCGTTCCTGCGCCAGGTCGACGCGCGGGCGCTGGGCTCGGAGCTGGCCGGATCCGTTGAGGGCGAGACGCCCTCGAAGCCGACCGTGATGCCGCTGAGCGAGGCCGCGGAGGCATACCCGGAGCTGATCCAGCGCCACCTCGGCTCGCTCGTCCCCAGCGACGACGTCTTCGTCGCCCACAACGAGGCGAACTGGAGCGGCGGCGCCTTCGTGTACGTGCCCGCCGGCCAGCGCCTCGAGGTGCCGATCGGCCTGAGCGCGATCCAGCAGACCCCCGGTTCGCTTCTGGGCTGGCGCTCACTGATCGTCCTCGAGGAAGGCGCCGAGGCCGAGGTCTGGGAGCAGTACCTGGCGGCCCAGCAGGACGTCGACGCGCTCTTCAACGGCGTGACCGAGCTCGTCGTGGGCGAGGGCGCCACGCTGCGCTTCGTCTGCGGGCAGGACCTGCCCGAGTCGGCCTGGGTCTTCGCCACCCAGCGTGCCCAGGTGGAGCGCGACGCGACGCTCGAGTGGGTCGCGCTCGGCTTCGGCTCGGCGCGCGGCAAGGTGCGGATGGAGACCAAGCTCGCGGGCCAGGGCTCGACGGCGAAGGTGACCGGCGCCTACGCCGGCAACGGCCGCCAGCACCTCGACTACGACACGACCCAGGAGCACGCGGCGCCCGACACGACCTCGGACCTCGCCTTCCGCGGCGTGCTCGGAGGCGAGTCGACGGCGGTCTGGCGCGGGATGATCAAGGTCGACCCCGGCGCCCAGCGGACCGATGCCTTCCAGGAGAGCCGCAACCTGCTGCTCACCAACAAGGCCCACGCCGACGCGATCCCGGGCCTGGAGATCGAGGCCGACGACGTGCGCTGCACGCACGCGGCGGCGGTCGCCCAGATCGACGCCGACCAGCTCTACTACCTGCGTTCGCGCGGCCTCGCCGAGGGTGACGCCAAGCGCCTTATCATCGACGGGTTCCTGCAGGAGTTGGTCGAGCGCACGATCGAGGGCCCGATCCGCGACGCTCTGGCGGGCGCGCTGGAGCGGCGCCTCAGCGAGCTGCTCGACGTCCCCGCCGCGGCCTGACCGCGCCGCGGCGGGCGCCGATCTTTGGAGGGACCACCCGGCCGCCGCTGCGGCCGGGTGGTCCCTCACGCGCTGAGCCTCGCGCCCGCGCAGGAGGAATCACGCCGCTAGGCGTTCGCCTGCGAGAGCAGGAACAGCCCGAGGCTCGTGAAGCCGATCATCAGCGCGAGCATCCAGTACTGCGAGCGGGTCGCCTGCTGGACGTCGCGGTAGACCGTGAGCGCCTTGTCGTGGCCCATCGCCAGCGCCAGCACGTGGCCCACGACGAGCGCCCCCACCTGCACGTACCAGATGAGCTCGGCACCGAGGATCCCGTAGTCGATCCCGCTGCCCGCGGTGCCGAAGTAGTTCGACCCGTCGCCGAGCGGGTCGGAGAGCAGGTAGGTGAACTGGGCCTGGATCTGGAACACGAACAGGCTGAAGTAGTGGGCGACCGAGTACGCGAGCGCGATCGGGATGAAGCTGTGCGCGAAGGCCCGCCCCAGCTGCCGCACGGGCGGTGAGCCCTCGACCGTGTCCATCCCGCGGATGCCGCCCCAGTAGATGGCGAAGACGAACGCCACCGTGAGCAGCATGAACGCCGTGCTGACCAGCCGCAGCGAGGCGACCGGGCCAACGCCCGCGTCCATCAGCGCCTCCGCCAGGGAGTTGACGGGCGCAGACAGCACGCCCTCGGCGGCGCCGTCGTAGGTCGTGCCGGCGATGAACATGAGCACGAAGGCGACCGATCCCGGCACGTCCCTGCCCCAGCCGGTCGCCCCCGCCAGGAACCGCCGCCGGCCTAGCCGCCCGTCTCGCACCTCGAGGACCGACAGCCGCGCGAGCATCGAGTAGAGGACCGAGAACGCCTCGCCGCGGCGCAGCCAGGTCTCGATCCCGAACAGGGCCATCCCGCAGAAGGTGTAGGCGCTGTAGACGAGCGCCGCGACCGCCACCGTGTACGGCGAGAGCTGCACCCCCTCAAATCCCGGCGGCGCGTAGACCAGCTCGAGCCAGAAGAAGAGGAAGAGCCCCACGACGGCTGGCCAGCGCCCCAAGCGCTCCGGATAGCGGAGGGGGACCGGGGCGGGCTGGCCGGCGATCAGCCGGAAGCCGGCCGAGGCCGCGCGGGCGATCGCGCGCCAGGGGTTGAAGGCGCGGAAGACGTCGCCGAAGGCGACGCTCAGCCCCGCCATGCCGAGCCAGAAGGTGACGAAGACGAAGGTGACCGCGAAGTTGCGCTGGGGCGCCTCGGTGCCGTAGAGGCCGGCCCAGACCGTGACGACCAGGAGCACGACGCCGAGCAGCCCGGCGAGCCCCTTGGTGAACGGGTTGAGCACGAGCCGCGAGAGCGGCGGGGAGAGCGGTCGCCAGTCGTCCCCCTCGAGGCGCGGCCGCTGCCAGGCGACCGAGAGGCCGACGAAGGAGACGATCAGGACCAACGACGCGCCCCAGACGAAGAGCCAGGGCGGGATCGGCAGATCCTCGACCGCGACGATCCCGTGCGCGCCGGCCTGCGCGGGTCCGGCCAGCAGCGCCGCGAGCGCCAGCGCGAGCGCGGTCGCAAGGCCACGCAGCCGCTCGAGCGCCCGTGCTGCCTGCCTGCGGCTTGCGGAGCTCGCCACGGTCACGAGGGGACGACGGAGATCTTGGCCAGCAGGGCGCCCGTGTGGTGTGACTCCAGCTCGAAGATCCCCTCGATGGTCGCCTTGATGTCCACCTTGGTGGGCTTGCCCGGGCCCACGTCGATGTACTGGTCGTAGCCGTGCAGGTGGAGCTCGTCGGGCTCGTCCGCCTTGACCTCGAAGCGGATCCGCTCGCCGCTTCGCACCTTGAGCTCGAGCGGGCCGCCGACGGGCTCGCCGTGGCGGATCACGAGGCGCGGAAGCTCCGGCTTGGGCTTCGGCTTGGGCTGCTTGCGCGCCTCCTCCCCGCCCTCCCGCGTCTCGCCCGCGGGCTCCTCCGCCACGGTCGGCGTGGTCGTTGCGGGGGTCGGCTCGGAATCGTCGCCGCCCTTGCTGAGGACGATGAAGAGCACCACGGCCAGCGCCAGCCCCACCAGGGCCGAGAGCAGGCCGAACTTGTTGGATCGCATCGTTCGCTCCTTTCCGCGTGCGCGCGCCCGGGATGGGCGGCGCGCGGCGCTTCGCTCAACTCATCGGACGAAGGCGCCGCGCGGCGGCGGGCGACGATGCAGAGCGAAGGAAAGGGGAGCGGGCGCGGGGCGCGTCTGCGAGGCGCGCGGCGCGCCCAGGCTGCGCGGCGCGCGGGCGGGTCGCCGCCGGTGGGCGCGCACCAGCTCGCCCAGGGCGCGGTCGGCGCGCTCCAGCAGGCGCGCGACCAAGAGCAGCAGCGCCCCGACCGCGAGCGCCAGCGGCAGCGCCACCCAGCCGCCGTTGGCGAGCAGCGCCGCGGCACCGGACGGGTGCCCGGCGAACAGCACGCCCTCGATGAGCTCCTGCGCGGCGTAGGTCGCAAGCGTCGCCGCGGACAGGCAGGCGAAGGTCGCTCGCGCCCCGCGCCACAGCCCTGGGGCCGGAGCCAGCGCGCGGCGCACGACCGAGGCGACCAGGGCAGCCGCGGCGAGCGCCAGGAGCGGCCCCAGCGCGAGCTCGAGGTAGGCGTGGCCCTCGCGCTCGAGCGCCACCTGCGCCGCCTCGCCGTGGGCGAGCAGGTAGCGCAGATGGTGCAGCGCCAGCGCCCCGAGGGCTACGAGCGCGACCAGCCGGCTGTCGAGGGCACGCGCCATCGCCCCGCAACTCTACGGGGGGCGCTCAGCGCTGTTGGGCAGGCGCGGTCGTGGTGCGCCCCTCGTCGAGCGAGGGGGCGTCGACGGTGTCCTCGCTGAAGACGAACACGAAGAGCGCGACGATCGCAAGCCCGAGAACGATGCCGAGCGCGATCCCGATCAGGCGATCGCCGCGATGCACGGCCGGATCAGACCCCGTCGAGCAAGCGCCAGTTCGCCTCGTAGGCGGCCTCGGCGGCCGCGACCAGCCGGTCCTCGTCGGCCGGCTCGGCCAGCTCCTCGATCAGCTCGCGCACCTCGGCCGCGTGCTCCACGTCACGGCTCGAGTGAACTTGGAAGTAGGCGGTTCCGGCGCCGTCGGCGAACCCGTAGCGCTCGAGCAGGCCCTCCCGCTTGGTGCGCGAGATCTCCGGCTGCGCGACCTCGACCGCGTACAGGCGAGCGAGCTTCTCGAGCGCGTCCTCGCCGTCGGTCCAGGTGCGGACGCAGGCCTCGGTCTCAGGCGTGGGCTCGGCAGCCGTGTCACCACCGACGGCGGAGACGAAGCCGTCCCAGAGCCGCACGTGCGCGCGCTCCTCCTCGGCGTGCCTGCGCAGGTCCTCGCGCTCGGGCAGAAGCCGCGCGGCCTGCTCGGTCACCTCGGCGACCGCGACCACCGCGTGGCGGTACTGGCCCGAGTAACGGGCCAGCTCCTCGCGGGTCAGCGCGCCCTCCGACCAGCGCTGGTAGAAGGGGTGCTGGAGCACGTCCCAGCGCCGACGCGCCTCCTCGATCCGCTGCCAGAGCCTCTCGCTCAAGTTTCTCCTCCTGGGTGGGGGTCGGTGGGGCGGCGAGCATATACCGCGACTCGGAGGCGTTCACACCCCCTCCCCCGGCCGGGCCTCTAGGCTCACGGAGCGTGCGACCCGAGCGCCCCGACATCGCCGCGCCCGAATTCCCGGGCCGCGTGCGCTGGCTGAACGCCTCCAAGCCGCCCGTGATGGGCGAGCTCACGCCGACCGGACCGGTGCTCGTGCACTTCTTCGACTTCGCGCAGCTCAACAGCGTGCGCACCCTCCCCTACCTGCTCGAGTGGCGGCGCCGCTACGAGCCGCTCGGCCTGCGGGTGCTGGGCATCCACTCCCCGCGCTTTCCCTTCACGGGCGAGCGGGCCGCGCTCGACGCGGGGATCGCGGCGCTCGGCATCACCCACCCGGTCGCGGACGACTCGCGCTACTGGATCTGGCACGACTACGGCTGCGAGGGCTGGCCGTCGCTGTTCCTCTGGGCGCGCGGCGGCACCCTCAGCTGGGCGCACTTCGGCGAGGGCGAGTACCGCGCCACCGAGGAGGCGATCCAGGAGGAGCTGCTCAAGTTGGACGTGACCGTCTCGCTGCCCGAGCCGATGGCGCCGATCCGCGCCAGCGACGCGCCGGGTCAGCTGGTGGCGCCGCCCACGCCCGAGCACTTCCCCGGCGGCTCGCCCGCCGAGCCGTGGACGCCGGAGGGCGGCTCCGGCGCGCTCGAGCTCGAGTACGAGGCCGGCGGCTGCTTCGTCGTCGCCGACGGCGACGGGCGGCTACGCGCCTCACTCGACGGCGGCGAGCCGCACGAGATCCCGCTCGGGCCCGCGGCGCTTCTGCCGATCGCCGAGCACCCGCGCCACGAGCGCCACTCCCTGCGCCTCGAGGCCGAGGGCGGCGTGCGCGTCTGGGCGATCAGCTTCGCGCCTGGCGTCCCCTGATCACCCCCGCTCGCGGAGGCGGATCGGCTGGCTTAGGCGCGGTTGATCCGCCTCACTGGCGCGCGGCCAGCTCAGTGCGCAGGGTCTTGGGGAGCATGAAGCGCACGTCCTCGTCGACCGTGCGCAGCTCCGAGACGTCCTCCGCCCCGCGCTCGCGGAAGAACTCCACCAGCTCGCGCACCAGCTCCTCGGGGGCGCTGGCACCAGAGGTGATGCCGACGGTCTCCACACCCTCCAGCCACTCCTCACGCACCTGCGAGGCGTTGTCGATCAGGTGCGACTCGGCGCCGTGCGAGCGCGCCACCTCGACCAGCCGGTTGGAGTTCGAGGAGTTGGTCGAGCCGATCACGAGCACCAGCTCGCACTCGCGAGCGAGCTGCTTGACAGCGATCTGGCGGTTCGTGGTCGCGTAACAGATGTCGTCGGACTTGGGGGCGCGGATGTCCGGGAAACGTTCGCGCAGCCGCGCGATGATCTCCGAGGTCTCGTCGACCGAGAGGGTCGTCTGCGTGATGAAGGCGAGCGGCGTGCCCGGCGGGAACTCCAGCCTCTCGACGTCCTCGACCGTCTCGACGAGAACGATCGCGTCGGGCGCCTCCCCCATCGTGCCCTCGACCTCCTCGTGGCCCGCGTGGCCGATCAGGACGATCTTGTACCCCTGCTCGGCGAACTTGCGCGCCTCGACGTGGACCTTGGTGACGAGCGGACAGGTCGCGTCGATCGTCCGCAGCCGCCGCTGCCGCGCGTTCTCGTGCACCGAAGGCGCCACGCCGTGCGCGGAGAAGACGACGAGCTCGCCCTCGGGCACCTCGGTCTCCTCCTCGACGAAGATCGCCCCGCGCTCGGCTAGCTGCTGGACCACGTGCTTGTTGTGGACGATCTCCTTGCGCACGTAGACCGGCGGCCCGTAGAGCTCGAGCGCCTTCTCGACGGTCTGCACCGCCCGGTCGACCCCCGCGCAGTAGCCCCGTGGGGCGGCCAGAAGTACCCGCTTGGGGGCGTTGGTCCGGGTCGCGGTCACGCCTGCAAGGGTAGAGAACGGCCCGCCGGGCGGAGGCGCGGGGGCGCGCCCCACAGCACGCGCGGCCGCCCGGCGCGCAGCGGGGCGCCTCAGGGCAGGCGCGGTAGCGCCGCGAGCGCCGCCTCCCCCACCGCGTCCAGGCTCTCTGGGCAGACCCGCTTGAGCGTGTCCTGTCCGGTGTGCCACCAGCTGTTCTCGGGACCGTAGGAGAAGTCGATCAGGTCGACCGCGGGAACCCCGGCCGCGATGAAGGGGATGTGGTCGTCGAGCACCGGCGGGCGCTCGCCAACGAACGGCTCAGCCGAGCCCGTGCGCTCCCGCGCCGCCGCCTCGAAGACCGCGTAGAGGCCCGGGTCGGAGTTCGCCTCGCGCGGGAGGGCGAGGTCGCAGTCACCGACCATGTCGAAGAGCACCATCGCCTCGATCCGCTGCAGCGGCGGCGCCCCCTGCCTGCCGCCGGCGCGCGCGTAGCGCACGTACTGGCGGCTGCCGCGCATGCCGTCGCGGGTGAACTCGCGCTCGCCCCGCGCCTCCTCGCCGTCGAACAGCGCCAGCGCGACCGTGCGTCCCTCGAGCGGCGCCCGCGCCGCCAAGGCCCGCGCTAGCTCCAGCACCACCGCGACCCCCGAGGCGCCGTCGTTCGCGCCGACGAAGTCCTCGCCGACCTCGTCCTTGGTGTCGTGGTGGGCGCCGACGACGATCACCCCCGGCTCGCGGCCCGGGATGCGGGCGACGACGTTGCGCCACGGCCGCTGCACGCGCACGCCCTCGGCGCTGGCCGCGCGCAGCCGCCTGGCGATGAACTGGGCGTTGCGCCGGTTCGCGGCGGAGCCGGCGGGTCGCGGGCCCAGCCGCACCTGCGCCCTCAGATCCGCGAAGGCGCGTTCGGCGTCGAACGAACCGTCGGCGGCGTCCGTCTTGGTGCGTCCGTCGCCTGCCTGCCCGCCCCCCTCACCGGCTCCGCAGCCGCCCAGCAAGGCGAGGCCGAGCGCGGCCAGGGCCGCCGCGAGCGCGCGTGCACGAACCATCCCGCGCGAGCGTAGTCACCTTCCGGCGGGAATCGCGCGTCGCGTAACATCGGGCCATGGAGGACGGACCTTTCCGCTACCACCTCGAGCTCACGCCGGAGCAGCTCAAGATCACCCACACGGCGCTGCGCAGCCTGCTGAGCGACTTCGGCCACGAGCAGCCGGAGATCCACAGGATCATCCACTCGGTGCTCGAAAAGCTGCCGGACGAGCACGCGATCCGGGCGATCAGGATCGGCGAGGAGGCCGACGCGGCGGTGCTGGAGCTCGAGAGCGAGCGCTCGGAGGGCTCAGAATCCCCGGACACGCCGCAGGACTCCGGGCCCACCGCGGCCTAGCCCCCTCTCCACGACTCAGCGACCCAGGGACGGGACGCGAGGACTGTGTCCCGAGGCTTCGGACGACGCCTCAGGCCGCCCGCAGCAGGACGGTTCGGGCCCGCGCCTTCGCGACACGGGCCCGCCCCAGTTCCCGTCAGTGCGCCGTCCGGCCGGATGCGCCCCGGCCGCCGACCGCGCGCCAGACCAAAAGCGCGATGATCGCGCCGATTATCGAGCCGATGATGCCCGAGGCCTGGAAGGCACCGTCATCGAAGTCGTGCCCGAAGATGATGAACCCGAGGAAGCCCCCGATGAAGCTGCCGATGATCCCAAGGATCATCGTCCCGAAGAAGCCCATCGGGTCCTCCCCGGGCACGATAAGACGCGCCAAGTAGCCGGCGATGATGCCGACCACGATCAAGTACAGGATGAAGCCGATCACTGGCCCAAGTCCCTTTCAGTCGGTTTGCTGCTCGCCGTGCGGATTTCCCGGCCAGCGCGCGGATAATCGCCCCCGGCCGCCAGGGGCCCTAGGACAGCGAGGGCCGCGGGGCCCGACACGGGCCGGCCCCGCGGCCGTCACTTGCGCTTCGCTTTGCGCTTCGGGACCTTGAAGCTTCGGGAGGCCTGGGCGGTGTTCTCGGCCCAGTCCGTCGCTCGGACAGTGATCCGGTGCCGCCCGGGCTTGAGGCGCCGGTACGTCACGGGCGACCCACAGGGCCTGAACTTCTTCTTGTCGAGCCTGCAGGAGAAACGCAGCTTCGCTCGAGCGGTCCGGTCGTCGCTGGCCCTGAATGCGAGCTTGACCGAGCGCCGCTTCGCGTTGACCTTGGGCTTCTTCAGGGTCAGCCTGGGGGCGACGAGATCCAGCTGCCCCTCGAGGCGCAGCTTGGCGCCCTCGATTGCAGCCGGCTCTCCGCCGCACAAGCGCCGGGCGACCAGCTTCCACCGGCCGCTCGGCCGCCTGCCGGCGAACTTCGCGTCGAGCGAGGTGAAGGGGGCCGGATGAGACTGGTTCGGACCGCCGGGCTCGGTCGTCCGATAGGTCCCCTCGCTCATGTGGAAGCCGTCCACACGCCTCGCAGCCGCCTCCTGCCACCAGCCGCCCGATGGCTGGTCTGGCGCGTCGTCGGAGAACACGAAGGTTCCCCAGGCACCGATGTCGTAACCGACGCGATCCTCGCTGGTGACTCCCGTGCGGCTGAAGAGCACGTGCTGGGTGCCGTCGGGAGCCACGAGCCGAAGATCGACCGCGTGCAGGGAAAAGCTCATCAGACCGACCTCGACCTCCACGTGCTAGACGGACCCAAGCCGGCTCACTTGAAAGTGCACCTCGCGCGGCTTACCCCACGTGTCCGCCCACCCGTCACACGAACCCGCACTGGCTCCGCCCTCGGGAATGTCTCCGAGCGTGCCGGGTTAGGCCTCGAACTCGAACGAGTCGGCTGTCGCCGCGGACGGGAAGGCCAAGCACACAACGATGGCAGCGGCGAGATACACACTACGCCAGGTTCGCCCCATCTGCACCCCCTGGATCGACGAGTACCGAGCGATATGTGTGGATCGACCGGACACGCGCGAGCTCGTCGCCCGGGCGGACGGCCGCAAGGCGGCGGTCCGGCACGCCGCGACCGAGCCCTGCGCGTGCGGTTCGCGCGAATGCTAACTCTCGTCGGGACCCTCGGCCTCGGCCGACCTGAGAGCCGGAGCCCTCAGTACCCCAGCGCGAACTTGGCGTCCTCGGACATCATCTCGCATCGCGTTCGTGACGCCAAATGTCGGCCGATACGCGAAACCGCATTCCTATGCGGTTTCCGGGCCTCGCTGAGAGCGTCCCGGTTACTGCTGATTACGGCCCGTCCGGTGCCGTTCGGTTGCAATCGGGTTGCAAGGGGGTAGGCGAGGCGCGACGCTTAGGTCGCCTCGCCGTCCAGGAACCGCTGCGCCGCGGTACACGCGCGCTCGAACCTGCGGCGCGCCGCCTCATAGCCCGGTCGGGCCACGGGCACGGCACGGCCCTCGAGCCTGGCGCCGAGCCAAGTTCGCGAGCTCGTCTGCCTCGCGTTGCAGCACCTCCCTGCGACGGGCTGGGACCCTATGCCCGTCGCCAGGGGCCCGGTGTTGCCGCACGCGGGCCCCGCTTTGTTTCGATCGAGCCCGACTCTAGGTCGGGGATCAGCCGAAGTCAAACGCCAGCGACAGTCAAGACGACCCGCCGGCGCGGCCTCCAGTGAAGCAGGGCGCGCGGCCGCGCCGGCGTTGGAAAGGAGGGCTGCGCGCCCAAGATTCAACCGGCCGACACCTCGGTCTGGAACTCCACGACGCCCAACGGGCGCGTAACGCCGAAGCCGAAGTCGCCCTCGGCGCGGAAGCGGATTCTGTTCGCCTCGAAGTCGGAGCCGCCGTCGCCCACGCCGAACTGGCCCGGGTCGTAGACGTTCTCGCTCCAGTCGATCCGCACTGCCTCACGCTCCCACAGCATCGTGCTGCCGGCGAAGTCGGCCAGGTAGCCGACCGGGTCAGTGAGCACCGAGGTCACGATCACGGGCTGGCCCCACAGGCGCTGCTCCGCGCGATCGACCGGCAGGCGCGCCGACGCCGAGCCGAGCGCGTAGTGCTCGTCGTCGCCGACCGTAAGCAGCTCGAGCGCCTCCCACACGTCGACGCCGAGAACGAACACGCCGCCGGGGATCTCGACCTTATGCAGCTTGCTGAGCGCCTTGCGCGCGGTCTCGAGAACGCTATTGCTGAACGCCTGGACCTAGATCCCCGCGGTGTTGGCGAGGCCGGTCAGGTTCTCGCCCTGGCCGTCGCCCAGGAGGATCTGGTGTTCGAGGCGCAGCATCACGCCTTCGCGGCCTTGCGACCTCGATGACCGCCTCGATCACCTCCTCGTGCGTGTAGTCGGGGTTGCGGCGCCGGCCGAGGCTCGGGGTCGCCCACGGCTTGCCCGGGGAGGCGGGGCGCTCGACGACATCAAGCGCAGTCGCCGCCCGGCATGCCGCAAGCCAGGACCCGTACCGGCGGACGAGCGCCCGGCTTGAAGGAGCGCCGGGAGGGCGGTCGCGGTCGTAGGCCTTGCGCGGGACGCGCGGCGGACGGCGATCTCCGGGCGGGCGCTCAGCGAGCTCGGCCCGCACGAGCTGTACCAGGTGGCCGAGCTCCTCGGTCCTCCGGCGGGCCGGCGTCGGCTCGCTTCGGCGCAGAAGCGGGGTGAAGGCGCGCGCGAGCTCGCGCAGGGCGGGGAGCCCGAGAGCGGCGAGCATCGCCACTACCGGTGCCGCTAGCTCGGAATCACCGCTCTTCATCCGGCTCCTCACCGGCGCTTTCCTGGCGGGCCTCCTGATACGCCCACCGCGCCTCATGCCAGGAGTTGAAGCGCTCCCACACCGGCTTGCTCGAGGGGATCGGCCGCGGCGGCAGGCCGGCCTCCGC
>Ga0310822_100391_pt1 | contig 22167 bp, 18 predicted proteins | sample P4_ome_2_FD_201313 | JGI IMG/M metagenome (GOLD analysis project Ga0310822, IMG submission 201313) | Sorghum-adapted microbial communities from Joint BioEnergy Institute, Emeryville, California, United States - P4_Day56_Rep2 | ecosystem: Engineered > Bioreactor > SSF (Solid state fermentation) >... | reverse complement strand
AGCCCATCCATCTTTTTTTGGTTTTATTGGTCACTGCCTCTTCCTCCCTTGGCTTGTCTGCTTTCACTATCATTGACGAAACAGCAGAAAAAATAGTTCCAGTATTTTCATCTTCTAATAAAAAAAAACTCGCGGGCGTTGCCGCTCGTCCTTTTTCCACACAGGAGACAAGCGGCCGCTTTGCGGCCCTTCGGTCGGACCGGCAAAACATCCGGGTACCTCGAGGAGGGAGACTATTGCCGGTCTTTTTCTCCCTTCGGGCCACACACTCCACACGGAAAAAACAACGGCCAGCACACGCCTCGCGAGTTTTTTCCCGCTTACGAATGGAGGGAAAATACATTTCACTTTATCACTGTAAAGCGAAATATACTTTCCTATACATTAAAAAAACTTGCCTCTATACATGTATAGAGGCAAGGGAAAAGTTTAGACCCGCTCTTTCTTCAGCAGCAAAATCATCATCCAACTCATAAAGACAATCATCAACCACCAGAAAAATAGCATAAAAAACTCGGGTAAACTGTATTTGCTCGCTGTATCTACAGCATCTGTCTGTTCGTTCGGCGCAGGAGCGCCTGCTTCCAAGTGCTGCTCTTTCGTTAGTACGGATGGGTATTCCCGCGTCAGTCCCGAGGTCGTTTCAACGATAAGCCCGTTCTGCGGAACAATCCGAACTTTGAACATATCATCTTTCGGAATGGAGGCATATACCGTCTCACTGGCATAATAGCTGCCTTCTCCTTCGGATATTTTAGCGCCGGCTTTGAGAACGGGCACTGTTTTGTAATGTGAAAATCCGTAATCGAGCAGCTTAATGGCATCTTTATAAATTTGATTGCTGCTAGTTGCCTTGAGCAGCACCACGATGAGTTCAGTGCCGTTTCGTTCAGCCGATGTTACCAGAGTAAATCCAGATTGGCTAGTAAAGCCGTTTTTGATGCCGTTGGCACCCTGATAAGACACCAACATTTTATTATGGTTAACAAGCTCACTTTTCCATTCTTTCCCCTCCCACGGTTTTATCCGGGTACGAACAATTTCACGAAACTTTTCATTTTTCATGGCATATGCCGCGATTTTAGCCATATCGGCAGCAGTCGTTACATGTTCTTTTTCATACAAACCGCTCGGATTGGTAAAATTCGTATGATTGGCTCCAACCGATTGAGCGAACCGGTTCATCCGCTGGCTGAATGCGGTTACACTGCCGTCGATATGTTCTGCGATAGCTACGGCAGCGTCATTGCCCGAATTCATTAGAAGCCCGTATACTAAATCTTCCAATGGTTTCTGCTCACCTTCCGCCAGAAATATGCGCGTACCGTCCGTCTGACGGGCGTTGCGCGATACGACCACTTGATCGTCAGCCCTGCCTGATTCAAGTGCAATAATGCCTGTAGCAATCTTGGTAATGCTGGCGGGAGCCATTTCCTTCTCCTCATTCTTCTTATACAGCACATCCCCGGAGCGGGCATCGATTAGAATTGCAGCCTCGCTGTTTACGGACAACCGCTCGGCTTCTTTTTGCAAGGCCGAAGAATGCTCCGGCGCGACTACAGAAACGGCCAAGCCCCGCTCTGCCGGAAAACAAAGCTGTAGAATAAAAAAAAGCGTGAGTACAATTTTTATTGTATGTAAAAAAGAGCGTTTCATCGTTTTCATAAAAATAGTATAAATGCTGAGAAAAAACTGAGAAAGAGGAAAAAGTTATAATTTTGTCGACCTTTTCATGAGAAAAACTCGCGGACATTGCCGCTCGTCCTTTTTCTGTGAAAATCATGAGAAAAGAAGGAAAGGGAAGAGGAAATAAGATTCAGGGAAGAAAAAGGCGTTCGCCTTTTTCTACATTGAAATCATTGTCTCGTTCTCTTCTCTCTTTATCCTTCGTACCATAAAAGTCAGCTGGCCTTCCCATCATTTTTATGTCCGGGTTACGGCTGAGATGCCATAGAGCACAAGTTTTATCCGTTCAGTACAGTACCGCCATTTACGTGAATTGCCTGGCCGCTAATGTAGGAAGAGTCATCGGAAGCAAGAAATACATAGCTTGGCGCTAATTCTTCCGGCTGACCCGGACGCTGCATCGGCGTGTCTTTACCGAACTGCTCCACTTTATCCGGCGTGAATGTGGACGGAATCAGCGGCGTCCAAATCGGTCCCGGAGCTACGGCGTTTACGCGAATTCCCCGTTTGACAAGTGACATAGACAGGGAACGGGTAAACGATACGATCGCCCCTTTGCTCGATGAATAATCGATGAGAAGCGGGTGGCCTTTGTAAGCGGTAATGGATGCCGTATTAATGATGGCACTGCCCGGCTTCAAGTATTTGAGCGCCTCTTTCGTCAGATAAAACATCGAAAAAATATTTGTTTGGAATGTACGGTGCAACTGCTCGGACGTAATGTCTTCGAAGTTCTCCTGTACATGCTGCTCCCCTGCATTGTTTACAAGAATATCAAGGCGGCCGAATTCTCCAATTACTTTTTGGACTGCGCTCTGGCAGAACGCCTCGTCGCCGATATCGCCCGCGATTGTCAGACAACGGCGGCCTTCCTGTTCTATCTGCCGCTTTGTCTCTTCAGCATCACTGTCCGCTTCTAGATACATGATGCAGACATCCGCCCCTTCTTTCGCATATGCAATTGCGACCGCACGGCCGATACCGCTGTCACCGCCGGTAATCAAAGCGACTTTATCCTTTAACTTGCCGCATCCTTTGTACTGATAATCCTCCGCGTTTGGCTGCGGGGCCATCTGCGATTCGATGTCCGGCTGAAGATACCCGTGTTGCGGAGCCATAGAAGTCAGTTTGTCTTTTCCGTTTTGCTGTGCCATAATCAGCCATCCTTTCTCGCCTGTTTGATTGTAAAAATAACCACATTATATGTTGTTCCCCGCCTCTACCTGTTTGAACCAAAAAAAGCGAAACCGTTTGGCTTCGCTTTTTTTGGTTCAATTATTTTAGCATTGCAGCGTAAACCTGCTCATCCAGTGCTTTCGCTTTCTCCAGGTCGTATGTTTTTTCGAATTTCGGTTCCTGAACGATTTTTGCGCCCCAGAACATGCTCTCGTGAACGGCAGTAATCTCGACTTCGATATTGGCGAGCGGCATCGCTACACCTTCCATTTTTTCTGTCAGCACCGTACTGTTGCCAACGATGGAGTAAACGGTTTCCAGCCCAATAACGCACAGCGTTACGCGCGGATTGGATTTTACGTTCGCCACAATTCTAGACGAGGCGCTGACAGAGAAGCGGATTTTGCTCTCGGACGGAGCTTTCACCCAGGAAATCGCATTAACCGTAGGCGTTTGTGTCTCTGCATCCACCGTGCTAAGCAATATCAATGTTTCCTCATTTAGTAGCGCTACTTGCTGTTCTGTCAGTGTAGTGGGAATTTCTGTTTTTTTTGCCATAAAAGCCTCTCCTTCACTTTATTTTTGCTTCTTAAAAACTTCCTCTTCGTCTTCAAAAGCAATATTTCCTGCTTATAAAGCATACATATAAAGAAAAAACCTCACGCTCTATTCAAAAGCGAGGCTAATTTCGATATCATTGGAAAAGTCGCCGCTTTTCCCCCCGGTCTTCTTTACCAGATAGGTAGGACCGACTATCATTTCTTTATCCATTGCTTTACACATATCATACACAGTCAGTCCAGCTACCGTCGCCGCAGTCAGCGCTTCCATCTCCACACCGGTCATGCCTTTCGTTTTGACGGTGACATCGATATACAATGTATCCTTCTCATTGTCCGAAAACCGAATGTCGACACCGGTCAGCGCGAGCGGGTGACACATCGGAATCATATCGGACGTTTTCTTGGCCGCCATAATACCAGCCACCTGTGCCACCGCCAGTACATCCCCCTTGCCGACGCGCCCTGCTTTAATCCGGTTAAGCGTCTCCGGTTTCATGACGACCCGACTTTTAACGACGGCCGTTCTCTCCGTTACTTGTTTCTCCGTAATGTCTACCATACGGGCCCGCTGCTGCTCGTTAAAATGGGTGAGTGATTCGCTCATCGTCTTATCCTCCTATTTGCGACATACGACGGACGGTCGGCGTATGAGACTGCGCTTCGTTCGCCAACGCCCGTGCCATCTCATGATTCTCCGGTTTTGCATCAATTGCGCGCAGGAACAGTCGCTGGATGGCATGCTCGTCTCCAATCAGCGGCCGTACATTCCACTCATCGTCCCAGTATAAGCATGGCTTAATATTACCGTCCGCAGTCAGGCGCAGGCGGTTGCAATTATCGCAGAAATGATCGCTAACCGGGTGAATCAAGCCGAAGGTACCTGCGGCACCCGGAATGCGGTAATTATCTGCCGGTCCGTTGCCGTAAATATCACCCGCCGGCTCGTATGTATATCCCATCTGCTTAACCCGTTCAAATACGGTATCCAGCGAAATATATTTCGCGCGCCAGCCCTCGTCATTATGCCCAATCGGCATATATTCAATAAAACGAATCTGCAGCGGCTTTTCCAGCGACATACGAATGAAATCCTCGATTTCATCATCGTTCTGTCCCTGCATTAGCACGACATTTAGTTTAACCGGATGAAAACCGGCACGCACTGCCGCCTCCAGACCGTCCAGCACGCGCTTAAGACTTCCCCCTCGTGTAATATAGGCAAACCGCTCAGGTTTTAAAGAATCCAAACTGATGTTCACACGGGTAACGCCCGCTTCTTTCAGAGCTTCCGCTTTTTGGGCAAGAAAGATTGCATTCGTTGTCAGCGCGATATCTTCAATCCCGGGAATAGTAGAAAGCATAGCAATTAATTTTTCGACTTCTTTGCGGACCAGCGGCTCTCCTCCGGTAAGACGCAGCTTGCGTACTCCTATCTTGGCGACGGCCGAGACAACCTCCGCAATTTCCTCGTAACGCAAAATTTTCTCGCTCGGTTCAAATTCCATTCCTTCCGCCGGCATGCAATAAACACAGCGCAGGTTGCAGCGGTCGGTTACCGAAATTCGCAAATAATCGTGGACGCGGCCAAATTTATCAACCAATTTATCCATAGAGCACGCATCTCCTTTAGTCATTTTTCCGAGTCCTATAAGTATACTACACTATTATTCCTGTTGAGAATGTGGAAAAAAGTAAAAAGCACATCCCTATAAACTTTCCAAGACGCGCTTCTTAACATGCTATAGGTTTCTTTTCCCAAACATGCTACAATAAATACGTTCTAAACGTTTTTTTATGGTATCAGATTTAAAGAATGGGAGCATCTTATATGGATACACGCTATTCAAGACAACTGCTATTTGCCCCAATCGGAAAAACAGGCCAGGAAAAGCTGGCTGCAAGCCGTGTTGTTATCGTGGGTGCAGGCGCGCTCGGGGCCGTGCTGGCCAACCATATGGTACGTGCTGGAGTCGGATACGTCCGGATTATCGATCGCGATTTCGTAGAGCCAAGCAACCTCCAGCGTCAGATGCTATACGACGAAGATGATGCGGCGGCTCATCTCCCTAAAGCGATAGCTGCGGCGGAAAAACTGCGGCGGATTAATAGCGGTGTTACCATAGATCCGGTCATTGCCGATATAATAGCGGCCAACGCTGAAACACTACTTGGCGATTGTGATTTAATTCTGGACGGTACAGACAATTTTGCAATCCGGTTTCTAATTAACGACGTCGCCGTCAAACACGGCATTCCATGGATATACGGTGGTGCAGTTAGCGCCAAAGGCATGTTTGCCGCTATCCGGCCGCATGTAACCCCGTGCCTGCGCTGTTTCATTCCGGAACCGCCGGTCGGAGGGGAAACGTGCGATACAGCGGGTGTCATCGGTCCGATTATTCATATTGTCGCTTCCTATCAAGCGGTAGAGGCTCTGAAGTTGCTTGTTGGGGATGAGAAGAACTTAAATCCCAACCTTGAACACATGGAAATCTGGCGCAACATGCATACCCGGATGAATATAGCAAACAACCGCAACCCTGAGTGCCCAACCTGCGGCAAAGGTAGATTCGAATTTCTGGAACTATCCGGCGACGAAGATACGGTTACTTCCCTTTGCGGGCGCAATAGCGTACAGATCAGCCCGGCGAAGGAACAGAGACTGAACTTAGAAGAACTTGAGAAACGGTTTACCCCGCTCGGAGAAGTAGAACGAAACAAGTTCCTGCTTCGCTTTCATATCGGTGAGCATATTTTGGTTATTTTTCCGAACGGTCGTGTCGTCGTTCAAGGAACCGATGACATAAGTACAGCACGTTCTCTCTATGCCAAATACATCGGAGCATAGCCACTATGAAAAAAGCACCCGTCTATTGAAGTATAGTATCTGCAATAGACGGGTGCTTTTTATGTGAAAATCGTGAGAAAAAAGAGGGAGGAAGAACCGGGGAAGAAAAAGGCATTCGCCTTTTTCAGCATTGAAATCCAGCCTCTCTCCTCTTAATTTCTTACTGATACATACGCAACACTTCAATGCCGTGCTGCTGCATGAACAAGCGCCATGACCACTGGCTATTTTCTTCCTTGCTCCGTTCAAAATCCGCTTCTAAATTTTGCTGAATCTCACTAATGCGTTCTTTGTTAATTAGGGAGTAAGGGCCGATAAACCGATGGACAAACCCTACTTTTGCAAGACGCGCAAACAAGTACTGGCCGATCATAAACTCACTGCGCGCCTGCTCCCGATCGCCGAGCGCCACATCGATCGCTTCACCGCCCCATAAGTCGGTCAGCCGGTATCCCTCTTCCCATGCTTCTTCCACACGGTATATAGTTGGATATGCTGCCATCCAATGCGCGGCAAGATGCAATTCCTGCTCGGACAAATTCGTGTCCTGATCCAATAAATACTTCTCGATAAGACGCTCGCCCTTAATATTCTGATATTCAAGCAGCAGCCAAATGCCATACTGCGCTTCCCAAAACGGGGTTAGCAACGCCTCGGAAGAAAGATTAACCTTGCTTCGGAATATATGTTTAGCCCGCACCTTCTCACGAAGATTCAGCACGCGGCACGAGTATTCACGAAGCTTCTCCATCAATCCCTCATGCAAGTCGTTAAAACACCGCTGTTTCGCCTCTCGCTCAGCAAAGAAATCGACAAGAACCGACGATTCGTGTTCATTCTGCAAGACGATTCAACTCCTCACTTTACGAGTGTTTCCCTGTATTATACCACGAAACAGCGGCTGTAAGGTACTACTCCCTTCTCGCTTCCCCTCGAAACAACTTATCGTATTCCGCACGTGACAGGAATACATCACGCGGCTTAGAACTCCCGGTCTGTCCGGAAATGAATCCCTTCTCTTCCATCATGTCGATAAGCCGGGCCGCACGGTTGTATCCAATCTGAAAGTTTCGCTGCAAAAGCGATGCCGACGCCTGGCCGTTCTCTACACAAAACAGGACGACTTCGGCAAACAATTCATCCGTATTTTCCGACATCATCGCCTGCGTTAAATCTTCTTTCTCAAACAAATAATTCGGCTCCGCCTGACTGCGGACATACTCGGTAACAGCCTCGATTTCATCGTCTGATACATACGGGCCCTGCAGACGGATCGGCTTGGAACTGCCGCTTGATAGGTACAGCATATCACCACGGCCAAGCAGACGCTCTGCCCCATTCATATCGAGAATGGTGCGGGAGTCAGTCTGTGAAGAAACAGAGAACGCAACCCGTGTCGGGATATTGGCTTTAATTAACCCGGTAATGACGTCTACCGACGGGCGCTGGGTCGCCACCAGCAGATGGATGCCGCAGGCACGCGCCTTCTGGGCAATTCGGCAGATCGCCTCTTCCACATCATGCGGCGCCACCATCATTAAATCTGCCAGCTCGTCAATAATAATGACGATGCTTGGCATGATATATTCCTTCTCGTCCGGATACGCACGACGCATTAAGTCGTTATAACGTGTAATATCGCGGGCCCCTGCCTCGGCAAATTTCTCATACCGGCTATCCATCTCCTGCACCGCCCACTTGAGCGCTGCCGTTGCCTGTTTCGGATCAGTGACGACCGGAGCGACAAGATGCGGCAGACGGTTATACGGAGCAAGCTCCACCATCTTTGGATCGACGAGGAGCAAACGCACCTCTTCCGGTGTCGCTTTATACAAAAGGCTTAGAATAATCGAGTTGATGCATACGCTTTTTCCCGAGCCGGTCGCACCGGCGATCAGACCGTGCGGCATTTTAGCCAGGTCAGCCACAATCGGCTCACCGCCGATATCCATCCCCAATGCTACCGTAAGCGGTGACTCCGCTTCCCGGAACGCTTTCGATTCCAGAATAGAGCGTAGAAACACGGGCATACTTTGTTCATTTGGCACTTCGATCCCTACGGCTGAACGGCCGGGAATCGGGGCTTCGATGCGGATATCGCGTGCAGCCAGACTTAACTTAATATCATCAATTAGATTTGTGATTTTATTGACTTTCACACCCGGTGCCGGCTGAATTTCATAGCGTGTAACCGTAGGCCCGCGTACCGCCCCGATGACTTCTGCGTTCACATTGAAATTATGGAGCGTGGTTGCTAACACCTCTCTTTGCTTCTCAATGTATTCCGTGTCTTTTATCTGCACACGCGGCGGAGGAATTAGCAGGGAAAATGCTGGCTTCTCATATGTTTTTCCCGACGGCACAGCAGGTGCAGGTATAGCGGTCGATGGTCCCGTCCATTCCGTCCGTTTCTCAGGCTCAATTTCAGTCACCACAGGCACAGGCTTCACACCTGGTATCTCTTTCTCAAAAGAAATCATCTGTGCGTCTGTTTCAGCAGAAGACAGAGATTTCTCCTCTTCAAAAACGGGCTGCGATAATGGAAGGGAGCGGAAAGTCAGCTCTTTCGGCAACTCTTCCATCTCTTCTTCAACAGACGGCAAAGATACCTCCGCTGCTTCAACCTCTTTTTTGTCTTCTCTTTTTACCTCACCCGGCTTATTTTCTGCCGCTCTACTCTCCGCGGCGGTATGCGCCAGGATCGAAAGTATTTCTTCTTCATCCCGTTTTCTTTCTTCACGGCCAGAGATGACGTTTTCCTGACGCTGTATCGATGCAGATGCGGCGTGCTTTCGCCCCTGAGCCTGCCGTCCGGACTGTGTCGCCATTGCTTCCGTCTCCTTAAACGACATAGGATGCGCCAGCGTAGAAAATATCCGTTCGGTTTGTTCTTCTTGCTCACGCTGCTCCGGACGCTTGCGGCCGTAAATAGGAGAGATTACTTCCGTCGGCCGGAATGGCCGCTTTCCTCCCCTGGATGCACCTGCCATGCGTATCTCTTGTCCCGTGCTTTCCTGACGAACCGCACGACTCTTCTCATATGCGGACCGCTGAGAAGTCTCCTGTACTCTTGCCCGCATGCGCTCTTCCGCTTCGCGCTCTTCACGTTCTTGCTGCCGCCGGCTTTCCTGGTCCCGTATGTACTCCTGAATCGGTGGCTCGTCCGGAATTAACGGAAATGGAAACGCATCTTTATTTTGCTTCCGTTTCCGTCTCTGCACGGATGGAGAGGTCGCCGGTTTCTTCTCCCGCAGAATACGAGTCCCAAGCGACTTCGAAGATTTGCGCTGCTCCACGGCCCGCTCAACTGTCCGTTTTGGATAAATGTTTGCCGTCCGTATCGTCAGGTGCTTGTTGGCAACCGGAATCGGAGCAACCTGCGGCTCGGATTCCTCGTATTCTTCTTCATAGATTTCAGATTCCACACGCTCTTCGTTTTTGTCTTTCGCGTACTCTTCTGCCAGAAGCCACTGTTTGAATCGTTCAAGCCAACCTTTCAAAGCGTCTCTTCCTTTCTTTCTCCGCTTCTTTCGCTTCTCCCTACAAAACGCCGAACCGCCCGGTGTTCTAAGCGGCATAGTATCGTTCTCACTTATTGTATTGTAGCATGATTTCTTGTTTTTGCTAGGTTGGATGAGAAGACAAAAGAAGCTTTGCTATTTTCTAATATCAAGGCTATACTGTATAATTAACGTATAATAAAATTATAAAAAAGTTCTATACTCAGTGGAAAACACCCTTGTCTTGCCTGCATGCATGAATTGCACGAGAGGATGTCCACGATGAACAATATACAAGGGAAATACAATATTAAAGCAGTTTCCAATCTGGTAGGCATCACTACCCATACACTGCGTGCCTGGGAACGGCGATACGGCATAATTGAACCGAAAAGAACGGAATCCGGTCACCGTCTATACACCGAGGAAGACGTCGCTACACTGCGCTGGCTGAAAGAGCAGGTAGAGAAGGGACTCCATATCAGCAAAGCGGTAGAAATACTCAAAGAAAAGCAGCAGGCATATTCATCACAACCTGCGTTTGTCCTCATCCGTCAGGAAGCGGCCCCCCTTCCTTCTTCACAAAAAGAAGACACGATGTCTCTGATAAAGGTACAGCAGGAACATTTAATTCACGCCCTCCTTTCCTTCAATGAAGCAGATGCGCATGCTATTCTCGATCGATCTATGGCCATCTGGCAGCCGGATGACGTTCTGCACGATATCATCATTCCCGTATTCATCGAAATCGGCGACCGCTGGGAGAAAGGCGAAATTACGGTAGCGCATGAACATTATGCCAGCCAGCTGCTAAATCAGCGCATTCAGCCATTCTTCCGCTATACAAAAATTAACCCCACCATGCCGCGCGTACTTACCATGGCGGGACCGGGTGAACAGCATACCATTGGAATTACGCTATTTTCGCTATTCTTACGCCAGCATGGACTCGATGTATATTTTCTCGGTGCCGACACTCCGCTTGATAGCGTAAGACAAATCGTTCCGGAGCTAGTCCCTGAGATTATTTGTATTTCTATTACCCTGAAGGAAAATATACCAAAGCTTCGCCAGCTAATTGAGGACATTCATACTGCATATCCGACGATTATTTTCGGGGTAGGGGGAAGAGCAATGGAGAGCTATTCCTTGCCGGAATCCCTCAAACCATATTATATTGGATATACAAGAAATGAATGGGAAAAGTGGCTGCGCCGAATACTTGAAAACAGAGCGTAAGGAGGAGAATCCAATGGGGATACGGTCGGCTTACTTGCTGCTTTTTTTGCTATGTTTCGGCGTTCTGAGCGGATGCACGGAATACGGAACAAAAGCAATCGAATCTGTAACTGAAAACGAATTTAAAGCGACGTACGAATCATATAACAAGACGGTCACCAAAAAGATACCATCCATTCCGGACACAGTGCTTGCCATCCAGGTCCAGGAACTTCAATTCAAAAAAGGCAAAGTCACAATTAAGGTAACCGATCCGAATGGCAAAGAAGTGTTTAAACAGGAATTTGAGCCGGGGACCTACCAGGATGGTTACGCTGTTCATTTTGATCAAAAAGGCGACTATGAAATGACCTTTACGTTCGAGCACGTCGAAGACGGAAAACATCTCATTACTTGGGAAACCGATTAATCAATAAGAAAAACTCGCGGGCATTGCCACACGGAAAAAGCAACGGTCAGCACACACCCTGCGAGTTTTTCCTCACTTACGAATGGAGGGAAAGGATATTTCACTTTACTGTAAAGCGAAATATCCTTTCCCTTACATGCACAAAGACGCTAGCGCACGCGCAATAGCGTCTATTTTATTCTTATGTATGGCGGAGAAGGAGGGATTCGAACCCTCGCACGGTTTAACCCGTCTACTCCCTTAGCAGGGGAGCCCCTTACAGCCTCTTGGGTACTTCTCCTTTTATGTATGTGTTGCCAATCACAAGCGATATGTAGAAATTTATCATATTTTTCTACAAATATGCAAGCGTTTTTTCAGGCATCTATAAAAATAAATTCCTTGGCCCACGCTTTATTTTGGTGACGGAACGTGCCTATTTTCAAATCCAACGAGTCGATGAGTTTCTTACCCACCAGCCGTTCATTATTCAGTTAAAAACGAATGTAGAGTTGACGAAGAAGAAAGCCCTTCGACGATTTGAGGAACCAGATTCCAATGTAATCGGCGATTTAATCTGCCAGCTTGGCACATTGCAAAGGCGCTCGACGTACGTACATCGAATCGTTGATCACAGACGCAGAAGGAAAAACGATGCGTGTAGTCACAAATTTGCGTGATATATCGGCAGAAAAAATCGCCGCGATGTATCAAGCGAAAATGCCGCTCCCACAAGAAGGAACGGTATTTTCGCTTGATGTCGGATAACTTGGTTTATGGTTTCTTTTTGATTATTATATAAAAAAGAGAAGTGAGGAAGAGGACTAGAATAATAGGCACACAAAAAGTAAACTCATTAAAGTAAATTGTATTGTTTCTTAACATAAATATCGAATATCCAGGAGGGTCATCCTCCCTAAAATATCTCGATATTCTAAAGATATAATCAAAGAATGCCAAACTACTAATGACAATATTAAAAAAAGACGTGATTGCGATTGTTCGTATGACTTTTTGATTCTTATTTTTAATACGATCACTGCTTGTCCAAAACAGACTGATCAAAAATAAGAGAAATGCAAGTAATATGATTGGCATGAAAAGAAGCAAGGGATTTCCATTTCCTGAATTCATCCAGGGAGTTGTAAGAAGTTCAATAAAAATAAAACCAATTGCCGAAATTAGAAAAGTTGAAAAGAGAAGAAAGTGCTTCTTCAAAGCTTTTTTATAGGAGGAAAAGTCTGAAAAATTGGGATTGTATACTAAACACAATAAGTAGAAGGTTAGGGAAAAAGTTAAAAATGATAGCATTATTTTACTCCTTTTTGTATAAATTATAAAATAGGAGATGACTCAAACCCCCATTGCTTAACAGCCACCACGAGGAATGATAACTATGTCTAAAATCACTAATTATCGTATAAAAAGCATAGTTGTAATAAGTAGCCATACAATATTTACGTATTTGTTTGTATTTAATATACTAAATATAGTGTGAGAAGGGCTGACTCATAACCTTTTGAGTCAGCCCTATTTTATATTTATGGATTATATGAAACAAAACCAAGATCCATATCCTGATCGTTAGCAGACCAAGAAATCCATCTGTATTTTGTTGAAGTAGAATCTACATCGCAAACTTGAATTTGACCTGTTTCTGTATTATAGCCTACACCAACTACAAAATGCCACTTATAATCTGTGTTCCAAGGGTTATAGTCAAAACGTATTCCAACGGGTCTATTTGCATCTATATAGGATTCATAGGTAGGAAAATAACCGATGGCCTCATGCGTGAATACGTCCCATGCTGAAGCATTGTGATTCATGTGTGTAGACATGCCAGTTGCCCACTGATCCATTGTGGTGCCAATAGTACCTGTACCCATCTCAGTATATAGGTGATTGATTAGCTTTACTTGTGTTCCATAGTAAGAAACTCCCCTTACATTGTAACCTCTTAGTTTGTAATAGTCTGCTATAACAGCTCCAGAAGTAGGTCCACAAGCGGATTTTCCCTCATTATAAACGCCAGGTTGTCTTTGATACATGTGAGCAACATTTAATACTTTGTATGTTGTTGTTCCACCAAGAGGGGTTACCAGTGAATTTGTATTATTTTCACTGCTTTGACTTAAATATTTTTCCCATTTTTTCTCATTTTCTTTATTTTTTTCAATACCCTTTAGCTTTTTTTGTTCTAATTTTTTAAGCTCCTTGATATAACTTTCCTTCGACTTAGAGTCTTTTGTTTTGTCTACTTGCTCCTTTATGTTTTCAAGTTCTTTTTGTTTGATGTTCTCAAATATTTTCTCCAGTTCGTCTTTATTGTTTGCTTGTACAATACGCATTGCACCTAAATAATAGAATCTCTTAGTAGAGTCGCCATTTAAATAATCGTAGCCAGTACCTTCTCCATATTCTAAAATCGGCTCTGTTTCTTTATTTGCAGATACAATCATATATCCAATGTTTTCTTGGTCTTTCTTAATTATTATGTAATAGCCAAAGAGTGTGTCATCAGGATTGTATAATTCTTTTTTAATTTCGATTTTGCCTTCTATCCACTTATCTCCGTAACCAGTTGCAGGTAGCATATTTTCAACAGCTTGAATTATTTGAGATTGGCTAATCTGGCTGTCAGAGCTTGATGCAAATACACTTGTACTACTAACTATAAGCATGCTTCCAAGGATTAGGGACATACCTATTTTTTTTATATATCTTTTGACTACCATGAGTATCCTCCTCTTAATTATTTGGTATTTATTAACTGTATAATAATAACATTTATTTGTATTAAAAGTAAATATCTTTCAATTTTCTCCATATATTTTTTTATGCGATATATTTAGAATAAAACACGGGTGTTGATTAGCAAAAAACATAAACAAAAAAGCGAAAAAGAGGTGCCTTTTCCGGGAAAGTAGTTTGTACACCACATACAAACTTTTACGAAAAGAGGCGACCTCCTATGAAAAAGTCTATCACACTTCTTCGCGTGCTGAAACACCTCGTTTCTGAAGAGGAAATACAAGAAATTGCAGCCTCTCATGGCTACAAAGATACAGCTCGTAAGCTTTGTCAGTTTTACTCGTCAGCTTATTGAGGCGCAACTTTGTGATTTACACTTGCTTGCTTTACATAATACAAAATTGTCACTATGATAAGGGAAACCGTCACTTTAGAAACTTTATGGCTTTTCAGCCATAAGCTTTGCCATGAAAATGAGTGGGTGAGCATGTAAGGTCCGTGATATGAAGGAAAAGAGAGAAAAGAATGAGGAGAAGATTTTCATGTAGAAAAAGGCGAACGCCTTTTTCTACCCTGGCTCTCATTTCCTCTTTCTCTCCTTCTTTCTTCATGATTTTCACAGAAAACGATCATGATTTTTCAGCCGCAACCCCGACATGAAAATGCAGAGAAGAGCGGCTGACTTTTGCGGTACGAAGGAAAAGAGAGGAAAGAAGGAGGAGAAGATTTTCATGTAGAAAAAGGCGAACGCCTTTTTCTACCCTGGCTCTCCTTTCCTCTTTCTCTCCTTCTTTCCTCATGATTTTTACAGAAAAAGGGCGAGGTGTAAATATGAATCAAGATTTTATCAAAATCAAAGATATGGAAGGAACACTGCTGCTTTCACATACAAACGGAAACTTAAGCTGCAAAGTAACAACAAAGGAAATCATTCTGCAGCGCCCGCACTACACATACCAAATTCTGTTCGAGAATATCATCAGCATGGTGCCTCATACGTTGAAGGATCGGCACATTTTATTGCCGACGCCCGGCAATGAGCATGAAAAAGTAAGTACTCGCTTCGCCTCTTCCTATTATAAAATTCGTACAGGACACGTACGTATCCACAACCGTTCCGGCATTCATGAAAAAGGCGAAACCGATTTTATCGTTCCGCTAAGCGAACTTTTTTTGGACTACTTTGCCCGCTATAGCAATCTGACCGTAGTACAATAAGTTTTATGCAGACACCCCGCATCCTGTACGAAATGCGGGGTGTTTTTCTGCCTTTAATCTTATGAAATTTCCTTGCCTCGCGAATTTGCCGTTACAAACAGAATGGCTGCGACAAGCAGGAAGGCTACAAGCGAGACGAGCGGGCCTAGAATCGGCTCTTCCGGCAAGCTCATTCCGGTGGAGACGGCAATGGCAATAAGAATTCCCATCAGCGCTTCCCCGGCAATAAAACCGGAAGACAACAGAATGCCGCGCTCGAGTTTCTGCTTAAGCATATCCTCGTTTTTCTCCCGGCGTTCAATAATGCCGCGGAGCACGCCACCGAGCATAATCGGAGTGCTTAGGTGAATCGGCAAATAAAGGCCGACGGCAAACGGCAGCGAGCCGATTCCCATCAACTCTACCAGTGCAGCGGCTGCCATACCGATAAAGACAAGCGTCCACGGCAAGTTGCCGTTCATAATGCCTTCTACTACCATCATCATCAGCGTAGCCTGCGGTGCCGGCAGGTTTTTGGACCCGAATCCGTACGCCTGATCAAGCAGCATCAGCACCAACCCGATTGTTAAGCTTGTAATGAATACGCCATACATTAACGCATACTGCTGGTACTTCGGCGTAGCACCTACAAGAAATGCCGTTTTCAAATCTTGAGATGTATCCCCTGCCATTGCTGCAGAGATACAAATAACCGCCCCGATCGTAATCGCGGCTACCATGCCGCTCTCTCCGCTAAAACCGATTAACTTCAAGATAAGGGTAATCAAAATCAGCGCCGCAATCGTCATGCCGGATACCGGATTGGAAGAGCTTCCGACGATTCCGACAATACGGGACGAGACGGTGACGAAGAAGAAACCGAACAGCATTACGAGAAGGGCGCCCGGAATGCCAATATTAATGCTTGGGTAGAACGCCAGAACGGCAATAAGGATGACGACAAGTCCGATGATGTACGGCATTGGCATGTCTTCTTCTGTACGAAGCACACCGGACCCGGTGCCGCCGCGCGTACTACCAAGACCTCTCATCGCAATCGTAAACGAAGACGCGATGGTAGGCAGCGCTTTAAAGAGGCTGACGATTCCTCCGAATGCAACCGCACCTGCACCGATATAACGCAGATAGTTGCTCCAGATGTCCCAGAATCCCAGCTTGCTAATCGGATCGGTTGCCGGAAAGATTGGATTTGCCGCGAACGAGCCGAAATAGCTAATCAGCGGAATTAATCCTAGCCAACCAAGCACGGCACCGGCCAGCATATACCCGGCGATGCGCGGTCCGATGATAAAACCGACCCCAAGCAGCGACGGGAGAGTATCCATACCGACCGCGGCGTTTTTGAATCCGCGGATTCCCGTTTCGATTTCGGATGGAAATGCTTTAATGCCGTCAGCGATGAATTTAAACAGCGCACCGATTCCGAGTCCGCTGAAAACGAGCTTAGCCAGGCCGCCGCCTTTCTCTCCGGCGATCAGCACTTCGGCGCAGGCCGTGCCTTCCGGATACGGAAGCACGCCATGCTCTTTGACGATCAAAGCTTTGCGTAGGGGAATCATCATAATAATACCGAGAATCCCACCCGCCAGCGCAATAAAAGCGATCGTCGTCATGCTGGGCTGCAGCTTCCAGATGAACAACGCCGGAACGGTGAAAATCACACCTGCAGCGAGCGATTCCCCCACCGACGTAATCGTCTGTACCGTATTGTTCTCCAGGATGGAGTTGCGGCGCAAAATACCGCGCAAGATTGCCATTGAAATGACCGCCGCCGGAATAGAGGCACTGACGGTCATCCCGACAATCAATCCCAGATATGCGTTTGCCGCACCGAAAAGAATAGCGAGAACTCCGCCGAGAATAATCGCCGTCCAGGTCATTTCCGGTCGGTGCTCATGTGGCGAAATGTACGGCGTAAATCCGCTCGCACTCTGTTTCTGTGCGGCGTTTTCTTTGTTTTCCATGTTATCCCTGCCTTTATTCAATTTTTCGTGATTCGGCTTTTCATAATTGTAAAAATATACCGAATCTCATTATACCTTTGCCGTCTCAAGGCGCCCAACTTTATTCTTACCCATTTTTACTATAAACGAATTGAAAAAAAAACGTTATGGATCAACTTATATTTGCGCAAGCAATAATTTTGACAAATATACAATCTGCTAAAATAGTGATACAATGAAAAAAATTTTAAATTAAGGAACATAGATGAGTGGAGGGGTTTATTGTGGCAGAGTTACGCAGCAATATGATCAAAAAGGGATTTGACCGGGCGCCGCACCGAAGCTTGCTCCGGGCTGCAGGCGTAAAAGATGAGGACTTCGACAAACCGTTTATTGCGGTATGCAACTCGTATATCGATATTGTACCGGGTCATGTCCACTTGCAGGAATTTGGGAAACTTGTAAAAGAAGCGATTCGCGAAGCCGGGGGCGTTCCGTTCGAGTTTAATACCATCGGCGTAGACGACGGGATTGCAATGGGGCACATCGGTATGCGCTACTCCCTGCCGAGCCGCGAAATCATTGCAGATTCAGTGGAGACGGTCGTCGCGGCGCATTGGTTCGACGGAATGGTATGCATTCCGAACTGTGATAAAATTACGCCGGGAATGATGATAGCAGCAATGAGACTGAATATTCCTACTATCTTCATCAGCGGTGGTCCTATGGCTGCCGGCAGAACAAGCGACGGACGCAAAATCTCCCTGTCTTCCGTATTTGAAGGCGTAGGCGCATATCAGGCCGGTAAAATTGATGACAACCAGCTTCGAGAGCTTGAGCAATACGGTTGCCCGACGTGCGGCTCCTGTTCCGGCATGTTTACCGCCAATTCTATGAACTGTCTTGCAGAGGCGCTTGGTCTTGCGCTTCCGGGCAACGGCACGATCCTCGCTACCGATCCGGAACGCAAAGAATTGGCGAAACGCGCCGCGAAACAGCTGATGGAACTTATCAAAATCGACCTGAAGCCGCGCGATATCATAACAGAAAAAGCAATCGATAATGCCTTTGCGCTCGACATGGCGCTCGGCGGATCCACTAATACGGTGCTTCATACGCTGGCGCTCGCCAACGAAGCGGAAGTAGACTATCCGTTAGAGCGCATTAATGAAGTAGCGGCACGCGTACCGCATCTTGCGAAACTGGCGCCGGCATCCGACTGGCACATCGAAGACTTGCATGCGGCAGGCGGTGTTTCTGCGGTACTGAACGAGCTGTCCAAGAAAGAAGGAGCCCTGCATCTTGACGTAATGACCGTAACAGGAAAAACACTCGGCGAAAATATTGCCGGTCACGATGTAAAGGACTATAACGTCATTTACCCGATTAACAAACCATACTCCGAAACCGGCGGACTTGCCGTATTGTTCGGCAACCTCGCTCCAGACGGTGCTATTATCAAAACAGGTGGCATTCAGGGCGGCATTACACGTCATGAAGGACCTGCGATTGTATTTGATTCACAGGAAGAAGCATTGGAAGGAATTGCAAACGGCAAAATCAAAGAAGGTCATGTCGTTATTATCCGCTACGAAGGTCCAAAAGGAGGTCCTGGTATGCCGGAAATGCTGGCTCCGACTTCGCAGATTGTCGGTATGGGTCTCGGCACCAAAGTAGCACTTGTGACGGATGGCCGCTTCTCCGGTGCCTCCCGCGGTCTCTCTATCGGACATGCTTCTCCGGAAGCGGCGGAAGGCGGACCGCTCGCATTCGTACAGGACGGCGATCATATCGTCATCGACATTACCGAGCGCCGCATAGATGTGAATGTTCCTGAAGAGGAATGGGAAAAACGCAAAGCCAGCTGGAAAGGCTTCGAACCGAAAGTAAAAACCGGCTATCTGGCTCGATACTCAAAATTGGTAACGTCAGCCAGCACCGGTGGTATTATGAAAATTTAATTTTGTGCCGATACTGTAGATACATAGTTTGCCGCTTTTTCGGCGCTATGTATCTTTTTTCTGTGAAAATCATGAGAAAAGAAGGAGAGAAAGAGGAAATGAGAGCCGGGGAAGAAAAAGGCGTTCGCCTTTTTCTACATTAAAATCCTCTCCTCATTCTTTCTTCTCTTTTCCTTCGTACCACAAAAGTCAGCCTCTTTCCCATCATTTTCATGTCGGGGTTACGGCTGAGACGCCATGGTGGTTTTGTTCCTATAAAGGGGATAGAAGAATGAAAACAATCATCAAAATCATCAGTATATTCCTCGTTTTCTTTTACTTTCAATTTTTTCCGCAGCAGCGTGTAGAAGCACCGCCCGGGCAGGTACCAGAACCTTTTTATGAAGTGGTGGGTGTACCGACAGGCCAGACACCCGGGCAACTGCGTGAGCAATTGCACCGCTACATCAATAAAAGAAACTATCCTCCGGGCAAGGTGCCAATCATTGTGGGTGTTCCACAGGTTCGTTTTATTCCTGTTTATACGCCGCTTCCTTTCTATCAACCAAATTCGCTTTCATATATTGCCTACAATAGCGGGGAAGAGATGACGTTTTTTGATCCGAACTGTCTCTGCGATAATAACCCCGAAGTAAGACGTATAAAGAAAAAAATCGCGCTCCAGCGCAGCAGTCTTGAGAAACTGCTCGTCATGCGGAGCGCGTTATACAATTACTATTTATATAACAGGAAATTACCGGAGACGCTGTCAGAATTAACAGGACCATTTCCAAAAAACTATCTGTCACAAATTCCATTCAGCCAACCAGTACACAGCGGAACTGTTCCTGCTTTGGAGAATACGGGGATTATCTACCAGCCTGAGCTTCTTCAGCCGGGGCAGGTGTGGCAGACAATGGATGACGTGCTGCGCATAGGCGGGATGCCTGAGCCGAGTATAGCATTGGAGCCGCTTGAGGTCGTCGTCTACCAATCTTCGTTTCGTATGATTGTATATAGCGGCCCGTATACGGTACGCTCTTATTACATCGGTTTGGGGGCAGAGCATCGCACACCCGTGGGCGTCTATTTTATTCGCTTAAAAGTCAGTGAACCGCTATCCCAGAGCAAAGTATACGGCACCCGTGGTCTTGTACTAAGCGATACGGATTACGCCATTCATGGAACGAATAACCCCAAGTCCATCGGCAAATCCATGTCCAAAGGCTGCGTACGCCTGCATAACGTTCAGGTGGAAGAACTGTTTAGCATGGCTGCTCTGGGAACAAAAGTGACCATTACCGAAGGCGCGGCCCCCGGCTTCCATCAGCCCAACGCTCCCCTCTTCCATCTGAAAGCGCGCAAAGACGAAGAAAACCCACACCAAGTCTATTATTGGAAGCACTAAAACAATCAGGGCACTTCTTTCTGTGCGCCTTTAACTTCTCAGTCCAGGCACAGAAGAAGCGTGCGGATTATTTACTGATTCCATGTCGGTGCGCATAAATCGCCGCCTGCGTACGATCTTCTACGCCGAGCTTGCTCAGAATGTTGCTGACATGCGTTTTGACGGTTTTAATGCCTATATAAAGCTCATCTGCAATTTCTTGATTCGATTTCCCCTGGCCCAGCAAGCACAGTACCTCAAGTTCACGATTGGTACACTGTTCATGAGGAGGTGCTTCTTCCGTCGTCCGCTGACGAAAGCGTGACATAATTTTTCCGGCCACCTGTGCTTCTAACACCGGTTGCCCGCAGTACGCCTGACGAATGGCCTGGGCAATCTCCTGAGCGCGGGCCGTTTTCAGAATGTAGCTGAATGCTCCCGCTTCAATTACCGGATACACTTTCTCGTCATCGATAAAGCTCGTTAACACAATTACCTTACCCTCCGGGTGAATGAGCTTCATCCGCCGGGTCGTCTCAATTCCATCCATGCCTTCCATCACCAAATCCATCAAGATGACATCCGGTTTCGTCTGCTCGGCGATTTTTAGTCCTTCTGCTCCGCTGCATGCTTCACCGACGACTTCGATCCCGTCTTCTGTCGACAAAAAAGCAACCAAGCCCATCCGTACCATCTCATGGTCATCAATCAATAACACTTTAATCGCTTCACTCATGCTATCTCCTCCGTCTTTCATCCCTATCCGACAAACGGAACGGTCACTTCGATCATCGTACCATGGCCCGGAGCCGAAGATACGACCAGCACACCGCCGATTTCCGCCACGCGCTCCTCCATCAGTTTCATTCCATAGGACGAGGACTTCTTCTCTTCTCCTTCCGCAAATCCGATGCCGTCATCCGTTATCCTAAGTCGCATCTGATTCTGCATCTTCACCAGTTTTACTTCCAGTTTGGTTGCCCTGGCATGACGCAGCGCGTTGGATAACGCTTCCTGTAAAATGCGGAACAGATGGTCCTCCATTCCCTTCGACAAAGAGGGAATGTCATCAATCTGCCAGGATAATTCGAGAGAATGCTTTGTTTGCAATTCGATAAGCAGCCCCTCAATTCCTTCACGCAGAGACTTCCCTTCCAACTGCGTCGGCCTCAGATGCAGAAGCAGGGCGCGCATCTCGGACTGGGCGGCTGCCGCCATCTCTTCCACCAGTTCTACCTGCCGACTCGCCTTCTCCGGATTCTGGCTTAATGTCCGTCTGACCGCTGCCATCGTCATCGAGATAGCAAACAACTGCTGGCTCACCGCGTCATGTAACTCTCGTGCCAGGCGCTGCCGCTCCTCATTTACTGCTGACTGCTTGACCTGTTCCGTCAGCTCCGCGTTATGGGCGGAGAGGCGCTGCAGAGAAAGCACCTGCTGCTGGAAGCGAATTGTCATCTCGTTTAACCTCTCACCAAGCAGGCCAACCTCATCTTCTCCGAGATACGGTACCCGTGTAGATAGA
>Ga0310822_100388_pt1 | contig 22357 bp, 24 predicted proteins | sample P4_ome_2_FD_201313 | JGI IMG/M metagenome (GOLD analysis project Ga0310822, IMG submission 201313) | Sorghum-adapted microbial communities from Joint BioEnergy Institute, Emeryville, California, United States - P4_Day56_Rep2 | ecosystem: Engineered > Bioreactor > SSF (Solid state fermentation) >... | reverse complement strand
CCTGCATCCAGCACTGATCCGGTTATCGGAATTGCGGAACAGGCGGGTAAAGCCGGGGAATACATTTCGTTCTGGATTGCGCCACAATACTAGTTTCGCTGGTAGAGAAATTGAGGGCAGGAGGCAAGTTCACACAACACGAGAGGGAGATGAAATGATATGGGTGCATCGCGCGGGTATAAATCAACGCAAGAGTCACATGATGATGTGCTACTTACCAACATTGCCGTCGGGTACCGGAACGGCCAATTTATAGCCGACAAAGTTTTCCCGGCACTGCCGATGGTCAGTAAACAGTCGAACCGATACAAAGTATTCGGTATGGATGATTTCAAAGTGTTTGACGACAAAATTGCTCCAAATGGCCGTACAAACGAAATCACGTACGGCGAATCAGAAGATACGTATTTTTGTGATGGACACGGTTTGAAGCGGCCTATTTCAAAACAGGAATACGCTAACAGCGACAACCAAGATGAGCTTGAAAAAAGCGCTACACGCCTTACAACCAATCTTGTTTTGCTGAACAAGGAAATTGACGCTGCAAATAAAACGATGAATCCGGCATCGTATGCCCCAGGTCTTTCTACAACAATGGGCACGACAACACTCGATAATATTTTCGGGAAAAAATGGACAGACCCTACTTCCGATCCGGTCAGACAGATTGACAAAGCGAAAGAAATCATCCACACGAATTCTGGCATCAGGCCGAATAAGCTAGTCTTATCAGAAAAAGTGTATACAGCGCTAAAAAACCACCCGCAGTTTATTGAACTGATTAAATATTCGCAGACCGGTATTGTCACGAAGGATCTGTTGAAGGCAGCGCTCGGCGTGGATGATATTTATATCGGTGAAGCGTTACGCACGGTAAATGGATTTGGTGCAGTACCGCCAGGCAAACCGGAAGCGTTGAACTATATTTGGGGTAACAGTGCGGCGTTATTATACATTACGCCAACACCGGATCCAACATCGCCAACGTTCGGCTATACATTTGAATGGGATTTCGCTGGCGAAAAAGTAGCCCGTCGCGTTCGGAAGTGGGTAGATCAAGATTCCGAAGCCACGTATGTGGAAACAAAATACTACTACGATCAAAAAGTAGTGTGTAACCTTGCTGGTTTCCTCATGGCTGATGCGATTTAGGTTAGGCGGTGATGTTATGGCTGCACAAAAGCAACAAAAAGTAGGCGAAAAAATAGTTCACACTGCTCGCGAAACGCTGCGCATCGCGGAATATGCGCGTATTTACTCTTATGGATACAAAGTGATTGTTACCAATCTTGGTTGTGGTGATGCCTATGTCGGGACCGATAATCAAGTAGTACCTTCACCGGAAACACTCTTGCCAGTGGGGGAAACGCGAGAGTTTGAGGATACAGTAAATGCGTTCGCTTATTCGTGTCCGACGCTGGAAGTAAAACTTGTAGAGAAGTGAAATCAATCCCATCGCCTGTGCGGTGGGATTTTTAGCAAGGAGGAAGCGAAGTGATTATTCTCCAACCTGGATTTGAAGGGGCGGTACGGTCGAAACTTGGCGTGTCACAGAAAGAACTACCGGACAGTGAGATCAACACTCCATTTCTTGTAGATCGGGCAGAAGCGGATGTGATTCGACGGGTGCCAGAATATGCTACGCTGACCGACCCGTTGGATAAGCTGAATTTGCAGGATGCTGTTATTACGTATATCGCAATGATGATAGCCCCATCCATGGTACGGCGGTTAAAATACAAGGTCAAGACCATTGATGTGTCGTGGGAGAAGGAGAAAGTCAATTGGGAGGCGTTTGCTGCTCGTCTGCGTGATGAATATGAAGGACTTATCTGTGAGCTTACCGGATATGATTCACCATTAGTAGGACGAATCGATGTAGAGCCGAGGAACACGTTATGATTGACGACAAACGCGACATTATCATTTCGGAAGGTGTGCCTGTAGATGTATATGGGGTTAACTATGCCGTATCTACCGTTGCGATTATCGGAAGAGCCTCTACTTCTACGTCTACGTTGATTGCACTCGAATCCCATCGCCGCGCCAACTTCTTGCCGGAAGTACCACTGCCATGTGGTTCCACTGTATACAACAACGTTACAAGAGAGCGCTATGTGATTATTTCAACGTTTGATGAGGTTTTAGAGGGCGAGAAAGCTGCAACTATTTGTATCATGTATTTGTGCAATGCAGAGTTAACCGTGAGTAGCGTTTTAGAAGATGCGGATGAGAATGGTAATATTACGCTGATTGAAGTAGAGAAGTATAAAAATGTACCTGTTCATATCACGCAGGTAAATGCAGAACTGAGGCAAATGGATCCGGGCCTATCACCGGATGCAGAATATGTGATTTATATGACCGGATACGACTTGGATATACTCGACAAGTTTGTGGTGAGGAAAGGGAGCAGAGAGCTCGCGTTAAAGGTACTGTCTTGTGATTACTTTGTATTCGATGGAGCGGTGCAGATTCAGGCAGGCACAGAAACGAGGCGACAGTCATGAGTAAAGATTTTATCTCTTTTGATGCTCAGAGGTATTTACAGGCGCTATCAAAAGCGCTGGAAAAGGCAGCGCAGGAGATCGGCAGGGATTTGCAAAGAAAACTGCGTAACAAGGTCGGGATGATACCGTTTCGTTCCCATAAAGTGACGCTTGAATCCGGAATGGTGACAGACGACACAGCACGAAGTCGTGCCTTGGCCGACTCTATTCAGGCATATGTATTAGGGCAAGTATCGCTCATGGTGAACGGTGTGTATCGGATGGCGGTGACAGCGATGGAGAAAAACTTTGAGCGGTCACACATTGGTTTGTATTACGAGTATGGTACAGGTACACAGGAGTTGTCCATTAGTCCATTGCCCCGATTAGGGGAGTGGAACCCGGCACGTAACAACGGTGTTCCGGTAGCAGGTGCGCCGATTGTGACGCGGAGTGGTTTGTGGCGCGATGCAGGGGGAAATGTACGGACGACACGCTCGAAAGTGGCGGGCAAACCAATTAAGCGACCAGGTTGGGAAACACCTGCTTTACGATGGTTTGCGAATACGGTAGAAGAGAACAGACAGGCATATTATATGAAATTGACAGCAGCAGTGCGTAGTGTACATCCGGGTAAGTATATTCGGCTGAGAAAATCAATCAAACTGACGAGGTGATTGTATGGCAGCGGTTGAAGTGTACAATGCAGTGTATCGACTGTTGGCAGCAGATGCGGAGATTTTGGGGTTGCTAGGGTTAAGTCCGGCCTCATCGAATATCGAGAAAGCAAAGAAAATCGTGAAGCGGAAGAAGCCGCCGAATCTCACGACATTAATTCCTATCATCGCATTTTACACGTTGCCAGGAGCGCGTGATGGTGAGAACAAAGAAGTGTATGTTGCACCGTTTATATTCGATATTTATACGAATGATGATGTGGATAAGGCACAACGAATAGCGAAACGAATTATCCAGATGTTTGATGGGAAATTGCCACAGGTGAATGAAACGGCAACGCTGGAAGCGATGTTTGTGACAGAGCATGAAAGCGAGACGAATCAGGTGAATACGTACTGTTACAGTGTAGGAATTGATTTTGCCGTTGTGGTGGATAAGGCGAGGTTGAAATAAAAAAAGCGGGCTAGGTCACTGAAAAAACGAGCGGATGTTTCGTATATAGTATATAGAATAAGTGTCTGCTGAGTTTTTAAAGTAGATTAGGAGATGAAATGTATATGACCTACCCAAGAGTATTACATTATCCCGGGAGCAAATGGAGTATGGCGGAGTGGATTGTGAATCATTTTCCGGAACACGAAGTTTATCTCGAGCCCTACTTCGGATCTGGAGCAGCGCTTTTTGAGAAAGAACCAGCTGCAATCGAAACGATTAATGATATGGATGAAGACGTGGTTAATTTATTCCGGATTATTCGAGAGCGGCCAGATGAATTGGCTCGAGCGATAAAATGGACACCATGGGCACGTACTGAATACTACAAGTCATACGAAAAGACCGGTGATGAATTGGAAGATGCGCGACGATTCTTGGTTCGATGCTGGCAGGCGATAGGAGCAAGAACCAGCGATAGAACGGGGTGGAGAAGTTCAATTAAAGCTTCAGGGAAGAACCGGACGACATCGTGGGACCGACTTCCGAATCACATATTGAAAGTTACAGAGCGGTTGAAAAATGTTCAGATTGAGTGCCAGCCAGCGGTTCAAATCATTGAACGCTACCGTCGAGAAGAAGTTTTGATATATGCCGACCCTCCGTATCTCGGTGAAACAAGGAAAAGCCGTATGTACCGGCACGAAATGATGAAGCCTGAACAGCATGAAGAAATGCTGAAAGCACTTCTTGCGCACCCGGGACCGGTTCTTGTTTCTGGATATGCCCACGCCTTATACGAACGTTATCTAAAAGGCTGGCGAAGGGAAACGCGCATTGCCTACGCAGAATCAGGCAAGAAACGAATCGAAGTGCTCTGGATTAATCCGGTGGCCACAGAGAGAATGATGGGGCAGCAGACGTTGTTTTGAAAGGAGGAGCGAGTATGATAACAAACGGCACATACGAAGTGACGAAGCTGCTGGCAGAATGGCGTGAGAGGAAAGAAGACAATGCGAATGCTTGACCTTTTCTCCGGCATCGGCGGCATCTCTCTTGCTGCTGAATGGGCCGGGATTGAAACGATAGCTTTCTGTGAGATTGAATCGTTCTGTCAGAAGGTGCTTAGAAAGCACTGGCCGGACGTTCCGATTTTTGAAGACGTGAAGAAACTGAACAAACAAGCACTGACAGATGCGGGGGTGATCGGGAATGGTAGAACAATTGACATTGTGGCAGGAGGATACCCTTGCCAGCCTTTCTCCCACGCCGGGAAGCGAAAAGGCCAGGCAGATGACCGCCACCTCTGGCCAGAAATGTTTCGACTTGTGCGGGAACTCCGGCCCACTTGGGTTATTGGAGAAAATGTTGCTGGACACGTCACTCTGGGCCTCGACGATGTACTTACTGACCTGGAAAGCGAAGGCTACCAAACAAGGGCATTTGTACTTCCAGCTGCAGCCGTCGGCGCTCCGCACAGAAGAGACAGAGTGTTCGTCGTGGCCCACGCCTCAAGCAAGGGACTACAGGAGCGGAGACAATCCGGATTCACCCCGACAAACCAGGAAACAAGAACAGGGGTGGAGCCAGAATCTGAACGATGCGGTGAAAACATGGCCCACTCCTACCAACAGCATGATGACCATAGGAGATGTACAGCAAGCGAAGTATGCAGAAAACGAAAAGCGGAGGCCGTCTTACCAGGAAGCAAACAAAGCATGGCCGATCCCAAGAGCGGTATATGGAGAACATCCGGGGATAAAAGACCCGAGTCATTTGACGGGAGCTGTGCAAATGTGGCCCACACCAAATGCATCGGACAATCGGGACAGAGGGAATCTATCGAACCCCTGCATTCAGAAGAGGATAGAAGAGGGCAAGCAAGTCAATCTGTCTATGTGTGTATCAGAGAAGAGCGGTCAATTAAACCCGGAATGGGTGGAGTGCTTGATGGGCTTTCCAATTGGCTGGACAGACATCAGTGGCCTGCAGGATTAGGACAGGAACAATATGAGTGGGAGCCTCCCCGGGTGGCTACTGGTGTGAAAGATAGAGTTGGACGACTGAAGGCACTCGGAAACGCAGTAGTACCACAGCAGATATATCCGATATTTGCGGCTATACGTGAAGTTGAACGGATGATGGCATAAAAAAGGCCGGCACAGGCCAGCAACCCACGGGGGCTGTCACCAGTATACCACGGAAGGTGATGAAGATGCAGGAACTAAAAGTACGCGTGTGGGATGAAGAATATCGGTCCCTGCTCACGGATGACGACGTGAACATCCGTATTGAAAGCGGACGGATAAGCGCATATGAAGATGTGTTCGAAGAGTGGGGAATGGAACAACGCGAAATTAAAAACCCGATATTCCTGCGATACACCGGCCTGAAGGACCGGAACGGTCGGGAGATTTATACAGGGGATGTCGTTCGGTACAAACGTGTCAATTACACAGATTGCAGCAGAATGGAAATCGAAAGCGAAGAAGTGTTTGTTGGTGTCATTGAAGAATGGATGTGCGCTTACTGGTTGAAGGTAGACGACAGGAGGATTCCTCTTATGACGATAGCGATAAATGAAGATGAAAAGCAAATGGAGGTTATAGGGGATATTTACCGCAATCCCGAGATGAACGAGGTAGAACAGCTTGATTTATTCCCGGATATGCCGACCCCTTCTCCTGCTGAAATGGAGAAAGAGCCGAATAAGATGCGGAAACATTTAGGTCCGGGGCCAGAAGGGACAACATGCGGTACTTGCCGGTACTTGTATCGAAAAAAGTGGGGTGGAACGTATTTCAAATGCGAACTATACGGCGACTCGAACGGACCGGGAACGGATTTTCGGAAGAAATGGCAGAGCTGCAGGAAATATGAGCTAAGGGAGGATGAGGAGAAGTGAAAGAATGCCCGGAATGCAACGGTTACGGAATGGTCCCGTACTTTAGTTTTATTGAAATGGCAGTAGAGTCGCAAGATTGCCCTAAGTGCGGAGGAGAAGAAGTGGTTGAGGAGGTTGAGGGAGGAGAATAAGCGATGTACTACTTTTGGTGCATGGGGTGAAAACGTAGACTGGGTAAACCTATCTTGCCCGGATTGTGGGGCGAACGAAGAGAATGGATGGGAGGGGAAAACGAATGAAAACGCACGAACTAAAAACAGAACCACCGTATTTTCAGGCAGTGGTGGATGGTAGAAAGCGATTCGAAATTCGGAAAAACGATAGGGATTTTTCCGAGGGTGATACGTTGCTTCTAAAAGAGTTCGAACCAGTGAACAAGGAATATACAGGCCGAGAAGTTGAAGTTAAAGCGCTATACATCACGGACTATGCACAGCAACCTGGATATGTGGTGATAAGCATCCAGAAGATTGGAGCTATGAACGATACAGAGCTAAGGGACATCGAAGAGCGATTGAACGAGATTACAGGAGCCGAATGGTTTCGATATCATGACGAAGGAGCTCCAATGAATATTCTTGGCACTTTCGTAGACGGCGAGGAAAAAGGCATTGGTGAATTTTACAATGATGAGGACGCATACTTTGCAGAACATGCACCAAACGATATACGCCGACTGGTGGATGAGGTTAAACGGTTGCGGAAAGAGAAGGAGCAAGCCTATCACGCAGGATATACACAAGGAAAGTTTGACGCGACGATGGAAATGACCTTCGGCAAATAAAAAACACCCCTTGTCGGTCTGCCAACCGGCGAGGGGCTTCCCTGTTCTTGCCTACAAGAATATTTTACCATGAGCAGGGGGAGTCGGAAATGGTTGCTGAGCAATTATCCTTTTTAGATGCTGTTAATGAAAAGGAAGTGCGTAAGGTCGTTGCTAAGGAGCTGAAAAGATATAAGGCTCTCCGGGTAGCCGTGCAGAACCGGAAAGAGCAAGAGGAGCAAGGGGTGAGCGGGCTGTTTCCTGCGTTGTGCGAATCAGATAAGCAGAAAGAAATGAAGGTGCGCCAGATTGAACGCGCTTTAGAATACACGCTTGATGAGATAGAACGTCGCATTATCGAAGAGAAGTATTTGGGAACGGCGCGAGTAAAGGATATTACACTTTATCTTGATATGGGACTGACAAAGGACCAATATTATGCAAAAAAGAAGGAGGCTATCTCCCAAATTGCCACGGCGCTCGGAATCATATGAGCGCTTTTTATTTTATTCTTAACGAATTGGTAATTCGCTCTCTTTCAGCCTTTTTTAACCCCTTAAAAACCAACTGATAGGAACGGTCAATCATACCGAAAATCTCTTCGGTTGGAATACTGCCGTCCTCTTCGATAGTGTTCCAGTGGCGTTTATTTAGATGGTAGCCAGGCTTAATAGCAGGGTACTGTTCGCGTAAAATCTCACAGACTTCTGGCTCACATTTTAGACTGATATGTAGGATTCCATCCCGGTTTGAAAGAAGAGCGAACATTTTTCCACCTATCTTGAATACATGTATATCCCCACCAAACGGGAAATCTTCGATAGCTCCTTTTTTCTCCAAGCAATAGGTACGAACAGTATGCAAATCCATAATTTGATTCCTGCCTCTCTCATTAGTCTATTATCCTGATATTTACTATTGAGCATTTCAAATTCCATTGCAACTATATTTTGCCGACAAAAACCCGACAAAATACAGGATAAAAAGTAGGACAAAAAACAGGATATTTTGCTGGAATTTTTAAAAACGAGAAAATTGTACGCTAATGCCAAGGAAAATATGCTCCACTTTCCTTGGGAGATGGCGTCAACTCCTGTATCAATGGCGCAACTCGGGTGTACTGAATGGGCGATGAAAGCTGTGGTCTAACGGGCAGAGCAGCTGGAGTCCTAAGCACGCATGACGTGAATGAACACGATGCATGCACACATTTCGTTATAACCACTGATAGATAAGTCTATTGAAGTGGGAGAGGTGTGTTAGTTATGAGCGGCGGGCACTGTGGAGTAAAGCGATGTATTTTCATCGCTAGGGATTGCGAGCGCCGAATCCGCTACGCATGCAATAAAAATTGTTTGTCGTGTCGTTGGCGTCGTTCTCTCGTACATAGACCATATCTGCCCAGGTGAACGTGGAGACGACATATTATTGTACAGGCATTGGTATAGTGCAGGTTCGATTCCTGCGGCCTGGATAGAAGATAAGCGAAGGGGCCGTTCCGGAGAGGGACGGTTTTTTGTTTGATTTTAAAAGGGATTTATGAAGCAGGAAAGAATTAAAAGAATGGGGTGGTAATCTGTGGAGAATTTTTTAAGTACATTTGTATTTTTGCTTCCTGGACTTATGGCATATTTTTGGTTGCAACTGTTTGGATTAAATCCTCCGATTAAGCATACAGCTCCGGAAGTTTCCAGTATTGCTGCGTTACTTTGGTTGCCGATTAGTTATTTAACCTTAGTTTGTCTTAACTTGTGGGCATGGTTATACAATAATCCTGATTCTATGTTTTCTGTTCAAAAAGCATGGACTATTGAAGAAGTTAAACAAGTTACATCAGACGTAAGATACTTAGCTTTGTTTTTATTTGTAAGTGCAATTGTAAGTTTTGGTGTATGTGCGTTATGGGGAAAGTGGGGCGTAAATCTTTTAGAAAAAGCTATTAATATTATTAGAGAATGGAGAGAAGTAGCTCCTTTATCTAAGAAACCTACTGTTTGGGATGAAATTTTCTCAAATAATGATTCACAAGTGGTAGAAATAAGAAAGCTTGATAAGCCTGAATATAAGCAAATCGGGGGTATAAGTAAAGTGTCCCGGCCTTTTGAGCCGGAACGTGCTTTGGTACTTGATGGAATTAAAATATGGACTAAACTAGTAGAAAAGTATAATCCTGAACCCGATCAAGTATTTATCGATATAAAATCAGGCATAGTTATAAAGGTTTTCAATCTTGAAGAAATGTTAGAATTATACCGTGTAGAAACCATGGACAAAGCTCCTATTATTACTTCCCGGGTTTTTTAATTAGGTTGGTAGGAGAAGGTTTGTCCAAGGATCTAATAATGTTAGTAGGAGACTTTTTATCTTGGCTACTCTGAACTTTTATTGGACCTTTTTTACCTTGAGTCATCTTTAAATATCCCTCCTTTTTATCGATTGATTAGCGGACACTAATCCATTCGACAATCGGAGAGATATTCCTTTTTTGCAGGGAAATAGTCCCTTCTGCCGAATTGGTTGGTGGGAGGGATGAAGATGGAAACAATATTGATTCCAATTGATGTATTGATTGAAAAGTTCAAGCCGCTAATTTCAGGTATTGGTCTTTATATTTTTTTGCTTATAGCAAGTTCGTTTCTAGGATTCCTTAAGTATAAGTCGGCCATGTTTGTAGTAGGGAAAATACTATCTTTCTCGAAGGTTGTGCTGTATGGGGCGTTTGTATGGCTAGCATTATATTTGCATTACGATCCGGAAACTAAGCATTTCACCTTACATTTAATTAATGAGCTCTCTTTAGATAGGACATTTGTTATTTTATTAGCTGGTACCGAAGCAATATCAAATTTGCACGCTTTTTTTGATTTTGAGTAGCACCCACGCGGTGCTTTTTATTTTGTAAACAAAAGACCCTATACGAGACATAGGGTCAAATGATTTTTTTCATCCCACACTTTCTGCATTCTCTGAGGAAAACATAATTGTGAACAGAACTCTTGAAGTGAGTGTTGCCGCAATTATCGCAACGCCCGCTGATAACGTCAGGGTATTCTTTGTAGTCGTAAACAATGCTCGTGTCATAACCTTTATATCCTTTTGTTTCAGTAGCCAAAGTATCACCTCCTACTTTTTTACTTCGATGTGTAGGAGGAAATACCTTCCTTTTGTTCAATGGATTGATGGGAGATCAGTATGGTATGATGATAGTGTCAGAAGATAAGCGAAGGGGCCGTTCCAAGGGAGCGGTCTTTTTGTTTTAAGCGAATCAATAAAATGGGCATATTACTTATAAGCAATAAGTTAAAGGAGAGACACGAAGTGGATAGTTTAAAACAGGCGCAAACAGTAAATCTATCGGAAGAGTTAGAAACACGAGAGGGAGTAACAACCATTAGGATTGAACCCCATCAAGAATTCAAAATAACAACCGGCCAAAAGGAACGGGCATTCCAGGGACCGGCTGTTATTTTGGTCAATCAGGATTAGACTCTGCGATAGCTGAATGCATTTTTGATGTACGCTGCATGATAGCTACCTTTTGATCCGGCAGACATTAAACCTTGGTGAATAGACACTGGAACGTTGTAATAGTCATACGTTCCGTTGTGAAACTGAATTCGTAAGGTTTGAGATGCCGGATCATATCCTACAGCTCTGAGATTAGACGAGCTTACTGGAATCATATGCATGCATGTCACCTCCTTCAGAACTACCATTCAACACGAAAAAATAATTTCCTACAAATAACAAGGAAAATAGTCCCTCTTGTCGAATGGGTTGCATGGGAGGGATAGGAATGTCTGATCAGAAAATAAAGGATATTTTTAAATACTATAATAGAATGGGGAGTAACTGGAATATATGGATTAAGCACGACAAATTGGGCTTTTCACTTCTAATTCTTACTATACTGATGCCCATCTTAGTTTTAGTTTTGTGCACTTTCGGTACTATAGGGCGTGGAAGTACAGTTGCTCTTATGGTTTTTTCCATTCTACTGATGAGTGTTGGATACATATTCTATTCCATAAAACAAAAAGAGTTTTTGAAAAAACATTACTATGGAATGTCAAGTATGTATGAGATAAAAGTAAACATTTTGAGAGCCTATCTTTATAAAAAGAAAATACGAACAAAAGAGCAACTGGAGTTTTTGGTCCGTGTATTAAAAAGTAAATCTGAGAAAAAGAAACGAAATCTTAACCTATGGTTTGCGCCACTTTTTCTTACATTATTAGTTCCTTTGTGGAATTCCATGCTTAGCGAAAGAGCAAAGAAAGTTAAAGACTGGAGTACATTTTTGGAACTTTTTGAAGCGACAGCAATATTAGTCATCATTATGCTTATTTTCATTGGCCTGTTCCGTATTATATGGTACTTAATAAAGAAATCCTTTAATGCAAAAAGCGAATTGTATAGTGAGATGGCAAACATTATTGAAGAAGAGATCCTTTTTGAAAAAATTAAGTAAGAGAGCACCCCAGCGGTGCTTTTTATTTTGCCTTGGAGGTGGATAAAATCTGCCTACTCTACTTTAGAACAAAGTAGAGAGGAGATGGATGCAGTGGCTCAAATCGGAAACCCGAAGAAGGTCATTATTAAAGGTGTTGGCGCGTTAATGGGTTCGTACGAGGTCCCTAACCCGGACAAGACATCAGCGCAAAAAACGATTCGTCGGGCGATTACGCTCGGAACGATGCAAAGTTTGAAGATTGACTTTAACGTAGAGGCAGAGGATATTTTCGGTGGCGACTCGAACTTCCCGATTGACCAGCTGATTAAAAATAAAATGATCGAGATTACAGCTGTAGAAAGTAAATTTGATATGAACTCGGTATCGTTGCTCATGGGGTCCCCGATTCGGGAAAAAGAAGGAAACGACTATCTGTGGGAGATTGGCCGCCTTATAAAAGTGAATACAGGTACGGCTGGCGATCCGAGTACAGCGACGATTCCGAATCATGCTATTACAGGAGCGGGAGCGACCATTAGCGCAGAGGACATAAACGTAACGCTCCAATCGTCAAATGTGCAATTGGAGTTTGGTGGCGTGGCAACAAGCATGACAGATGTTCCGGCAGTTGGACAATTCAAAGTGTGGGTTCCGACCGGCGGAACAGTCGGCACATACGACTCCGTCGTCCTGCTTGAGCCTGGTATCACAGATAACGCGTATGTATCATACCGCCGTAAAATGGCTCCCGATGATGAGCTACAAGTCATGAACATGTTCAAGAATGATCTGCCATTCCCGATTTCTGTCGTACACACCGGGGCGTACATGCAAGATGGTCGTTTTCATGGTGTGCAAACAGAGTTGTACAAGTGTATTCCAAAAGGCCAGTTTACGCTTGATTTCCAACGCGCTACAGCTTCTACTAACTCGCTCAGCTTGAAAATTGTTGACCCTGAGTTGCCCTGCGGTCTGATTGGCACGATGAAGAAATTTGTGACTACACCGCCTGCATGCTAGGCTGAAATGAATAGAGAAGCCCTCGGTATAATGAGTCGGGGGCTATTTCTTTAGAGGGAGATGATATGCATGGATGCTGAACAACAAGCATTGGAGATTGCCCGAAAGATGAATGAGGAAGCGACTGCCCGTGTAGGTGAAATGATTACCCGGCAATCGGAACAGGAACAAACCGTTACACCGGAGCAGGCTGAATATAACAAAAAAGTATGGATGGAAACAGGAGAGCCGTTTACATTCCGTGATGGCAAGACGTACTATGTCCAGCCGTCTGCCCTTTCTGATGCGTTTGAAATCATGAGTATTCTCTCTAAAATCAACGTGTCGCTTGTCATTGCTAATTTTATGCCCACAGGCGATGAGGAGAAAGACAAGGAGCGTATAGATAACGTGTACCGGATTATGGAACTTGCTTTTAAACAGTATGGTTTAACGCGAGAATACATCGACCAGAACGTAGATGTTGTCATGGCTTCACGAATTATCGAAGCGGTCGCAGGGATGAACGGTCTTTTAAAAGTTTGAGTCCCTCGCCTGAAAAAGAGGGGCAAGTTGAAATCCGAGATGGCGAGGGAAACGTTGTAGACTGGGGACATATCTTCACATCGCTTTATCTTCACACATCACTTCGGAAATGGGAGATTTGGCAGCACACAATTCCGCAGATTGCGGCACTCATGCAGGCAATCGGGAAGAAAATTGAATTCCAAATCAAAATTAGTGCAGGTGGATTGTTTGGTGGTGTGTCTAACGAAGATGGAGAAGTCGATGAAGAAGGGTATCGCATAGCAACTGAAAAAGATATTGATTTAATTGCATCGCTTCTTAGTGGATAGAAAGCGAAAATACCTGCGGGAAGGTCTTGCCTATTCTAAGGACAAGACTTTTTCTTTTTTGGACGGTGAGATGGATGTCAGAAGAAAAACATTCACTGAAAACGGAGATTGAACTTTTCTTCGGGGATGCTGTCAGCGAGACAGAACGGTTAGCGAATGCTATGGCTTTACTTAACACAGCAGTCACAGCTTCAGAAGGGAAATTGAATCTGTCTCAATTAGTATCTGATTTTAATAAACTGAAAGAAGCACTCTCAGGTGAAGGTAGACTGGTAGCAGAACTTGATGCCGGAAACATTAAAAAGCGAGTTGAGTCATTTTTAAATAGTGCCATTAACAATATGCAGATCGAACTGAAACAGGAAACACGCGGGCGAAAAAGCAAACAAATTGATATTTCACAGGAAACACAGAAGCTAACGGAACAAGCCCAAAAGCAAATGATGGGGGAAGTTAAAAAAGCCATTGAAGAAGGAATTGTACCTGGAAGCTTCAAAGTAAAGGGAGCGTCAGGTAGAGTCAATGTTGATCTATTGAAATTAAATGACATTGACGAAATGATAAAGTTGACCGCAAAAGCCGGCTATGAAGGTGCAGTTGACGTACTGAACAGCATCAAGAAAAAAATCACACAATCACCAGCGGAACAAGAAGGATTTAAGTTTGTCATTCCACCAAGTGCAGTAACGGCTATAAAAGGTACGATTCAAGAAAAAATTATTGCCGCAATGGAAAATGCACAGGTTCACGGTAATTTCAAACCGGTAGCCTCATTCAATTTGAAATCATTGGATTTGATTCAGAAACGGATGAAAACAGCACTGGAAGAAGCGATTAATAAAAATCTCGAATTCGAGTTTATCCACGGTAAAACCAAAGAAAAAGTACCGTTCAAGTTCACACTAACAACCGAGTTAATGCATCGTGTAATCGAGATGGCACAGCGCGAACTCGCCAAGGTATTGGTCAATCCTGAAAGTGTTCAACTTTCCAAAGATGCGAAACAGGCTGATTTCAAGGTAAACGTAATAGGGATGGAGGAAACACTCAACAAGATTAAAACGTGGGTAACCAATGTCAACAACCATTTTCTATCAGCAGATGCCGACGTAAACAAGTTAATTGCATCTAACATCGATATGGAGAATTTTCAGCAAAAGATTACAAGCATCGGAGATAAAATCAAGCAAGTATCCGATGCGTTCAAAAAGATTCAGGTGTCAGACGAATCATCGAATCTGGCTGCGCTTGTAAAAGAAGCAGAAAGCTTACAAACGTCCGTTATCAATTTTTTAACCGTGTACAAAGCGATCCCGAAAACCATCAGAGAATCACTTGACCATAATTTATCTGTTGTGCTTAAAGAATACGAGTCATCACTTACACAATTGAAAGTGGATGCGGCCAAGGAAGAATTGATCAAAGGATTCGGTCAAGTAGAGAAGAAAATGAAAACGGCGATTGAACAGTCCTTTGTTCAACTGATTGAACAAACACCACATGTGATTGATGCGAGTAAATTATTGACGATTTACAATGCCTGGTCGAAGTCTATGACTGAGCATTTAGATCGTTCAGCAAGAGAAGAATTATCTACGTTATCAACCTCCATTATTTCTAACAGCCAAGCGGTAATGCATCAGTTTACACAGTCGTTGCTTGGTTTGCTGCATGTTGTTGTTCCACCGTCAGCAGAGAAAAAAGACGAAGTAACCGTACCTTATATGCAAGTACAGGAGCGGATTCGTCAGCGTGTGCAGGATTTTGTCCAGCAGTTAGTCGGTGACTTTACTATTTCTCGTCCTCCGCAAGAAGGGGAAGGTATCGGAATTAATATCGAAATTCCGCAGGTCGCAATGAATCGTGTACAGACAATATTAAAAGACATGGTGGAGGAGCAATTGCGCGAGTTAACGGGGCGCATCGGTACGGAAAAGCCATCGCTGTCAAAAGAGGAAACGAAAGCGATTGACGAGATGTTATATGCAGAATCAAAGAAAATCCTCAATCTTGTGGTTGACCAGGCGCGTTCCATTGCCAAGTCATTCACCGATGGCATCTCTAAGGATGGATTTGCGACGTTTACACAAGAAGAGCGGGCGAAAGTGCGTGAGCAGTTACTGCAAGGCATGGGACATATCGTAGCGGAGTTATCATCCAGTATGCAGGTGCTTTTACAGACCTTTTCCATTCCGCGTGATTTAGGTATCGGCGGAAGTGAGAAAGTAAGAGGATTACTCAATAATATTTTTAAGGGGATCGATAACTCCGTTTTCTCTCACCTGAATAAGTTATTATCGGAAGTAGAAGTAGGTGGCCGGATATCGCTATCGACACTTCCGAGAATGAAGAAAGAACTTCGTGATTTCGAAAACAAAAAAATATCGAGGTCAGAGATAGAAGAATGGAAGAAACATGATCTTGATTATCAGTTCCTGAAAATGATTAAGCAATCACGGATTATGAAGCCATCAGAAGGTGATGCGTACTATAGTGACTTCTATGTGACAAGAGATCATGTAACCGGAGCGCGTCAAGTGCCAGAACTTCCGAAGTGGATTCAGTCGTTGTTTGTTTCAAATAAAGATGAATTAGGGAAATCTATTTCTCACGCTGCTGCTAACCTGGACCCGAAATTCGGTATCAAGTCCGAAACAGAGTTCATGGATTATCTGAAACGGCTAGCAAGTAAGTATGATGGCATGAAGTCTATCGAAGAAAGGCTAAAAAATGAACTGTTAAATGATGTTGACCGTGCTGTAATCGAGCATATGAAGTCAACCATTCGCCAACTTGAGCAGTTGCAGAAAGTAGCGAAAGCGGCCTTGACTCCACGTTTGCGCAAAACGGGCAGTTACCGAATCAAAGACGAACACTTTGAACAATTCGCCAATGTTATTGGCAAAGTGAGCAGAGAAGGAGTTCCGCGTTTTTCGCAGAAGGAAATTGATCAGGCGGTAGCGCAGCGCAGGGAAAAGAATGCATCTGTCATCGGATTGCGCCAGAAACTGAACGAGACAACGGATGCGGTTGTGAAGGAAGTTGAAAATAAGCTGCTCCATAATATTGATTCTGGATTCGTGCGATTGATCGAGGGGATACGTGGAATTAACGTGCCGCCGATTGAGTTTACTATCGTAGGTCGTATTCAGTCATGGATGCAGCAGGTGCAAGATGAGACTGCACGTGTTCTGGAACGGATGGTGGATAGTTCGTTACGCCCTGTACTCGAACAAAACATTCCGTTCCCGACGCATAACGCAGGTCATGGTCAGCCGTTTATTCATGCAGGTTCACCGTATCCACCTGGATTCAATCCGTTCGGATCCCCTGCTCAAACCGGTAATGAACAGCTTACTCCTTACATCCCGCAAGCAGCACCACGCACTGATTTTGACCGGATGCATGCATTGGAACGTCAGGCGCTAATTAATGCTGAACGTATTCAGAATCGCTTTAACAATTTGATGCAGAAGGGAAACTTTACACCGGATAATTTCAGAGAATTAACGGACATATTGAATGCATATCAAGCAGAAGTAGGAGCAGCGGCCAGTCGTTATCGAAATGTGCTCACTCAATTGGGAACGGACGGCACAACAGGTACAGAAGACGAAACGGTGGCTCGTTTATTGGCGGAAGCAAGAACAAGATTACGTGAGGAAACGAATCTTGCTAAGCAACGACTGGATCACTACATTGAGAGTACATTCAAGCCAGCAAGTCAATCCGATGCGCTGACAAAACGGTTGTTACAACAGGAATTAAAAAATGCGGGTTATCTTGATGCAGCGGATTTGAACGTACAAAAGATGCAGACACGCTTTTATGGAAAATTGGATGAGGCACAGATGCAGGCGTTAAACGGAGAATTATCACGCTACTACCAGTTAGCGCAACAAGTTAGTTCTATGCACCTGCTAAACGAGGAAGATATTGCAGCATCAAAACGAGAAATGCAGTATCTGAACCAGTTACTTGCATCAATCTCAGCACGTTACAGTCAGATTGCCAAACAAACAGCAGAAGCTAATAAACAGCAGCGGGATCGGGATAAGCGCGGGGAGTTGATTGGACAACACGATTTACTGCGTAACATGTCGATCAGTTCAGCAAAGTTTAAAGATACACTCAAGCAAATGAATGAATTTAGTAACTTTGTTGAGATTACCAATGCACAGGTTCGAAAAGGCGCGGATGGCTGGAATAGCTGGTCTGCTACTCTAAAAACTGCTGAAGGTAATACGGTTCGCATGTCCGGTGTGATTAATATGCTGACCGGTGAAATCTATCGTCAATCTGAATCAATCCGGGAAGCGCAAAGTCGATTGGAACGGTATGCACAGATGTCAGCGATAGCGTCACCATTTGCCAATTCAATGCGTGGGGGTCGCGGATGGCAGAAGGACTACTCTTTACCAAACCATGACTATACAGTAGACCAAAGCGTAGGGATTAGTCCAGGTGGGGATACACGGACGTTTATGGGTTCCGTTGTCAACACGATGCGGTATATGACAGCAGGAATGCTGATGGGGACACCAACAATGATGTTCCACTCGGCGTTTGAGTCGGCAAAAGAGTTTGACTACCAGCTAGAGAAAGCGCGTCAGAACTTTATCATCAAGGATGCGCAAATGTGGAATCAGGCTGTTCAGGAAGTAAGTATGCAGTATGGGAACATCCAGGACAGTTCTAAGTTAAATGAGCTGGTTAAGAAAGAGTCGGATCGACTTGTATATGAAATTCGGGATGGAGCAGTCAAGCGTTTGCAAGATATTTCTATCACATATGCTGTTCAGCCGGAAGAAGTATCGAAATCATGGCAGATTGCTTCGCGTCTAATGGATTCGCCAGATGAAGCGATAGCTTTCACAAGGGAAGTTGCAAAGGTTAGAACACTAGAAGAAGTCGATGTCGAGAAAGCAGCCATGGGGTTTGAAGCAATCAAAGCACAATGGGGTATCAGTGGTTATCAGATGGAAAAATTTAATAACATGATGATAAAAGCAGCAAACATTTCTAGTGCTAAGATTGAGGATTTACTGCAAGCCAATCAACGCTCAGGTTCCATTATGCGAAACAATCTCGAAGGATCGGGGATGAAGAAAGAGGATGCGTTTGCAGCGACTACCGCACTATATTCGTTGTTTGTGCAAGGGACGGGACGGAGTGGTGCAGAAGCGGGTACATTCTTTAAAAATGTTACAGAACGTCCGTATCAATGGGCGCAAGCGACATACTTTAAAAAGAAAGCAAAAGAATTGGGGATTGCTGAACTTGATCCGTACACTACAGATGCACAGGGAAATCAGCAAAAACGTGCATATACCGATTGGTTGGCTGCTTTTATTAAAGCCATGGCCGTTGCGATGCCACAGGATAAAACGGAAATGCTTAAACAATCATCTGGTATTTGGCACAGCGGTTCCACATCCGCAATAGAGTCTATGATTACAGACCTTCAACATCAAAGCGAAAGAATTGCGAAAATCGTAAATAACAATCGCCAGTTAGTTGGATTAGAAAAGCTGGATGAAAAAGCACAGCTCGATCAAATTATTAAAGAGTACGTGAAACAAATTCTTGAAACAAAGCCGGAAGATATTGATGTCATGCTTGCGGGGATGTCCAGCACATGGAAGTTCCAGACAGAGCGTGTCAAAGCGATGTGGAGTGTGGCTACTTTTGGCGTATTTGATGCTTTGAAGCCGGAGTTCCAAAGTGTGGTAGCAACGTTAGGAATCGTACTGCGTTCGATGCAGGAAAATGCTGAAACATGGGCGCAGGCTATCCAAGGAATTACCAATATCGGAATGATGTTGGCGGCAGGGTATGGAGTCGGTTGGGTTGGTGAGAAATGGAAGGAGAGCGGTAAACAGACGCAGCGCGATGAAATAGACAGGCACAGGGGATTGTTACAAGCAGAACGTGGAGCCATAAGTCTTCGCAAGGATTTGTTGGAAGATCGCCTTGCACAATTCCATAGTCAACATGGGAAAGAAATTGAACGTTTCAACGCGGTAAAAGATGAAAAAGTGTATAAATCGCGCACTGAATTGATACAGGCAGAGGGGCAGTTGCAACAAGAAAAAAATCGCTATGATCGTATAAAAAATAGACTTACACCATTCGAAGATGAGCAGGAGCGGGCACGGATTTATAGTTTGGAACGAAACGTAGATGAGAAGAGAAGAAAAGCTGAAGAGCATGAACGGAAACATGGTCTTGATTCTCGTGTTCTTGATGAATATAGCCGCCTTCAGGAAGAAATGGCGCAGGTAGCAGTGCAGGCTACACGATTGAATCAGCGGATGGATTTGCTTGATCGAGCAGCAAGAGAAATGGGAGTAGATGTATCAAAATTAGAAGTAGAAATGACGAAGTTAGACACGGAGTTTAGAAACGGCTCTCTTAATATGGATCGTTACAACAATTTGTTGCGTGAAACTGCGCGGGAAGCAGGAATTGCTGATGACAATGTAATGCGTCTACAACGTGAAATCGATAAGTTGAACCGCGAGTTTGCGCAGGGTCAAATCAATGCTCAGAAGTATATTGCAACCGTAGCCCAACTACGCAATCAGCATTTGACAGGAGATGCCGCACTCCCGGGTGGTGGATATGGTGGTGTGGCGAATCAACAAGGGGCTGGACTGTTGAACATGATTGCACAAGGTTCCTTGTTCGCTGCGCTGATGGGTGGATTCGGTGGACGTTCGATATTCAAACGTACCGGCGATGTTTGGGCACGGATGAAAGAAGCAGTACAAGATAGGTCAGTCGGTGGATTCGTTCGTAGTTTCGGTAGCTTCTTCGGGCGTGGACTTGAACGGGATGAAAACGGGAAAATCGTGCGTGATGAGAATGGTCGCGTTCGGCATGCACCGCGTGTTGTACCAGTAGAGGGGGCAGCGGGTGAAGGTCGGGGTATGATGAGCAGACTTGCGGCTAGTTCTCCGCGATTGGCAAGTGTTTTGTCTATGGGAGGTAGTTTCCTTAAAACTACTGCACTGGGGGCTATCGCGTGGACAGGTATCGAAGCGTTATTCGGCGCAATGACGTATGGCATGGCGAATAAAAACGAGAAAACACAGATCAATATTCAAGAGTTCAAGGATATTGAGAATAACGTCAAAAATATTAAAGAATCGTCATCGGTACTCATGAAGATACTTTTGGGCGTAAATGAAGGATTTGACGCACTTGCTGATGGATTGAAGACACTCATAACTGATTTTTCTTTTGAAGGCTTTGCGAAGCATTGGAATGCATGGGTGATAGGTTGGAATGCGAAAACACCAGAAGAGTTCGAGAAGCAGATGGAAGCTCAAGCTGGTGTACGTTTACGCGAAAACATGATCAAATTGTATGGAGCAGAAGAAGTAGCAAAAATGGAGGCAGAGTATCGTAAACAAAAATTAATAGCTCCGAATGAAGCTTTGACGCTCGAAGATTACAAAGCGATTAACCAGCAGCGTATATTCAAAGAAGAACGCGAGAAGCAGAAGAAGCAGGAAGAATTGGAAAAGCCGCCTGAAAAACGCCCTGGAGATTATACAACAACCGAGGATATTCGCGCCTTCCTTGAGCCGCTTAAAAAAGAATTGGAATCTGATCGCTTGCACTCAGAAAGCGGATATGAAGTAGCGAAAACGAAAGCATTGATTGCTGGCATGCGCGAGGACAGCGAGAAAGTGCGCAAACTGACAAACGATTTCTTACAGGCGCAAATTGGACTTCTTCAGTTGTATAACGCTAAAATTGATGCAAAAATGAAAGAGATGATAGAAGATGCACAGGAGATGGAGAAGAACGGCACGAAAGGTCAAGTAGATAAAGTAAAACAGGGAGAAGCGTACCGGGAGTTGGAGATGGAGAAAAACAGAGTACAAATGGAGATTGCTCAGAATCAACTTCAAATGCATCAAACCGATTTATCCGCGATTAGTAGCATTACAACCAAACTGGAACGTGCAAAACGCATGGCACAAGCAGAAGGAAATATCCGTCGTTCGAACCTGCTACTCGGTGGCGCAAAAGAAGATTCAATGGCTGTCAAAGTAGCAGATCGACAAACAATGCTTACTATCAACAATCAAATCGGTCAGGCGATTGTGGAACTGCAAAAGCAACTTAATAGCGGTAAGTTTCAGGGAGAAGATCGCAATGACATCTTATTGCAAATTAAGGAATTGCAAGCAGAAAGCCGTGATAACCTTGTCAAAATCCGTGAAAAGATGACAAACAGTCTGTCCACGTACAACTTGCCATCCGGGATTCAAGGAATGACATTCCAGGAAGCGATGCAGCGCAAGAATGATTACCGCTCGTATGCGATTACGCAGGGTGGTTTGACAATCAACGTCAACGTACCGGTACAGGGGAATTTTGGCGATGAGAAGGTAGCGAAGCAGCGCGGGCAGGCAACGGCACGGCAGGTGGCACAAGAAGTATCGAATATCCTGAGTCGTCAGGTGAAATCGTTTGGAGCGGGAGTGGGGTATTTCAGCCCGTTCGCCGTTGGAAGAACATAGATTGATTTGAGTCGCTACCGTTTGGTGGCGGCTTTTTTGTGGTATGTTTCGTCAAAGCTATCGAAAATACAAAATGATTCACCATTGTATGCTAAATATTTACATGGTATGATAGAGTAAACCAAGAAAATGACGAACGATTCATACCCTATCATGCCATGTTCTCTAGTAGAATGATAAGCAAATTAGAGGACATATGGCTATCTTAAAAACTGGACAAGCCATATGCTATCTAGATAAAGGA
>Ga0310822_100383_pt1 | contig 22602 bp, 18 predicted proteins | sample P4_ome_2_FD_201313 | JGI IMG/M metagenome (GOLD analysis project Ga0310822, IMG submission 201313) | Sorghum-adapted microbial communities from Joint BioEnergy Institute, Emeryville, California, United States - P4_Day56_Rep2 | ecosystem: Engineered > Bioreactor > SSF (Solid state fermentation) >... | reverse complement strand
ATCTCCGGGAATGAGTGAATCGTCACCATCATGCTTCCATTCGCGGAATAAGCACGGATCAGGATCGGATATGCGTATTTGTTCTGGAAGACGAAATCGGGGCCATACCAGCTTACGGTAGCATCCCTGCCTGGAGGAACATACGGCACGTTGCGGCTGTGCGAATACCTTTTCACGATATGTAGGCCAGCTTTGTCAACTGCATTGAACAGAGTCGAAGAAACCTGGCAAATCCCGCCGCCAATCCCCTCCGACAGTTCTCCTCTAACGATAATCGGCGCTTCGAGATAGCCTCTGCTTTTCGTTCGCTTGCCCACCACTTTATTGAAAGAAAACGTTTCTCCCGGCAGAACGACATAGTTGTTGATCGCTTTCGTAGCCAGCTGTATGTTATGAGAGCGATTGTGGTTTCGCGGATTAAAATACGTCGTGTATTGACCGATCCTGCGCTTGCGCACCTGCTCCAGCAAAGCGCGGTCCACACGCGGAAGCACATCGCGCAGGACAGGGGTGATCTGGGCCGGGCCGTTTCCGTAAAAGTAGGCATACACCTGGCCCCAAAAGGCCTTTTCATCCAGAGCTTGTCCTCTCTGTTCAGCGATAATCTGCCCTCGCTCATTGATAGCGGCATCTACCGGTGCCCGATAGACTTGAGCCGCAACACTTTTTCGCACCTCATCCAGCCTCGCCTCGTCTATCAAAGGGACGCCCGAAAGCGGCAATGTGTAATCGGCGCGATCCAGATAGGCAATCGGGGTTCCCTGCCAGACGATCCGGAGGAAATCGGTTGCGTCCAAGGGATGCACAAGAAGCATCAGTGCCATGACAAAAGAAAAACCCATCCGGCTGCTCACCTCCTTGGCATAGTATGAGCAGTCAAACGGGTTTCATGCGAATGGTCCGTTCTCCAGTCGGCCTCTCTGGCCGACTGGCTGTCAGTTTCAAGCAGGCTATCTGTCAGACCCCAGTTGGCTGGAGATCGCTGCCTCAAGCTCTGCGAGTTTTCTTTCGTCTGTCGCTTCCTGATAGATCAGAGACAAGCGGATCCGGCATTCCTCTGCCGCCTTCAAGCAGGCAGTGCCTCTTTTCGTCGCCTCCTTGTAACGCTTCTGGAAGGTGGCGATTTGACTTTGATACCGCTCATCCGTCCCTGGCTGGATTGCCCTCTCGTACATGTCGATGACCTCATCGGTTTCCCGCTCCGGAAAGTATTCATGCGGGGCTGTACTGTCAAAGATGGCGAGACCCCGTTCCGGCAGGACCACCATATCCAGGCTGTTCGGGTCCAGGCCGCAGTGGTATACCTCCGCATCAAATCCCCGTCTCTGCGCTTCTGCGACCAGGCGCTTCAAGATCGTGGATTTGCCCGATCCCGGCCTTCCTTTTATCAAATACCGCTTCGATACTTCCGCTGTCAGGTTGGGGACGAAATCCTTCGGACCCGCAGAAGTGGCTGCTCCCAAATACATCCGTCGGACTCGGGCTCTCTTCGCCGCTGTATCCTCACCGAAAAACAGGCGGATCACTTCGTCGCCCACCTGATTCGCCTTTTCCCGGTCGAGGTGGGCGATAAAGATACCCTCCCATTCATCGTGAATCCGCAGCGCTTCCGCAAACGCTTGGTGCGCCTCCAGCGTGCTTGCCTCGATCCGCTCGAGCAAAGAAACGATTTCTTCGCGATGAGACGCAAGCTTTTGTTTATCCACAGCATCTTGCAAATTGACATAGGTCTCGATCAAGCCGGGTCCCTCGGGCTTGAACTGGCGCGGGTATCCGCCGTCAACTACTGCTGCACTCCACTCCTGTATCACTACGCCATCAAAGGCTCCATTCACAAAAGGAGAGTGAATCCATTCGACCCGCTTGCCCAGGCGAGTCGCCTGTTCTCCGATTTTTTCGATTAACCTGCTGGCGAGTCCCTCTGCATCGCCAGTAAGAACAATCCGCCGATCTAGCCCGGTCAGTATCGCATTCAAAAAAGACCGATACCCTCTCGCTGTATTTCCGCCTGCATAAATATGACGCTCTCTGACGCTCATGGCAATCCCTCCTGTAGAAATAAAAGCAAAATCAGCTTCCCGATATCGTATGCAGCAGCCGCCCATTAGGCGATTGTACCAATACGGACGTGCCGGCGTTCAGTAACAGCTTGCAGGCAAGCAAAAAGGCCGCTCTGCGATGCAGTCAGCGGCCTTCTTCCCGAGTCTTCTATATCTAATTGTTCAGATCGGTCATTTTTCCGGTGCTCATATAAATAATCCACTCGCAGATGTTGGTCACATGATCCGCGATCCGTTCCAGATACTGTGCCACCAGCAACAGATGCGTGCCCTGCGAGATCGACTGTCCGTTCTTGGTCATCACGTCGATGAGATCCCGGAAAATCGTCGAAAACAATTTGTCGACAATGTCGTCGCGGGCCGCAATCTCTTCTGCCGCCTGCTTGTCAATCCCGATATAGGCATTCAGGCTGTCCCGCACCATCGCCTTGACATGATCCGCCATCAACGGAATATCGATCAGCGGCTTCACATACGGCTCGGCCATCAACCTCCGCGTAGTCTTCGCAATCGAGACCGCGTGATCGCCCATCCGCTCCAAATCGGTCACCAGCTTGAGCATCGTCCCCAGCCGCCGGAGGTCTCCGCCGACCGGCTGTTGCAAAGCGATCATCTGAAAGCAGCCGACCTCGATCTCGTGCTCCAGCTCGTTGATCAGGTGGTCGCTGGCGATGACTTGCTCGGCCAGTTGAACGTCACGCTCGACCAGGCTTTTGATCGATTTATGAATAGCTTCCTCTACTAGCGTCCCCATCGACATCAGCTTGCGATGCAAGCCGTCAAGCTGTTCTTCGAAAGCATGTCGCGTCATACCCTGTTTCCCCCTCATTTGTCTGTCACGACCATGGTACAAGGGGAATGTATACCGGGAGTAAAGGGAGTGTTATCTTTGTGTAAATGTTTCAAAAGCTCTCTACCATTCAATCGGCAGTGTCACTGTAAAGGTGCTGCCCTTTCCTTCCACGCTCTTCACCGTGATTTGCCCGTGGAGGCTTTCTACCAGATGCTTGACGATGGCAAGGCCCAATCCCGTGCCGCCCGAGTCGCGGCTGCGCGCTTTATCGACCCGATAAAACCTTTCAAAGATCCGCGGCAAATCCTGTTCCGGGATGCCGATGCCCGTGTCTGTCACCTGGATTTGCACGTGCCTGCTGTCCTGACGAAGCTCAAGCGTAATAGCCCCGCCCTCCGGCGTGTAGACGACAGCGTTGGTCACGAGATTTAAAATAATCTGCTGCAGACAGTCCTTGTCGGTCGTGAGCGTGATTCGCGGCTCTGCTTTGGGCAATGTGATCGAGATTTGCTTGCGCTGCGCCTGGTCTTGCAGGAGCGCAACGGTCGAGCTGATCAGGTCCTGAACATTGACCTGCACCAAATTCAAGGAAATTCGCTTCTGCTCGATTTTGGAGAGGTCGAGAATGTCCCGGATCATCCGATACAGTCTCTCGCTCTCATCAGAGATGATCTGCAGGAAATTGCGGCACGTCTCTTCGTCCTGCATCGCTCCGTCCAGCAGTGTTTCCGTAAAGCCCTTGATGGATGTGATCGGCGTCCGCAGCTCATGCGAGACGTTCGCCACGAAATCGCTCCGCATCTTTTCCAGACGGCGTACCTCGGTAAAGTCGTGCAGGACGACAACGACTCCTTTGGCTTCCCCTTTAAAGTTGATGTAGGGAGCAAAATTGACCTCAAGGATGCGCTCCTGCGGATAGTAAATATGCACTTCCTGCCGGAACTTTTCTCCGCGGTCCAGACAGCGGTCGATATACTGGCTTAGTCCGAAGCTTTTCCCCGCTTCGATGTGGAGCTTCCCGATCAAGTCGTTGGCCGAGGTTCCCAACAGCCGCTCTACCGCCGGGTTCACCAGCATAATCCGGCGCTGTTCCGAAATAAAAATGACACCGCTTGTCATATTGGTCAGCACACCCGAGAGTCTCTGCTGATTTTCCGAGATTTCGTACATCTGCTGCTCAAGGCTGGACGCCATGAAATTGATCGCGGTTGCCAACTGCCCGATCTCATCTTTTGCCTTGATCCTGACGCGGCTCTCGTACTCGCGCTGCGTGATGTTTCTCGCTACCCGCGTAATTTCTTCGATCGGCCTCGTGATGTTGTAAGAAATGCGGGAAACGACGATCGAGCCGAGCACCAGGGTAACGAGCAATCCCGTCACCAGGCTGTACCACAGATTGTGTACCGTGTCGGTAATATCCTGCATCGACATCGCCGAGCGGACCGCACCGATAATTTGATCTTCGACAACGATCGGAACCGCGACATACATCATTTCGTAGCCCAGCGTCTCGCTGTAATGTCTGTCTATGCCCGTCTCCCCGCGAAGCGCGGCCGAAAACTCGGGACGGTCGGCGTGGTTCTCCATTCGCTCCTGTTCATACGTATTGTCAAACAGCACGCGGCCTGTACGGTCTATCAAGGTAAGCCGAACCTCTTCTCCCGGAGCCACCTGTTCCACCCTCTTGGCCAGTGTAATTTCGTCACTGAGCACTTCCGGGCGGACCGCCTGCGCTACCAGCTTGGATTCGCGGGTCAGAAGCTCGCTCAACGTCTCCAGGTAGGAGCGCTCCAAAACCTTGGCAAAATACATGCCCATCAATAATAAGACAAGAGAAATCAGTCCGAGAATCGTGAGGGTGAGTTTGATCCGAAATCGCGTCAAGGAATCAGTCCCCCTGTCATCCTTCCAGCTTGTAGCCTAGGCCGCGAACGGTTTTGATATAACGGGGACTTTTCGTGTCTTCCTCCAGCTTTTCGCGCAAATGGCTGACATGCACGTCGACGATCCGCGAGTCGCCGATGAAGTCGTAATTCCAGACGGCATTCAGCAATTGGTCCCGAGTCAGGACTCTGCCGTGATGGCTGGCGAGATAATGGAGCAGTTCAAATTCCTTTGGCGTCAGCTCCACCTTCTCACTGCCTCGAAACACTTCGTATTTTTCCGGATAAATCCTGATGTCCCCAAATTGCAATACTACCTCGTCCGGGGCGGCCGCCGCCTCGGAAGATGTCTGGGTACGGCGAAGAATCGCTTTTACCCGGGCGATCACTTCTCTGGGGCTGAAAGGCTTCGTCAAGTAATCATCCGCCCCCAGCTCGAGACCAAGGATTTTGTCCAGTTCATCGTCTTTGGCTGTCAGCATCAGGATCGGCGTGTTGTTGCGCTCCTGGCGCAATGTTTTGCAGACGTCCATGCCTTCCATCTTGGGCAGCATCCAGTCGAGAATAATAAAATCAGGCTGCTCCGTGCGAGCCATATCCAGGGCCTGCTTTCCGTCACAGGCAGTTATTACTTGAAAACCGGCTTTTTCCAGGTTGAATTGCAGCAATTTGACGATAGACGCCTCGTCGTCTACCACTAAAATCTTTGTCATTATGTTTCCCCCCTACGCTGCCGTCCTCGGCTCTTCTCTAGTGTTCTCACGTTCCAGTCTGCCAAATCCAGCTTAGGTAAGACAAGTAATTTTTTTGTAAAGATGTTGTTGGGGCTGTGGTGGAGGAGATGAAACAGGAGAAAACTGCTGCAGGTTCGGTGGGTTCAGGAAAAGTCAAAAGACGCCCCCTTGGGAGCGTCTTTCACTAGTAATAGCTACTGCGGGACTTTGTTATTGCAAAACCTTCATGACATTGCGCACGGAGTCGGCGGATTTGTCGAGGGCGGCTTTTTCTTCCGCCGTCAGTTCCAGCTCGATGACTTTCTCGATGCCTTTTCCGCCGAGCAGGGTTGGCACGCCGAGGTAGATGTCATTGTAGCCGTACTCGCCTTCCAGATAAGCGATGGAAGGCAGAATGCGTTTTTTGTCCTTCAGAATGGCTTCTGCCATTTGAACGAGAGAAGCAGCCGGCGCATAGTAAGCGGAGCCGTTGCCCAGCAGGTTGACGATCTCTCCGCCGCCTTTGCGGGTACGCTCGACGATCGCGTCCAGGCGATCCTTCGGAATCAGCGTTTCCAGCGGTATACCGCCCGCATAGGAGTAGCGTACCAACGGGACCATGTCGTCGCCGTGGCCACCCAATACAAAGCCGGTAACGTCTTCTACGGACACGTTCAGCTCCATCGCTACAAAGGTGCGGAAACGGGCTGTATCCAGCACGCCGGATTGGCCGATTACGCGCTCTTTCGGGAAACCGGACGTTTTGAAGAACGTGTAGGTCATCGCATCTACCGGGTTGGACAGAACCAACACGATGGAGTTCGGAGCGTGCGTTTTCACTTGCTCTGCAACGGAGCGCATGATGCCTGCGTTGGTGTTGACCAGATCGTCGCGGGACATGCCTGGCTTGCGGGCAATCCCAGCCGTGATGATGACAAGGTCAGCATCCTTGATTTCCGCATAGTCCGCTGTGCCCGTGATGCTGGAGTCAAAACCGAGGACCGGAGAAGATTCCATCATATCGAGCGCTTTCCCTTTTGTCGGGTTTTCCAGTTGCGGAATGTCTACCAGCACGACATCTCCCAGTTCTTTTTGAGCCAGAATGAATGCTGTCGTTGCACCAGTGAAGCCGCTGCCGATCACTGCGATTTTTTTGCGTTGGAATGCCATATAAGGTCGCCTCCATAGCATTGCTTTTTGTTGGTTTGCTAATGGTCCCAGAAAGCCTTTTTGCTCGGTACTTTACACTTACATGTTTTTGATCAGGGCATCAGCGAACTCGGAGCATTTCAGCTCGGTTGCGCCTTCCATCAGACGTGCGAAATCGTAGGTTACGGTTTTCGCGGAAATTGTTTTTTCCATGGAGTTGATGATCAGGTCTGCCGCTTCGTTCCAGCCCAGGTGACGGAGCATCATTTCGCCGGAGAGGATGACGGAAGACGGGTTCACTTTGTCCAGACCGGCATATTTCGGAGCAGTACCGTGAGTCGCTTCGAAGATTGCGTGTCCAGTCAGGTAGTTGATGTTTGCGCCAGGAGCGATACCGATACCGCCTACTTGTGCAGCCAGCGCGTCGGAGATGTAGTCGCCGTTCAGGTTCAGTGTAGCTACTACGTCGTACTCAGCCGGACGAGTCAGGATTTGCTGCAGGAATGCATCGGCAATCACGTCTTTTACGATGATTTTGCCTGCTGCTTCTGCTTCTTTTTGCGCTTTGTCAGCGTCGCCGCCTTCTGCTTTGATGCGGTCGTATTGCGCCCATGTGAATACTTTGTCGCCGAATTCGGCTTCAGCTACTGCATAGCCCCAGTTTTTGAACGCGCCTTCGGTGAATTTCATGATGTTGCCTTTGTGTACGAGGGTTACGGATTTGCGCTTGTTGTCGATCGCGTAGTTGATCGCTGCGCGAACCAGACGCTCGGTACCTTCTTTGGAAACAGGCTTGATGCCGATACCGGATGTTTCCGGGAAGCGGATTTTCTTCACGCCCATTTCGTTTTGCAGGAAGTCGATTACTTTTTTCACTTCCGGTGTACCTTCAGCCCACTCTACGCCAGCGTAGATGTCCTCGGTGTTTTCGCGGAAGATCACCATATCTGTCAATTCAGGATGTTTTACCGGAGAAGGAACGCCATCGAAGTATTGAACAGGACGTACGCAAGCGTACAGATCGAGCTCCTGGCGCAGCGCCACGTTGATGGAACGGATTCCGCCGCCGACTGGTGTAGTCAGAGGGCCTTTGATTGCGATCAGGTATTCGCGAACAGCAGTGAGGGTATCCTCAGGCAGCCACTCGCCGTATTGGTTGAAGGATTTTTCACCTGCGAATACTTCGAACCAAGCGATTTTCTTTTCGCCTTTGTATGCTTTTTCTACGGCTGCATCCAACACGCGAACAGATGCATTCCAAATATCAGGACCCGTACCGTCCCCTTCGATGAACGGGATGATCGGGTTGTTCGGTACTACCAGTTTGCCGTTATCTACTGTGATCTTTTGGCCAGAAGTTGGCTGCGACAAGTTTTTAAACACAAGAAATCCCTCCAGTATATGGAAAATAATGGTAGAAAAATATTTCCAGACGTAGGAGAACTACCACACTCGGTGGTAGTTCTCAAGCAGGTGCTTAGGAGTGTGGGCCCGCTATGGTGCCGCCTCCTCCACGATCGGAATAGCAAGGGTCATTAGCGGCGGTCGATTGGCACGTAGTGCTGGTTGACCGGTCCAGTGTAGTCGGCGCGCGGACGGATCAGGCGATTGTTTTCGTACTGCTCCATGATATGCGCAGTCCAGCCGGACATTCGGCTAATCGCAAAAATCGGCGTGAACAGATCGCTTTCCAGTCCGAGAGCGGTGTAAACGGAAGCGGAATAGAAATCGACGTTTGGCTTGAGGCCTTTTTCGCCAGTCACCATTTCTTCCACCTTGACGGACATCTCATACAGCTCTGGACGTCCGATTTGAGCGGTGAGCGCTTTGGACATTTGCTTCAGCCATTTCGCGCGCGGGTCTCCGTCTTTGTACACGCGGTGTCCGAAGCCCATGATTTTGTCCTTGTTGTCCAGCTTTTGACGGATGTAGGATTCCACATTGTCCATGGAACCGATTTCTGCCAGCATGGCTGCTACAGCTTCGTTGGCTCCGCCGTGCAGAGGGCCCTTCAATGTGCCGATCGCCGAAACGATACCGGAATAGATATCGGTCAAGGTCGCTACAGTCACACGCGCTGCGAACGTAGAAGCGTTGAACTCGTGGTCCGCATGCAGAATCAATGCTACGTCAAATGCTTTTTCTGCGGTTTCGGTAGGCTCTGCACCAGTCAGCATGTACAGGAAGTTTTTTGCAATCCCGTAAGACGGATTCGGAGCGACAGGTTCCAGTCCCTTGCGCATACGTGCATACGCTGCGATCAGGGTTGGGGTTTGAGCCATCAGGCGAATCGATTTCCGGTAATTGGCCTCAGGAGTCATGTCCTGCGCTTCTGCGTCGTAGAGCGCTAGCGAAGAGACAGCTGTGCGCAACGCCGCCATCGGGTGTACGCCTTTTGGATAGGCGCGAATGCTGTCGATTACCTCTTTCGGTACCGCAGCATTTTCGCCCAGTTGCTTTTTCAAAGCATCCAGCTGATCGCGCTTCGGTAGGGCTCCATGCCAGAGCAGGTACACAACCTCTTCAAAGGTAGCGTTTTCAGCGAGCTCGTCGATGTTGATACCTCCATAGCAAAGTACCCCATCGACAATCGAACAGATCGAAGATTGAGCGGCGACCACGCCTTCAAGTCCGCGAGTAGCTGTCATGTAACTCTCTCCTTTTCCACTCTAAGCTATATGAAATTGTCCTGGTGGTTCCTTTTACGACCACCCTCCGCACATGAATGATTGACAAATCGGCTTACATAATCATTCGCTTTTATAAAAAACGCGTATATCAGGGAGGAGAGACCCACGGGTCCTGCTGCTGCATGGTTATAAAAAGAATCCAACCATAATTCGACACAATTATAAAAGATTATTGCGATTTTGTGAATGATAAATGTACAAGATGCAAAAAAGCCGGTGTATATGGCAAAGCTTGCTTGCACCTACCAGCATACTGCATAATAGTTACAAAGCGGTCACGATCGTTTTTTCACGCTGATCGGAGGGACAGCCGCCTGGAAACATTTATGAAAACAACGAATCCATCTCTCTATTCCTCCGTGGATAGAAAGGAGAGTACTATTGAACCGGCATAACTGGGTTGAACGCCTCTTTCAAATCATTCGGTTTTTATGGGTTTGCCTTGTCATTTATCTCGGCTTCAAGCTCATTGTATTCGCATCACCTTTACTGTACCCATTTCTAATCTCCTTAGTCATCGCACTTGTCATTCATCGGCCTGTGACGTTTTTGACCAGAAAGGCCAAGTTCCCCCGGTGGCTGTCCGTAACGATCGCCCTCCTTCTTTTAATCGCGATTTCCGGCGGCGTCGTCACGCTCGTCATCACCGAGACAGTCGTAGAGATTGGAGAATTGGCGAGAAAGCTTCCCGGATTTTCCAACGAGCTTGCTCAATACCTGCAGCGGACGATTTCCCAGGATTTTCTGACCGGCCTGTATGAGCAGATTCAATGGTTCTACTCGCATCTGGACCTTGCGTACAAGGATAAATTGGACAACACGATCAGACAGGGAATTACATCGATTACGCAAGCTGGACAGCAGCTCATTGTGCAGTTTCTCGATGGCTTGAAAAACTTCCTCGTGTCGCTGCCGAACCTGGCGACAGTATTCGTGATTTCCTTGCTCGGCGCATTTTTCATTGCCAAGGATTTCTTCCTGTGGGAAGAGCGCTTCAGAAAGCTTCTCCCAAACGGCGTCAACAACCGGCTTGACGAGATTTTCAAGGATCTGAAAGCCGCTTTGTTCGGCTTCCTCAAAGCCCAGCTTACGTTGATTTCGTTGACAGCTGCCATCGTCATCATCGGCCTTTTGATCCTGCGGGTCGAATACGCAGTCACGATCGGACTGATTACCGGTCTCGTTGATCTGCTGCCGTACCTTGGCACAGGGACGGTATTTATCCCGTGGATCATTTACCTGTTTTTCAAAGGGAACTACAGTCTGGTCATCGGCTTGTCGATCCTGTACGGAGTCGTGCTGATATTCCGGCAGATTATCGAGCCAAAGGTCGTTGCCGAAAACGTCGGATTGGACCCGCTGCTAACGCTGGTCGCTCTGTTCGTCGGCTTGCAGATTTTCGGATTTCTCGGCCTCATCATCGGGCCTGTTTCCCTGGTGTTGATCAACGCGCTTGTAAAGGCGAAAGTATTTACCGATATTTGGAGGTACATCAAAGGGACCGAAACGTAAGAAAAAGGAGGCGACGGCCTCCTTTTTTGCTTGTTTTTATGATGTCAGCGCCGGAAGAAGAAATGAACCCGCCCGGAAGAGATCAGCGACCACAGCCATCTTTTTATGAAGTGGCGAATAATCATCCGTGTATAGGGAACAAGGAAAATGACTCCGACAACATCGGAAAAGAAGCCTGGCATCAAGAGCATAATCCCGCCTGAGAGCACCAGCGCTCCGTCAATCAGGGTCTCTGTAGGCATTTGGCCTCGGGAGAGCTGCAGCTGGAGCATCCGCATGACCTGCAGCCCCTGCTGCTTGGCCAGCCACGCTCCGACAAAGCCGGTCAAAATCACCAGCGCGATCGTATACCATGGACCGATCACCTTTCCGACCGCGATCAGCCCCCAGAGCTCTACCGCGGGAACGACGATAAACAGAACAAGCAATATGCGAAAAAGCATGGCTATTTCCCCCCAGCACACCGCTCTTCCAGCAGCGCGTATACCTCCGGCACCACGCGGGCCAGCCGGATCGGCTTCATCTCCATCGTTGTAAACGCATGCTTGGTCTTGCCTGCAACGAGCAGTTGTTCGTCAGCCACCCGGTATATTTCATAACCGAACGTCAATCGGACCATAGACAGCTCCTCCAGCTGCGTCCTGATTTCCACCCAGTCATCGTACCGTGCCGGCTGCTTATACGATAACGAGACGTCTGTAACGGGCAAAAGGATTCCCTTTTCCTCCAGACTCCGATAGGTCACGCCAGTCTCGCGAATAAATTCAGTCCGTCCCACTTCAAACCAATTGAGGTAGTTCGCATGGTAGACCACTCCCATCTGGTCCGTTTCACTGTACCGAACACGTATCCGATGCGTATAAACAGTCGAGTTCAACGCGATCGCCCCTTTCTATCCTTATTGTATCACAGACAACACCTTTTCTACTTCTTTTGCCGACTCGATTATCGGCGTCGCCCATTCGTCATTCCGCTTCTTTCCCAACCCGGCGGCTCCATCCGGGAAACGGTTTTTGCACTGTTGCGTCTATCATACAGTTGGAAAAAATAGAAAAAGAGAGAAGGGATCAAATGCTGTACCGCCGACGTACCTATCAAATTGATCCAGCCAGACAAGCGGCATTTCAGTCATTTTTCCAAGAATACCTGCTCCCTGCCCAGCTCAAGCACGGTGCCCGGCTGGTCGGACGATGGTCGACAGAGCGCGGCGACGAAGTGACTGCCATCTGGGAGTACGACAGCATGGAAGCGTATGAAAGAATCGAGAACGCTGTCAAGTCTGACGAACTGCATCGCCTGGCTCAAGAAAAGCGCAACAGCCTCGAACCGTTGTACCTGTCATGCAAACAGGACTTCCTGATTCCTGCCAGCACCTACAACCCGCCCAAGCACATCGTGGCAGCTTTCGGCTATATCACGAACGACGACGGCGAGGTCCTCCTGGTGAAGGCCCGAAATCGTCAGGATACATGGGAGCTGCCCGGCGGACAGGTAGAGGTCGGCGAGAGTCTGCTGGATGCTGTCATCAGGGAAATCAGAGAGGAATCCGGCATCGAAGCCCGGCTCACGGGCATCACCGGAGTCTATCACAACGTAAGCAGCGCCATCGTCGCTGTCGGCTTTCGCGGAGTCGCCATCGGGGGCTGCTTGCAGACATCGGAGGAGACCACAGATGTCCGTTTTGTCAAACTGACAGAGGAAAACCTGCATGAATACATCACCCGTCCCCAACTGGCCAGCCGTACGCTCGACGCCCTGACAAAAGGCTCTATCTGCTTGGAGATGTTTCGGCTGTCCCCCTATGAGCTGATCTACCGGATGGAAGAACCGACAGCCGCACCGCAATAGCAAAAACCGGAGCAGAACGATTGCGCCGTTCTGGCTCCGGTTTCTTCATATCCATGTATGCGATTAACGAATCGGGCAAGCCCCTGTCTCGCACGAATCTGCCGTCGAAAGATCGGAGTCTCCCCCGCTTTCGAACATTTGCAGAATCGCCGGATCAAACGGCTTCATGCTCGCCTTGAGCGCTTCGTACTGTTCTTTCGTGCACGCTTCGTAAGGCGCCAGTTGATAGGTTCCTCCGTCCAGCTGCAGGAAGGATACCCCGACGAAGTTGTCCCAATTGCTGTAGACGATCTCCTCTACCTCGTCCCACTCCTCTGGACGGACGGTAATGGTGTTGGACGAGTTGTGCTCCGTGTACTCTTTTTGGAAACGGAAGTAGGTGTCAAACTGGCGTTTGGCGTTTACTTCATTTTTCGTCTCGCGCGCACCGGAAGCAACCGGGAAATCGATTACCAGCGTACGGGCATTAGCCATGCGCTCCTCATGGGTTTCCCCAGGCGTCCCCACCTCGGGATGAACCGTCCAGCCCAATGTCTGAACCGCTTTTGCCAACGGATCTTCGGCATTGATCCGAATCCGGCGAATGTAGTACGGAGAATGCGACCAGTGCAGACCGCTGGACACGCCTCCAGCTACCTGGGAGAGCGTTCCTTCCGGCTTTACTGTGGTCACCAGCAGCGGCGAGTTGACTCGCAGCTCATATGCATAACGGTCGGCCTCTTCGCGGGCTGCATTGCCGAGCAGGCGGAGCAGCTCGACTTCTTGTTCCTCCGTATATCCCAGCGATGCGATCGCATCCTTGACGCCTGTCAGAGAGGTTCCCAGCAGTCTGTCGCGCTGTTGAACGACATCCCAGTGAGGCAATTCGAGCGTCACCAGAGTCATGCGCAGGCCGGCACGTGCCGATTTGCGCTGTGCATCCAGAAGTCCGTCCAGATCGAGGTATTTGGAGCCGTCCGGACTCTCTTTTACAAATTGGACCAGGTTGACAGTCGTCAGGTTGCACACGCCGTAAGAGTCCAGCAGGATTTCGGCGCAAGGATTGAGGCCTTCTGCATTCGGACGGCGGCGGTTGGCTTCCTCCAGATTGACGAAGCCCGGTTCGCCCTCCAGCTGCATCATCGTGAATACGAGATGCAGGAACTCGCGGCTCGGCATTTGGTTGAACGCGATCGAGTTGTTGGACATGCGGCGGTGATCCAGACCGAAACGGCCGTCGCCCACCTTTTGGATGTTGTCAAACCAGGAAGGCTTTTTGTCGCCGAGCAGCTCTCCCACTTTTTGGTGATGGGCGATCTGCTGCTCTGTCCAGAATCCGTTGATGCCGTATTTGGCAAACAGGCACTCATAGTCATCGTGGTCGAACAGGAAGATCTCTGCCGTACGGCGAACGCCGCCCACAACAACGTTTGCGCCGATCAGATTGCCGATATCGAGGACGTGGATCGGGCGAATCTTGCCGTAGCCTTTCTCGTCGACTTCGATCGGATCAAGGGAAGCGTCAATCTGGTTTTTCAGCACCTTGTCGATGCCTTCGAACATTTCGCGAAGCGGTTCATGGCCGCTGGCAGTTCCGCCAAAACGCTTCAGGCGCTCGCCTTTTGGCCGTACGCTGTTATAGGAAATCTTGACAGTATGAATTTGCTCATATGCAGGGTCGGTCAAAATATGCAGATAGTGGCGGAGCGATTCGACCCAGCCTTCCTTGCTGTCGCCAACGTAAATTTTGGCGTATCCGTTCCCCAGCACCTTCAGCTCGGAGCGCTCCAGTCGCTGATGCATCGGCAGCGGCTTGTACTCGGAAGAAAGCAGAGTGACATTCGTCCGGATCGGAGCCAAGCCTTCAGCCATTTGCTTTGTGCACTTGAAGCCCACTCCTGTTCCCACCAGCAGCAGGTAAAAGAGGTCGCACAAATCTTCCCAGGATTTGATGTTCAGGAAGGAGCAGTTGAAATTGGCCAGCGGATACAGATCGGCTACGCCATTTTCCGCGCCGCCAACCCAAAGTGTGCGTCCGGACAGGAATTGCTTCAGGTTGAACATGTTGTCAAACAGACCCTCGGCCTCTGTCTCCAATTCACGCAGATCAGGGGTGAGTCCGATTTTAATCATATGCTGGTAAGCCAGCTTCATATTGTAGTCGATCGAACGACGGCAGGTTTCTTTCCACGTCTCGCGTCTGCCGAGCTCAGGGATAAACCGGGAGTAGGTGCGATAGTAGACAAATTGCCCCAACGGGTTCATATGTAACGGAAAATCCGGGTATTGATTCAGGAAATCATCCCGCAGAAAACGGGTTCTTGTTTCTGTTGCCAGCATTTCGGTTCCTCCTTCTGATATAGCCAAACTACGTCCGATGTACCTGTCCGTAGCTACGCGCTTGTGCCCACATCTTGTCTTGCAATCTCTCTTTCTAGTTAACTATGTTTCCCCCAAAAACACAATAGATTTTTCTATATATTGTGCGAAAGATTTTTCGACAACACAATATATTGTGTTTTCCGCAAAAAACAGGACTTGACAAGCTTTTGCTGACAGACGATCAAGAGCAGGCGAAAATCCAATTTTACCAGATAAAATTGTGATTGGCACCCCTCGTCCGATAGGAACATATTCCTAATTGGACAAGCGTGCGACACAAAATACTCACTTCCTGCCTCGAACAAACCATACTTTTCTCCTATAGACTACCAGCGGAAGATAGACAACAAGCACGACAAAGAGAGGGTACATATCGGCACCCTCTCCCCATTATATGGAAAACACTTTTGCCTAGTTCCTACAGTACGCGTGCATGTCCGGTGTAAATGTGGCCACGCTCTGCATCAACAGTCACGGTTTGACCGTCTTTCAGCAAGTCCGTCACCTTTTTGACGCCTACGATGACCGGTACGTTGAGGTTCAACCCGACGATTGCGGCATGGGACGTTAGTCCTCCCTCTTCCGTAATAACTGCCCCCGCTTTTTCAAATGCAGGCACCATATCGGAGTCTGTCCCGATCATCACGAGAACGCTCCCCGCTTCGGTCTTTTCCAATGCTTCAGCAGCCGAACGGGCAACGACAACCTTGCCACTCACGATTTTGCGGCCGATTCCCTGCCCTTTCGCTACAATGTCGCCAATTACGTGGATTTTCATCAGATTGGTGGTTCCGACCTCCCGTACCGGAACGCCTGCCGTAATCACGACCAAATCGCCGTGGCGAACGAAGCCGGCCTCCAGTGATTTCTGCACGGACAGCTCCAGCATCTCATCCGTTGTATTGGCTACTGTTCCGAGCACCGGATACACACCGTTGACCAGGGCCAGTCGGCGCATGACGCTCTCATGCGGAGTGACCGCCACGATCGGGGCCTTCGGACGATATTTGGACACCATTCGGGCAGTGTGTCCGCTTTCGGTAGCCGTAATCACCGCTGCCGCGTCCAGATCCAGCGCCGCATTTGACACCGCCTGGCTGATGGCGTCCGTGATCGTCACCTGTTTTTGCACCGCGTGAGCAAACAGAATTTCCCGGTAGTTCAGCTCTTGTTCCGCTCTGACCGCGATCCGGTTCATCGTCTCCACAGACTCGACCGGATACTTCCCTGCTGCCGTTTCGCCGGAGAGCATGATCGCGTCGGTGCCGTCAAAGATGGCGTTCGCCACATCGCTTGCCTCGGCCCTTGTCGGACGCGGGTTCCGCTGCATGGAATCGAGCATTTGGGTAGCGGTAATCACCGGTTTCCCCAGATCGTTGCATTTCTTGATCAGCTGTTTCTGTACGAGCGGCACTTCTTCTGCCGGAATCTCGACGCCAAGGTCGCCGCGCGCCACCATCAAGCCGTCGGCAACAGCGAGAATTTCATCGACATTGTCTACGCCTTCCTGGTTCTCGATCTTGGCGATGATGTCGATTTTGGCATGATGACGCTCCAAAATCTCGCGGATTTCCAGAATGTCCGATGCCTTGCGGACAAACGAAGCTGCGATAAAATCTACGCCTTGCTCGATGCCGAACACAATATCCTGTGCGTCCTTCTCCGTAATGCCCGGCAGATTGATCTTGACGCCGGGCACATTGACACCCTTTTTGCTCTTCAGTGTACCGCCGTTTTTAATCTCGCACACAATTTCGTTGCCTTCTACTTTTTCTACAAAAAGTCCGATCAAGCCGTCGTCGATCAGGATCGTGTCTCCAGCCTTTACGTCGCGGGGAAGCTCCGCATATGTAATGGAGACGCGTTCGGCTGTGCCTGCCACTTCCTCTGTCGTCAGGATCATCCGATTCCCTTCGACCAGCTCGACAGAGTCTACACCGAGTGTGCCTGTCCGAATCTCCGGCCCTTTGGTATCCAGCAGGATCGCTACCTGTTTGCCTGTCTCCTCACACGCACGGCGAATATTCACGATGCGCGCGGCGTGCTCTTCATGCGAGCCGTGGGAAAAATTTAGCCGAGCTACGTTCATTCCTGCGTGAATCAGTTTTTTCAGCGTCTCGACTGATTCGCTGGCAGGTCCAATGGTACAAACGATTTTTGCTTTACGTAACACAAGAAGTCCCTCCTAAGCTATGTGCTCCCGATTAAATGGAGAGCGTACGTGCCAATTGATAAATGGATAAGTCAAGCTGATGCTTTTGTGAAAGTGCTTCCTGGAAATCGACGTCGACGATCACATTGTTGCGAATGCCTACCATGCGGTCCCGTTTTCCTTCGATCAGCAGATCGACCGCTGCAGCTCCCATTCGGCTGGCGAGCATCCGGTCAAATGCAGTCGGCGAGCCTCCCCGCTGAATATGGCCAAGCACGGTTACACGCGTCTCCAGGCCGGTCAGCCTTTTGATCTCGTCAGCGTAATAATTCGCGCTGCCTACGCCTTCTGCCACGATGATGATCGTATGTTTTTTCCCGCGGCGGTGTCCCGATTCGAGCCGCTCTACGATATCCTCGATATCATTCTCCGCTTCTGGGATCAAAATAGACTCCGCCCCGGCTGCGAGACCTGCCCACAGGGCAATATCTCCGGCATCCCTGCCCATCACTTCAATGATGTAGGTACGCTCATGCGATGTGGCTGTGTCCCTGATCTTGTCAATGGCTTCGACAACTGTATTCAATGCCGTATCAAAACCGATGGTGAAGTCCGTGCAAGGGATATCGTTGTCGATTGTGCCGGGAATACCGATTGTCCTGACACCCTTTTCGGACATTTTCTGGGCCCCCCGGAAGGAACCGTCACCGCCAATGACGATCAATCCTTCGATTCCGCGTCTGTTCAGTTGATCCACCGCTTTTTGCTGCCCGACTTCGGTCTTGAATTCTTCACTTCGCGCTGAATAGAGGATGGTTCCGCCGCGGTGGATGATATCACCGACCGAGCCCAGCGTCATTTCCTGTATATCGCCATACATCAAACCCTCGTAGCCATGATACACGCCATACATTTGAATCCCGTGGTACGCGGCTCGCCTGACTGCTGCGCGCACGGCTGCGTTCATGCCGGGTGCATCCCCGCCGCTGGTTAAAACTGCAATTTTCTGCATGGAAACCACCTCATCCATTCTTTCCGTCATTAGGATGCCTTGAAACCAAAACAGTATGTACGATATTCCCTTTCTTACACGCTGTATTAGTCACAAGGACATATCTGTTACACTCACGGGAGCAATGTGCTATACTTTTAGAAAGATCTGACAAGTCCCGGTTACGAATACGATTGTATCAGATTTTATCGACAGAAAAAAGCAAAAAGCGCCCCCCATTTTAGAGGGAGGCGTAAGAACCGATCTGTTTAAATTTCTCGTAACGATCCTGTATCAATTCTTCTGGACTGAGCTGTTCTAGCTGTTTCAGCCCTTCCAGCAGCTTGGCCTTGACGAGAGAAGCTTGCAGCATCACATCGCGGTGAGCGCCGCCAAACGGCTCCTCGATAATGTCCTCGATAACTCCCAGTGCCTTCAGGTCGGGAGCCGTGATCTTCATCGTTTCCGCCGCGCGCATCGCCAGACTGGCATCTCTCCACAGAATGGCCGCCGCGCTTTCCGGTGCGATCACGGAGTAATAGGAATTCTCCAGCATATAGACGCGGTTCCCCACTCCGATCGCCAAAGCTCCGCCGCTGCCGCCTTCACCGATCACGACACAGATGATCGGCACGCGAAATCTCGCCATCTCCAACAGGTTGCGGGCAATCGCTTCGCTTTGCCCCCGCTCCTCCGCCGCTTTCCCCGGATACGCCCCCGAGGTGTTGATGAAGCAGATGATCGGACGGCCAAATTTGTCAGCCTGCTGCATGATGCGGAGCGCTTTGCGATAGCCTTCGGGATGGGCCATACCGAAATTGCGCTTGATGTTGTCCTTTGTATCTTTGCCTTTTTGGTGCCCGACAATGGTAACCGGACGTCCGTCCAGCTTGGCAATGCCCCCGACAATCGCCAGGTCGTCTCCGAATAAACGATCACCGTGCACTTCCAGAAAATCAGTAAAAATATGATCAATGTAGTCCAATGTGGTGGGTCGCTCCGGGTGACGGGCGAGCTGTACGCGCTGCCACGGCGTCAGGCTTCCGTAGATCTGTTCGGCCAAATCCTTGGCCTTCTGCTCCAACCGCGCTACTTCTTCGGAAAAATCAATCCCTTTTTCTTCGGTGAACCTGCGCAATTCCTTGATTTTATCCTGCAACTCCACCAATGGTTTTTCAAAGGGAAGTTCGTTCGCCATCTTTATACTCCCTCCCGAATCGTGTGCATCTCAACGAGCTTGGATAGCGTCGAGCGCATGTCCTTGCGATGCACAACCATATCGAGTTGCCCGTGATTCAGCAAGAACTCGGCTGTTTGAAAGTCTTTTGGCAGCTCCTGACGGATTGTCTGCTCAATTACGCGTCTGCCGGCAAAGCCAATCATCGCTCCAGGCTCGGCAATATTGTAATCGCCAAGGGAAGCAAAGCTGGCAGAGACACCCCCGTAAGTAGGGTTGGTCAGGACAGACACGAACAACTGGCGTTCCCGGTCCAGCTTTGCCAATGCCGCGCTTGTTTTCGCCATCTGCATCAGACTGAGCACGCCTTCCTGCATCCGCGCACCGCCTGAAGCCGAAAAAAGGATAAAGGGGAGCTTGCGCTCTGCAGCCTGTTCGATCGCCCTCGTAATTTTTTCACCGACGACCGAGCCCATGCTGGCCATGCGAAAACGCGAATCCATTACGCCGATAATGACGCGCTGCCCATCCAGAAGCCCTTCGCCTGTCATGATCGCCTCTTTCAGATTCGTCGCTTCCATATCCTTTTCCACTTTTTCCAGGTAGCCTGGGAAGCCAAGCGGGTTGGCTGTCACCAAATCCGTGTCGAATTCTTCGGTCAGCACGCCGTCGTCAAGCAATGCCGCAATGCGCTCCGGCGCCGACATCGAAAAATGGAACTGGCATCCCTTGCAAACGCGGAGATTCTTCTCCAGGTCCTTGGAGTAGTGAATCGTTCCGCAATGCGGACACTTATTCATCAGTCCCTCGGGAACTTCCTTGCCTTTTGTGACGGCTTCGACAGCGCCGTCAGCCTGGGGAGTTCCACGCGATATTGTTTCCGAGGGGACTGTAGCAAATTTGCGCTTTTTACCAAAGAGATCCTTAAGCACAGTTACACCTCACCTTTCCCTTCAGTGAAGGATCGTGCCGAGTACTTCCTGGACTTCGTGTACCTCGCTCTCGGGGACGAGAATCTCGTACTGTTTGGAGACCTTCGCCTCGCGAACCTTTACCAGGAATCCTTCATCTGTCAATCGTTGCTGTATCCGTTCCGCGATTTTTTCGCTGGGAGCGATATAGATGACCGTCCACATGGTGGCTTCCTCCTTGATCGTCCAATACAGGTCTGCATCATCATATCACAGCCCCAGCAACTGCCGCAAATCGGGCCGGGAGAAGTCAGAGCTTGGAGTTTTCCAGATGCTTTCTCATCCGTTCTACAGCCTGCTCCTCGTCTCCTGCTCGTATCGCTTCCATGATCTGACGATGCTCGTTTACTGCTGATCTGGCCCGTCCTTCACGGGAGAGCGATTCACTGCGGACAGAATCGCTGTATTCCACAAGCGGCGCCCAAATCCGGTGGAGGATGGAATTGCGGCTGGAGCGGCAGATAACGCGGTGGAACTGGTAATCCTCTTCAGTCGGAATTTCTCCCTGTTCGATCCGCTCCTCTGCCGCAGCGAGGATCCGCTCCATTTCTTCAAAGTGCTTCGCGGTAGCCCGGCGGCAAGCCATCCGAACCGCATCCAGCTCCAGGACCTGGCGCATCTCAATCAAATCTTTTTTCGTTTTGTAATCCCGGAGGATAAAAAAGCCGAGAATATCAATCAGGCGGTTGTGACGGTAATGCTTTAAAAAGGTGCCTTCTCCCCTGCGGGTTTCGATCAGGCCAAGCAATTCCAATGCCCGCAGCGCTTCGCGTACAGACGAACGGCCGGCACCCAGCTGCTCGGACAGCTCCCGCTCGGAGGGCAGCTTGTCACCAGGACGCAAATTTTTTTCTTGAACGATCTGATGGATTTGCAGGAGAATGCCTTCGTATACCTTTCTCTCCTGTAGCGAATCAAGCATCCTTTCGCTCCTCCTCCCCGATTGCCTTCGGTGAAGCACCCTCCAAGGATCGCTTTGTCCCGGAGGGTGTTAGTCACATGACGTCCGCAATTTACGCTTTTTGATAGGAAATGGCTGTCAGCGCCGCCGTTTTTTGGCGGATCGCCTCCGGATCGACGGAAAGGCGAGCTACGCCTGTCTCCATCGCCGCTTTTGCCACGGCCGCAGCTACCTGTGGAGCCACGCGCGGGTCAAACGGAGCCGGAATTACCTTGTCCGCAGACAGCTCTTCGGCCGAGATGAGGTCGGCGATGGCGTAAACGGCTGCCAGCTTCATCTCTTCGTTGATTGCTGTTGCGCGCGTATCGAGCGCGCCGCGGAAAATGCCCGGGAATGCGAGTACGTTGTTTACCTGGTTCGGGAAGTCGGAACGGCCCGTACCGACGACAGCCGCCCCAGCCGCTTTCGCCTCTTCCGGCATGATCTCGGGAGTCGGGTTTGCCATCGCGAAGATGATCGCGTCGCGGTTCATCGATTTCACCATTTCCGGCGTGACAGCGCCAGCTACCGAAACGCCGATGAATACGTCAGCGCCCTTCATCGCATCAGCCAGATTTCCTTCCAGCTTTTGGCGGTTGGTGATCTTCGCCATTTCTTCCTTGATCGGGTTCATGCCGAACGTACGGCCTTCGTACACGATGCCTTTGGTGTCGCACATGATGACTTCCTTCACGCCCATGGACAACAGAAGCTTGATGATGGCGATCCCCGCTGCCCCGGCCCCGTTGGCTACGACACGGATTTCTTCCAGCTTTTTGCCGACAACGCGCAGGGCATTGATCAGACCGGCAGCAGTAACGATTGCCGTACCGTGCTGGTCATCGTGGAAGATCGGGATATTGGTCTCGCGCTTCAGGCGCTCTTCTACCTCGAAGCAGGCAGGCGCCGCGATGTCTTCCAGGTTTACCCCGCCAAAGGTCGGCTCCAGCATTTTTACAGTTTCGACGATTTTGTCCACGTCGGTTGTATTCAGGCAGATCGGGAACGCGTCAACGCCTGCAAACGACTTGAACAGGACCGCCTTGCCCTCCATAACCGGCATAGCGGCCTCAGGTCCGATATTGCCCAGTCCGAGTACGGCTGTACCGTCGCTGACAACGGCTACGAGGTTTCCCTTCATGGTGTACTCGTATACTTTCGCCGGGTCGTCGAAAATCTCCTTGCAAGGCTCGGCAACACCTGGGGAATATGCCAGGCTCAGATCGTGCGCATTGCGCACCGGCACCTTGGTTACAGCCTCCAGTTTCCCCTGATGTTTTCTGTGAAGTTCCAGTGCTTCCTCTCGTAAATTGGACACAAGTACCACTCCATTCTTCATTTGTATGTATGTTTGGGCTATCT